>Ga0326727_10019020_pt1 | contig 13912 bp, 8 predicted proteins | sample MB2enrmetagenome_FD_207643 | JGI IMG/M metagenome (GOLD analysis project Ga0326727, IMG submission 207643) | Lab enriched peat soil microbial communities from McLean, Ithaca, NY, United States - MB29MY | ecosystem: Environmental > Terrestrial > Soil > Wetlands > Peat | place: USA: New York... | reverse complement strand
GGCCACGCAGAATGTCGACCTGGGATCGGTTTACATCCAGGGCAACCTGGGGTCCATCGAGGCCGGGGACTATATTGTCAGTACGCCAGGTCTCAAATCGTTGAACGTCGAGTCGATGACGACGCCGGAAAACAGTTACGTCCTCGGGCCAATCGCCAAGATGAACGTGCAGGGGGACTTCAGCGCAAACCTCCATGTCATCGGCTACCAATTCGGAACCATCGACAACCTCACGATCGGAGGTTCGCTCACGGGAGACTCGGCCGGGGACGCCAATACGGGCGAAATCCAATTTCAGGGGCGCATCGGCACGGCAACGATCGGAAACATCACCGGAACCGCCGCCAATAATACCGGGGAAATCTTTGGGAACACCTCGACCGGTTCGAGTATCGGGTCCCTGCATGTACTTGGATCCATTACCGGAAGTTCAGGTGGAGACTCGGGGCTGGTGTTCGCGCAAAAATCCATTGGCAAATTGACGGTGGACGGCTCCATCATCGGAGGGTCCGGCCAGTTTACCGGATTGGTCCAGGGACCCATCGGGACGGCGAAGATCACCGGCAGCGTTACAGGCGGCACCGGGGCGGACAGTGGCGGCCTCTTCGGCCAGATATTCAGCGGGTCTCAGACGGCGAACGTCGGGATCGGTACCGTGACCATCGGGGGCAATCTGAATGGCGGCTCGGCAGGCACGGCTGCCGCTGGGACTACGGCCGCCGTACCGGGAGACACAGGAGTCATCATCGCTGCGAGCGCAAAGACCATCCAGATCGGCGGCTCCATCATCGGCGGGGCACCGACCTCCTCCACGACGGCCGACACCAGCGGGGCGATTCTCGTGGACACCGTAAGCGCCATCGCCGTGGGCGGAAAGATCGTCGGAGGCGGCGGACCCAACAGCGGCGTGATCACCATCGCCGACTCGTTGGCTGCTGGAAAATTCGGCAGCATTTCTGTCGGCGGCGATATTATGGGCGGCTCCGGCACAACGAGTGGCTCCATAGAACTGACCTCCACCGTGGGCACGACACTGGGCACCCTCCGCATCGGCGGCAGCCTCATTGGCGGCACCGCCAATGGAACGGGTGAAGTCCATGTCAATGGCGCGCTCACCACCGCCGTCATCAGTGGCGGGGTTACAGGCAATCAGTCAATCAATTCCTCCACGGGCGTACTCGGCTCTGGAGATATCCTCGCGACGGGTATCAGCTCCCTCAATATTCACGGGAATGTCACTGCGGGCTTGAACAGCGGGTCCGGCGGGATTGCGAACTCCGGGGCAATCCGGTCGAGCTTGAACATCGGCTCGCTGGTGATCGGCGGAGACATCGTCGGCACCGCAGCGGATCCGGTGTATATTTCCGCGACGCAGGGGACCGTGCACAAATCGACCTTGGACGTGGCACTTGGCACGGTGTCGATAGCCGGAAATGCGACCTACCTGGACCTGCTGGCCGGTTACGGCCCGGGCTCCGTGGCGGTCCCGCTGGGCGGCCAGGAGAACGGCTCCGCGCAAATCGGGACGGTGACCATCATGGGAAACATGGCCGCGAGCAACATTGTCGCGGGCGTCCAACCGGACGCGAATGGCGACTTCGGGACGACCGGAAATAAGGTGATCTCGACACACAAGGCAAACCTCAACGCGATTGCCCGGATCGCCGATGTCATCATCGACGGGACGGCCACCGGGAACGACGCCACCCCGGCGGACACATTCGGCATTGTAGCAAGCGATCTGGGCGTCGTAACGGTCCAAGGGGGGGCAAATCTCGCGCTCGGCCTGACTCCCGGCACGCCGCGCCAGGTCGACAGCACCAACCTTTACCTGCTGGACGTGTCGTAAGCGTGACGCGCCACCGATCCCATGCGAAACGCGCTTTCCCTTTCCTCCTTAGGGCTTGCGCCGCGCCCGGCGCACCGTAAGATGACCACCACTCGCAAGCGGGCATAGCTTAATGGTAAAGTTCCAGCCTTCCAAGCTGGCCATGCGGGTTCGATTCCCGTTGCCCGCTCCAGTTCCTTCGCGCCGGAGTAACCGCTTGCGTGCGGGAAACGCATCCGCTAACTCTGCGGTCCCTTTTTCCAATTAGCTTTCCTTTCAGGGGTACCTATTCGCCTTCCCATGCCTTCCGAATTGCAGAACGTTGATATCTCCGATCTGCAGGCGGACGAGGGAAAATGCGGGAGAAACCGAACGGCGCAACGCTCCAGCGGTCCAACTGGCTGCTAACGCGCGCCGCATGTCCTCCCCTTCCATGAAACGCCGCCTACAAGTGCTTGCCTTGTGCGCAACCGCGCTGCTGGCGGTCCACATGATGGGGCAGGATAACGCCGGCGGCGGTGGTGGCGGAGGAGGAGGAGCAACCGGAGGCGACGCCACGTCCCAACCGGGCGATGCGACCGGCGCGCCCCCTGTCTCCCAGGGTGGGGAAACCGTCACCCCCCTCACTCCCTCCCCCTCCGCCAGCGGCGGAACGCCAGCCGAGCAACCTCTGCCCGGCGCGACCCCCACGGACCAGAATGGGACGATGATTACCCCGGACGCCAACAGTCTGTTCGAATCCGGCACCGGCTCGCCATCCACTATCACGCCGGGTCAGGGTGCGCCTGCCGCCACTCCCATTCCCGCACCCACCCCGGCCGCAACCGCATCACCGACACCCACCACCTTCGGCGCTCCTAATGCCGGGACGATTGGGGCGTCCCAGAACGCACCGGTCACGTTCAATTTGCCGGGGGCCTACGGCGGCGGCGTTCCGCAGAGCTTCACTCTGGGCGAGGGCCGGCTGGCGAAACCGCCGATTACCTTCACGTTGTCCGTCTCCCAAGGCTACGACAACAACCTCTTCAGCGCCACCGCCCACCCGGTATACGCCACCCCCATCCCCACGCCGACGCCCCCGCTCGAGGCGCGGATCGTGGGCTATGTTTTCAGACCGCCCTCCGGGCCACCAAGGCCTCTCTACCAATATTTCCGGGCCCAGGGATTGCCGACACCCACACCCGCCGCCACACCCCTGGGCATCATCGGCAGCCCAGTGAGCACCGCCTCGGTAGGAATGCAAATCCAGAAGGGGACCACCCGCACGGTCCTTACGATGGACGCCAACGTTGGAATCCAGGATTATTGGGACCAGCCGGGTGGAAAAATCGACGATACGGCGAATTTCGACATGAGTCTCTACCACCGGCTTTCGCCGCGGGCCGCGGTGGCGATCACCGCCAACGCCGTATATCAAAAGTCCCCAAATTTCAGCCTCGTGAATGCTCCAACCAATAATGGGAACGGCGGCAATTACCTTAACGGAAGCATGAAGATCGACCTTAATTATGCCTGGACAAGACAAGTATCCACCGTCTCCTCCTACAGCCTCGGCTTCAATATCCTCCAGAATACCGCCGCCCAGAATCTCTACTCAAACACCTTCGGCACCCAGTTTCGCTATACGGTCTCCGCTCGGAACACACTGACATCGGAGCTGCGGGAAAATTATACGGTTTATCCGTCCGATGCGTCGCTCAACAACTCCGGCACGTTCTACCTGCTCGGCCTCGACACCTTTCTTTCGGCGCGGCTCAGAAATACGATCAGCGGGGGTCTCGAGTCCTACACTCTCGTCAACAGCCAAAGCAAATGGCTCCCTTACGTCGAGAGCGCGACAAGCTACGCCCTTCCGCGTGGAGCGAGCGTTTATTGGTCGAACTCATACGGAGCAGAGCCCTCACAATCCGTCGGCCAAACGACGATCAGCTACAGGACGTCGGTCGGCTACAATCAGCCCCTTTCGACCAAGCTGCAGGCCTCCGTTTCCATGGCATATAATTATGTCGAGTCGACGGATTCCACCCCGGGGTATTCATACAACCAGGAGCAGCTCCAAATTTCCCTCAGCCTCGCCTACGACATCACGCCGCGGTTTGGCCTGAGCCTTAGCTACAACTATTTTGATCTCCTCACCACCCAGATCAACTCGGCTTACCAGCGTCAGCAGGTCTACTTTGGCGGCAATTACACCTTCCGGTGAACGGTTTGCGCCTCATGATGTCGAACCCTCCAATAAACAGTTTTTCCGCATCCCTGCTTGCGGGCGAGGAGGCGCCGGGTTACCTTCCCTCCGCCGCCGGCGCCATAGTTGTGCCGTGCCCCCATCCATATTCCGAGTATGTCTGATTCCACAGAAGTAAAACTTCATTTCCTGGATTACTGGCGCGTCATCAAGGCGCGAGCGGGCATCATCATCCTGACCTTCCTCCTCACGATGATCACCGCGGGCGTGACGGTCTATTTTCTGCCCAGGGAATACTTTTCGAAGGCTACAATCGAAGTGAAGCCGGACCGGACGACCCTCCAGGTCTTTGGCGAGGGCGGCTATAACACCGCCAGCGATCCCCGGCTTTCCCCCACCCAGCTCAAGATTATCCAGGAAAAGGGGATTCTTTACCCGGTTCTCGAAGAACTCGGTCTCTGTGCGAAGTGGGCCAACGGGGGCGCTCCCCTGTCGCAAGAACAGGCCTACGGAAAGCTGCAGCACATGCTCGAGCTCAACCCCGTTCGCTCCACGGACCTGATCGAGATCGGCGTCTGGTCCACTGAACCGAAGGAGGCGGCCGAGATCGCAAACACCATCGCCCGCATTTACCAGGATCGCCGTATCGCCGACCAGGAGAAGATGATGGATACCGGCTTGATCCGCCTCAAGGACGAGGTGGACGAGCATGAGAAATCGGTTACGAACCTAGGCGCCGCCGCGGCAAAATTGCGGACGCAGCTCGGCATCGTGGATCCCGACCCGGAGGCCATGTCGAACTCCAACGACCTCGAAACGCAGTCGGTCCGATCGATCGAGGCCCAGGTCGATGATGCGCGGCTCAAGACGGCCGAATTGCAGACGCAGCTCGACCAGGTAAACAAACTCAAGCCGGAGGAGTTGATGGTAGCGCTGCACTTGCTGAACATTGACGACCCGACCGTGCAGAAGATCCTGCCCGCCTTCCAGGACACGGTCGCCGAGGAAGCGCGGCTCCTCAGTTCGGGCCTCGGCCCGAATCACCCGAAGATCAAGGAGCTCCGGGCCCAGAAAGAAGTCTATACGCAGCAGTTGGACGAACAGATTACGGCGATCAAGGCCTCCATGGAGACGCGCCTCGAGCTCGCAAAGAGCACCCAGGCAGCACTCGAACGCCGCCTTTCGGACGCCAGGGACCAATTTACCAAACTCAAGAACGAGGGCAGCGATTACACGGATGCAAAATACCGTTACCTCGAGGCAAAGCGCCTGCTGGAAGCTGCCCGCCAGCGCTACGATTCGGAATCCCTCCAGAACCAGATGAACCTGGTCGTCGCAAAGGTCTGGGAAGAAGCCGAACCGGCTCTCGGTCCGGGCCGTCCCAAGGTTTTCTTTTACATGGTGCTTGCCGCGATCATCGGCATCGGTCTCGGTGTCGGCCTCGCGTTCTTCCTCGAGTACCTGGATACCAGCGTCAAATCGCTCGAAGACGTCGAGCGCTTCCTGGGCGTCCCAGTGCTTGCCGTCATCCCGAAGAATGTCGGCATCCTCATGCACCAGAAGGGCGACTCGCCGGATGCGGAGGCATACCGCATCCTGCGCACCAACATCGAGTTCAACCGAAAGAATCCCGATGCCAATACGCTCACGCTTATCTCCGGCGGTCCGGGCGAGGGCAAGTCAACGACGCTATTCAACCTGGCCTACACCTGCGCAAAGGGAGGTTACAGCGTGCTGGTTGTCGATGCGGACTTGCGGCGTCCTTCGCAGCACCGGCTCTTCGGCGTCGAGAATAACATCGGCCTGAGCAACTATCTGACGAGCAACATGTCCTTTGAGGAAGTCGTGCGGACCACCGGAGTCGAGAATCTCTCGTTCATCCCGAGCGGCCTCCTTCCGCATGACTCCGTCGGCATTCTCAACTCGCAGCGCATGACGGACCTTATCCGGAACACGAAGATGCGCTATGACCTCGTCATGTTCGACTCGCCGCCTATCCTGGGCGTCAGCGACGGAGCGGTGCTGGCCAGCGAGGTTGACATGGCCATCATGGTTATCGAGCACCGGCGGTTCCCGCGCTCGATGCTCCAACGCGTGAAACAGGCCGTGGTCAATGTCGGCGGCAACCTTCTGGGCGTCGTTCTCAACAAGGTCGATGCGAAGCACGACTCGGGCTACGGCTATTACGGGGGTTACTACGACTATTACTCGACCCAGAATGCCGACGAGCATCAGGCGCCCGGCGCGCAACCTCCCGGCAAAACCAACGGCCGGGAGCCGAGGACAGAAACCGAGCATGTCCACGGGGGCGAGCAGTATTGAGAGCTTAGTTGATTCATGCGAACCACGCCCTTCCCATCTCCCATCGTGAAGCTACATTTCTCCCTCGGTTTGGTCCTTCTGCTGGCATCTGGCGTCCCGCGCCTTCACGCCCAGACTCCTTACGAAAACCAACCCCCCAACGGCTTTCATTCCATGCTCCGCGCCCTGCACATGGAAAGAGCGCAGCCGGCCGTGGCGGTATCCGGAACGGGGATCCAACCTGGGACGCCCTCGACCAATCTGGGTGCCGTGCCGTTGCGCAATGGCGATACCGTGGATATCCGGATTTCCAACGTGCCGCCGGAGGACGAGAGCCAATGGGACGCAGCGTATACCGTCGATGAATCCGGAGGATTGAACCTGCCGTTCATTGGTATCATCAAGGCCGGCGGATTGCCTCCGAGCGAAGTCCAGACGGCGATCCAGAACAAGCTGATCTCCGCCGGCATCTACACAAATCCCACTGTCAGCGTCAACCCGCCGGCCGGAATGCGGTTCGTGAGTGTCGGCGGCGGAGTCCGCGCCCCTGGCCGCGTGCCATACACCTCCGATCTTACGCTGATGTCCACGATCAATGCTGCCGGCGGCACGAGCGATTTTGCCGGGGACAAGATCCGGCTCGTGCGAGCAGGCAAGATCATCCTGTTCAGCAAGAAGAAGCTCTACAAGGACCCCTCGCTGGATCCGCGCATCGAGCCCGGCGACCAGATCGAGGTTGTCGAAAGCGCCTGGTAATCCTTACTGCTGCTCGATCAGCGCCCGGTTTTTCCAGAGGTATCCCGCGCCCGAAACCAGCGTCAGCGCCACGGTCACCACAAGCAGGGAGGCTCCGCCCCAATACCAGACCCTCCGGTAGATTTCCGCAGCCGGCGGCGTGGCGGTCAGGCTCGCGAACTCCCGCAGCGAAAGCATCATTAGAAAGAATATCGCCGTGATGATCTGCCATGCCGTCTTGTGCTTCCCCAGCTTCTCCGCGGAGAGCACGCGTCCTTTTGCCGCCGCCAGCAGTCGCAGCCCGGTAATCAGGAACTCCCGGCTTACAATGACAGTCGCCGCCCACGCCGGGATGGCCCCCAGCGGGACCAGGCAGATGAACGCCGCCGCCATCATGATCTTGTCCACCAGCGGATCCATCAACCGGCCGAAATCGCTCTCCATATTGAACCGCCGCGCGATCTCCCCGTCGGCATAATCCGTAATGCCCGCCGCCAGAAATAGCAGCAGCGCCACCGTGAACCGAAACCGAAGATCGATGCTCAAAGCGATCACGAACCCGAGCGACAAGAAAAATCGCGAAACGGTGAGCCGATTCGCGAGATTCATGCAGCCCCCGATTTTCCCGAAATCTCGTTTGATTTGCGCATCGCTCAAAAATTACTCTGCCTCCCCCTTTTGAATCGGAAAACTCCAAAAGACAAAATTTTATGGAACACTGCGACATAGGGCTCATCGGACTCGCCGTCATGGGCGAAAACCTTGTCCTCAACATGGAGAGCAAGGGATTTCGCGTCGCGGTATTCAACCGCACGACCGCGGTCACGGATAAATTCGCCGCAGGCAGGGCAAAAGGGAAAAACATCCTTCCCACGCGGACCCTGGAGGAATTCGTCCAGGCGCTCTCGCGGCCGCGCAAGGCGATGATCATGGTCAAGGCCGGCGCGCCGGTGGACGCGGTCATCGGCCAGCTGGCGCCGCTCCTCGAGCCGGGCGATGTCATCATCGATGGAGGCAATTCTCTCTTCACCGACACGCAGCGGCGCTGCAAGGAGCTGGAGGGAAAGGGTATTCATTACGTGGGATGCGGCGTCTCCGGCGGCGAGGAGGGAGCCTTGAAGGGACCCTCCATGATGCCCGGCGGGCCGGAGGAATCGTGGCAGATCGTCGCCCCTATTCTTACGAAAATCGCGGCCCAGGTGGACGGGGAGCCTTGCTGCCGATACATGGGGACCGACGGCGCGGGCCATTATGTGAAAATGGTCCACAACGGAATCGAGTACGGCGATATGCAGTTGATCTGCGAGGCATATGCCGTTCTCAAGGACGTCCTCGGGCTCGAAGCGCCCGAATTGGCGAAGGTCTTCGCCGAATGGAACCGCGGCCAACTGGACAGCTACCTGATCGATATCACCGCGCGCATCTTCACGCATATCGATCCCGATACGGGCAAGCCGCTCGTGGACGTGATCCTCGACAAGGCGGGACAGAAAGGCACCGGCGTCTGGACCCTGCAATCCGCCATCACTCAGACGGTCGTCATCTCCACCATCAACGCCGCCGTCGAGGCGCGTGTCATATCCTCTGCCAAAGAGGATCGCGATCATGCCTCGAAAATCCTGCCCCGGCCTGTCACGAAACCCTTCGACGGGGACCGGCAAAAGCTTATCGATGCCATCCGCGACGCGCTCTACGCGTCAAAGATCGTCTCCTATGCCCAAGGCATGGACCTGCTCGGCGCCTCGAGCGCTGCGTACGGCTGGCGATTGAACTTCGGCGATATTGCCACCATCTGGCGGGGCGGTTGCATCATCCGCGCCCAATTCCTCAACCGCATCAAGGAAGCGTACGAGCGGAACCCGGGGTTGAAGAACCTGCTGCTCGATCCATTTTTCTGCGAGATCATCGCAAAAACCCACGACAACTGGCGTTTTGCCGTCGCAAAGGCGATTGAATATGGCGTCCCGGCGCCGGCTTTCAGCGCGTCGCTGGCTTATTTCGACAGTTATCGCTCGGAGCGGCTGTCGGCCAATCTGCTCCAGGCACAGCGCGATTTCTTCGGCGCGCATACGTACGAGCGGATCGACAAGCCAGGCATATTCCACACGGAATGGCTGGCTTAGCCCTTTTTTGGCATATACGGTGACCGCCTATGCTGGCGCTCATCGCGATCATCTGTTTCCCGTATCTCTTCTGGACCGCGTGGAAAAATATTCGCCTGGCACGCGCCAGCGCCGCATGGCCGAGCGTTCCCGGCACCATCACCGGATCGGAGCGGGGAAAGGTCGCATGGCGCGCCGTACCGCGGGTGACTTATTCCTACCGGGTCGAGGGGAGTGATTTTTCCGGACGCAATATCACCATAGGCGGCCTCGCGTCCGGGAAGGAAACCGACTCCGTCCTGGCCCGTTATCCTCTCGGCGCACCAGTAACGGTCCATTATGCACCGCGCGAACCGGCAACTGCGACGCTCGAACCGGGGCCGAACCGGTATGCCAATGCTGTATTGCGGACCTATATCGTATGGTTCGCCGTCATTATCCTCAGCAACGTCGTCGTCTACCTTGTCAATACGAAGCTCCCATCCGGGGATGACGCAAGCGCAAAGCCGCGCACTTACGACGACGAGGCGAAGGCCGATCCGGGACTCGGTGACCGGCTGATCCGCGAGGGCGCGGACAAGGGCGATGCCAAGGACGAGAGCTATGTAGCGACGTGGTATCTCGGAGGAACGGAAGGATATCCGAAGGATCCCGTCGAAGCCGCCAAATGGTTTCGCAAAGCAGCCGATCAGGGAGAGGCAAGTTCGCAAAACCTGCTTGGGGAATTATACGTCCAGGGGAAGGGGGTGCCGAAGGATTATACGCAAGCGATACAGTGGTTCCAGAAGGCAGCCGACCAGGGCGAGCCGCATGCCTGCGTCTGGGTGGGAGTCGCCTATCAGCAAGGAATCGCCGGCATGCCGAAAGATACGCAAAAGGCAATCGAGTGGTACAAAAAAGCCGGCAACGAGCCGAAAGCGAAAGAGATGCTGGCGCGGTTGGGGGTGCATTGACCAGTGCTTCACCCGCATGCGGAAAAGGAAGATTGCGTATTGCTTTCTACCGCAACGGCTTTGTTCCTATCCGGAAGGACTTTTGGATCGAAGTGAATCCTAAGTTCGAGGAGAAATCCTTTTGGCCGGAGGGATCTTGTGGATGGTAAAGCTCGTCCTTTCGCAGTCTGATGACGCGGCGCGTTGGGTCCCATCCTTCAATGTACCATTTCACGTCGTAGTCATCATCAGGGGAGTGGAAGACGGCGGCGCACTCCAATGATGGCGGAGAGCCTTTTAGTACAAATTCGTATACGTCTACACGACAGGCATGCCCATCGGTGTGGTTTTCCACCGCTAATAGGTTCGAATGAGGCGCCCATTGGGCAGCCATCCATCGGGCATTTTCTTCGACCAGGACGCTCGGCTTCCCGGAGCCTGTTTGGCGGACGAACAATTTGATGCCGTATGGAAACGCGACTCCGTGCACGTCCTTCGATGTGCCTTCAGGAAGACTATAAGCTTCCAAAGTCTTATCCGGAGACCGGAGCGGACCGCGGAACTCATCCAAATCCTTGCCTAAGGCAAAGCCGGACAAAACGAGTGCGAAAAATATCGCTTTGATGCTCAGGTGTACTTAAGGACTTCTTCGATGGTGGTTTCGCCGTCGTAGATGCAGCGGAGACCGTCTTCGCGGAGGGTCATCATGCCGAGCTCGACGGCTTTTTGCTTGAGGACGACCGTCGGGGCGCGCTGGTTGATCAGTTCGCGAATGGGGTCGGTGATGTCGAGCAGCTCGTAGATGCCTTTGCGGCCCTTGTAGCCGGTGTGATTGCAGACGTCGCAACCTTTCCCGTAGTAGAATTGCTTGTCGCCGATGTCGTGGGGCGAAAGGCCCATTTGCGCGAGCACGGATTCGCTCGGCTCGTAGGGGGTGCGGCAGCTCATGCAAACCTTGCGGATGAGCCGCTGGCCAAGGACTCCCTCGAGGGAGGAGGAGATCATGAACGGCTCGACGCCCATATCGATCAAGCGAGTGACGGCGCCGGGAGCGTCATTGGTGTGGAGGGTGGAAAAGACGAGGTGGCCGGTGAGCGAGGCCTGGATGGAAATCTGGGCGGTCTCGAGGTCGCGCGTTTCGCCGACCATGATGCGGTCGGGGTCCTGGCGGAGGAAGGCGCGCAGGACGCGGCCAAAGTTGAGGCCAATGCCTTCGTTGATGGGGACCTGGATGATGCCTTCGATGTCGTATTCGACCGGGTCCTCGGCGGTGAGGAGCTTTGAGTCGATGGTGTTGATCTGATTGAGGCAGGCGTAAAGCGTGGTGGTCTTGCCGGAGCCGGTGGGGCCGGTGACGATGAAGATGCCGTTGGGCTTCTCGATGGTGTGCAGGATGTAATTGTGGATGTACTCCGGCATGCCGAGGGCGTCGAGGTTCAGGTTGACCGTCGTGCGGTCGAGGACGCGGAGCACGACACTCTCGCCAAATTGAGTGGGCAGGGTGGAAACACGGAGATCGACGGGGCGGCCGGCGATGGTCTTCTGGATGCGCCCGTCCTGCGGGAGGCGGCGCTCGGCGATGTTGAGATTGGCCATGACCTTGACGCGAGAGATGACCGGCATCGCGAGGTGGCGGGGCGGCGGGGCCATCTCGTAGAGCGCTCCGTCGACGCGGTAGCGGATCTTGAACTCGTGCTCAAACGGCTCGAAATGGATGTCGCTCGCGCGGTCCTGGATGGCCTGGTAGAGGATGAGGTCGACGTAGCGGATGATCGGCGTCGCGTTCGCCTCGGCCTCGATATTCTGGAGGTCGACCTTGCCGCCCTCGCCGAACTCGATGCCGGTGCCTCCCAATTCGGCGAGGATTTCATTGAGGCTGGCGTCATCGGTGCCGTAGCACTTCTGGAGCAACTCCTCGACCTGCGGGATGGGCGCGACGACGACCTGGATGTTCTTGCCCAGCGCGAAGCGGAGGTCCTCGGAAATCTGCGGATTGAGCGGATCGGTAAGGCAGAACGTAAGGGTGTCGCCGCTGGCGGCGATGGGCAACGCCCCGTGAAGGCGCGCGAGGCCGGCCTGGACCTGCTTGAGGACCTCCTCCGGAGGCTCGAATCCGTTAAGGTCGACGACATCGGTGCCGAGGGAATCGGCGATGTGATGATAGAGGGCGTCCGGGGTGACGAGGCCGAAGTCGGTCAGCGTCTCGATGACGTCCTTGCCCGAGGTGTTGATCTCCTGCAAGGCGTCCTCGGCCTGGGCGCTGTCGATGACCCCCTGGTCGATGAGGAGATCGATGACGGGTTTTGCGTTCATGTGGTGGAAAGGGGTGAATTCGAAATTTTTGTCGGCTGTCTCAAAGCGCGGTTCGCTCGCCGAGCAGTTGGCGGGCGACCTCCGGGTCCTGGGCATAACCGATCACTTGCTCGCGGGTAATGACGCCCCGCCCGTAGAGTTCCACGAGGGAGCTCTCGAGGGCGACCATGCCGTACTTTCCGCCAGTGAGGATTTCGTTATGGATGCGGTAGGATTTATTGTCGCGCAGCAGGGCGCCGATGGAGGAAGTATTGATCATCACCTCGAATACGGCGATGCGCCCGGTCCCGTCCTTGCGGGGAAGGAGGAGTTGGGAGATCACGGCCTTGAGATTCATCGAGAGCTGGACGCGAATCTGCTGCTGGCGCTGGGCGTCGAACGCATCGACGATGCGGTCGATGGTGCGCGCGGCGCCGGTGGTGTGAAGGGTCGAGAAAACGAGGTGGCCGGTCTCGGCGGCGGTGATGGCGGTCTCGATGGTCTCGAGGTCGCGCATTTCGCCAACGAGAATGACATCGGGGTCCTGGCGGAGAGCGCGCCGGAGGCCTTCGGCGAAGGTGGGGACATCGACGCCAACCTCGCGCTGGTTCACGATGCCGCGCTTGTGGTCGAGGTAGTATTCGATGGGGTCCTCGATGGTGATGATGTGGCGAGGGCTGGTCTCGTTGATGACCGTGAGCATGCTGGCCAGGGAGGTGGTCTTGCCGGAGCCGGTCGGGCCGGTCACGAGAACGAGGCCACGCGGGAGATTGAGCAACTGCCGGACGGAGGAGGGAATGCCGATGGCGTCAAGCGAGAGCAGCTTGATCGGCAGCATGCGGATCGCGGCAGCCAGGTTGCCGCGCTCGCGGTAAACGCTGACGCGAAACCGGTTATTGTCGCGGAAGGAAATACCGAAATCGACGCTGCCTTCCGTATTGACCTTCTCCATCTGGTCGGCATTGGCGATCCCGCGCGCGAGGGTTTCCATATCGGCGACGCTAAGCGCAGATGTGTTGAGGGGAGTCAACTCGCCCTTGAGGCGGAGGGTGGGAGGGACTCCGACGGAGAGGTGCAGATCGGACGCCTCCTCGTCGATCATGAGGCGGAGAAGATCCTCTAGGGGAATGGTGGCCATGGGGGGAGGAAATTCGACCTTTTCATCAGTCGGCGTCGCCCATCGTGGTGGCGATGACCTCCTCGGCAGTGGTCATGCCGGAAAGGACCTTGCGGACGCCGTCCTCGCGCAGGGTGCGCATGCCGAGCTCGCGGGCGCGTTTGCGCAACTGAAGGGTGGAGGCGCGGTCGTTGATCATGAAGCGGACTTCGTCGTCGACGACGAATATTTCGAAGATGCCCATACGGCCCTTGTAACCGAGGAAGCGGCAATTGTCGCAGCCTACGGGGCGCATGATGGTGGCCTCGCTCAACTGGTTGGGATCGATCCGAAGGGCGCGCATCTCTGCCTCGGTGAGCTCACCGGGCTCCTTGCACTTCTGGCAAAGCTTGCGAACGAGGCGCTGGGCCATGATGGCAC
>Ga0326727_10019018_pt1 | contig 13913 bp, 9 predicted proteins | sample MB2enrmetagenome_FD_207643 | JGI IMG/M metagenome (GOLD analysis project Ga0326727, IMG submission 207643) | Lab enriched peat soil microbial communities from McLean, Ithaca, NY, United States - MB29MY | ecosystem: Environmental > Terrestrial > Soil > Wetlands > Peat | place: USA: New York... | reverse complement strand
AAACCGCCTGATCGGAGATCTGCCGGGCGAGATAGCGCCTGGCTTCATCGCTGATTGTTTGTGGAAGCGGAACTACGCGCGTCACATGCGCGGCTCCCTGCGCGTCAATGTAGCTTGTATCGTGTGTGGCAGCACCGGCCGCATCCGTCGTCGAGGAGGGTTTCTGACCACTCAAAAGCGGAGTTGCCAGAGACAAAGTCAAGCAAAAGAATCCGATTTGCCGTTTCATGCAATCAACCTCCGCTGAAGCGCATAAGCTCACATCGATTATCTGCCATTTTAGGCATAGTGCCAGTTGCAGGAGAGCGCCGGCCATCAACATCCGCAGGAACTGCATACTACACGATTTCATTTTGTCGAATGTTGATTGCGCAGTTCAGTTCGCCTCACACCTGTCGATGCGTCCTCCCCCAACAACGACATCAGGGGCAACAATCACAAAAGGCATACGTGGCCCATACAACCAGCGCCGTCACACGTGAAGAAGGTCACCAAGACTCGACAGCCAAAAGCTTCGGCTGTTCCTGATTGCCGTTCACAACAGTAGAACCCAACACCGCCTCGAAGAACATTTTTCGAACGGCTTGAGAAATTGTATCCCAGTACTCTGAGGCTGGATGATGCAAGAAGTGTGTCCCGTTCATGGAACATCGTGGTGCAATTAAGATTACTTTCCCTCGCGTGCAGCCTTTTCTTTTCGAAGCTCTGCCGCAGCTTTTTTGATTTCGTAGAGCGAGCCCTGCATCCGGTTGTATCCCATCCAGAACGGATACTCGGGGTTGTTGTGGAAGGCACCCATCCAAGTCTTTGATCTCTGATCAAGGAACATCTCGCGTAACTTCTCCTCGGCAGGGTTTGGATTCATGTCAGGGTAAGTAAAAGTGTGCCCAATGGGAGTTGGCGCGTACTGCGGGACTTCGACAATTCCGTCTCTGTAGAGCGCGGTCACCTCGCGAATGGCTTCTGCCATGACGTGATCGGAGATTCGGATAGTTTGGTCTCCTTTATAGAGTTCCTCTCGAGCAAACTTCTCCGAATGGCACTGTTTACAAGCTGAAATCATTTTGTCGCGCTCAGCCTGCCATTCTTCACGGTTAGGGCGGATGTATCGCATGGCCATTGCACCATCAAGGAATGGCGTAGGTTTTCCCTCTTTGTCCAACATTCCGAAGCTCTGCATGATGGTGGTACGGTCCGCTGTCCACTGCGGATCTCCCTTTTCTTCGACAGGCAGGCGCAATGCGTTCATGCCCCAGGCGGTTACGACTTCATGGTCCCCTGCCGGCATGTGGCAGGTTTGGCAGGTTGGACCCGACGTGTTTTTAATTACTTGACCAGATTGAGCAAGAGAAGCCCTAACTCCATGCTTCGAACCTTCCCACATGGCATAGTTTGGGTGATCCTCGCCTTGGTGGCACGTCCGGCACGCTTGGGGTTGCCGAGCCTCCTCAGCCGAGAAGGTATGGCGCGTGTGGCAGGCATCGCAGGAACCGCCCTGATCTGCACTATTGTTCGCCTTGAGGACAGCTTTCTCCTCGGGACTTTTTACACCGAATTTGTGGCATCCGCCGCAGCCTTTTGCTCCTTCTATGAATACACGCGGCATGTTTGGCGGCAGATATGCCGTTGAAATTGTCTTCCAAGCCATTCCGTGCAGTCCTTTTGCGAACTGGTGTGCTCGTTCGGCGTGGCATTGAGCACAGGTGTCTATATCTGCAACTTTGGCCTTGTTCGCATCGGTTGCTGAATTGTGGTTGGTACCATGACATGTGCTGCAGGTGATCCCGGAGTTGGCGTGTCTTGAAACTTTCCAATCAGTGACGACTCCAGGAGTCGCCTTACTGTGGCAGTCCACACATGCGTCCCCTCCCTGCTCCATCGCAAATGCAATCCATGGCAAACAGATTGCCGCCAGTATGCCGACCGCTAACCGCAAACCCAATGTTGCATGAAGTTGAAGTCTCATCGTCTCTCCCTTGTTCCTGCCGCAGCGGGGTGTTGCTTGCGTGTCCAGTCCGGTAGGCGCTGCAAGACATCCATCGATACCGGAAGACACACTTTCTTAGAGTGAGCGCGGCATCGGTGTGCGGCTTGGTTCCATGCGCACTATCTGTTGTCTGACAGCGCAAATTGTGCTCATGCTACACTTCTGGATGTTACCGGTGCAGATCTCCCGGTTCTACACTCTGTTTTTGTGGCAGGTATGAGATGCGTTACGTTACCGACCAGTCGAACGATATCCGCCGGTTTCGATACTGGCAGGAAATTGTCCGTGATGTATTCATCGATTTGGATTGTTCGAGATCGATGCGGAATCCATTTCGGGGTGCTGTGGAACGAATCGATCTCAGCCCTTATCGAGCCTCTCTCGTCAGTTGCGTCGCCCATAAGGTCGAGAGAACCCGTTCGAGCATAAGCCGGAACCCGTCGGAATTTCTTCTCATTAGTCTTCAGACAGCAGGCACGGGAGTGCTCGTACAGAACGACCGCGAGGCTGCGCTCGATCCCGGAGAAGTAGTCCTCTACGAAAGTACACGTCCGTTCCAATGGAATTACCAGAGCGAATTTGAACAGATCGTGCTGATGATTCCCCACGCAGATGTCGTTCGCCAAGTCGGACCTCCAGAACGGTTCACGGCCGTGAACTTGAATAAGATTTCTACTCTCGGCGAATTAGCAGCCCGATTTATCCAGCAGAGCTTTCCCTTGATGCGTTCTTCCGATCCGGCCTTGGCGCGGAAACTGATGGGAATCGCCATGGAGTTAATAGGCGTGGCCGTTACCAACGCCGCACACACGAAAATCGATCCGGCGGGGAACAAAACGGCTTTGATATTGCGAGCGAAAGAGACGATCCGGCAGAACCTCGGCAATCCCCATTTAAGTCCTACTGGGATTGCATCGGAGATGCGCATCTCCGTACGCTATTTACAGGATCTATTCCATGAAACCGGGGAGACGGTGACGTGCTGGATTTGGAGGCAGCGTTTGGAAGAGTGCCGGCGAAGACTGAGTGACGTTTTGTTTGCGGGATGTACTATCAGCGAAATTGCCTTCGACTGGGGTTTCAACGATCTGTCGCATTTCTGCCACAGGTTCAAACAAGCATATGAAATGTCGCCCTCGGAATACCGTGCATGCCACCTTCGAACTTTACCAAATGGTCGAGCGAACACAAAGCGTCAAGAAGCTAGCTCGGCCTGAATGGCCCACGCCATCGTGATCCAGACGCTCGCAGGGCAATTTTATCCATTCCACAGCGAAGTTAATTCGACAAATCCACGCTTACCATATTTCTGTTGCCAAAACTCGCGGTGGGCCGGGGGCACCATTGATGAGTTGCGTTCCCAACACGATCTCGAAGTTTTTCAGATTCCGATTGTGCCGGAGTTTGGTGGCAATCTCTTTGATATCTTCTGGGTGAGCGAGAAACTTCGCGGCGGCCTTTGTGCCGTCGCCACCGATTCCGCCGATCAGCATCACGGTTTTATCCGTTTCTGCATTTTGAAAGCGAGCGATGATAGCATAGTCGCGGTTCAGATTCGGATAGACAGCATTCTGATCGACGATCCAATCATTCTGCTTGTGCTCCCGGTGGTCCGTGATCTGAATTTTCCTGTTTTCGACCTCGTCGAATTGGTAACGAAGCGACTTCATTGCACGTTGCGTCCATGTGTTATTGAGTGCACCGATATATATAGTAGGACCCTCCTGGAGATCGGAGAAAGTCGTTTTGGCGCTTGATTTGACGACGAAGGCCTGAGAGCGGGCTCGCAAGATATCTGTAACGCTCAACAGCGCCATGACGTCATCATAGGTTAGTGCGTTGATCTGATTGATGTGATCGAGAAGGGTTGTATCATGAGTGTCCTCGCTGGCCGTGCTTCCCGGCCTCCCAATGCAAATCAGAACCGGTGAACGGCTGCCAAGGAAGGGAGCCCATACCGTTTCTACCGGGGAAATCGTATACCATTGCCAAGCTTTCCATGCGCCGAAGGAACCGAGCACTAACAGGATAAGTCCAGTGGCTATCCAGGCTCCAAACGCCAGTCTTGGCTTAGTCGTTGTCGGAAGCTCAGAATCGGAGGTGGCGGAAACGGTTTCTGATAACGGTGCGGCTTCCGTGCTATCGGAGATATCCTGAGACGGCAACTGCAATGGCGTAGAAAAATGGAATTCGGGGATATAGCTTCCCGCTGTTAAGTCGATCCGCAACTCGTTTTTGTGCGCATCTTCGTGATAATACTGTGCGATACGTTTGCGAATCTCGGCGACGGTTGTGCGAACCACTGGATCGTCGGCGGTGTTGTAATCGGGAGTCCGATCAAAAACCTCGACACCGATCAAACGCTCTTTAAGCAAATGGCTTTCTCCACCCAGCGTCTTTTCTACCAGGTAGCGGAGCAGTATTGGGTATTTTTTGCTGAGCTTGAAGTGGTGGCTGGCCAGCAACCGTTCAAGTTGAACCAGGACCGGGGCGGATTCTTGGCTGCTCCACGCATTTTTCTTCGACGGGTTCAGTTCGCTGGTCTGCATTTTGCTCTCGATACCGGCTGGTGCGACATGACTGAAATCGGCCTGACGTCATCGAGGCGGTTAGCGCCGCACGATGGCCACAGACGCGGCCAGAGCGTCTAGCATTTTGAGGATGGGAAACGTACGCTCCTCAGTCTTCTAAGAGGGTCGGGCGCACCCAAAAACTCCGCCGCTCCGTTCATTGCAGCCGCGTTGGTCAGCGTTCTTTCTGAGTCGACCTCATTATATCGAAGCAAAGAGCACTTTGAAATTCGCTTTGCATTCGCCACTCGAATGCGTTTGATTCTATGCGGAGCAACGGCCGGTGTGGCGAAGATCGGTCTGCCTTACCGAAACGGACGCTTGAAAAGCGGTCATTGGGCCTCAAAGTACGGAGATTTAGGTATGATACCTTCGGTAAGAAATCCGCAAGTTGCACATAAATAATCATATTGCATCTATTACAAGGGGGGGCATTCCCGAATTAGCCTTTTCTGCCATCCCACACCATCTGTAGGTTTAGTGCCGAGTTGGAGTCGGTATTTTGCAGACTCCGAATTCCCCAGGTTTGCGGCGTTTTGCTGAAAATCCGCATGGCGATCCATCCGTTTTCGGCTCTGGTCGTCGTGCGGGAAGGCAAATCTGCACAGAACGAATGGGCCGGCCGTACGCCGATCTGTCCATCGAAAAATGACCAGAGCACAAAAACTTTACGGAGGAATACATGACGCGATTGTTGAAGCACTTTTGCGGTGTGTGGCTCATGATGGTTTTACTAACATCGTTTGCCACGGCTCAAGCCACCAGTGCGACCCTGAATGGAACTGTCACCGATCCTAACGGAGCGGCAATTCCCAGTGCGCATATTCAGATCCTCAACACAGACACGAACTACAAGCAGATAGTTGCCAGCGACGATACAGGTGCCTACGCTGCCTCCCAACTGCCTCCCGGCCACTACTCCGTCACCACCCTTCGGGATGGGTTCCGGAAGAGCATTCTGACTGGCATCGTACTGACTGTAGGGCAGATCGGAACGCTGAACATTCCCTTGCAATTGGGCGATGTGAAAGAAGAGGTAACGGTTACAGCCAATGCCGAGCTGATCAACGTGACCACGGCCGAGTTGAGTTCCGTGGTGAATCAGGCTTCCGTCGAGGAACTTCCGCTGAACGGCCGTGATCCATCCAGTTTGGTACTTTTGACCACCGGTACCATGAATGTGGTCCCCGGAGGTTCCAACACCGGCGCAGCAGTGGGTGGTGGCTGGGCACAAGGCACCACCGCCATGCCCGCTGAAACAGGCGCATCCTCGGGTGGCGGTCGTCAGGGCAGCACCTATTACGTTCTGGATGGCTCGCCGAACATGGATACGTTCATGGCCTTGGCGGCACCATTCCCGAACGCGGATGCTACACAAGAATTCCGCGTCGTTACCGAGAACTTTGACGCTCAATATGGTTTTTCTCCAGGCGCGGTCGTCGTTATTCAGACCAAATCTGGTGTCAATACCCTGCATGGCGGAGTCTTCGAGTTCGTCCGCAACAACGATCTGAACGCCGCAAACTACTTCTCACACCAGGTGGACACGTTGAAGAGGAATCAGTTTGGCGGATTCCTGGGCGGTCCGATCCGCAAGGACAAGCTCTTCTACTTTGGCAACTATCAGGCGACCCGTCAGACCACGTCGGCAACCTCGAACACCACCTACACGCCAACAGCGGCCATGTTGAACGGCGACTTCAGCGCAGTGACTGCGACTCTGGGCGGTCCTTTCGTCAACAACAAGATCGACCCGCTCACTTGGGCAAGTCTGGTAACCAATGCGAACGCTCCGGGCTATGCCGGCTACACCATTGCTAAAACAGCACTTCCGCTCGGACAGGATCCGGCCACCGGCAAGGTGATTTATACCGGTCCCACCCTGAAGAATTCCACCAACGAGGGTACTGGCCGCATTGATTACACCATCAACGACAAGCAGCGTGTCTTTGTGCGCAGCTTCGTGCAGTACTTCTCTACGCCGGGCGGCTCCACAAAGGGCAACATCGATGGCGGCGCCGAGGCCGATGCGCAGAAAGGCGAGTACTACAACGGTGTACTGGGCCATAACTGGATGATCAACGGTTCCACCGTTAACAGCTTCAACGCGTACTACTCCCAGATGGACATGAACGACACCATGCAGTCCCTGGATAGCAGCGGGCAGCCGGTTTGCTGGTCACGTTACACCAACATTACCCAACAGAACGGCCATTGCGATCTCGAGGGCCTGGTGGTGGTTGGTGGCTTCAATTCCAATTGGGGCTACTATATGATGGAGCGCCGCTCGACATGGGGCTTGTCGGACCAAGTGACAAAGGTCATCGGCAAACACACGCTGACGGCCGGAATTGATCTCCACAAACAGTTATCCCAGGAAACCTCCGAGTTTCCGATTGCGCCGATGGAATTCTATTACGGCAACGTAACTGGCTCAGGTCTGGCCGACTTTCTGCTGGGCTATATGTCCTACTTCGGGCAGGGCGCGGGCGAAATCTCCAGTCTGAAGGGTTGGGAATACGGAATCTATGGACAAGAGCAGTTCAAGATCCATCCGAATCTCACCCTCACAGCTGGTCTGCGCTGGGATCCAAACCTTCCTCCGGCCTTGACCGGCGGACGTGGCGCGATGTTCGTGCCCGGCCAACAGAGCACCATGTATCCCAACGCCCCGCTCGGCGTGGTCTTCCCCGGCGACAAGGGCATTCCGGACTCGCTGGCGTCCAATTCTTACGGCTACTTCCAGCCGCGCGTCGGATTCAGTTGGCAGCCGAAGTTCGCCCCACATACGGCTATACGCGGTGGAGTTGGAATGTTTACTGGCCCACTGCCCTATGTCTACTACAACCACATGGTGGACGTGGCTCCCTTTAGCCCCACCTTTACCCTCCAAGCAGGAACAGCGCAATACCCCAACTACATTCCGACGCTCAACCCATATCAGAACGTAGCGGGTGGAAATCCGTTTACTAATCAGTCATCCTTTGCTTCACTGAGCAACAAACCGGCAACCACATCGGCCTTCCAAACCCCGATGTCCTTGTCCGCAACCTTTGACAAGAACTACAAGAACAGTGTGACGCAGAGCTGGAGTCTTTCGATTGAGCAGCAGCTCTCTCAAACCGTCGCGCTTCACCTGGCCTATGTGGGCAGCGAGAGCTATCACCAGTCTCTTGTTGTAGACGAAAACCCCGGCATCGGCGACGTGCGCATCTCCTCGATCACGGGCCACGCCAATTACTCGCCTGGTGTCGGCGAAGTTTTCGCGATCCAGAGCTCCGGCACCGCGTCGTATCACTCGTTACAGGCCTCGGTGGACAAGCACCTGTCCCAGGGCATCCAGGTTCATTCCAACTTCACTTGGTCGAAAGTCATCGATATTGCCTCCGAGGGCGATCCTTCGCAGGGTAATCCCCCAGGAATTCCCAATCCGTTCAGCATCAAGGCCAACCGCGGTATCTCGGATTTGAACCGCCCCTTGATTTCTACAAGCAATTTTCTCTATACGTCGCCGACGTTAAAGGGGCACAATGCCGTGGTTCGTAACCTGCTGGGTGAATGGGGAGTCAGCGCAATCTATTCATTGCAATCCGGTCGTCCATTCGGCATTGCATCGGGAGCGAATGACAACTCCGGATCGTTGCAGAATCAGGATCGCGCCGATGTGGTCGCGGGTGTATCGCCGAATGTCAAGCACGGCAACCGTTCGCAGTGGCTCAAGCAATATGTCAACCAGGCGGCCTTTACCAACAACGCGATTGGTACCTTCGGCAACTCGGGCCGCAATATCTTCCGCGCGCCGTACTTGAACTCGGCCGACACTGCCATCACCAAGAACTGGAAGTACGCGGACCGTTATAATCTTCAGTTCCGTTGGGAGATGTTCAACACATTCAACCACACCAGCTTCGATGTTCCGGCTTCCGCTGGGGCAACGGAAAGTAACATGCAGTTAGGCACGGCCGCTTTCGGACAGATCACCTCTGTTGGTCCAGTCCCGCCGCGCGTGATGCAGGGCGCTCTTAAGCTCACGTTCTAATGAACCTTTGTACGGCGAGTGGAGAGAACGAGTTATACTCGTTCTCTCCACTCCTGATTACGGTTCAGAATGTTTGCGACTGTGGCGAACAAGTCTATTCGGCTTGTTCCAAACCACACAATCCATCGCTCAACACAAAGAGAAAAAAGAACGGGGCAATGAACATATGACTGCAAAAATCTTGAACAGGCGTCAGATATTGAAGAACGGGACTTACGTTGCCATGGGCACAACGATTGCCGCATTAGCTCGTCCGGTTTCTGCAGCAGCGCAACAGCCCGCAAACGAACTACTTAACGACAGCCGTGTTACGCTCGTGGTCACCACAGAGAAAGATGCCTGGCAGCAGGGCACACCATTCAAACCGTCTTTTTCCTGGAAACAGCTCAATTTAAATATCGATCCCGAGCACATCAGTGAACTCGCGCAACCGATCATGGGATTTGGTAGCTGCTTCAATGAACTTGGTTGGACATCGCTTCAGGCACTCGACAAACAGGATCAGGAAAACATCCTGCACGAACTCTTTGATCCGCAAGCGGGGGCACGATTCAACTATTGCCGTATGCCGATTGGTGCCGATGACTTTTCTACCGCAGCCTATAGTTACGACGAGAGCGACGGCGACTTCGAGTTGAAGAACTTCAGCATCGATCATGACAAAAACACACTGATTCCGTTCATTCACGCGGCACAGAGACACCAACCGAAGCTGCGCCTCTGGGCATCGCCTTGGACTCCGCCAAGCTGGATGAAGCGAAACCACTTCTATGCCGAAGCTAAATCGTGGCCGGATATGCCTGACAACGGCATTCGTCCCGATCAGATTGGACACGAAGGGGAGGATTTCTTTATCCAAGAGCCGCGCTACTTCGAAGCTTATGCCAGATATTTCGGTCGATTCATCGACGCCTATCGCGCCGAGGGCATCAATATTGGCATGGTCATGCCGCAGAATGAATTCAACTCTGCGCAAAACTTTCCCAGTTGCACATGGACGGTCAATGGTTTGACTCGCTTTCTGCGTTTTTTGGCGCCGGAGATGCAAAAGCGCGGCGTCGATATATTCTTTGGTACGTTGGAGCGGGGTAATCCGCAGTTATTTGATGCGATTCTGGCGGACAAGGAGGTAGCGCGCTATCTCAAGGGTGTAGGAGTGCAATGGGCAGGCAAGAATGCTTTGCCAGCCCTGCATCGCAAGCATCCTAATTTGTTGATCTACCAATCCGAACAGGAATGCGGGGACGGCGCGAATACCTGGGCCTTCACGGGATACAGTTGGCAACTCATGAAGCATTACTTCCGTAGTGGAGCTTCTGCCTACATGTACTGGAATATCTCGTTGGAGATGAATACTCCGAGTACGTGGGGGTGGGCGCAAAACTCGCTGGTGAGTGTGGATCCCGTTGCGAAGACCTATCGCTTTAACCGCGATTACTATCTGATGAAACACCTGACTCACTATGTTGATCTTGGTGCCAGGTCTCTGGAAACAGCGGGAACATGCGACAACGCTCTGGCTTTTGTCAATCCAGATGGCTCCGTTGCAGTCCTGTTACGGAATGAGTCTTCTCTTGCTCAGAAGGTGCAAGTGCGACTCGGAAATCGTGACGTCACTGTTGAACTTCCGCCAGACTCAATCGCTACGCTTTTTGAAAAAGCATCCTGACGCGTGTTCCAAACGGTGTCTATTTGCGCCAATCAGGAGTTGCGCTTCATCGCGAATGGAACTGTTGTGTTGCCGAAGTAGAACTTGATAAGGCGGTGCTCGCTTTCCAGGCTATCGCTGTACCTCCTGCTTCAGTATTTGTGAACCTTTGTCAACGTTGTTCAGACATGCCCATTCAGGCTTTGTCGGAAAAGGAAGAAACAGAAACCATGAAAATGCTGCTCTCTATGTTGACGATTCTCTCACTTTGTGTGCCCGTTCTTGCATCTGCCCAGAACCTGGGGGATAAGGAATGCCACATTGCCATGCCAGGAATCACCTTCACTCGCGCTCTCAATGGAGCTGCCGACCATGCCAAAGTCAGCGCTGGAAATCTGACGCTTTCCAGTGAAGCAAAGCGCGATAACTTCCGCGATCCGGATGGGAAACTGTCTAACAACACAGCGCCTGTTCTGCTTTCCCAGGTAGACAACACCAAGCCGTTCACTCTGTTGGCGAAGATCACGCCGACGTTTCTGAAGACCTATGATGCCGGAACGCTCTATATCTGGGTGAAGGATGACCTGTGGTTGAAGATGGCGATGGAGATGGACGAACGCGGCAAGCACAGGATGGTCAGCGTTCGCACCACCGGCACCTCGGACGACAACAACCACGATGTCATCACCGAGAAGAGCGTCTATATGAAAATATCTTCCGATACGAAGACCGTCGGTTTCTACTACTCACTGGACAAGAAGAGCTGGCAGTTGATTCGCCTCTTCAAGAATGAATATCCCGCATTGCTCTGGGTTGGCGTCAGCGCGCAGTCTCCGCTTGGCGAAGGAACGTCCGCGCTCTTCGAAGACGTAACATTGACTCAGCAGAGCATTTCGGACTTCCGGCTGGGGCAGGGAAACTAGCCTCGGTCGTGGACTGTCTGCCTGCGCTCGCTTCTGTGGCTGAGCGCGGGCAGAGTTGAGTTCTATAGATAGCGCAAAACGCGCGATACAATCCGCGCTAGCGCAGGAGGGTATTATGCTCAAGACAATCCGATTTGTGTTTCCGTTGATTCTGGTTGTGTGCATGTCGATCCCGTTCGTGTCTGCGCAGACCAACTCGCAGTTTGCGCCCGTCGAAGTGCGCACGGAGGACTCGGTTCTCCTCCCCATCCCCGGAGCCGTACTCGACAACAATGTCTACGGCAAGGGCAACATCACGAACTACGAACAGTCAATCTTTCGTGGCAAGGACAAAGCAGGCTGGGAGTGGGATTGGCCGGAGAGCGGCGGACCTAAACTGAAGAGCTATCCCGAGGTGCTTATCGGTCGCTCGCCGTGGAGCGATGTTGGTGGAATCGCTGGTGCGGATGGATTACATGCTGGGGACCAGTTACCCCGCCCGCTGATCGAAGCTCGCCAAACCCTTGATTTCGACTTCAACACTGTCGCCAACGGACTCTGGCTCGCAAGCTTCGACTTCTGGATTACCAGTTCTGACCATCCGACCAAAAATGACATTGTGAGCAATCTGTGCATTTGGACAATGAACCATGGCCTGAAGCCCTCTGACGTTTACAAGGGACGTCATATGAAGTTGAAGATCGGCGGTCGCACGTACGAGGCCATCTTCGAGACGCCCAAGGAAAATCCGGACAAGCCGTGGAAAACCCTCTGCCTGATAGACACCGAGCCGCGCAGCAAGGGCAGCCTTGAACTCGGACCCCTGCTGGATGCCCTGATCGCTCACGGACTGGCAAAGCCGGCGGACTTCCTCGCAACCGCGGAATTGGGCACCGAGGTAGCTTTCGGGAAGGGCCACACGACGCTTCAGAACTTTAAGCTGAGATAGGCTATCGTGTGTCTCTCTCGATCACGACGCTCCCAGCGCGGCAACGATATCATGGTGCCTTACTGCACCTTCATTCCCAGGCAAAAGGGTCCTTGCCTGCTGAGACGCCGCAGCACGCCCACATGCGTGCTGCCGTGTAATAGAGAACGCGGTGATCGAATAAGGACAGGAACTCCCCATGACAAATGGTCCCAATTTGCCGCAGCCCCGATTTGAGCACTTCCACGTGTGCGTCCAGTGTAGCGGTGCCTTTCGCAGAGAAGAGTTCGGAGCCAGAGCTATTACTTCCGGCATCTATTCGTGTCCGAAGTGCGGCCACGAAGGTCCCCTCAATGTTGAGATACGAGATGTCGAAGACCTCGCCGAAGAGAAGGACAACCCTTCGGGCGCCAGTTCATCCAGCTAGCGGCAAGCGTCCCTGTTGCGGTGGTGCGATGCTGATCAGCTTACGACCCGCCGCGCGAACATACTCACTCACGAGCCGTTCTTTGTTGTCGGACCGCGTAGCCAATCTGGTAACGAGCCTCAGCTGCTCCTCCACGAGCGGCCGCATCGCAATCCCCTCAGAAGCAATGCGCCATGCTGCATCGCGGGGCAGGAACGCCACTCCCTTCTGCGCCAATACCAGTTCTGAGGCTTCTTCAGCGGTCATGACGTAATGGCGATCAGCAGGGGTGATGCCCTTCTTGGAAGCCGCCCGCTGGATCATCTCGAAGACGTGCGGATTCACGCTCGGAGCGAGGATAATCCATTCGCAGGAAAGCAAGTCCTCTAGGCGCAGTTCTTCGCGATCTGCAAGAGGGTTTTCTTTGGACAAAGCAATGTAGAGCGGGGTTTCAGCGACCGTCAGGAAACTGAGGGTGGGAGCATCGGGAACGGACGTGACCAGCGCCATGTCCAATTCTCCAGCCGCAACTTTGTGGGCGAGTTCGTGCGAGTAGCTACTCCACAGCTTTACCTTCAGGCCGGGATATAGAGGAAGCCGCACGGACTGAAGTGTTGTGACCAGGAACGGATCGGTGAAGGCCGATTTACCGACATTGAGAATCTCCTCGGCTCCGTGCGAAGCTGCCGTTGCGTTCAGAACAGCGCGCTCGGCGTACAGAACTGAGTGGCGAGCCTCTTCCACAAAATGCCGGCCAGCCTCGGTGATCTCGACATTTTGATGATTGCGCACAAAGAGCCGCAGGCCAACGTCGCTCTCCAACTTGGCAATCAGCCTGCTCAGCGTCGATTGCTCGACGTGCATTCGTTCGGCGGCTCGGGAAAAGTTCAACTCTTCCGCCAATACAATCGCCGCTTGCATGGACCGTGTTTCTGGAAGCACCATAGCTATCCTCCTTGCGGTGGGGGGAGAACCCAGGCGGGACAGCAGTCGTACATCTAACCACGCATATCTGATCCTATAGCGCAGGAACCATGATGATCGTTGGACGCTCCGGGAGTCAATCCGTTTGCACAAAGTAAGTATCCCCCGGCAGAGCCGGGGGCTTTACGGTGTGAGCCGCTCAAAGCGGCTTAAGGGGGTCGCTAACGCGGCCCCAGTTATGTTGAGCCACCTTATCGGTGGCAGGCTACGACCAGATGCGCAACTGCTCCAGCCGTTGGTCTTCTTTTTCCTGGTTGCGGATGTACTCCCGGATCACAGCCTCGTCCCGCCCCACAGTGGAAACCAGAAATCCTCGCGCCCAGAAGCTTTGCCCTACAAAATTTCTTTTCCGCTCGCCGTACACCCGTGCCAAGTGGATTGCACTCTTGCCCTTCATGAACCCTATCACTTGGCTTACTGCGTACTTCGGCGGAATCGAAATCAGAATG
>Ga0326727_10019016_pt1 | contig 13914 bp, 9 predicted proteins | sample MB2enrmetagenome_FD_207643 | JGI IMG/M metagenome (GOLD analysis project Ga0326727, IMG submission 207643) | Lab enriched peat soil microbial communities from McLean, Ithaca, NY, United States - MB29MY | ecosystem: Environmental > Terrestrial > Soil > Wetlands > Peat | place: USA: New York... | reverse complement strand
ACGTAACGTGGCCGTGCGGGATCATCCTTGAGTGCGCGCCGAATCTTCCGAATCGCCGTGTATAGAGCGGTCTCGGCCTCGATGAAAACATCCCTTCCCCAGACGCGGTCCACGGCTTCTTGATGGGTGACGAGTTTGCCTTGGCGCTCTGCCAGTAGAAGCAGCAGCTCGAACGGTATTCGGTCCAGTTTCACGGGCTTCCCGGCGCGCCGTAACTGGAAACCTTCTGCATCGAGCTCGAATGGACCAAATCGTAACACGTCGGCAGGCATCGGCCTCCTTCGCGTCCCCGCTTTGCCCTTTCAGCATACGCCCCGGTCGGAGCCTTGCGCAGAAAAAATTCAGATGTAATTCAGAATTGTTACAAGACTCCGTCGTACCGTTTCCTCTAGTCTCGTTCCCACGCGGCCAGGAATGGCTGCGCACGCAGGAAAATAAAACAAATGGAGGAGAACATGAAAAACAGATATTGGAGAATTTGCGTTGGAACGGCGATTCTGGCTATGGCAGTGCCCCTGTCGGCACTCGCTCTGGATAACGACGCTTGTTCAAATGGGACGCTCAAAGGCGACTACGCCTTTACCCTTTCGGGCCAGATCTTCCATCCTGACGGAACAGTGGACACCCGCGCGGGCGTTGCCATGACCTATTTCGACGGCGCCGGCAATTTGAAACAAGATGACTTCGTTATGTCCAGCTCCCTGGGCGGGCCCGTCCCGAGCCCGGATACAGATCCGCTTTCTGGATTTCACACCAATGAAACGGGCACGTACACGGTGAATCCTGACTGCACGGGAAATGCCACCATTGATTTCCCGAACGGGATTGTCATCAAGCTGATGTTCGTCGTAAACGCTTCGGGGACGAGTATTCACACCGTGGTCTCTTCCATCACGCTGCCGAACGGCACGTCACCGGGCACGCCGATCATCCGCAGCGACGGGCGGAAACGAGCTCGTCACGATGAGGAGGCGAGCGAGCACACAAGTCGCGAAGGTTAATCGTGAAGCGGGTGCCGCGGAGTCTCCGGTTTTGAGACTCCGCGGCTCTGCCTCGGCGGTTCTCGTTTGGTTGGGCAGGGGTGGGGTTATCATCTCGCGCAGGTTCCGTCTACGACGAATCGTTTTGTCTGACCGGTTTTTCTTCATGAGCCGTTAGCGCGGGTTGTAAACTTGAAAGATCTGCCGGCCGAGCATTGAAAGCATCAGCGGGTAAGTCGATGTTAGAGGCGGGAAGGGGACAGCAAGAAGTTTACTGATTGGAGGGAGAAACGGAAACGCGCGTGCTCCGTTCGAGTAGGCTCTCGAGGTCCAGGGCGATTTCTTGCAATCCCTCCGGCGACTGGCAAGCCAGAAGGGTGCGGAACGCCAGCAGGGTTTCCTTGGCGATCAAGTCGAAATCGTGGAAGTAGTAATCCAATTGGGTCCACAACTCTTCCGAAGAGTCGAGCGTGCGTTCGCCCTCGCGGCAAGCGTGTCGGAACTCCTTGCCCAGAATGGCGCTGGCACGGAACAATAACCGCAATTGCAGCGCAAAGCGGTGTTTGGAGTTGAACAGGACCTGGTCCAGAAACTCGTAAAGCCCAACGTGGTCCTTCACAGCGCGTGACTTGAAGTGGCCCACAGCGACGCGGCGCACGGGAACAATCCCATTAGTGAGGGGCAAGAACTTGGAAAGCACGCTTTGCAGGCCGACGACGAGCTCCGTAAGGCGCTCCCATTCTCCCCGGCCGAGGCGCACAACATGCCAAGCCATCTCGTCCCGGTCTGCCTCCCGCTCGCCAAACGCGTCATTGAGGGTGATGCCGAGAATGGTCGTCTGGGCTTCAATCTCCTGCGCGACAGGCTCATAGATGGTTCGTAGGTCTGCGCGCAAGGATCCTAGCCCGCCTACCCAGGCCTTTCCCTTGGCTCCCAGGTGTAGGATGTGGCGCATCAGTGCAGCCACGGCCGCAAGAATCAGACCGCCAATAAGCCACCGCACCCCTCCACTATAGGGAATTGCCACCCTCACTTCAAGCCAGAAATTGAAACGCATTTCAGCTTGTGGAAAGGCGATGAGTGATCGCTGGACGTGCGACGCATGAGCGTATCATGCGAAAAGCACAAACATGTGGTGATCAACCCGACATTTGAATCTGACATGCATCAGTTTAAATTCTAACCGTTCCCGTACAACCAAAGCTACGTTCGTCTTGGATGGCTCCATCGGCCAAAGCCGGGGTGGATGATCTTCCACAACCTTGCCGTCCACCCACCAACGACTCTCCCCCTCATTCGCTGGGGGGATCGACCCGGTCCAGCGCACCCACTGCCTTGACACTGTTTTCCCCTGCCACCTATAATGCCCGTTTAATCCGTGCTTCAAAACTCTCCGCCGATTGCAGGTAATCCCCGTGTCCGAAATTGAATTTTCCGACTTGATCCAGCAGCGCAAGAAAAAACTCCAGGCGATCGTCGACCTGGGCTATGAAGCTTACCCGCGCAAGTACGACGTCACGCATACGATTCCGCAAATCGTGGCGGAATACGGCGCGCTTTCGGCGGAAGAGCTTGCCACGCGCAAGATTGCCGTACGGGTTGCGGGCCGCGTGATGACCATTCGCCCGCACGGCAAGGCGGGTTTTGCGCACCTGGCAGGAGGGGGGAAGCGCCTGCAAATCTACGTCCGGCTGGACGCCGTGGGCGAGCGCGACTTCGAGCTTTACAAGCTCCTCGATCTCGGGGACCTGATGGGGGTTGAGGGTTACCTGTTCCGCACCCGGACGGGCGAGCTGACCATCCATGCGGAGCGCCTGCAATTCCTCGCCAAGGCGGTACTCCCGCTGCCGGAGAAATGGCACGGCCTCACCGACGTGGAAATCCGCTATCGCCAACGCTACCTTGACCTGATGGTGAACGAGGAAGTCCGCACGGTCTTCGAGCGCCGCGGCAAACTGGTTCACGCCATCCGTGATTTCTTGGAGGCGGAAGGTTATCTGGAAGTCGAGACGCCCATGATGCAGCCCCTGGCGGGCGGAGCCATGGCCCGGCCTTTCATCACCCATCACAACGCGCTCGACATCGACCTCTATTTGCGCATCGCCCCGGAGCTCTACCTGAAGCGCCTGATCGTGGGCGGTCTCGACCGCGTTTATGAGATCAACCGCAACTTCCGCAACGAGGGCATCTCCACGCAACACAACCCCGAGTTCACCATGCTGGAGTTCTACCAGTCCTACGCAGATTACCACGACATGATCGCCCTCACCGAGCGCCTGCTGCGCCGCGTGGCGGAAGTGGTGTTGGGGAGCGTGGAGTTTGTCTATGGTGGCCAGCGCATCTCGTTTGTAAAGTTTGAGCGGCTCACGATGAAAGAGGCCGTGCTGCGCTATTGGCCCCGTGAGGTGGAGGGACTGACCGCGCCAGAATTGGATGACTATCAAGCTTTGGCAGACCGTGTTCCGAGCCTTAACCAGTGGTTGCTGCACCGCGGCGTGACGCCGATCAGTGCGCAAACCGTTCAAGACAAGCGATCGGGCGAACTCCTGGCTCTATTCTTTGAGCTCGTGGCGGAGGAGCACCTTATTCAGCCCACTTTCATTGTGGATTACCCGCTGGAGGTTTCGCCGCTCTCCAAGCAGAAGCCCGACAATCCCAACTTCGTCGAGCGCTTCGAGCTTTATATCGGCGGAATGGAAATCGCCAATGCCTTCAGCGAGCTTAATGATCCCGAGGAGCAGCGCAACCGCTTCCAATACCAGCAGAACCTGCGCGAAAAAGGTGATTTGACCGCACACGCCATCGACGAAGATTACATTCGCGCCCTCAGCTACGGCATGCCGCCCACCGGCGGCGAGGGCATCGGCATAGACCGGCTGACGATGCTGCTCACCAACTCGCGCTCGATCCGCGACGTTATCCTTTTCCCTCTGCTTCGCCCCGAGAAGCACAGCGAGTGACGCGGTTGACACCGCCAGCGGGGATTTCTCACTAGCGAGGGGAAGGGCGAGGCTTTAGCCCCGCCCTTCCATCCGTTCCATGAGAATAGCCCGGCTTGGTGGGAAATCTCTGCCAGCATACCTGGGTCGGCCAGCGGAGTTGGGAAGTGCCGTTGCCGCGTTACGGCCGGTGGCTTTAGGACGGGCTAACTACGCTCCGGAAGCCGTTGGCGAAGGGGCGGAAATCGCTGCACAGGCAGAGCGCAAGTCGGGGTACACGCCGATGACGCGATTCAGACGGGTGATCTCGAACATATGAGTGGTTTTGCCGCCGGCGCTGACCACCCCCAACCTACCCCCGGCTTTCGCCATAACACCAGAGCATGTGGCCACCATGCCTAATCCGGCGCTGTCGATGTAGGTCAGCCCGCTCAAGTCCAACACCATCTTTCGGGAGCCCTCATCGATGCGCTGCTTGACGGCGTGCTCAAATTCCATCAGCCGGTTTCCCAAATTAAGCTGGCCTGTTAGGCTCGCCACGGTGATGTCAGGATCCTCTTGCCAAAACTCGTAATCGACGGCCATGTTCGCAACTCTCCCCTGTCCGCTTCGCCCCTGAGTCGATGGCGGCGGAGCTCCAGTGGTGGTTTAGCGCGCCGGCTGCGCGGGCAGCTTCGTGCTTCATACCCCTGTTCGCCCGCGGCCTTGGTCGCAGCCAATCACGTTTAGTGTGCGTCTTGCAACTGGAGACTACCGCGAAGATTGCATCTTAGGTGCTGCCCTTGGGACTGTCAACAAAGTTCTAATTCTGCTTGGCGCATCGCACTCGCTTGATGATAATGTTGACGCGTATGAATTTCGAATTCTTTGTAGCGCTCCGTTACCTCAAGGCCAAGCGGCGGCAGGCGGCGATTTCGATCATCACCGTAATCTCCGTGTTGGGTGTGACGGCGGGCGTTTGCGCACTGGTGATTTCGCTGGCTATCAACAACGGCTTCCGCGAGGAGCTGGAGAGCCGCTTGCTGGGCGCTACGGCTAACATCAATCTGGTGCGCAAGGAGAACGATGGCATCCGCAATTTCGAGCAGCTTTCGATTCGCCTGGCGCACGTGCCGCACGTGGTGGCGACCGCTCCGTCGATCTATGAGGAAGTCCTGGTCTCCCACGGCTCGCGCGCGCAGGGAGTGGTTTTGAAGGGCGTCGAACCCGGACAAGAAGTGAAGGTGGGTACCCTCTTGCGGCATTTGCATGAGGGTTCGCTGGCGGGCTTGTCAGGGACCTTTCCCAACGCCGACCCTATTATCATCGGCAAGGAGCTGGCGACTGCCTTGGGCGTGTACGTGGGTGACACGGTGCTGGTCACCAGCCCGCAAGGTTACCTGACACCTCTTGAGGTGTTCCCCAAAGTCCGTCACTTTCGTGTGGTGGGGGTTTTTGATTCGGGCTTCTACGATTTTGACGCCACTTGGGCCTTCACGAACCTCGCCGCCGCCCAGCGCCTGTTTGATCTTGCCGACGTGGTCTCTGTAATCGAGTTCAAGATTGATGATATTTATCGCGCCCCGGAGGTAGCGGAAGAGATTCGCCGCGTGGCGGGAAACGGATTCGACACCTCCACCTGGATTGAGCAGAACCATTCGCTGTTCAGCGCCCTGCGCCTGGAGCGGCTGGTCACTGTCCTGACGATTGGCCTGATTGTCGTTGTGGCGGCGCTGAATATTTTCATCGCGCTGGTGATGATGGTGATGGAAAAGAACCGTGACATCGCCGTGCTGATGTCCATGGGCGCGCGGCAGCGGCAGGTTTGGGCGGTGTTCACCCTTCACGGTGTGGCGATCGGTGGCGTGGGTACTTTCCTGGGACTGGTTTTGGGCTATGGGGTCGCGTGGCTGGGCAATACCTACAAGTTGTTTCCCCTCCAGGCGGATGTGTACGCGCTTTCGTCGGTGCCATTCCATGCCCACCCGCTGGATGGGGTGTGGATTGCGGTGGCGGCAATCACCATTAGCTTTCTGGCAACACTTTACCCGTCGCTCGCGGCAGCGAGGCTGAATCCGGTGGAAATACTCAGGTATGAGTGACGTCCGTTGTCCGTTACCTGTCGCCCCTAAGGATTGCCGCTGCGCTTAGTGGAGCGTTGCATCAAGAGAGTGAAGAGGGAATAACTAATATGGTCCGATCAAACTTTGAGAAACTGGCGGTTTATCAGCTTGCCGAAAAGCAACGGTTACGCAACTTTACGAAAAGGCTAAGAAATACTAGCCGCAGGATTGGGGCGGTCCCCCATGTCCTCACCGCGAGAAGCTCAACGTTGATGACTTGGAGTCCATGCGCCAGCTTTGACGCGAGCTGTTTAAACTGGCCTTTCACACTGGTGGTCGCAACGGCATTTGGTATCTGAAAACGAAATGAACCATTGCCCATACTCCAAACTGAATCAGTACGACGGTGGAACCTCACTTGACGAATGACGTGCAACGGACCACGGACCACGGACCACGGACAACTGACAATGGACCACGGACGCTCCTGCGCGCTGAGAGCTTGACGAAATCCTTCCGTTCCGGCAGTGAAGAAGTCCTGGTTCTTGACAATCTGAACGTAGAAGTGCAGTGGGGGGAGTTCGTGGCTCTAGTGGGAGAATCGGGTTCCGGCAAGACGACGCTATTGCATTTGTTGGCTGCGCTGGACACTCCGACGAAGGGTGAGGTATACTTTGAGGGAAGGCGACTGAGTGAGTATCGCGAAGACGAACGCGCTCTGTATCGCAATGAGAAGATAGGATTTGTCTGGCAGATGCATTATCTTCTGCCGGAATTCAATGCGCTTGAGAACGTTGTCATCCCGCAGTTGATTCGCGGGTGTGGCATGAGGGATGCCCGGGCGCAAGCCCGAGAATTACTGGGTGAAGTTGGCCTTGAAAACGCATCACGACGCCGTGTGGGTGAACTGTCGGGCGGGGAGCAGCAGAGAGTAGCCTTGGCCCGCGCACTTGCCAATCAGCCTGCCCTCTTATTGGCAGATGAACCCACGGGAAGTTTGGACCATCGTACGGCGGAGCGCGTGATCGACCTGCTCGAAAACCTGCACCGGGCGCATCATCTAACCTCGGTGTTGGCGACGCACAACCTGGACTTGGCCCGTCGCGCCAAGCGGACCTTGCGCTTGGCGAATGGAAAGTTGACGGAATGGGTAGTTCCAATAGTTCCATGACCCCCGCACTTCCTAGGTCCGACGGGTAGCAGGGAAGGTGGGGCTCCACGAAGAACTGAGGAGCTATGTTCGAGAGGTACACTGAAAAAGCCCGGCGTGTGATTTTCTTCGCGCGCTACGAAGCCAGTCAATTCGGCAGCCCCTTCATTGAGACGGAGCATCTGCTGTTGGGGCTACTCCGCGAGGACAAGGCACTCACCAACCGTTTTCTGCGGTCGCACGCCTCGATTGAATCCATTCGCAAACAGATCGAGGGGCGGACCCCCATTCGCGAGAAGGTCTCGACCTCGGTGGACCTGCCCCTGAGCCAGGAATGCAAACGCGTGCTGGCGTATGCCGCGGAGGAAGCTGAACGTCTGGGGCATAAGCACATCGGCACGGAGCACCTGCTGCTGGGCCTGCTGCGCGAAGACAAGTCGTTCGCGGCGGAAATCCTCCACGAGCGTGGCTTGCGGCTCTCCACTCTGCGCGAAGAACTGAGCCGCGTGCAGAACGATAAGGCGGCCGCCACCCGCCCCAACAAGGAAACTTCTCTGCTGGGCGAATTCAGCCGCGACCTGACGCAGGCGGCGATGGAAAACCAGTTGGACCCGCTGATTGGCCGGGAAGCGGAATTGGAGCGTGTCGTCCAGATCCTCTGCCGTCGCACCAAGAACAATCCGGTGCTGATCGGTGAACCGGGCGTGGGAAAAACCGCCATTGTGGAAGGTTTGGCGCAGCGGATCGCCGATGGCGACGTGCCCTCATTCCTCGCCGACAAACGCATATTGGCGCTCGATCTCTCCCTGATTGTGGCGGGCACCAAGTATCGCGGCCAGTTTGAAGAGCGCCTGAAAACCATCATGAAGGAATTGATGGAGGCGCAGAACGCCATCATCTTTATCGACGAACTGCATACCCTGGTAGGCGCGGGCTCGGCGGAAGGGTCGCTCGACGCCGCCAACATTTTGAAGCCCGCCCTCTCCCGCGGCGAAATCCAATGCATCGGCGCCACCACTCCCGCGGAATATCGCAAGTCCATTGAGAAAGACCGATCGCTCGAGCGGCGTTTTCAGGCGATCAAGGTTCCCCCGCCCACGGAAGGCGAAGCCATCAAGATTCTCTTTGGCATCAAGGACCGGTACGAAAAATTTCATGCGGTGACCTTCACGGATGAGGCGCTGAATGGGGCCGTGTACCATTCCAATCGTTATATCCCTGACCGCTTCCTGCCGGATAAGGCGGTGGACCTGATCGACGAAGCGGGCGCGCGCGTGAAGCTGCGGCAGAGTTCATTGCCCGAGGAAATGATCGATGTGCAGAAGCGCATCAAGTTTGTGGTGCACCGCATGGAGAACGCCATTGCCAACCACGAATTCGAGAAGGCGCGCTTCTACTCCGACGAAGAACGTAAGGAACGCGAAAACCTCCGCCTGCTGCGCGAAAAGTACAATATCGATGAGACTGCCATGGGCGTGGTGAACCATGAAGACATCGAAGAAGTGGTCGCCCGCTGGACAGGCGTTCCGGTTACCGCCATTAACGAAGAGGAAAGCGCCAAGCTGCTCCGCATGGAGGAAGAACTGCATAAGCGCATCATTAGCCAGGATCGGGCAATTTCCGCCCTGGCGCGCGCCATCCGCCGCTCCCGGGCGGGCTTGAAGTTGCCCGGCCGCCCGGTGGGCTCGTTCTTGTTCCTGGGTCCAACCGGCGTGGGCAAGACGGAAATGGCCCGCTCCCTCGCCGCCTTTTTGTTCGGCTCGGAGCGCGCCCTGGTGCGCTTTGACATGTCGGAATTCATGGAGAAGCACTCGGTCTCAAAGTTAATCGGCTCCCCGCCGGGGTATGTGGGTTATGAAGAGGGCGGCCAGCTTACCGAGCGTGTGCGGCGTGCCCCCTATTCCGTGGTCCTGCTGGACGAGATTGAGAAGGCCCACCCGGATGTGTTCAACATCCTCTTGCAGGTCTTCGAGGATGGCCAGTTGACGGATGGCTTGGGCAACACGGTAGACTTCAAAAACGCGATCATCATCATGACCTCGAACATCGGCGCGCGCTATCTGGAACGCCGGTCGCACATGGGGTTCCAGTCGGGGGCGGAAGGCGCCACGGAGAAAAAGGCCGAAGAGCTGGTGATGAGCGAGGTGAAGCGACTCTTCAACCCCGAGTTCCTGAACCGTCTGGACGAGATCATCGTGTTCAATGCCCTGACGGACAATGACCTCATCCAAATTCTGGACCTGCTGGTGGGGCAGATGAATAACAATCTTGCCCAGAAAAATATTTCGCTGACGCTGTCGCCTGAGGCCGCCCGGTGGATTTTGGAAAAGACCTGTGTGGACCGTTCGTACGGCGCTCGGCCTTTGCGTCGCGCTTTGCAGAAGTACGTTGAAGATCCGCTGTCGGAGGCATTAATCCAAGGTGAGATTCATCCTCCGGCGGTCTTGGAAGTTATCGTCGAGAACGAGGCGCTCTACTATCGTTCAGTAAACGACAAACTGGTCGGAGCCACACCGCTCTCCCACTAGGGCGAGTCGCCACGGTTATCCCGACCGCTAAGCGGACAATCCACATGCCCAGCTCCTGGGAGGCTGGAATTTCCGGGAGGGGGGCAAGAGGCTTTCTGGTGCGAAAATATTTCCGGCCAACCACTGGCGGGATCCCGGCATCGGATTGTCTTAGTTTTTGCGTGTGCGAGGGGGGGATCGTTTTCTCTTGAAAAAGACGAAATTGTGCGTGCCTGGACTTCGAGGGAACCTGTATCGGCTGGGAGCTCCCGCCCTGGCACTGATTCTGTGGCTGCCTCTCGTGGCCACGGCGCAGAATCCCCCGCCGGATCAAAAAACGCAGAATCCGCCGCCTGCCGCGGAAAAGCAATCCGCGCCTCCTCAAAAACCAGCGGAAAAGAAAGCGCCTGAACCGGCTCCCGGGCAACTTCAGTTGGAAACTCCCGAAGTGGCCCAACCACCTGCATCGAAACAAGGGGAACAGCCCCAACAGCCGCCGAAGCTGACGACTCCCGCGGCGCCGGGCGCGCCTCCGCAGGAAGAGCACAAGCCCACCATTGAATCGATCACCTTCCGGGGCCAGCGGCGCATTCCGGTCAGCACGTTGCGGGCGCGCGTCTTTTCGCATGCGGGGGACGTTTTTGACGAAAACGCCCTGGAACGTGACTTCATGGCGCTGTGGAACACCGGCTTCCTGGACGATGTTCGCCTGGAAGTGGCCGACGCGGCCAACGGCAACAAAGCCATCATCTTCTATGTGCGAGAAAAGAAGCTGGTCCGCAGCATCGATTATAAAGGGTTGAGCAGCGTGCAGCAGTCCGACGTCCTCGATGCTTTCAAGAAGGAGAAGGTCGGGCTCACCATCGAATCCCAGTATGACCCGGTGGTCATCAAACACGCCGAGGTGGTGCTGCAAGAAATGTTGGCCGCACACGGCAAGATGTTCGCCACGGTTCGGCACCGCACGCGCAACATTCCCCCGAATTCCGTGGCGCTGGTCTTTATTGTGGTGGAAGGTCCCAAGGTGAAGCTGGGGGATATCAAGTTTTCAGGCAACACGGTTTTTTCCGACAGCCAACTGGTGCGCTCGATGAAGTATTCGCGCCCCGCGGGTGCGCCACCGTGGTTCTACTGGTTCCACAAAACTTACGATAAGGAGCGCATCGAGGCGGACCTGGAAAACATCCGCGACCTTTACCGCGACCACGGCTATTTCTATGCCTTGCCGAAAGAACCTGAAACCAAGATGGTTGATACGGGACGGCGCTGGCCTTTCTTCTTTTGGAGCTGGGGGCACGGCAAGAAGGTTGACATCAAGATCGGTGTCGAGGAGGGTGTCCAATACCGCTTGGGCACCTTCCACATCCGCGGCGCCAAGCTTTTCAAGGAAGATAAACTGGCACTGGTTTTGGGGATGAAGCCTGGTGATACCTTTGCTCTCTCGAAGGTTCGCAAGGCGATTGAAAACTATACCAAGCTTTACGGTCAGTTTGGGTATATCAATTTTACGGCATCGCCGGATATCGAGCCCGATAACCGTAAGAAACTTATCAACCTGGCGCTGGATTTTGAGGAAGACAATCAATTCACGGTCCACCGCATCGAGTTTTCGGGAAATACCAAGACGCGCGACAAGGTCATCCGGCGGGAATTGTTGTTGGACGAGGGCGGCGTTTTCAGCTCCCAGCTGTGGGATTATAGCGTTTTGAAAATGAACCAATTGGGCTTTTTTGATGAGATCAAGAAAGAGGATTACGACATCAAGCAGAACGCGAAGGATAAAACCGTTGACGTCCTGGTGAAGGTCAAGGAGAAGGGAAAGAACTCCATCGGGCTTTCCGGTGGCGTCAGCGGACTGGCAGGGACCTTTATAGGTCTCAATTACGCCACGAATAATTTTCTGGGCCTCGGGGCGACTCTGAGTCTGGCGTTTCAAACGGGCACTTTCCAGAAACTGTACTCGTTCGGTTTCACTCAACCTTATTTTCTTGATCGCCCCATCACCGCCGGCTTTACAGTGTTCAAGAGCGACTATAACTATAACCAGATTCGGCAGATCGCGATTTACAGTGGCATCAATCCCAGTCTTTTGGCCCAGTCGCAATACGGTCGATATTACGGGCAGAACTTCACCCAGGATTCCGAGGGGTTCACCATGTTTGCCTCCTACCCCTTGCGGCGCAGTTTTGCGCGTGTCGGTCTGACCTATAGCTTCTCCCGCAGCAGCTTGCACGCATTCAGTACGGCGTCCGAGGCTTATTTCGAGGCCATCAATTTCAGTGGCTTGACGGGCCCCAACTCCCTGACGGGGATTATTTCCAGCCAGATCATGCCGACATACCTATACAGCACCGTCAACAGCGCCTGGACCCCCACGCGGGGCAAATACCTTTATGCGGCCATTGGCTTTTCGGGGAGCGCGCTCGGCGGGAACATCAACTCCGTCCGGCCGGTGATCGAAGCCAAGTATTTCCACCCGGTGCGGAACGTTCGCTCGGATCATCCCACCGCGATCGGGATGCGCTTCCTCACCTCCACCGTCGTCGGATACGGCGGGCGAGTGGTACCACCCTTCTCGCGCTTTTACATGGGTGGCGAGGAGGATATCCGGGGTTTTGATATCCGCACCGTCAGCCCGGTGGCGTTTTATCCCTCGGTGGTTTCCGTGTGCAACCGCAATATCAATGGCCAGCCGATTACCGGGACCACCCAGACCGGAGCCAGTTCTAGTTCGTGCGGTTCTTCCACCAGCTTCCCCATTAATTCTCCGATTTTCCCCGGCGGCGATACGGAGGCGATTTTTAACTTCGAATACCGTTTTCCCATCGTGGGATCGACGGTCAACATGGCTTATTTTGTTGACGCGGGAGAGAATTTTATTATATACCCGAACCAGCTCAAGCTGGCCACGGGATCCTTGAGCTCGATTGAGAGCCTATACCCCTATTTCCCCATTCCTTCGGAGTTGAAGCCCGTTGCCACAACCAATTTCCGGCCACGCACCTCGTCGGGACTCGATTTGCAGATTCTCCTTCCCGTCGTTAATGCTCCGCTCCATGTCTTTTATGGGTACAATATTCTACGAGTGGACGAGGTGATCACGCCGCCGCAGAATCTGCCGCCCAAGTCGCTGTTTCCGAATGAGGCGACCTATGTCGACGCCTTGCGAAATTTTGTTCCTTTCCGCCTGAAGGAACGCTCCGGCCGCGTCGGGTTCACCGTGCAACGTACGTTTTAGGCACGAGGGAAATGAGTTAGAATGATGGTTTTATTTGGAACCTTAACTTCTTGAAGGAGCTTGAATGAAGAACCGATTGACCACTCTCACCGTATTCCTGGCCATCATGGCAACGCCACTTGCTGTGCATGCCCAGAACAAGATCGGCGTCATCAACATTAATGCAGCGATTGCGAGCACCGCGGAAGGAAAGAAGGCGATTGCGGACTTGCAAACGAAGTATCAACCACGCCAGCAGGAGCTGGAGCGCTTGCAAAAGGAAATCCAAGCCGACCAGGATCAGTTGAGCAAGCCTGCGCCCGCGTTGAGCGACGAGGAACAGCGTCGATTGTCACGGGATCTGGAGGACAAACAGAAGCTCTTGAAGCGTTCGACCGACGATGCGCAGAGTGATTTCAATGCCGATCGGGATGAGGCCATCCGCCGGATCGGCCAAAAGATGGTTCGCATCATCGGCGATTACGCCCCACAAAATGGCTTCATCCTGGTTATTGATTCGGCCCAGATTCCCATTTATTACGCCGTAAAAGACATTGATCTCACGGCGGAAATTGTGAAGCGCTACGACGCTGCAAACCCGGTTGCGGATGCAGGAGCAGCTCCCAAACCCGTGGCGCATCCGGCCTCTCCACCGGCGACGAAACCTAAATAGCCGGTTCTGTCGCGGCGGGCATGTCTATTTTCCCCTCCTCCTCCCGGCGGAGGGGAACCAGGCCAATCGTACTGCCCGCGCGAGTTTAGTAGTGTAGGAAACGAGCTCGATTCGGAACATTTGAATTTTGAAGGAGTTTGAATGAAGAACCGATTGATCGCACTTACCGCACTGCTGGCGGTACTGGCAGGTCCCCTCTACCTCCGCGCCCAGAGTGCCACACCTGCCCAAGGTAAAATTGGGGTAATAAATATCCAGGCGGCGATTGCCAATACTGCTGAGGGCAAGAAGGTTATTGCCGATTTACAGAAGAAGTACCTGCCCCGCCAGCAGGAACTGCAACGTCTCCAGCAGGAAATCCAAGCCATTCAAGACCAATTGACGAAGCAGTCCGCCACGCTGAGTG
>Ga0326727_10019015_pt1 | contig 13914 bp, 7 predicted proteins | sample MB2enrmetagenome_FD_207643 | JGI IMG/M metagenome (GOLD analysis project Ga0326727, IMG submission 207643) | Lab enriched peat soil microbial communities from McLean, Ithaca, NY, United States - MB29MY | ecosystem: Environmental > Terrestrial > Soil > Wetlands > Peat | place: USA: New York... | reverse complement strand
TAACTGGTGTGGTATCGGAGGTAGATAATCGTCCATGCTGGCGATACGGTAAACTCTGCAAGAGAAAAACGACTCTTGTATTGGGAGAGCTATTTTCTCATTGACAGAACCTTTTAATGGGCAACAGGCTCAACGACTGAGATCAGCGGTCCACCTACATGTGCATGTTTTGCAGCAACATATATTTATCAGTTTGGATTCTACGGCCTCTTGCCAATCTTGGGACCAGTTTTAATAAAGACTCCAGTCGTGAAACCTTCATTGAATCTATCTTGTGAAAGCACCTCACCCTTAGTACTACCACATGAGGGACACTTTTTCTTAGAGCTGGCAATATGCGATACAACGCTATTACATTTAAAGCATCTATAAAAATCAGACATCAAATATCTCCACATCCAGCAATTCAAGTCCCGATGCTGTGACGGTCTTTCGGATATCCGCGATACATAAGGTAAGCAGAGAGAATACCCTCTTCTGCATGTGCTCGATTTTAGCCTGTTGTTCGACAATACGTTTTATGACTTACTCACTAGCTACTGTTGACACGATACCCCTTCCACAGCGTAATACAATATAATTCGATATGAGTCTGGTGAAAGACTTGGATCTCCTTGATGTCTTAAGGAATAAGACCTGAACTTCATAGGCACCAATTAAACGATACCCCTCAGCAAGATGAGGAGTTACTCTTATATCTTTCCCTTAGCAGGAGAGGACACAGATGAGGGGAAAAAATCAGAATACCTCTAATTTTACCATAGGTTACTGCAGGGTATTTCAATACATTATACTCGCGAATAGGTAACACTATCTTTCTCAAATTCTTCAATGACATCGTCGGATAAAGATGGATGTACTTTGGGCATGATTTGAAGAAAGGTATCTGTAGTTACGAGGTAATCCTGTTTGCTGATATGCTCCTGCTCGAATGAGAATTGTGCAACCTGATGGAAGAGATATTCAATATCGGCCGGGGTGAATCTGGATGTCATTTCGACAATCCGGTCCAGATCGATTTGCCCTGCATTGAGCTTGGAGAGGTAATATTGAAGGACGGTTGCCCTCCCGGCCATATCCAAACCGCCTACCGGAATGATGCAATCGAACCTTCCCGGACGAAGCATGGCGGCATCAAGCTGCCGGATATAATTGGTGGCACATATAAGCAATATCTTGTTCCCTTGACTCTTGAGCAAAGGAATCTGTTTTAAAAACTCGTTTGTAATAGACTTATCAATCCGATCGCCCATATCACGACTGCCAGCTATCTCTTCAAATTCATCAATAAAGAGAACCGCTTCATTCAGATTACGTGCCTTTTCCATAATAAGGCGCAGATTGGCACCAATCTTTTCTATGCCGTCCGCCATAAGCATGCTGGGCACAATCTCAATGTACCACCAGGACAGGATACCGGCTACTGCTTTTGCAAAATGGGTCTTGCCTGTGCCTGGAGGCCCAAAGAAAACGATCGCCTTCGGAGGGACAACCCCATGCTTAGTGGAAAGGCACTCCTTGGTTAAGGGGAGAATGATTCTGCGCTGGACCAATTGCTTAGGCGGCTGAGAATCAGAAATAGTATCCCATATTTCCCTGCTGATGGGCCGGGCCCCCATTTCATGCAAAATGCCATTTCGTTTATAGTTCATGTATTCATCGAGTGCTTTTTCCATGTTCTCTAAAAAATCGATGCAGGCAATCCGTATCCCCACATCCCTGCCGACTTTTTCCGAGAGGAGCCATTTATGTTTCATTATTTTAGGCCAGAGATCAGCAGCAACATCAGGTTCGAACTTTGCGCCGCTCAGTTCAAAGATCTTGGCCATGTATTCTTCCGGCATCAGGGTTTCTCTTGCTTTCTTTGTCATGAATAACCTCATTCCAAGGGTCTACAACCCTTGTTACCGTAAAATAGTAAACCAAGTACTACCAGATTGATGTGAGTTAATAATGATTAAACAGTGCGGCCTTCACGCGGTTTCCGGTAGGGGAAGTCAACAATGCAGAACCATTCCAATAGAAAAGACATACCATGTCTTCCTGAGATAATCCAGCTTAACATCAGATAATATACAATAGTGATGTTATCCGTATGCATAGAGCGTATACAAGAGATGAAGGCTTTCTCTGCGACCTTATATTCATGGCCTTCCCGAGAGATCAATTCAAAGAAACGATGAAACGGATCTGTGTCCTTGATTCGTTCATCCATGAAGCTAAGATAAATGAAGGGTTTCAGTGATGAATGCAGCCATGAACATGAGGTAGGTCAAAAGGAGACCTCAAGAGTGAATGTTGCCAAAATTACGATTCGCAAGTCCCTGCTTTCTATGAGGTCACTCTTCAAAAATAAATTTGCAAAAAAGCACACTCTTGATGAACCGCCGCTGCGGGCGGAACTGCTCAGCCGTGACCAGATGAGGCAGCATGGAAGGGCGCTTGCGGACTTGCATACGTTGACTAAGAAACGCGCTCCGGAACAGCTTCTGGCGAGACTGACTGAGAATGAAGGTGTTCTGGTTAAAACCTGCAGCCTGCTGACTTCGGCCGTAAAAGCGAATCGCCGGATTGCGCCTGCCGGGGAATGGCTGCTTGATAATTTTTACCTAATAAAAGAGCAGATTCGCACAGCCAAAAAGCACTTACCTAAGGGTTACAGCCGAGAATTGCCGCGCTTGGGAAGCGGCCCATCTGCTGGGCTTCCGCGCGTGTATGACATCGCACTGGAGACGATCTCGCACGGGGATGGACGGGTGGATCAGGGAAGCTTAAGCAGTTTCATTGCAGCCTATCAGCAGGTCACAGCGCTGAAGTTGGGAGAATTGTGGGCAATACCCATCATGCTGCGTCTGGCACTGATAGAGAATCTTCGACGCGTTGGGTCCCGGGTCGCCGCTGACAGACTCGATCGTAATCTGGCTGACTCATGGGCAGACCAGATGACGGAGGTAGCCAAGAAGGACCCGAAGAGCCTGATCATGGTGATCGCGGACATGGCGCGTTCAAACCCACCCCTGTCAAGCTCATTTGTTGCAGAACTCGCACGCCGCCTGCAGGGTCAGGGTCATGCTCTGGCGTTGCCGCTCACCTGGATTGAGCAGTGGCTCTTTGAGTCCGGTCTGACCATTGAGCAACTAGTTCAGTCGGAGACCCAACAACAGGCTACCGACCAGGTCTCAATTAGCAACAGTATCGGCAGTCTCCGACTCTTGGGTGCAATTGACTGGCAAGAGTTTGTCGAGATGAGGAGCTTTGTAGAGCAGATATTGCGTGAGGATCCTTCTGGTGCCTACCCCAAGATGGATTTTGCTACCCGTGATCGATACCGTCACGTAGTTGAGAAGATAGCGAAGAACAGCCTGCTATCGGAAGAAGATGTTGCAAGGCATGCGATCCGACTGGCACACGGTGGTGCTGACAGCAACGGCAGCGACGATCGATCGGCACATGTCGGGTTCTATCTGATCGACAAGGGCTTGCCGCAGCTCGAACGAATGGCTGAGATGCACATATCCACAGCTGACAAGTTTCGAAGAACGAGCAGCCAATTTCCTTTGCTTCTCTATATAGGCGCGATCATGCTGATAACAGCGATCTTTACCGGGAGTCTGCTGGCAAAAGCTCATGCCGATGGGATTCATGGCTGGCTCCTCATGCTGATCGGCATCCTCTTGGTTTTGTGCACTAGCCATCTTGCGGGGGCGCTAGTGAATTGGCTAGCGACATTGCTGGTTACGCCGCATCCACTGCCGCGCATGGACTTCTCCGAAGGAATTCCTCAGGAATTCCACACCCTGGTGGTGATCCCGACCATGCTTACGAGCTCTCAGAATATTGAGAATCTAGTCGAGACACTCGAAGTTCGGTTCCTGGCAAATCGTGATGATAATCTGCACTTCGGCCTGTTGACTGATTTCACCGATGCACATGAGAAAACTTTACCAGAGGACGAGTTGCTGGTGAGGCTAGTCCGGAAGAAAATCGAAGAGTTGAACGAAAAGTATCGGAGCCCCAAGGCCGACACGTTCTTTCTCTTTCATCGTCCGCGCCTCTGGAACTCGCAGGAGCGGATCTGGATGGGCTACGAGCGTAAGCGAGGGAAGCTTGCGGATTTGAATTCGCTTCTACGCGGTGATTCAAAGGATCACTTCTCGCTGATTGTCGGGGAGACGGCCCTTTTATTGGACGTCAAGTACGTGATTACCCTGGACACGGATACAGGGCTACCGCGCGACTCGGCGCGGCAGTTTGTGGCAGCCATGGCTCATCCGCTGAATCGAGCGCTCTATGATGATAAAATGCAGCGGGTAAGTGTTGGACATGGCATCCTGCAGCCGCGCGTGGCCGTGAGCCTGCCGGGCACGAACCGATCGTGGTATGCCAGGCTGTATGGAAGTGATCCGGGCATTGATCCGTATACCCGCGTCATATCCGATATTTATCAGGATGTATTCGGTGAGGGTTCGTTCATCGGCAAGGGAATCTACGATGTCGATGTGTTTGAATTGGCCCTTCATGGGCGTTTTCCCGAGAACAAAATCCTCAGCCATGATCTTGTGGAAGGGTGCTATGCCCGCTCTGGGCTGCTCTCTGATGTACTGCTATACGAGGAATATCCATATCGCTACAGCGCAGACGTGAACCGCCGGTATCGGTGGATCCGGGGGGATTGGCAGATTGCACGCTGGCTGTTGTCCCGTGTTCCGGTTCAAGACGGGCATCGTGAGAAGAATCCGCTCTCTGGGCTGTCCCAATGGAAGATCTTTGACAATCTGCGCCGTAGTCTCGTGCCTTTGGCATTGACCCTGCTGTTGCTGCTTTCCTGGACCATCTTGTCACCAACCTGGCTCTGGACAGTCTCGGTGATCGGGATCCTCCTGGTTCAGTCCGTGGTTGCATCGGTTCATGAAATATACCGGAAGCCGAGAGATGTGCTGCTGGGCCAGCACCTCTCAGCTTCACTACGCTCGGCCGGCCGGAACTTCGCCCAGACGGCATTCACTCTCACCTGCCTTCCCTATGAGGCGTTCTTCAGTCTGGATGCGATTGTACGCACCACATGGCGGTTGCTGATCACACACAAACGACTGCTCGAATGGAATCCTTCGGGCAACCCGGATAGCCGCACGAACCTTCTCGGCTCGTACCGGACCATGTGGTTCGCCCCTTGTATTGCCTTAGTCGCAATTATCCAGCTCGCACTTTCGAGGCCGTTGTCATTGATTTATGCCTGGCCCATACTGGGCCTCTGGTTTGCCTCGCCGGCTGTCGCGTGGTGGATCAGCCGACCGTTCGCTCTCCCGGAAGCACAGCTGAGCCCCGATCAGACCATCTTTCTGAGGAAGCTCTCCCGAAAGACCTGGGCATTTTTCGAAACATTCCTTGGCCCGGACGATAATTGGCTGCCACCAGACAGTTATCAGGAAAATCGCCCAGATCCGGTTGCACATCGCACATCACCCACCAACATGGGCCTTTCACTTCTTGCGAACCTTTCCGCATACGACTTCGGCTATATCCCTGCCGGACAAGTCCTCGAGCTCACAGCGAACGCACTCCAGACGATGGAAACCTTGGAACGGTACCAGGGTCACTTCTACAACTGGTATGACACGCAGTCCCTGAAGCCGCTGCAGCCTCTGTACATCTCATCGGTGGACAGCGGGAATCTCGCCGCTCACCTGCTGACATTGCGCTCGGGCCTGCTCGCGCTTCCCGGTCACAAGATAGTGAGTCAGCGGTTGTTTGAGGGGTTAAGCGACATACTCGGGGTCTTCATGGAGGCTGCAGGAGCAGACGCTTCAGCCACGCTCACCGGGTTTCAGAATGATCTCGCCTCCGCAATCCTCTCCCGGCCGGTTACGCTCTCAGCGGTACGGCTCTGCATTGAGAGACTGACAGCGGCCGCCGAGGATCTGGTCCGCTCCCTGGATGCCGGGCCTGAGAGCGAAGCGAAGTGGTGGGCGTCAGCCATGGCCCGGCAATGCCGCAGCGCGTTGGATGAACTGACGTTTCTCGCCCCGTGGGCAGCGCTTCCTGCCGCTCTGGACAGGCTCGGTGATTTCAAGATCATTGGAGAAATCCCAACGCTTTCCGAGCTGGCAAGGCTCGATAAGGAGCTGTTGCCGGCAATCAGCCATCCACAAGGGGCGGACACGACGTCCGAGGAAATCCTTTGGCTTGTTAAGCTTCGGGATCTCATCAGTCAAGCAAGCAGCAGCGCCCAAGAGAGAATAGCGGCTATTGAAGTCCTTGCCCGGCAATTAAACGAACTGGCAGACATGGAGTATGGCTTCCTGTATGACAAGGCGCGTCATCTGCTCTCGATCGGGTACAATGTCGGGGAGGACCGACGGGATTCGAGCTTCTACGACCTGCTGGCTTCGGAGGCACGATTGTCAAGCTTCGTGGCGATTGCTCAGGGACAACTGCCTCAGGAATCCTGGTTCGCCCTGGGACGCCTTCTCACAAATACCGGCGGAGATCCTGTTCTTCTCTCCTGGGACGGCTCGATGTTCGAATACCTCATGCCGCTGCTGGTAATGCCAACATACGAAAACACCCTGCTGGACCGGACCTACAAGGCGGCTGTAGAGAGACAGATCGAGTATGGGACGCACCACGGGGTCCCGTGGGGTATTTCGGAATCCGGGTACAACATGGTCGACGTTCATCTTAACTACCAGTACCGCGCATTCGGTGTACCTGGCCTGGGGCTCAAACGCGGATTGGCTGAGGATCTTGTCATTGCACCGTATGCCTCGGCGCTGGCGCTGATGGTGGCGCCTGAGAAGGCGTGCCTGAATTTGCAGCGACTCGCCGGGCAGGGGTTTGCAGGAAGATTTGGCCTTTTTGAAGCAATCGACTACACGCCTTCGCGTCAGACGCGCGGGCAATCGAGCGCCGTGGTCCGGTCCTTCATGGCGCATCACCAAGGCATGAGCCTCCTGGCCCTGGACTATATCCTCATGGACCGTCCGATGCAGCAACGATTCGAGTCTGATCCGCTTTTCCGCTCAACAACACTTTTACTTCAGGAGCGTGTTCCCAAAGCCACGGCGTTTTATTCGCACACCACAGAGCTCTCCGAATTACGCACGACCCCCAATGGCCTGGAGACACCAGTACGTGTCTTCAGCAGTCCGGACACACCGGCTCCTGAAGTTCAGTTGTTATCGAACCGCAGATACCATGTTATGGTCACGAATTCGGGAGGCGGCTACAGCCGCTGGAAGGACATCGCCGTCACACGATGGCGCGAAGACACCACCAGCGATAACTGGGGAACATTCTGTTACATCCGCGATAGGGAAACCGGGGAGTTCTGGTCAAATACCCACCAGCCGACGCTGAAACAACCGAAACTCTATGAGGTGATTTTTTCAGAGGGTCGTGCAGAGTTCCGCCGCCGTGACAATGATATCGACATACATACCGAGATCGCTGTCTCGCCGGAGGATGATATCGAGTTGCGCCGAATCCGTATCACCAACCGTTCTCGCAGGCACAGAGCGATCGAGGTGACGAGTTACGCAGAAGTTGTTCTCGCATCGCCTGCCTCTGATGCATTGCATCCGGCGTTCAGTAACCTCTTTGTCCAGACCGAGATCCTCCACCAACGCAGGGCCATCCTCTGTACTCGTCGGCCACGCTCCAAGGGCGAGCCCGTGCCGTGGATGTTGCACCTGATGGCCGTGCACGGGGCACCCACCGGAGAAGTTTCCTATGAGACCGACCGCATGCAGTTCATCGGCCGCGGAAACACCCTTGTGACTCCTCAAGCATTGAGGGGATCCGCTGTGCTCTCGGGCAGCGATGGCTCTGTGCTCGATCCGATTGTCGCGATCCGGTACCTGATCATGCTCGAGCCGGGAAAATCGGTAACGCTCGATATGGTCTCTGGTGTCGGTGAAACAAGGGAAACAGCATTGAGCCTTGTCGAAAAATATCAGGATCGGCGTCTTGCAGATCGCGTTTTCGATCTGGCGTGGACACACTCTCAGGTGATCCTGCAACAGCTCAATATCACGGAGGCCGACGCACAACTCTATGGACGCCTTGCCGGCTCCGTAATCTATGCCAATTCGTCGTTGCGCGCCGACCCGAGCCTCCTCATCAAGAACAATCGTGGGCAATCCGGCCTCTGGGGCTACGCCATTTCAGGCGATTTGCCCATTGTGCTGCTGCAGATCAAAGATCCATCCAATATTGAACTGGTTCGCCAACTCGTCCAGGCCCACGCGTACTGGCGTTTAAAAGGACTGACAGTAGACCTGGTGATCTGGAACGAGGATCACGCCGGTTACCGGCAACCTCTACACGACCAGATCATGGGGCTCATTGCAGCAGGCATCGAAGTCAATGTGACGGATCGCCCGGGAGGCATCTTTGTAAGGCTCGCTGAGCAGATATCGAGCGAAGACCGCATTCTCTTCCAAACGGTCGCCCGTGCCATTATCACCGACAGCCGGGGGTCCCTGGCAGAACAACTCTATCGACGAGGCATTGTCGAAGCAGCCTTGCCGCAACTTAATCCGACCCGGACACATCGCCCCGAACTAAAGGCAGAAGGGGCACTGCCTCGGCATGATCTGAACTTCTTCAACGGGATCGGAGGATTCACCCCTGACGGGAAAGAGTATGTAATCACGACGGCGCAAGATCAGGTGACGCCAGCGCCATGGGTGAATGTGCTGGCGAATCAGCACTTTGGGACCATCATCTCAGAGAGCGGGCTTGCCTACACCTGGAGCGAAAATGCCCACGAGTTCCGTCTCACTCCGTGGAACAACGATCCCGTAAGCGATTCAAGCGGAGAAGCGTTTTACCTCCGTGATGAAGAGCGCGGCCACTTCTGGTCGACCATGCCGCTGCCCCGCCAGGGGGCCATGCCTTACGTCACCCGGCACGGGTTCGGCTATAGCGTCTTCGAACATACGGAGCGTGGCATCCGCTCGGAGGTGTGGGTTTACGTGGCACTGGACGCACCGGTCAAGTTCACCGTACTCAAAGTGAGAAACGAGTCGGGCCGAAGCCGTAGGCTCTCTGTGACGGGTTACGTTGAGTGGGTGCTTGGAGACCTGCGGCCGAAATCGGCCATGCATGTGGTTACCGGGATCGACCCGACCAGCGGCGCCCTGTTTGCGCGGAACCCTTACAACACTGAATTCCCCGGCCGGATCGCCTTCTTCGATGTGGATGATATGACCCGGACCATAAGCGGCGACAGGGCTGAGTTCATCGGGCGGAACGGCACGCTCAAAAATCCGGCTGCTTTGAAGCGGACGCGGCTTTCCAACAAAATAGGGGCAGCCCTTGATCCCTGTGCCGCCATCCAGGTTCCCTTCGAGCTCGCAGATGGCCAGGAACGTGAGATCATCTTCAGGCTCGGCGCAGGGCGGGACGTTAATGACGCTGTCAGCCTGGTTCATCGCTTCCGTGGTTCTTCAGCCGCACGCGGCGAGCTTGAAACTCTCTGGCAGTACTGGAACCAATCGCTCGGTGCGGTGCAGGTGGAAACACCTGACATGGCGGTGAACATCATGGCCAACGGCTGGCTTTTATACCAGACGCTTGTCTGCCGCCTCTGGGCACGGAGCGGTTATTACCAGTCAGGGGGCGCATTCGGTTTCCGCGACCAGTTGCAGGACGTGATGGCACTCATCCACACCCAGCCACACCTCGTGCGCGAGCATCTCCTCCTATGCGCAGCCCGCCAGTTTAAGGAGGGAGATGTCCAGCATTGGTGGCATCCTCCGCTTGGCCGGGGTGTGCGCACACATTGTTCGGATGATTTTCTCTGGCTCGTTATGGCTACCTGCCGTTACGTTCTGAGCACCGGTGATACCGGTGTGCTGGATGAAGCCGTCAATTTCATAGAAGGCCGTCAGGTAAACGCGGACGAGGACTCCTATTACGATCTGCCGGCACAATCCGATGTCGCCCTCGGTCTGTACGGACACTGTGTCCGGGCCATCGTCAGAGGCCTCAATTTTGGTGAGCACGGCCTGCCGCTCATGGGTTCCGGTGACTGGAATGACGGTATGAACCTTGTGGGCGAACAGGGCAAAGGTGAAAGTGTCTGGCTGGCCTTTTTCCTGTACGATGTGCTCACGCAGTTCAATGAGGTTGCCCGCATGCGGGGTGACCTGTCCTTTGCCGAGCGCTGCCTTCAGGAGGCGACCACACTGCGTGAAAATATCGAGCAGAACGGCTGGGACGGCGAGTGGTATCGCCGCGCCTACTTCGACGACGGGACGCCGCTGGGGTCGGCAAGCAACCCTGAATGCTCTATCGATTCCATTGCGCAAAGCTGGTCCGTTCTCTCCGGGGTGGGAGATGCAAAGCGCTCGCGTATGGCCATGGAAGCCCTTGATAAGCAGCTCATCGACAGGGAGCATTCACTGATTCGGCTCCTGTACCCGCCGCTGGACAAGTCGGAGTTAAATCCGGGGTACATAAAAGGATACGTCCCGGGCGTGAGAGAGAATGGCGGGCAGTACACGCATGGGGCAATCTGGGCGGCCATGGCATTCGCTGCGTTAGGCGAGCACCCTCGCGCCTGGGAACTTCTTGCCATGATCAATCCGATAAATCATGCCAGGTCCGCCGGCGAAGTTAGCACCTATAAAGTCGAACCGTATGTTGTCGCCGCCGATGTCTATGCGCTTTCCCCGCATACCGGCCGCGGTGGCTGGACATGGTACACGGGCTCGGCTGCCTGGATGTACCGGCTGATCGTGGAATCGCTCCTAGGCCTCAAACTTGACGTGGACAAACTGCGTTTTGCCCCGTGCCTCCCCATGAAGGGTTGGGAGACATTCAAGGTCCTTTACCGGTATCGAGAGACGGTCTATCACATCACTGTCCGGCAGACACACGATGTAACCGGCGAGATGCGTGTGGAAGTGGATGGACAGAGTCAACAAGACAAGGCGATCCCCCTTGTCGACGACCACCAGGAACACAAGGTCGAGGTGAGGATATCCGCTGAAGTCACCTGAGTGTCATTTCCTTCACAAAGATACACTTCATCTGATTCTCCGTTTCTCACAGGCACCGGAGCTCAACTCATGGCAGCAAACAGGAGAGTATCCTTTGCCAGAATATGTTTTTCCACAATCGTGGAAACGTTGATTCTCTTGCTCTGAATAATGAAAGAAACAAATCAATTTTTTCTTCGATGCAATTGTAACTTGTTCTTTATCTCACTTTTTATACATTTTAAGGAACAGTTGCAAAGCCCCCAACAGGACCACGACCGTTCCTATCTGTAATAAAAACAGGTTCATATTCACGGTGCTCCGCACGCTCCCCCTGAAAGTGGGTGGGTTGAGGATGAAGGCATGGCCCTTTTGTATCTCAATCCCGGGTGAGTACATCACGTGAAAGGGGGGAAACAGGAGCATTATGAGGATGATCGATAATCCTATGATAATGAGGACTTTACGTAATCTGTCCATGATACATGAATTCCCCGTTAGTGATATTGCGTCTGCCCACAATACGTTGTTGTCTTACTCTCCGAGATTTAATCCATGGTTAACAATACACTGGATTTTCCTTCCTTTTATTGTGTCCTTCCCTTTGTATGACTCATTCTGCGCATTAGATCACACTGATATAGATTACACCTCAAAATGTTAATATTCCAGGGGTTAAAGGAACCCCTCATCTATTGCAGATCTATTTTCTCGAATAAACTATAGCAAGATCAGATTATAAGTAATGTTTTGCTTCGGATGTATATAGCTCTTGCTAATATTGCTCTACCTACCTATTTAAAAATAGGTTTATTCTGATTATTGTGAGTATTATTGGAATAACGCTAAGGGGGAATGTGACATTATCAGCTACCCCTGTCATCATTCAGGGCCATTTACTTGCTGGCCGGACTAAGGGATCACCATTCTTCATAACCATCCCCGGCCGCTTGAAAATCATGCATTGTCGGTCTCTGATAAGGGTTTTGAGGCTGGGCTTTTCAGACACTAAAGAAGGGTGGGGATATTTATGCATGTTACCTGGATAAAATCTGCAACTAACACCTGGTGTAACTTTTATTTGTTTAACCTTGATCACGCGGACCTTGATGGAGTGGAGGGAGTTTATTTAATATGGCACTCAGGAGAGAGCAACAATACTGTATATGTTGGCCAGGGGAATATCCGTGATCGCCTAACACAACACCGTGCAGACCCCAATATTAAGGCCTATGCTGAGTCAGGCTTGTATGTTACATGGGCTAGTGTTGATCAACAATATCGCGATGGTATTGAAGTATATCTTGCGCTGATGCTTTCCCCAAAGGTGGGTTCACGTCTTCCCGATGCTGATCCAATTCTTGTGAATCTTCCAGGTAAGGAATAACCATGACACCCATTTGCGGATAGATAGTTTGCTGAAGTTCAGTAGCAGCCACAATGAATTTGAATTTATCAAAATATTGTAATGCAACAAATGAAGCTGACAATCTATCGCAGAGATGCTGCCGGTCCTCCACGTATGTTTGGTTGTAGTGAACCAGAAATTATGAAGTGTATAGCATCAGGCAAAATTGCTGATGCGAATCAAAACCCTCAAATAGAAATTATGAATCCCAAGTCCCCCCAGAGGGATCTCAAAAATGGAGCCGGATCTCACTTTGGCCGGGATATTCAGGTTAATGGTTTCCTCTTCCTCGACCATGCCCTTCCCCAGACACCGGGAACATGCAGAGGACCATATCCGGTCGCTTCCCTTGCATTCCGGGCAGGGATAGAGGACCGGGATATTTATGGGCACCCTTCCGCCCGTCATGGCTTCTTCCGGGTTCAGAATTATTTCCAAAGTCAGGCTTTCTGGCCGTTCAGCCTTGGGTACACCCATGTGTGTGAAGTTTCTGAATATCCGTTCGAAGAGGACATCGATGGGCTGGCTGATGGATAGGAAGTCTTTCATCATAGATACAGGCTCAGGTACAAGAGTTTGACCATACCTAAATGAACCGGTTACAATGGGTTCAGGAACAACCCATTCCCTTTCTTCTGCATGGGCAAGTCCCAGGTCGTACGACCTCCTGCTTGACGGGTCGGACAATACCTCGTACGCCTCAATGATCTCATGAAACTCCCACCTCGAACGATGGCCTGCGATATCTGGGTGATATCTCTTCACCAGTTTTCTGAATGCCTCCTTGATGCCCTCATTACTCACATTGCGAGGAACACCAAGGATCAAATAATAATCCCGTTTAATCATTGCTGCTTCGACTCCTGATATTATCTTGATCATAGCTGTTGCAGTATTTCTACAGTATAGAATATAGATTCTCGGGAAGCTTTTTCAAGGTATGAGGGATCATGATATGAATTGATTGGATCACCTTATCTGCAATTGAGTTTCCTTGAACATACCAAGGCTGAAACGGTGAATCTAAAACATCGATGTTCCCATCAGAAATTAAATGATGAATGATCGAGATATCAACGGCCGTTAGATCTTGGAACCAAAATGTTCAGTTTCCAGCCTTCTCAAAACCGTGAATAATCGCAGAAATCATCGGTTGATATACAGAAATCAGGACCAGCAATTTATCACAGAAATCACCCATGGAAGGGTCTTCCACCCCTCCCAAATCATCGGCTTATCCTTTGTAATGTTGACAATCTGCGAGGAAATCATTGCACTGTGGGCACATTTCCTGTGCACACCCCACATGATGATATTTCCCAGGCTTGGCCTTGCATGAGCTGCATGGTTCATCGTTCTGGTTGATCATAGCCTTCTTCTCACGGCCATTCTTTGTAAGCGCCCGAGAAACCGCATCTATTCAGCGAGGGCGAGACATGCCATGATGATTGCCGAGGAGGGGTTATCATGGCAGAGCATGAACATGGGACGAGGCTGAATGCGAAGTGGCAACAGTGGGTG
>Ga0326727_10019014_pt1 | contig 13915 bp, 11 predicted proteins | sample MB2enrmetagenome_FD_207643 | JGI IMG/M metagenome (GOLD analysis project Ga0326727, IMG submission 207643) | Lab enriched peat soil microbial communities from McLean, Ithaca, NY, United States - MB29MY | ecosystem: Environmental > Terrestrial > Soil > Wetlands > Peat | place: USA: New York... | reverse complement strand
CCGCTGCCTTCTGGAACCATTCAACGGCTTTGATCGGATCTCTTGGTATCCCCAAGCCACCCAAATATGAATTACCGAGGTTGTTTTGCGCATATGCGTCGCCTTGCTTAGCAGCTTGTTGCCAGAGTTCCGCCGCTCTGCTTACGTCTTTATCCACTCCCGTCCCGTCAAAATAGCATTGGCCGAGACAAAACTGCGCTGCGGAAACGCCTTGATCCGCCGCTTTTCGCCAGAGTTCTGCGGCTTTGCTGGTATCTTTCTCTACCCCGCGGCCCTGGAAGTAACATTGGCCGAGACTGAACTGTGCTTCAGCAAGTCCTTGATCTGCCGCCTGCCGCCAAAGCTCGACCGCTTTGCCAACGTCTCTTTCCTCCCCATTTCCGTCGAAATAACATTGGCCGAGACTGAACTGTGCTTCGTTAAGCCCTTGACCCGCTGCGAAGCGAAACCATTTGGCCGCTTGAATTGAATCCTGTTTCACTCCATCGCCAGTTTGGTAGCACTTCCCGATTTGATATTCCGCTTCAGCATTTCCATCCTTCGCATCCTTCAAGTGGCTCTCAAACGCACCTTTAGGCTCTGAGGGCTTTGACGTTGTTGTGGAATCCGGCTCAGTTCTGGCCGCCGTGGCCCGTGATTCCTCTTGCACACTGCCCGAAATCGTAGTGTCTGCCGGAGAACTCATCGGCGCCCCCCCTGCGCCCGGCCGCGGTTCGCGCAGGTTGAAAATATTGTAAACAGTAAGGCTCCCAGCTAATGCTGCCACCAGCACCAAAAGCTGAAACCAAGTGTTGTAAAATATCTGACACGATCGTTGCATCGGTCAATGTTGAGATAGCGTTAAATTCCCCTCTGAGTCTGTTTCGACAGACACATGAGTAATCCCCTCCTGGCGAGCTTGCCTGATAGCCGGCCCAAGTTTCTCTTGCAGGTAGGCGCCGAGTTGGCGGACGCCATACTCTCGAAAGTCTTGGGTGCGTTCGACGGCATCCAGCAGAACCTCAGGGGAAGCATAGGTTAGTTCGATTCCATAATCCTGCCAGTGTTTAGCAAGTTGGAGACAGGCGACTTCCGCCACGTGAACGGGCGACAGTTCATCCATCAAATAAATACCGTTCCAGCGAGCTAGGAACGCCTTGTCAAAGCCAGCCTTTTCCACCAATGTATCACGGCTTCGTCCCAACCATGCCGCCGGCTCGGATGTCTGGCTTCGAATGCGCCGTAATTCATCGACGCCGGCGTTGCAGGTGGCAAAAAAGACGCAACCGCTAAAATCAACTATCCTTCCCGAACTCTTTTCGCGGCAGGTAGCGGTGTCGAGGATGTCGTAAAGGCAATGCTGTAAGTCCTTGTGGCATTTTTCCAATTCGTCGAACACGATCACCCGGCAAGGGTTCTCCAAGACAGGACGAGTGAGACTTCCGCCCACTTCGTAACCGGGACTCCCCGGCGGCGGGCCAATCAGCGTGAAAACGTCGTCCGCATGCTTGTATTGATTCATGCGGAGGATTATCGGCTCGGATTTTGGGAAGACCGCCTGGGCAATCAACTGCGCCAGAAAAGTTTTTCCCGTGCCCGTGGGGCCAACCAGTAGAAAATTACCTAATGTGCGCCCCGGTTTTGCCAGTGCAAAATGTTGTTGGATGCTCGCTCCGACTTCGTCGATTACATGGTCTTGTCCGCGGACATTTTCCTTCAGCCAAGGAAGATACTGGAGGACATTGGTTTTCGCGAGATTGTCGTGGTTAATCGTGCTGATTTCCAACTCAGCCTTTTTTCGGTCTCGCACATGGAAAATCCAAACGCCCACCATCGCGATACATGAGGCACCCAAGATCGCCGGGGCGAACCAAACGCTAACTTTGTTCAGGCCAAACAATGCGCCGCCAATCATGATGGCGAGCACTGCCAGGGTAAAAGGGTTCAGGCTGTTATCGGTGGGTCTTGAATATATCATGCCGTTCATTTGAATGAGACTGTCCAACTCTCGCTCTCTCCAACCGCCAATATGCGCGATCGCGTCTCCCCACGTGAGGAAACTGCACGAAATCTGATGCCCCCCTTGCCGGCATCGACCGTCGCGCAAAAGGCGATTTTTGTCGTCGAGCCTTTTTCCAACGGAATTGTCAATTTGACGGAAGAGAAACCTGGCGGTGCATAGTGCCCGTATCCAGCGGGACGATCATTGTTCGAACCGGCTGGAACACCGTCTTTATCAACGCTCGCTTCGACCAGGGTGCTGAAATAGGTATCGTTCAAAAGAACATCCACGCTGTCGCCGACGTGAGAAAAATCGAATATCCAGACGGTGTAAAGTGATTGCTCGCCAGACGATATTTCCTGCCGCGTCTTTTCGGGCACATTTGCGAGAGACGGTGGAATTTGACCTCGTTTCAGAGCGGCCTTGGCGCTTTCAGTGGCCTCCACGTCAAGATCGCGGTCGGACACAAAGAGGGTGGTGTCAGACTGGACAATGGAGGCTATCGGCGCGCTCTGGAGGGGTGGTGGCGGCGGCTTATTCTGGTTCATGACAAGCAAGCCCACGCCGATTACAGTAATGGAAACGGCAGCAACCGCGCCAAGAATCCGATTTTTCTTTGTTCGATGCCCTCGCCCGGTGAAATCCGTCTGCGGAAGTGGCGTATATCCAACAGCCGGAATCCTTCCATTCGGATCCCCTGCCAGGCGAGCGAATGGGACCGTCGTCTCTGGCGACATGCGGGACTCAGGTCGCTGCGGCTGCGGGGACGGTCGCTTGTTCTTTATCACGGAATCTCCTTTTTACTGGTTTCAAGAATTTCCAGCAATGAAAAGCAATGGATTCCGGCAGCGCTGCGGGACTAGGCACGCGCACGAAGGCGTCCATGCGAAGCTGGGGTGCAGCAGGAGTAGAAAAATGCTCAAAAAAGCAATCTTTTTCCGAGATCAAGGCTGGCCATGGGTTGTTGGTCCCACAGGCCATTTTTATGAGGACTTCGTTTTTTTAGTTTTACACTTTTTTCACGGCACCCAAACCCCTCGGCGGCGTCATCCGTGCGTTCCAAAGCCCTATAAATGCGACTCTCCGGGGCTTAATGCGGCTCTAAAATCCGCTCCCGTAAAAGGCCAAAGTGCCCTCACACCCCGTAAGGCAGAATTGTCACAACCCGCACAACATCCGCGACTTGAGACATTTTCGTTAATTTTCTCTTTTGCGGTCAGTTTTGCAAGTTGCTTTCTGACAAGAGGTTCGGAAACAAGGTGTGTAAAGCTGCCTGTACATCCGACCGGAGGCGCGAAAGTTTTTTTCGTGTCACCGATTCTGGCAGGCTTTCCAAAATCATCCGACGAATCTGGCTCGCTGCCTGGTTGCGACTGACCCGTTTCGAATTCAGTGCGTTCTTTCGGGTGAAGGATTTCCACTCTGCGACGTTCCAGAACCCAGCCTCCATTCGAGGAGCGCCGGGAAGATGCCGCCAGTAATGCACCGCCTGCCGCGAAACACCGAGGCGTGAGGCGAGTTCCGTTGTGGTTCTTACGAAACCGTTGGTGAGTCGTTTAGCCATATTGTTTTCATCAGGTTGGTGTCACGCACCGCAATCGGCGGATAATCCGCTCGATGTTCGGCGCGGTGATCTGGGTTGCCGTGAGCCGCACGACCGACCAACCCGCCAGCCAGGCGTGGAAGTATTTCTCTGCGTCGGCAATGAAGCCGGCGGCGCGATTGTGCCGGCCGCCGCCGTTGATGAAGACGCCGCCCTCGATCTCAATGAGGGTCCGGCTTTCGACGTGAGCGAAGTCGGCCCGCCATCTGCGCTCCGGGTGAAATTGAAACTCCGATGCCAGCGGCGGCCCGCCGAGACTTCGCCAGTAGAGCGCGAATTTCGCTTCGAGGCGTGACGAGCGAGTCCTGGATCGGGCGCGAATGCGTGGCACGCCCGGTGTGGCACGTCAACCGGGTCAGATTAGTTCCGGCTGCGCCGGATCAGGAACGCTCGCCTCGATCTCATCGGTGAACGTCTTGCTGATGCGGCAGGCGACTTTCAGCTTCGTCGGCGACGCGCTCCGGTCGAACGTGGCGCGAAACGCGATGCTGAATTTGCCGTCTTCGTCCGCCGATTCCTCGGCTTCGCGAAAGTGGGTGGAGAGAAGGTCGCGGACGTGGGTGAGGACGGTGTCCTGTTCGGCCTGGGCGAGTGGCGAAGTCATGGATGTGCTCAGTGCTTGTTCTCCAGGCGACGAAGCGCGTCACGGCACTCCGTGAGGAGGCGCTTCATCTCCGCGCGACTTTCCATGTAGTTAGTTGCGACGTAGATGGCACCGAAGCTAACGGCCACGAAGCCGATGCTGCTAAAGATGGAGAGGAAGAAGGTCATGGTGTTGAGTGGTTAGAGCTGTTCGTAAATCTGGACGAGTGGCTGGAGGTCACGCTTCAAGGTGGCTCGATCCACCTCGTCCCATTTTTCAATGGGATCGTCGTCAACCCGTTTGCGCCACCACTGGCAGAGCCGGTTGATCCAGACCATGTAGGTGACGTGGGCGCGGTCGGCCGGATCCTCCCGCATTTCGTCAATGCTGACGACCCGCCCGACGATGACCGACTTGCGCAACCGTCGCTTGCTCAGGTCGTGTTTGGCTGCTGTCTCCAGCCACTTTTGCTGATCGTCCGGCGGCAGCTTCGCGACGATCTTGTGGTGCTCGAAACTGAGATTGTCGTGCCGGCACGACAATTGAACATTCCTTGCCACGTATGCAAAATCGCGCAACGTGCTGTAATCAAAGCCGGTGCGCTTCAGGGCTTCGAGATAGGTGCTGCCGTGGTGCTTTTCGCCGTAATTGATCCAGTCGCCAATGAGCAGACTAATGCTCTTGCCCACGCGGACGAGTCTTTTGCCAAGCTGCTCCCATTCCTCAAAGCTGAGGTCGGCGAGGAAGTCGATGCCGGTCTCACTGATGGTGAACTTGCTGTCCTGGATGGCTAATTCGTTCATATGCGTTATGGATTTCGATCTGGGCGTTTCGGTATGCCTGCCTGGCTTTCTTCGAACGCATGGCGCGTGAGGGTGGCAGATTCAGCTTTTCGGTAATGTCAACGCACCGCTTCGAGATGGCCGCGCGCGAAATGCCGTGCCGCCTTGCGATGTGCGTCATGCTCTCGCCCTGAAGCGTCGCCAGGCCGCAGGCGAGGGCCAGGCATTCGAGCGTCAGCCGGGCGTTGCTCTGGGAAAGCACCTCGGCGATGAGACGGCGCAGCATATCGAGCATCTTGTCGTCCGCGCTTTCGCCGGTGCCGGTAGGCGTTGCCGAGGGCGGTTCCTCGTCGATCTTATCAACGAAAGTCGCCTCTTCCCTGGCGAGCGGTGAGTCGGCTGCATCCTTTTCGAGCATCCCGTTGCCGTGCTTGGGCAACAGCGGTTTCAGAACGCCCTCGGCTTCCAGTTCACGGCGTTTCTCGGGCGGCAGCGAGGCAAGCCATTTCCGGGTTTCCTCGGATTCCCAAGCCCGCGTGTATTCGCGGTCGCGTTCCGCCTGGCGTGAGATGTAGTCGTTCCCGTTCATTTCTCTCCCCACGACCGGCAGACCTTGGCTTCGACTTCGATGGGCACCTGCGGGAAGAGGTTGGCCATTGCCTCCCGCATGGTGGATTCCAGAATTTCCTTCACCGCGGCGGCGACGCCTTCCTCCGCTTCGACGATCAGTTCGTCATGAACCGTGCTGATGATCTGCGCGCCCTGCGGCAGTCGCGAGGCCAGCAGAACGATTGCCTGTTTCATGCCGTCGGCGCAGCCGCCTTGGACGGGCGTGTTCACAAGGGCGGTGAACCGCTCCCATTCGGATGCCGTGGCCGGGATCAGCCGGCGGCGTCCGGTGGCGGTGCGGATTTCCTCGACACCTTTCTCCGCCTGGACATGGCTTTCGCCGTGCCACTGGCGCAGGTGTCCGTAGGTGTTGAAAAAGGTGCGGCGTATCGAGTCGGCCTCCTCCTCGGACATGGTGACGCCGTAGGAGGTTGCGGCGTAGCGGACGAGGCCCTTGTGGGACTGGCCGTAGAGAAGCCCGAAGTTCACGGCTTTGGCCAGTTGCCGGTCTTCCTTGGTGACGGCGCTGGCATCCTTGCCGAGCACGGCGGCGGCGGTGGCGCGGTGCAGGTCATCGCCGCGGCTGTAGGCGTCGATCATTCGGGTTTCACCGGCAATGGCGGCGGCGGCGCGAAGCTCGACCTGGCTGTAATCGGCCACGATCAGCGTCCGGCCGTCGGGGGCGACAAAGCAGTTGCGGAGGTCGCCGCGTCCGATGTTCTGGAGATTGGGGTTCTTGGATGAAAACCTGCCGGTCGCCGTGCCGGTCGGCTCGAACTGGCCGTGGATGCGTCCGTCCCCGGCGATGCAATCGATCAGGCTCGCGGCCTGCTGGGCCTGCTTTTCGATCCCCCGATATTCGAGAATCAGCGGGACGATGGTTTTCTCACCGCAGTTCTGGAGGGTTTCCTCGTTGGTGTTTTCGAGTTCGAGACCCTTGGATTGGAGAGCGACGAGAAGCTGGGCGGGGCTGCCCAGGTTGAGAGGGGAGTCGAGAAGCCTGCGCAATTGGGCGGCAATATCGCTCGCCCGGATGCGGCAGTTGTGCTCGATGTCCTGGAGTTCGAGCCGATTCACGGCGAACCCCGCGTGCTCCATGTCGATGACGATGGGGAGGAGCTGCATTTCGAGTTGTGCAACGCCATCGAGCCCGTTCATTTCCAGCTCGTGATCCAGCCTGCCCTTGAGGGCGTGGAGATGGGCAACATCCCGGGCGGCGTAGGCAATCTGATCCTCCGTGAGGAGCATGGCACCCCAGTCCGACGTGGACTTGTCTGCGGAAGGCTCAATACCACAGTAACGATGGAGGCATTGATCGAGGTTATTGCCGGGTTTTGTCCCGGCCACCAGAAGGCGTGCGGCAGTCAGCGTGCAAAAGACGCGAGGCAGACGCAGCCCGCACTTGGCGAGCAGCCAGAGCGCGTCGAACTTTATATTGTGCCCGATGACGAGCTTGCTCGGAAGCAGGCTGGCCAATGGCCCGAGATCGTATCCGGTCGGGCGGAGGTCGATGATATGGATGTCGCCGCCGGAACGCTGGAGAGTCAGTAGGCGGATGTCTCCACGCCAGGGGTAAAGACCGTCGCCTTTGCGCGGACCATAGGTCTCAATGTCCAGTGCAATGGTGTCGGCTCCCGAGAGGTCGGCGGCAATGGCGTCCAATCCCTTCCGCGTGGTGTGAATCACCGGGAGCGGGGATGTGGTGATGTTCGGGGATGTTCTCCCTACACCTATATAGGCACCCTTTAATTCATTTCTTTTTCTTTCATCATCACTGATTTTTTCTCGCGCTATATCCGCGTGGTAAGAACATCCCCCAACACCCCCACATCCCCGCTTTGAAGAGTCCGATTCCGGGTTCAGCGGCAAATCCCCTGCGTCACCGGGGCGGTAGAAGCGATAGTCGGCCCGGTTCTTGGATGTTCGCCGGATTCGGAACGTGATGGCTCCGAGTTCCCGCCCATCAAACTTGATCAGCAGCTTTCCGAAGGTGATTAGTCCCCGCCTGGTATCGAAATCGATCCAATCAAACAGGTCGTGAACATCCTCATCCTGCTGAATGAACTGCTGAAACTCGGTCTTGAGCACATCGCGGTCGCCGAACCGGTCGAACGCGAGAGCGAAAAACTGCCGCATCGCCCGCGTGTTCTGGTCGCCGGATGAATTGCTGTCCTCGTGCGGCAGGCATGGATCAGGAAGCCCGCCCGCGTGCATCACACCACCGACTACTCGGCCCCATTCGGGGAAGGATGTGAACGGGGAGGGACCGGCGGGGCATCCTGAGCGAACCCAATGCGCGATCATTGCGGCCACCGCCGAGAGCAGGTCGGCGCGATGTTGGAGGAGCCAGCCGCGGAGGTCCGCATGGCGGTATCGGTGGCCGTTGACGTTGTCGGGTCTGAACTGGAGACGGACTCGCCGGCAGCGGCGTTCGATGTCGGGCTCCCATGTCGCGTTGTTCGCCGAAAAGCTGAACTCAGTCTCGTTTGGGAGACGCAGGGTTTCGCTCACACCGAGTTTGCGGTCTTCCCAGACCCCGGAATCATCGGTCGCGGCCTCGAGCGAGGCATAGCGGACGTGCCCCTTCATGTTGGCCAGATGGAAGAACCGGCTTGCGGCCATCAGGGCCGAGGTAATCCGCTTGCGCATCTCATCGTCGCAATCCTTCGATAGAGGCGCGCAGATGATGGAGCGGCCAGTGTAGACGATATGGACCACGTCCGCGCAGGTGTCCTTTCCGCAACCCTCACGGTTTCCGTCGAACACGAAGAGCGGTGCGCGCCGCCAGCGCATGAGCCCCCGGCACATCGGCGTGATGAACCGCGCAATGGCGTGGGTGCGCGCCTGTTCGTCGTGCCACCAGAAGCCTCCGTTCTCCGGTGTGTTAAAAAGATCGCCCAGAAGGATATCGAGGGCCTCCTGCAATCCCATTGTCCGAATTTCGGGTGCGGCCGGGTTGAGCCATGTGCCGAACCGTTCGTCGTATCCGCGTTTCGGATAAACGAGTTCCCCGCCTTTATTGAGAGTCGGGACCGCCACATCAAGTACGCGGTCGATCCGGGGCAGCACACCGAGAAATTGTTCGCTGACGAGTGTGATACGGGCGTCCTGCTCGCTCATGCTTTTGGGCAGGAAGATGCGCTCCCCCGAATCGTCCTGTTCGACGATGCCGGTCTCGACGGATCGCTCGACCGCCGTCACCAGGCCGGCAGCCTTGATCGTCGCCAGCATGTTGCCGGGGATGGCGCCGTCGGCGCTCGCGGCGGGGACGACCGTAATTTCGACGACATTGCGCGCGAACCGGAAAAGATCGAGCGACGGCGCGACGAGGGTTCCCAGTTCCTGGGCAAACTCGCTGTGCGCACGACCCGTCGAGGGGAGAACAATACGCGGCCGTCCCTCACGGTTCTTGCTGCCGGGCTCCCAGACCCTGAGTTGCCCGCAGTTCTCACTCACGATACCGGGCGTCTGCGTGTCGGCCCATTCGAGCAATTCCCCGATAGTGCGGGAGTCGCAATGCGAGTGCAGGCACCGGAACGCAGGCAGGGTTTCCGGCTTGTTGAAGATAACGGTGTCGGTGCCGGCGCCCTCTTTATCGCCGGAGTGTTCGCTCTCCCACGGACAGCGAACCGACCACTTTGCCGCGTCGGGATCGGCACACTCCCCGAGGCGGCCGAGTTCCCTCATCACCTTGACGAGATTGAGGGTACGGAGGTCTTCGCGCCATTTCGCCCACCACGGTTTTTCCTTCGGCTGCCTCCCGCGACGCTTCGGCTCGGGAGTTTCGAATCCAAACCACCGTGCGATTTCGGCCCAGCGGACTTCAGGGATCGGTCCCGTGACTTCCCAGGTGTATCGGTGGCCGCTCGGATGCACCGAGGGCGAAAGCACGATGTTCAGCCCGTCCTTGTAGAGTTCCGCGCTGACTGCCTCGTTGATGGTGACAGTGGGCGCTTTCTTTGCCGCGAGGATTTCCTCGGGCAGATCCCGGCAGATGAAAACGAGGTGGACACCGCCCGCCGTCCGTTCGCGGGGCGCGTTCGCGAGCGCCGGGATGTTGGCCATCCATTCCTCCACCGACTTGCCGCAATCACGCTTCGAGTCAAGGTCGATATGGATGAATGGCGCGCGGACGACGCACCCGATGTTGTGGTTGGTGCCGTTGCCGAAGTAGCCTTCAAGAAAATCGGGCGAGATGTCAGCCGCCCGGTGATTGGGCCAGCCCCGGAGCAGCGGTTTTTTGCCGCGTGTCTTCTCGTCGCCCTTGTCCGGTGCGTGAAGTGGATGCACAGCCCACCGGAGTGTGTCGGCATAGAATCGCGCCGCCGCCAGCCGATCAAATTCGTTGATCTCTGCGGGAATGGCAGGCGCTGGCGCGCCGTCGCTCATACCAGGGCTGCCTCCTGTGCGAGGACGCCACCGGCAAGATCCTCGTAAAACTTCTTCGCCGCGCGGCTGACCACGACGCCGGTGAACCAGTCTTTGAGGTGCAGACCTTGCAGGGTTCGGACGCGGGAAAGCGCCACGTAAGCCTGGCCCGGTTCCCGCGCCGCCCGGACGTCGATGTAGGCGGAATCAAGGGTCAATCCCTGCGACTTGTGGATCGTCATCGCATAGGACAGGCGCAAGGGAAACTGCGTGAATGTGGCAGAACCGGAATCCTTCGGGTCGAAGCGCCAGGTGAAGGGAATCACATCAACGGTGAGGAAGGCGCGGAAGTAGCGCGGGTGATCGTCGCTCGGCCACACCTTCACCTCGACCGGGGAAGGCTCAATCGAGTTGATGGCGACCGAAACAATTTCAGCCGGCATCCGGCCTTCGCCCGAGTGAAGAATGGCCTGGCGATAGGCTTCGAGCTGGAGCGGCCAGGTTTCGTAGAACGCGGCCTTGAAGTTCCCTTTGGCGTCCCGCTTGATCTTCTGGCTCTTGAAGTCGATGACCGCCCAGGTGCCGGTGGACTTGAGCTTGGCCACCATGTCCACCCTGCCCGCGTAGCCGAACTCGGTGTGCTTCACGATGCCCTCGACGCTCGCCACCCGCTCGACCTCGGCGTCGAACCATTCGCGCACGGGTTCGAACAGGCGGCGCACGTCGGGATTCTCGGGGAGCACCTTCGCGTTGGCGTAGATTTCACAGGCGGCATGGATCGCGCTGCCGAGATCGGCGGCTTTTTCCACCTGCTCGCCCATGTCGGCCACGACGCGCCGGGCGAAATCATCCAGCGATTCGCCCTCGTTGCGCGGCAGGGTGAGCGCCGCGTAAATGGCCTGCTCCTGGAGCCACGCCACCAGCCCCGGTTTGTTCAGAACCGACAGGTAGTTGGTAACGCTCGGGAACGCGCCGACCTTCCGGGCATCCCGGAGCGTGACCGCCCGGGTGCCCTTGCCGTCGGCGCGCTCCACCTCGTGGTAGGGCGTGCCGTCGCGCAGATACCAATGGGAGGGAGCCTCCCGTCGCACGAGAATCATGTCCGTGGCCTCAGTAGGGGATGTTGTCGAATTCCTCGATGGCCTTTTCCAGGGCGGCGATGAGCCGCTTGTCGTCCGCCGTCTGTTTGGTCTTCAACTTGACGCCGGGCAGCCAGTTCTCGATCAGCGCCTCGACCGACTCGCGCTCGAGGTCGCGCAGCTCGATCCCGGCGTGTTTGCCTACGTGGACCTTCGTGGATTTCCAGTCGACGTCCTCGCCGGGCTCGGCGGGCTGATCGGCCCGGTTGAACTGCTGATCTCCCTTTTCCTCGCGGTCCTTGACCCGGACGTACTTGCCGGACGCCTTGATCGTGCCGTTGCGCAGCGGGGTGCAGGCGACGATGTTAGCGAAGACGGTCCCGTTCTGCTCGGAATGAGTGATGACGAGCTGGGCGGTGCGGCCGACCAGGGTTTCCGTGTCGAATTCATCCAGTTCGGCGGCGGTCAGTTCTCGACCGAGCCAGCCCTTCAAGAATTTCCGGAACGAGGATTTTTCGTGCAGGGAAGGGGTGAAACCCGAACTCCAGACCAGGAACGGCGAACCGTCCGGACGGAGTTGGCCGGTCTCAAACACGAGACGGAAAACGTCACGTTCCCCGAAACGGGTCTTGATCCGCTTCAAGGGGGTGACGTCGGTGCAGAGGGCCGGCCCGGTGTATTCCGGGTGCGGGGTGAATGTGCTGTTGCTTTTTGATGTCAGTTTCATGGTTTTTTTAATCAATGGTTTTGGTCGCGGTTTGGTGATGCCGTTCCCGGTGCAACCACGCCGGAGTCGGCGAAAGTCGTCATTCCCTCTGCTCTCCGAGATCGACGTTGAACTCGTGCCAAAGGTCCGCTAGCGCTTCATCGCTTCCATCGAGGCCCAGTTGAATGAGTTGGCGGAGCCGGCTGTCATGAACCGGAAGATTGTCAATCGATTCGGGCATAATTGGGTTGAGTGGCCCGCCATTTGTCAGCGCGCCCCACGTATTTGCCCGGAAGTCAAAAGAAGAACGGGATGCACCCTCGCATCCCGCTTCCTTTCAGTGCCTTATGCCTGTCAACCCCGTCAACCTGCGGGTCAACTTTCGGCCCTATCTATCCTGCGAATTATAGGACTCCTCGACTCCAGTCTTTCGACGCTCACTCGGGGAGAGCGCGGAAAACGCGCGCGTTTCAGGAGGGCGTCTCACTGCCCCGATAAACAGGCCAACCTGCGGATTTCGTCGTTCGAGCACTCGAAGCCGCTTCTCGACCGCCTGTTTGGTGATGCCGAGGCGCTTTCCAATTTCGCCGTAAGTGAGAACGCGCCGGTTTCCACCATCATCCTTGGTTGCAATGCACTCGAAAAAAAGTTCGCGTTCCTTCGCGTTGAGTTTTTGCTGAAGACCGGAGAGAAACTTGTCCACGCCTTCTGCCATCAAGGAGATTTCTTCTCGGGCTGCTTGGTTCTCAGCACCCAATCTGCCATTCAAGTCTAAAACGTCCCGAATTTCGGCACCAACACGACCCATGCAGGCAACGATATTCCTCTGGGAATCGCTGAACCATGGGGGTGGCACCGATCCGTTAACCTGAATCCTCAACAGATCATCAAGTTTCGCCTCAATCCGTCCGACCGAGGATTCAAGCCTTGCAATCCGCGTCGGAATTTCGCTCTCGTCATCGCATTCCGAAAGCCCAATGAGGGCGACCGGGTTGCTCGGGGGAAGCCCGATCCCACTCAAAATGGCCGCTTTCAGGCGAATCCGCCGCCAAATGGAAGCCAGATGCCGAGTATCACAATGAGACAATAACTCAAAATTTTGCGGATTTTCAGTTGTTTTGTGCATTGACAGGCCGTTTTTGTGCGAATACTATGCACAAATACAGCCCGCTTTGCAAGCCAATCAAGCGAGCAGACTGGCTGCCAATCATGGAACATTTACTCGAAGTCTCAAAAATCACGGAGTGGGCGCTCAAGAATGATCCCGTCCGCGTGCTGGCATACGCGAATCAACTCGTGGAAAAACTTTTCCAGGCCGGAGACACAAAGGCTGCGGAGCGCCTCAAGGCTACCATCAATGGCTCCGGATCGTCAGTGCAGCCCAGTGGGCTGGGAAGCCAATCCCGTCTTCCTGTCGATTCGGAATCAAGATTGGCGCTCGCCGACGAGGAAACCCCGACGCTGGAAAATAACCCGGTGGTTTTCGATAAGCCAACGATGGATCGGGTTGACGATTTCCTAAGCTTGGTGAAAAAAGCCGACGAACTGGAGGCGCATGGGGTCGGAATGCCCCCGTCTCTGCTCTGTTACGGGCCTCCGGGCGTCGGGAAGACACGGCTCGCGCGATACATAGCCGCGCGACTGGGGATGCCTCTCATCACCGCCCGGGCAGACACCCTCATATCATCATTTCTAGGGAGCACATCTAAGAACCTTCGAACACTCTTCGATCACATCGCTCATCGCAATTGCATCCTGTTTCTGGACGAGATCGACGCCTTCGCAAAACTGCGGGACGATCATCAGGAGTTGGGGGAGCTGAAGCGAGTCGTGGTCAGCCTCTTGCAAAATTTGGATTCCATGAACCCGCACAGCGTCATGGTGGCCGCCACAAATCATGAGCACCTACTCGATCCAGCAATCTGGAGACGATTTACATTCAAGCTTCGTTTGGATTTCCCCGGCCCCCAAGAGCGCGCAACGATGCTGAAGCTGTTCTTGGGCACTTTCGCATTGACTGCGGACATCGACAGTCTGGCGGCTCTTGCGTCTGGCATCACCGGCGCAGACCTGAAAACGCTTTGCCATGACACGATACGCGATGCGGTCGTCAACAACCGGGAAATCGATCAACAGCGACTCATCGTCAACCTACTTCAAATCAAACTAAAAGAGAGTATCAACACCTCGTCTCCGACGCCCGC
>Ga0326727_10019013_pt1 | contig 13916 bp, 10 predicted proteins | sample MB2enrmetagenome_FD_207643 | JGI IMG/M metagenome (GOLD analysis project Ga0326727, IMG submission 207643) | Lab enriched peat soil microbial communities from McLean, Ithaca, NY, United States - MB29MY | ecosystem: Environmental > Terrestrial > Soil > Wetlands > Peat | place: USA: New York... | reverse complement strand
ATTGTCCTTCGCCAGCACCTTCGTGATCGCCGCCGTCAGCGTCGTCTTCCCGTGATCGATGTGCCCGATCGTCCCGATGTTCATGTGCGGCTTCGAACGATCAAATTTTTCCTTGGCCATTGTCTCAACGCCTCTATTAATCCGTCGCGCGGTATTGGAATGAGTCTGGAGCCGATGAGCGGAATTGAACCGCTGACCCCGTCCTTACCAAGGACGTGCTCTACCAACTGAGCTACATCGGCCTCAGAAAAACAGTGACAAGTGAGGAGCGAAGAAACGCAAGCCCCCCCCTTACCTACCCACTGACCACTCGCCTCTCGCCACTTGTCATTGCTCTTCTGGAGCGGGAGACGGGAATCGAACCCGCAACCAACAGCTTGGAAGGCTGTGACTCTACCATTGAGTTACTCCCGCCCTTCCAACTCTCGAAGCGAAACCCGAAAGAGCCTGCGCATCTGACGCCGAAGCATCGTTCTTCCAGGTTTGCGTCCCGATTCTCCGGTTTCTGGTGGACAGGGGAGGGTTCGAACCTCCGTAGACCACAGGGGTCGGCAGATTTACAGTCTGCTGCTTTTGACCACTCAGCCACCTGTCCGGTACTCATCTCCCTGAATCAGCCACCAAGGACAGGCACTCCCTCTTGCGTCACCGCTGGATCCTGCCCACTTTAGCCTGACAATCCGACTCTGCGGGTGGGCGCGGTCAAACCAACGCTTCCGCACAAGGCTGAATACTGATGGACTTGTAAAACTCGCTCCCGAATCTCTGTCCGGCGCCTGTCTTCTGCCTCAAATCGCGACTAACCCCGCTCAAACTGGAGCTGGCGAAGGGATTTGAACCCCCGACCCTCTGATTACAAATCAGATGCTCTACCAGCTGAGCTACGCCAGCCGCCACAAACTTCCTATTATACTGATCGGAACCTGAATTGCAAGGGGAGTTGAAGTTTTTCTTTCCGCCTCTTGACAAACCGCAATTACCGCCCCCACCCGGCAGAACGGTTCTTCCTTGAAACCGGACCCCTAAAGATGTTAATTCCCGGATCGAGTTTCAAGCACGACATTCTCCAGAGACGAGCCCCACACTGGCCCGCAAAGCAACAAAGAACAGGTTGATCGGTTTAGTCCGCTTTACCAGCGCAGGTATTTCGTTGGGTTGACTGGCGTATCGTGCACAATGACTTCATAGTGCAAATGTGGGCCCGTGGTCCTGCCGGTCATCCCCACAGCCCCGATGACTTGGCCGCGCTTGACTTCCTGGCCGACGGTGACAAATATTTTGCTGAGGTGGCCGTACTTTGTAGTAATTCCGTAACCATGGTCGATCAGTATTTCGTTGCCATAGCCAGATTCGGGACTCGCGGCAAAAACAATCCCGTCCGCACTAGCCGCAACCTTGGTCCCAAGGGGAGCACGAATATCCACGCCCGGATGGAAAGCCCCTTCGCCACTGAAAGGATCCATCCTCTGGCCGAAGCCTGCCGAAATTTGCCCGCGCACAGGCCAGATTGACGGCACCGTGGTCCTGTCAATCTGGGGACTTGAAAACATTCCTCGTCCCAGTACACTTCCCTGAGGCTCCGTGGAAGCCTTGCGGATGAGACTGAATGCGTATAGTGAAGCGCGGAAGCTGGAGTCTACAGTCGAGTTTGTCTGAGTCGCCAGAGCCAGGACAGCTTCCGGGAAGCGCGGCTGCCGCCGGTCACCAAACCCATAAGTCAACGCAACCTCCGCGGCCAGCGACTGCAGCGAATCCAATTTGGCATTCGTGCTGGTGACGGTGGTTTCCAGCGTCCGGTACTGCGTCTTCAGGGCTTCGCGTTCATTTCGGAGGCTGTTGTAATTCGATACCTTCAGCAGCATCTTAGCGTAACTATTGGCCAGCACGGCCACGGTCAGGACCCCCACGACGCTGAAGGCTAGAAGCAAATGGATGGCGTAAGCCGGCAATTGAATCTTGTGCAAATTGCCGTGCGCACCAGGAAAAATTAGGAAGGTATAAAACTTCTTTTCCATTTGACTGGTTCACCCATCAAAAGATTATTTCAAGCTCTGATTCCCCTGCCGCTTCGCCTGCAGGGAGACCGGGACCGGACCGTAAGAGACGCTTAATTAGGCAAGCAGGGCCGAATCCTATTCAATCGAAAGCCGCTTGTCAAGCAACAAATGTGTAACATGTCAATAATGTCCATGATCACGATGAAAGCAGAACTCGTTTTCCACAAGCTGACTAGCCTTGGACTATTCTGCCTTACACGCGAAGGGCCATAATGTTCTAATATTACTTAGGTGGCCGGGAGATTATCCTGGGATCACGCGCGGACGCAGCTTATTTGAATTGTCTTACGGTTTACAGGCATGGCTTCATTTCGAACAGAAAACGAATTCGTGCGGTGGATCAAAGGCGTGGCTGAGCGCTCGCGCCAGCGTGAACCGGCGCAGCCCTTGAGAGTTAAGAAACAATTGAGGCTCGGCATTGGCGATGATGCAGCGCTGGTCATGGCCCAAAGCGGGCACGAACTCATCCTGACCATAGACATGTCGATCGAGGACGTCCATTTCACCCGCCGGTTGCACCCGCCGGATGCCGTCGGTCACCGTGCGCTGGCCCGCTCACTGAGCGACGTTGCAGCGATGGGCGGCGTCCCGCGCTACGCGCTGGTATCGCTCGCCATTTCACGGGAGACGTCACGCGGCTGGGTTTCCAGGTTCTACCGTGGAATGCTTGCGCTCGCGCAGCGGTTCGGCGTTGAGCTGGTGGGAGGGGATACAGCGATGGTCCCTGGGAAGACGTTTATTGACGTGCTGGTTGCAGGTGAAGTCCCCAGAGGCAAAGCATTGCTGCGGTCAGGCGCGCGGGCGGGAGATCAGATTTTTGTGAGCGACCGGCTGGGACTTTCAGCGCTCGGCCTTCGCCTGCTCCAGAGCCAGCGAAGAGGTCCCATTTCAAAGGCGGCAGCCAGGGAAGCGGTGCGCTCACACCTTTACCCGGAGCCGCAGTGTGCGCTCGGGCGTTTTCTCTCCATACGCGGCCTGGCATCAGCCTTGATGGATTTGAGCGACGGACTTTCCACAGACCTTTCCCGCCTCTGCGAGGCCAGCGGCGTGGGGGCGCATTTGTGGGAGGATAAGATCCCCTGTCCCAATCTGCCCGACCCTGCGGACTCCCTTCAACTGGCGCTTCACGGCGGAGAGGATTATCAATTGCTCATCACTGCGCCGGGAGCAACAGGTTCGCGCCGCCCTTTGAAGTTCCGAGGGCGTCCTCTTCATCACATTGGAGAAATTGTGGCCTCAAAAGGCGTAAAGCTGGTGATGCCCAGTGGCAAGCTGCACAACCTTGAGCCGGCTGGCTGGGACCATTTCCGGTAGAAGCAAGAGACCAGCACGTCAATCAAACAACTCCCGGCATCGAGGGAAACCCGCCTTTGGGCTCTTCAATCCGCATGACCGGAACATTCAGCAGGATTATTCAGGCCCTGTCGCTGCGCCCTGCCAGAGGCCGGTTCCAGCTTTCTCGACCGCCGGCCTAAATGAAGTCGAGCACCCATCCAGCGATATAGCCAACCCCACCGCAGTAAAGAAGCAGAGGTTCGAGCCATGGACGAATTCCGGCCCAGGGAGGGTAATCGATCACCGGCCAAGGCCCGTAGCCGCCCCAGTACACCTTGACCATCAAGCCCAAGGCCACGGCTGCGAGAGCCTTGTTTCTGATGGACCGGGCTTTTTCAGGGCCGATCCAATAAGATTTCTGAGCAAAGGCGGGAGGGAGAGACTGGCTGAAGAAGGACCCGTCGCACTTACGGCACTCGGTGGCATCATCAGGATTCGAGTGTCCGCAATAGGGGCAGAGTCTCATGGAAGAATACGATCGAGTCCACGCACCGGGATCACAGGAAACCCCGGGGTGAATGCTCCTTCGCGCCCCACAGCTGGGCTGACCGACACCGCCGGGCGCTATTCGCGGACCGCGGCATCCAGGAAAGCACGCAGCTTCCGGCTCCGCGAAGGATGGCGAAGTTTGCGCAAGGCCTTAGCTTCAATTTGACGGATCCGTTCCCGGGTCACCGCAAAACTCTGTCCGACTTCTTCGAGCGTGTGTTCGCTGCCGTCGTCAAGACCGAACCTCATCTTGATCACCTTTTCCTCGCGCGGCGTCAGCGTCTTCAGCACCGATTCGGTCTGCTCCTTCAAGTTGATGTTGATGACGGCCTCAGCAGGGGAGATCACACCCCGGTCCTCGATGAAGTCCCCGAGGTGAGAATCTTCTTCCTCTCCGATCGGTGTCTCGAGCGAGATGGGCTCCTGGGCAATCTTCAGGACCTTGCGGACCTTGACCACGGGAATCTCCATCCGCTTGGCGATCTCTTCCGACGTGGGCTCGCGCCCGTATTCCTGCACCAGCTGGCGGGAAGTGCGGATCAGCTTGTTGATGGTCTCGATCATGTGCACGGGAATGCGGATGGTGCGCGCCTGGTCCGCAATCGCGCGCGTAATGGCCTGCCGGATCCACCAGGTTGCGTAAGTCGAGAACTTATAGCCGCGCCGGTACTCGAACTTGTCCACGGCCTTCATCAATCCGATATTACCTTCCTGGATTAGATCCAGAAACTGGAGACCCCGATTGGTATATTTCTTGGCGATGGAAACCACCAGCCTCAGGTTCGCCTCAATCAGCTCGCGCTTGGCGGCTTCAGCCTGCTCCTCGCCGCTGATGATATTCTGGCTGCTCCGGCGGAGATCCACGGCGGAAGATTGCGTGCGCTCCTCGAAATCCGCCAGCCGCTGGCGAAGCAAGCGGAGATCCTTTTTCAAATCCTTGTTGCCGTTGGCCCGCGTGGCCTCCACTTTCTTCTCGGTCCTGTTCAGCTCGCGCTCCAGCGGCTTCAATTCTTCGACCGCCAGCCGGACCGTTTCGATCAGTTGTTTCCGCTGGCCGTGGGTGAACTGGATGGACCGGAAGAACTTTGAGATCAGGATGCGATGACGGGCCACGGCAAAGCTGTAGCGCCGGAAGTCTCTGGGCCGCTTGGTGCGGGGAATGGAGTCCCTCTTGCCAATCAACTGCATTAGTTTCTTATAAAGCCGCTCAATCTCATCGACGCATTCAATAACTTCCCTGGTCCGTTCAGATACTTTTTCTTCCGTGAGCTCTTCGTCGTCGAAGACCACCACTTCCTTGATGGTCCTGTCCCCCCTCTTCAGGTCATCGCGCATTTTGAAAAGCGCCTGGATGACCAGGGGCGAGCGCGAAAGCGTCTTAAAGACATTGAGTTGCCCGCGCTCAATGCGTTTGGCAATCGCAACCTCGCCCTCGCGTGTAAGGAGTGGAACTGTACCCATCTCGCGGAGATACATGCGGACCGGGTCATTCGTTTTGTCCAGAGCCCCCGGCGTCAAATCAAGCTCTACATCCTCCAGGGCTTCGTCCCCCTTGAGGTCGTCGACCTTTTCCAATCCCAGGCCGTCGGGCGGCTTGACTTTTGGAGAATCCAGGACCTCGATACCCGCATTGTCGAACATCAAAAGAAGATCGTCGAGATCTTCAGCGGAATGTACGTCGGAAGGCAGGAGGTCGTTGACCTCATCATAGAGAAGGTAACCCTTCTCCTTCCCCAACAAAATGAGCTTGTTGACCTGATCAAACTTGTCGTCGAACGCCAAAGGAAAGGCCTCCATGAGGGGAAGAAGAATTATGTTGATACAAGAAAAAAGACACGGCGACACCCCACCCCTGTTCCGGCGGTGTCGCCTTCAGCGCTACTGGACCACGATTGTGACAAGCCGTCAAACTTCTCCGGCTCCACTGCATTTGATGTAATATACACTAATGGGTTTGCGTGCGGGGGGAGATTTTTTCGCGCGCGCGAACCGACTTCAAGTCCATGTCGAGTCTGGACTTGGCTGCAAGAAGCTCCGCCAGCTTAGCTGGATCCTTCGCACGCTCCGCCAGATTGATCTCCGCATTCAACCTTGCGTTTTCCCGATTCAACTTGTTTTCCCTTAGCTGCTTACAGGAGTAAAGGGTCTGCTCACGGCTCAAATCCGTGGCCCAGAAGACACTTTCAAAGAGCAGCCGCCTTTCAGTGGGGCTCAGCATTTCTCCAAGCTTCGCCAGTTGAATGCTCTCTCCGCTCTGTCGCATTTCGAGCATCCGCCCGAAAATCGGAGCAGTCATCAGCCCTTCGCAGTCCCCCGCTTCCAAGAGCCCCGGAAGGAATTCATCAACCAGGTCCTCGTGTTCCACAAAGGCGCGAAGCAATTGCTTCTCAGCCGGGCTTGCAACGCTCTCCGCCGCCTCCCCCCGAACCTGGATCTGGCCTCGGCCTTCACCCGCCGCGCGCCGGAGTTCATCGCCAAGCAGGCGCTCGTCCAGACGCAGCCGCTCCGCCAGCCGATTCACCAACTCCGCCCGCAACAGAGCATTGGGGACCTTGACAAGATAAGGCATAACGGCGTTTGCCGCCGCAACCTTCCCTTCGGGTCTGCTGACGTCATGGCTGGCCACGGCCCGGTCCGTCAGATAGTCAAGGTAGCTCGGCGCAGCCGCAAGAAGCCCGCGGTAGGCGCCGGCGCCCTTGGCGCGAATAAATGAATCAGGATCGAGCCCTCCGGGAAGCGCCAAAACTTTGGCTTCGTAACCCTCCTCCAGCAGGATCCCCAGGGAACGCTCCGTGGCGGCCACCCCCGCCGAGTCCGGATCGTAGTTCACCACCACGCGCCTTGAGTAGCGCCCCAGCAGGCGGACTTGGCTTTCGGTCAGGCTCGTCCCGCAGGAAGCCACGACGTTCTCGATACCGCTCGACGCTACGGCAATGCAATCCATATAACCTTCAACCAGGATAACGTAGTCGAGCTTACGGATGGCTTGCGCGGCCCGGTCCAGATGATAGAGCACACGCCCCTTGGTGTAGATCGGCGTTTCAGGCGAATTCAAATACTTCGGCTGCTCGTCGCCAATCGCCCGGCCGGCGAGAGCCGTCACTTTCCCACTTTCGTTCGCGATCGGAAAAATGATGCGCCGCCGGAATCGATCATAGGTCCGGTGCTTCTCAGCGTCGTGAACGACCAGCCCGCTCTTTTCGATCAACTCGGATTCGTATCCGGCCTCACTGAGGCGCCGAACCAGGGCCTGCCCGTCGGGCGGTGCATAGCCCAGCCGGAAATGGCCTACAACTTCGTCGGTCAAGCCCCGGTCTTCAAGATACGCTCGCGCCAGGCGGCCCTCAGCCGTACCACTGAGCTGGCTGGCATAGAACTTGGCGGCCTCCGCGTGCATCTTGTGCAGCGCCACGCGGACTCGCGTGTTCACATCAAAGTTCGCGTCGCCGAAGGTGTCCGGCAGCGTTACTCCCACCTTCTCGGCCACGCGGCGCAGAGCCTCGGGGAACGCGAGACTGTCAATCATCATTACAAACTTGAAGACATCCCCGCCTACTCCGCAGCCAAAACAATGGAAAATCTGCTTGACCGGATGAACGGCGAATGATGCGGTTTTCTCGTGGTGAAACGGACAAAGGCCCACGTAATTGGCCCCCGTCTTCCGCAGCTTGACGTAGTCCCCGACGATCTTGACAATGTCAGCCGCCGCCCGTACGTCGTCCACCTGGCTCATGATCCCCTTGAGACTCCTAGGTCACTCAATATAACTCATTTCCACCACCGGCGCAGTCCGGCTCCAGATATCCTCTGCCGGATTTCTCCTGTGATGAGGCAGCGGTTGCGTGATCGTGAATAACTGCTCGCGGAGATCAGTTCGTCCTGCGGTTATGTTCTCGGGTCTTCCATATGCCGGGGCGCTCAAAACCTCAAACGGGTCCGGCGAGATCTTCAATACAATTCTCCGGCGGCGCTTCCAAAAAGAAGCAAGTAAGTATCCCCGGCAAAGCCAGTGCTGCGGTCCCGCACGCAGGGATCGCCTTGGACTGCGGTGGCCAGGGCCACCGCCTTCTGGGGTCAAATTCCCTTCCAACCCAAGGCGGCGTCAAGCCGCCGCACTCCAAGGCGCCGGAACTGCGGGGGCTCCCAACAGACTAGGGGTCGAGTGCGCCGGCCGTCAAATCAATCTCGTCAAGGTACTTGGCGGCGACCCGAGCATATTCGTGGGAAGGAGGGGGGGGCGCAAGTTTCGTGTCAGACAGCAGACGTGAATTATCGAAGGTCTGATTCAGGTCGATGAAGCGGAAATACGGCTTCATTCCCCTCACCAGCAGTCTCAAGGCGCCGTCGAAGGTCGAACTCCAGTAGGCCAGGTGTTCGGCATAGCCGAGAAGCTCGCAAGCGGGCTTGAGACCTCTCGGCCACCTCTTCATCTGCTCGATCAGTTCGGGCCGGACAAACTTGATCTCCGGCCGCCCGGCGCGACCGCGTTGCACAACACTCAGCGTCTTTTCCAGCGTGGTGGACGACTCCTTGCCTGAGGAAATGTGGTAGGTTGTCCAATTTCTAGAGGTGAAAAGCAACTCGGTGATGGCTTTGGCGGCGTAGTCAACCGGGACGACGTCGACACTGGCATGTGGATTTGCAGGGATGAGGCGAATCGCGTCCAGCACGGCCAGGGCCCAGAGGATGACGTACGAGCGCGGTTTCCAGCTGCGACTATCTCCCATGACGATGGAGGGCCGGACAATCAGTAGCTTCTCCTTGGGAATTGCGGCACGGACCTCCATCTCTCCCACCATTTTCGAGTAGCAGTACTTGACAAGGTGAGAAGCGCCGATGTCCGGGGATTGATCCTCATGGATGTGGCTGTTTGCCAATTGCGTACCGCAAATGCTCGCCGTGCCCACGTAAAGAAAAGTCTGCAAGCCAGGCAACGTCCGGCTCCAACTCAAAATCTGACGAGTCCCGCCGATGTTCACCCTTTCGATGGCGGCCGCGCGGACCGGAGAGAAGGATGTGTCCGCCGCGGCGTGAATGATGGTTTCAACGTTCCTGAGATCTTCAAGGCCGCAGAGGTGCTGCGCCAGCGATTTATCCCCGAGGTCGCCGACCACTGCAATGACCTTCGAGCTGTCGTAATCATCGCCATGGAACTTGAAAACTCGCGCCAGCCGATCTGCCCCCGTCTGGGCATCCGCGGCCCGGACCAAACAAAAGAGACGCCGGATTCTCGGAGACTTGGAGAGAAGCACGGCAATCTCTCCGCCCAAGAATCCAGTCGCACCTGTCAGTAACACATCCACGGTTCCACCTCACTCGCCCTCCCTGCAAAGTCAGCGTAAGATGAGCTTGACCATACTCCATAGAAGGAGGACTGATTCCGCAACCACGCCCCAGAAGAGTGCACAAAATAACGAGCCTTCGGCGATGCTCTTCGTGAAGGACAATAAGCTGAAGTCTTCATCTCGACGAAAAAAAATGTATGCGTGCAGCGGGCTCCACCAGGTTGAGATAGCCGCGAAAGTCCAGCGCGGGTTATCCACGATCAAAGCCTTGACCCTTCGCAGGAGAGTCCCTTTTCCCGGCCGCTGCAGCCAGTTGTTAATTCGGTTCGTGAAAAACACGTCTTCCTGGAAGTATCTGTAAAGATAATAGCCGCCCCAGGAGACCAGGAAGACCGATATGTACAAGGGCAGAAATACCAGGTACCTGAACTTCAGAGTCAGCCACGGGTAATAGACGTAATCAAAGATCCAGACAATGGAGAGATATAGCGCATAAAGAGCACTGAACTTCGAAACCCTCTTGAGAGACAGGGCTGACACTATTCGGCACATTTAGTCCTGCCTAGGTTCTTCTCGAATGCGGCTTGCGTAGCCATAATGTTGAGGGAGACTGGTGAGTTCCTTGCCACCTTATCAGGGCCGATAGCAGGCAGAATGCCCGATAAATGGAGTCTTCACATTGCAGATGGCCAGGTGCAGACGTATACACATTCACCTTAACAAACCCCAACGCACTGCTGAGGCCCAGATTCCCCACGTCAGAGCCTGCACGTTAAGGACCAGGAATAGACAGTTCTAATGGCTTTTGTTTACTCCAGACCGTCTTTCCCTTTCGGACTGCCGCCCCCGGCCCAATTCCAGGACGTCTTGTCTCAGGCGTGCGCCGGCAGAGTCCCTTGCGCCACAGGAGAGGAGCTCTCCTGGCTCAGTTCCTCCATCGCGCGCCGGACCTCCTGTTGAGTCTGCGGATCGAGACCGCGCTCGACAAGCGGGAACAGGCGACCATTTTCTTTCAAGAGATGCGAACGAAGCCACTGGATATAGGTGCGGCCCCGCTTCATCACTTCATGCCGGTTTTTCCCACTTCTCGCCAGCTGCTCGACGCATTGGACAAAGGCCTTCTCCGTAGCCTCGCCAGCACCGTTTTCAACCCGCATCCGTTCGAGCGTCGACGCGATCCCCTGGACATGCCCTTCGAGGGCAGGGTAGAGGACCTGCTCCTCCTGCTCGATATGAGCGTGAAGAACACTTGTAATTTTCCCTGATAGCTTCCGCAATCGTTCCGACGCCGAATCCAGATCCCGCGCCATGTGAAACACTTGCAATTCCTCTTGAAGTTCATTTAACAATTGCGACAGTTCCTGGTGACCCTGTCCCAGGTATTCAGTAACAAATCGTGTCATTAGGAAAAGTGACCTCCACTTACAATGATGCGCCTTTTTTGCCAAAAGTTTGACACCTTTTTTGGGGGAAGGGACGATTTGGCGTTCGCACACATCGGCAAGCGATGAGGCGCCCCGCGCCGGGTGTCGCCAGGCATTGCGATGCCTGCTCCGGAATCAATTTATTGCCACTCAATCACCAGGGTAGCTGTCTGGCGTGACCAAGCAACCTGCAGCGTGCTTAAATACAACAGTCTAGCGCGAATTCCGACAGAAATATATACATCCTTGCTGCACGAAATCGCCAGGATCCCGCCGTTCGAAATAACCGGGACAAAAATAAACTGCTTGCCAGGTACACCGAACAAGCGCACTGTGTTGTGAGTTCAGGGCAAAAAGGAAAATCCCCGCATGAACATTCTACTGTACAATCCAGATAACGAAGTCACTAATAACTTCATGCCTCACCTCTGGATGTTCCTGCTGAAGTCACTTACACCTCCAGGTCACCAAGTGTTCCTGCTGGACGGCAACGCGCAGCGCATGAACAAAATCGAGCTGGCGCAATACCTCAAGGACAATCAGATTGGCCTGGTAGGAATTGGCGCCATGACCCGAATGGTCAGGAAAGCGTACGAAATGGCGGATCTGGTGCGCGCCGCAGGTATCCCTGTTGTTATGGGGGGGCCACACGTCACCGAAGTGCCCGGCGAAGCGCTGGGCCGTGACGGCGGCCCGCGCCATGCTGATTCCGTAGCGCTCGGCGAGGCGGACAATACCTGGCCGCTCATTGTGGCCGATGCCCAGCGCGGTGCATTAAAAGAAACTTATGCACCTGTGGACGAAGCGGGCAAAGAAGTGAAGCCTTCGCTGGAGAATTATCCCGAGATCCCCTGGGACCGCATGGACCTTGACCAGTTCAACCTCATCCGCCATTTCCCGGCATATGTCCGGCGCATCCTTTCACTGGTCGGAATGAGCTGGCAGACTTTTCAGATGGTGCCGATTGAATCCGGACGAGGATGTCCTTGCGGATGCGAGTTCTGTACTGTGACGGGATTTTTCGGTGATTCCATCCGCTTCCGTTCGAATGAAAGTGTCGTCAGCGAACTCTTGCGGTTGAAGGCCCTGGAGAAGCAACAGAAGGGGAAGATTGCAGTTTTCTTCATTGACGACAATTTCGCCATTAATCCCACGCGCACCAAGTCGCTGTTGCGGGAAATAATCACCCGTGGTGCGAAGGTGCCTTGGGTGGCGCAAATCAGCATGAACCTGCTGAGAGATGAGGAACTGCTTTCTTTGATCGCACAGAGCGGGGGCAAGTGGATTTTCATAGGCCTTGAGTCCATTGACTCGGCCAACCTTAAAAGCGTGAAGAAGGGTTTTAACAAACCGGCGGAATATCAGGCAATTCTGGAGGGCCTCGCCAAGTACAACCTTTATGCCATTACATCCTTTATTTTCGGGATGGACGGCGACCGCCCCGGCGCCGCCCAACGCACTCTGGAAGCAATTCGTTCCTGGCCTTCGGGATTGCCCGTGTTTGGCCTGCTGACACCATACCCGGCAACTCCGCTTTATGACCGGCTGGCATCAGCCGGCCGCCTCACCCGGCCAAAACACTGGCTGGAGTTCAAACCTTTCACCATGAACTTCTCCCCCTTGGGCATTTCCGCGGAGCAGGCAGAGGAGGAAGTAAGGCAGGCTTGGGGAGCATCTTATGACCCAGCCGCAAATGCTTCCGCCATCGGGCGGCTGCAATCGAAGAGTTTTCCAGACCGTCTTATTCACTTGCTTTCTCGTTTGGCCTTCCGAGGAATCTATTTCCCACAAATGAAGAAGCGGGAGTGGGTCCGGCTTCTCTTCCAGAATCGAGGTCCCATATTGCAAATGATTGGCCAGGCGCTGGAATTGAAATTGAAAATGCGGTTGAGTAAACCGAGCGTTGTCGTACCACCGCAACCCGAGGTGCATACCATCTGATGCGCAGTGCTGGACCGCCGGTCGAGAGTTAGTCTCCGGTTCGCAAGGCGAGTTTCTTTAACGCATCTCCACTCACGCGCATGGTGAGCCATTCCTTCATGATCGTGGCGCCCAGCGACTTGTAGAACTCGATGGCAGGCGTGTTCCAGTCGAGCACCTGCCACTCGAAACGCCCACAGCCCTCTTCCACAGCCATTCGGGCCAGCCGCAGGAGCAGCGACTTGCCGATCCCCTTGCCTCGAAATCTTGGCCGCACAAACAGGTCTTCAAGAAACATCGTCGGCCGCCCCACCCACGTCGAATAGTGATAGAAACACAGCGCGAATCCCGCTGCCTCGCCATCCCATTCCGCAAGCAGCACGCGGAATTTTGGATTCTCGGAGAAACCGTCCCGCAGCAAGTCTTCCGGCGTGGCCACCGCCTGGTCCGGCGCATTCTCGTATTCGGCAAGGTCACGGATGAATTGCAGGATTAGAGGAATATCATCTGCACTTGCTCTTCGGATGTTCAGCATGCATCCATTGTAACAGCCCGGAGTTGTTCCTGACGAACGCACGGGGGAGCTGGTTCCGGCCTTCGAAAAGTCCACGGACGCGCTCCTTTCCATGCACGGCAGCCGAGGCAACACTTCACATGAACTTGATTTTCTTGTTTTGCAGGGAGTGAACGATCAGTTGGTCCATACGCCTGAGCCGCGTTTCCTGCTTCTTCGCGCTGGCTACCCATCCGATGGTCATTCGACGGTAGGACGGCGGGAAACTGATGAAGTTCTCCCATGCCGCCGATTGTTGCTTGAATCTCGCTTCAAGATCAGGGGGAAGTTCGACAGGAAGAGATTCCGTTCGTCTGCGAGGATCGAAAACTTTCCGGCCCGCAGGGGTCATCTTGCCTTCCTGAATAAGCTTCCCTGCTCGCCTGATGTTCAACTCCGACCATTTGCTGTTCGGCTTCCGGGGGCTGTAGCGTTGCGCGAAGCGGACCTCGTCGAGCTTCTTGATCTTGCCGTCGATCCAGCCAAAGCAAATGGCTTCCTCAACGGCGTCCGCGTAAGCGATTCGCGGCCGGCCTGAATCCTTCTTGTAATAGACAAGCCAGACTTCCCGGACGCGCTCCGAATTCTTCTCCAGCCAGGCACGCCACAGGCGCCGGTTCTTGACGTACAGAGTCTTCATCACAGCGGCAGAATATTACGGATTTCACCAGGCAGGCAAGAACGTTCTGGCAAGAAAGAAGACGATAAAGCAAAAAGGCCGCGATCACTCGCGGCCTCTTAAGAACTATAAGCTGTTAACCAACAACTTAGCTTTGACAACTGAGTTGAGCAGCCACGCCAACCTGAGCGTTTCCGTCCCGAGCCATCCCGAATAAATCGGGACTCGGAACCG
>Ga0326727_10019011_pt1 | contig 13917 bp, 9 predicted proteins | sample MB2enrmetagenome_FD_207643 | JGI IMG/M metagenome (GOLD analysis project Ga0326727, IMG submission 207643) | Lab enriched peat soil microbial communities from McLean, Ithaca, NY, United States - MB29MY | ecosystem: Environmental > Terrestrial > Soil > Wetlands > Peat | place: USA: New York... | reverse complement strand
GAAAACGTCGACGAGGTATTCCGAGGGGACGACGATTTGATCGACGCGCGACAGGACGAATGTGCCGGAGCGGAATTTGTGGAGGTGATCGCGGGCTTCTCCGCTGTGGTAGTTAATCAGGTTTCTCTTGCCGCGCAACCTTGCGAGTAACCATGCCGGCGCCGGCGCCAGGAGGAACGACCAATAGGAAGCGGAGAAAATGTGAGCGACATCGGCGTTCTTGAGGCCGCGCCAGAGATGCCACAGGTAAATGGGTTCGCGGAGCACGGTGCGCAAACCGCGAATGTTTTCGGCCCACGACAACAGAGGCGGCAGCGGAGGGTCGACGGCAATGAGGGTCGCTTCAATTTCAGGATCGTCTTGCCATAGCCGCAAGAGCAAATCGGCCTGAACGGATTGTCCTCCAACGTAGCGCAGGCTGGGCGCAATGACGGCGATGCGCGCGCGTCTGACTGCAGGCATTGCCGAAGCAGTCATGCCTTGGTTTTTCTCCCGCGTTTACGTTCGAGCAGGTCAGTGTAGAGTTGCTCGTAACGCTGGCACACACGATCAAGACTGAAGTTTTCTTCGGCAAACCGGCGCGCGTTCGCGCCTAGTTGATCTCGCAGACCCGAATCGCGAAGAAGGCGCAGGAGCGCGGCCGCGAATTCCTGCTCATTTCCAGCAGGGACGAGAGTTCCCCGTTCCGCGTTTACCAGTTCCGCGTTTCCTCCGACGTTGTAGGCAACTACCGGCAGTCCGCAAGCCATCGCTTCGAGGATGGCATTCGACAAACTCTCGGAATCGGAAGTGAGCACGGCCACATCGACCGAGGCGAGAACCGACGGGATATCGCGGCGATCGCCGAGGAAGAGCACATGCTTGCCGAGGCCGAGCGCCGCCGCTTGCTGCTCTAGTTCTGCGCGCAAGGGGCCGTCGCCAGCCAAAACAAATTCCACTTGCTCCATTTGCGCATGAATGGCTGCTGCGATGCGAAGGAAGCCAGCATGATTCTTGTAGGCGTGATTCATGCGGGCTACCATGCCGACCCGAAGGACGCCGGGCTGGCGCGCAATTGCCGGAACGGCGGGCTGGAAGGCTTCGGCGGACAGGGAGTTTCCGATTACGACGAGGTTTTTGCGGTGCAGGCCAGCTTCGGCCAGCCGCTCCGCAGCGGCTTCGGAATTGCAAACCACGGCGTCACACAAACGGAATGCGGCGGCCTGGGCGCGGAATTGAGCGGGGGTCAGCAAGTCGCCGAGTTGGCGCTGGCTGCCGATAATCACGGGCACACGCGCCAGCCAGGCAGCTGGGATTAGCGTGAGATTGGCATAAAAATCGAAGGCATGCGCAACCTGCACGGCTTTGTTCTGGAGATGAGTGCGCAAGTTGAGGCGGGCGCACAAGGACTGCCATCCATACAAACTTCCGCCCATCGGGAATTCCTGGACATGGTCAAATTGACCAGCGAGTGCGCCGAAGTGACCGATGCATCCGAGGTGGAGTTGAAATTTCGGGCGGCTAAGATTCTGGGCGAGCATCACGAACTGACGCTCCGATCCACCCGTTTCGAAAGTATTGAGCATGAGAAAGGTGCTGATCGGCGGCGCAGCTGACGGGACCATCGCTCTGGAAGCGACATCGGAAGCGGCCATCCCGCTATTCTCCCGCCGGCGCTGAAGCTAGTGCGGAAGCGCGCGGCGCTTGACGTCGCGAGTCGGCGGATACAGGCAGGGAAAACAGACCGGCCGGCTTGACGTACTTTTCGAGGAAGTTCCGGTGCCAGAGCTCGAACATCAGCAGGCGCCAGAGGCGTCCGATGTTGGTGTTTCTACCGGCGATCAGATAATCGTCCATCACGGCGCGAATGCCGGCGGGGTCGAAGTAGCCGCGCTCCAGCGAACGGGGCTCGAGCAGCAGCATGAGCATATCCTTTAGTTCGTGGCGCATCCAGTGCACGAGCGGCAGCGTGAATCCCTGCTTCTCGCGATGGAGCACTTCATGGGGCACGCCAACGCGCGCGGCCAGCTTGCGGAAAATATACTTCTGATTCTTTCCGCGCAGCTTCCACTCGGACGGCAGCGAAGTGGCCCATTCGATGAAGACGTGATCCAGGATCGGAACACGAACCTCGAGCGAATTCAGCATGCTCATCCGGTCAACCTTGGTCAGGATGTCGTCGACCAGATAGGTTTTGGTGTCGACATAGAGAATCTGACTTACGGGATCTTTGGTGGGAGCGGCGGCAAAACGGCGACGTAATACGTTGCTGGGATCGTCGCCGTTTCTGAGGAAGGCGCAAAAATCGTCGGACAGTACCGGTGTATCGCGCTCGACGGAGGGAAGGAACGAAAGGCTGTCGACATAGCGCTCCTGCCACGGCAGCGAAAGGTTATAGCTCAATTTGCGGCCCCGCATACCGCGCGGCAAACGCTTAAAGACCTGCTCACGATAGAACCTGCGCGCCCATTCGGGGATGTGCTCGAAGACCCGGCGATCGGCATGAATCCGGTAGCGATCGTATCCGCCAAAAACTTCGTCTCCACCGTCTCCGGAGAGCGCGACGGTTACATGCTTTCGCGCCATCTCTGACACATAGTAAGTGGGCAGCATGGAGGAATCGCCGAACGGTTCCTCGAGAGACGAAGTGAGATGCTCGACGGTATGGACGACATCGGGTTCGAGGATGAGCTCGTGATGGTCGGTGGCGAATTTCTGCGCCACGATCCGCGCGTAGCTGGCTTCGTTGAAATCGTCCTTGCTGAAACCGATGGAAAAGGTTTTAACCGGTCCGGAACTGGCACGGGCCATCAATGCGACGATGATCGAAGAGTCGGTGCCGCCGCTCAGGAACGCGCCCAGCGGAACGTCGGAGATCAGCCTGATCTTGGTGGCTTCAAACAGGCGTTGCTCCATTTCCTCCAGGCATTCTTCTTCGTTCTTCGGCGCGTGAGTGCCGTATTCGGGAAGATCCCAGTACTGACGAATTTGTATGCGGCCGTTTTCGAATTCCAGCAAGTGCCCGGCGGGAAGCTTGTGGATGCCGGTGAAAGCCGTAATCGGCTCGGGCACATAGCCGTAATAGAGGTATTCGAGCAGGCCCTGCGCGTTGACATTCGCCAGTTCCGGAGCCACGGACAGGATGCTCTTCATCTCCGACGCGAAGTACAGTTTGCCGTTGTGGAGCGCATAATGCAGGGGCTTTTTGCCGAGGCGATCGCGGGCGAGAATCAGCTTGCGCTTGGTCTTGTCATAGATGGCGAGGCCGAACATGCCGCGCAGCTTTTTGACGCAGTCGGCGCCCATCTCTTCATAGAGATGAATGATGACTTCGGTGTCGGTCCTGGTGTAGAAGCGATGGCCGCGGCTTTCGAGTTCGGGACGCAGTTCGGGAAAGTTGTAGATCTCGCCATTGAATACGATCCAGGCGCTGCGATCTTCATTGAAAACGGGCTGGTGGCCGCCGGAGAGATCAATGATCGAAAGACGGCGCATCCCCAGGCCCGCGCCGTCTTCCACGTAGATGCCTTCGTCGTCCGGACCGCGGTAAACGATCTGATTGCACATGTGGCGGACGAGCGCTTCGGAAACGTCGCTCTCGCGCGAAGCGCTAACCATTCCCGCAATTCCACACATGCTCTTTACCCTTTCGTCTTCATCCGCACCGGAACCGCGCTCGAATCGTCCGGAGATTTGGCTACTTCTGCAAAAGAGGAATTTGCGGAACGGTCATGTCCGGAATCTCGATAAGGTGCTTTGCCCCGTGCCACGCTACTTCCGTGGTTTTCGGCCGCGCACCGCAATGGCAGATTCACCGATTCCCATGTCTTCCATGCCCATTGCCTCATACCAGCGAAAAACCTCCTCGTAGGTATGTTTGGACTGGTATTTCGGCGAATACCAATCAAACGTGTCGAGCATGCGAGCTTCCGGATCCGCCTGCCGGTTCACGGGGAAGACATGGTGTACCAGACCAGCAGCCGGCGGACCCACGAGCGGGATCTTCCGCAAAGCCTGCTGCGTGTTGTACAGCACAGGCACGGCGATCTTCAGGATGCTGTGCAGGCGCTCGGGTTTCATTTTGCTGGTATAGCCCCGCCAGAAATCGCTGAAGCGGTACCACTTGCTGTATCCGCTGTAGAGCCACACGGCGAGAATCCCGCCGGGCTTCAAGTATTTTTCCAGCGATTTGACCGCAGCTTCACAATCGGGCGTGTGATGAAGCACGCCCACGCTGTAGATGATGTCGAAGCTTTCGGGCGCAAAGGGCAAGGCAAAAGCGTCCGCTTGAAAAGCGACAAATTCGCGAGCGGCAAGGTTCATGGCCGCGACCTCGGCGGCCGCGCTGAGGTCCACACCGATCACACGCGCGCCCCAGCGCGTAGCGACCTCGGCGAAGCGACCCATACCGCAGCCCACATCGAGCACCAGCTTGCCCTGAACTTCCTCGGGGCGAAGAGCGGTTTTGACGCGAAAATTCCAATCCGCTTCGCGCACTTCACCCTGATCGAGTTGCGTCTTCTGGTAGCGGTGCCACTGAAAGCCAAAGCTCGCGGCGTAGTGCTGGGAATCCACGAAACGGGCAATGCCGTTCACGTTCGGATAAGCGTGCTTGCAAGCCGGGCAAACAAAGCCGCCGGCGTTGTCGCTATCGAGCTTGGAACTGCACTTGAGGCAGCGCAGAACGGCCTGCAAGTCAGCGGACAGGGGATGCTGCGCCAGTTGTTCCGCGATCGGCATATACCTCCAGGAAATGACGCCCTCTTTTCGGCGGCGGAATTGCCGGACCGGACGCGGACGCCTGTTCGGTTTCCCTAACGGTCGCCAACAAGGTTGCGACGAAAGCTACAGCGAAATACGGGAACAATTGGTAGGCTTCCGGAGCAAATACCGCACCGACCACAAAACCAATCATGGTGCTATACATCGCGCCCACGAACAAAACAATGTCCTCGTCGAGATTCTTCGCTTTTCTCAAGATTTTTAGATTCTTGAACCCCCGCCAGAAAAACATCAAGTAAAGGATGAAAACGGGGATCCCACCTTCGACCGCGATCTGCAGGTACGTCATATGCACTTCGTGCCAGATCGTCGAGTAGGTAACGAAGTTGCCGACTCCGACTCCGAAAAGCGGATATTCAGTGATGCCCTCCACAGCGCGCTTCATGAGGAACATTCGCGCCTGGTAGGATCCTAGCGCCGACTGCTCGGTCGGGTCATCGGTATGGCCGGAAAGAGCCTGGAAGCGATCATAGAGTTTCCCCCCGGCGAGAAGCAGGATAAGCCCACCCAGAAACACGGTAGCTACCAGGAGCCACAGGCGTTTACCTTTGATGGCGAAGTAGTAAAGGGTGACAGATCCGGAAATCACGAGATCAATGAAACCAGCGCGCGATGCGGTGGCGAAGATCGTGAGCAACATGACCAACATTCCGACGAACCAGAACACTTTCATGACCGGGTTCTTTGTCGTCAGCATGAAGGCGAGGGCAAGTGGTATCACCAGGACGATTGCGAACGCCAGATCGTTCGAGTTCCCATAAATGCCGCCCATCACACCATTGAGACGGGGCACGTTACGCCCTTTAACCAGCGCGACCGCTCCAATGAGAACCACCGAATACGCCTGGATGAACATGATCTTACGCAGCCGATCAAACGAGGTGATGATCAGGTAGATGAGCACCCAGGCTATGTAGATCTTGGCGAAATCCAAAGATTTATTGACGGCCCCGCCTTTCCAGACGGGTGACAGGAAGCCGCCGAAGAACAGCGTCAGAATCATGATCAGCAACAGCCGCGCTTCCTTGGGTAAATCCTTCATGTGGCGCGGAGTGCGTCCGGCGGCGTTAAACAAAGCCCATGCGGCAAGGATGGCGGTGATCTTGGCCATGGGAATGTACTTGAGGCCCGGTATATAGTCTTCCGGACGCGCACAATAGATCACGAAAAAGCAGCTTAGCCAGAAAAATGCAGTTTTGGTTGGGTCTACGACCTTGGAGGCCGCACGTCTTCCCGGCAGTGCCTCTGTCGTAACGGTCCCGTTGTCCCCAATAGCCACAAAGCCTCTTCTTCGTTCTTACGCCCGACGAACGGAAAGCACACCGCCGACGCAAGACCTCGCTTGCACCACCCAGAAACCGATGGAAACGTGTTTCAGAAGGAAAGGTCGCAGTGCAGCTTTTTCAATTCTAGAGCACACTCGTTGCCAACCGGGCGGGCGCACATCGGACTGCTACGAGAGGCCTACGACCTTATGTTTCAATAACTTAAATCTCCGCTTCCACGATTGGCGCAGACCTTACGTTACCACAAAACGGCAGCATGGGAAGATTTTTTCCCACATCGCTGTTACTTCCAGGACATTGGCGACTGGGGGTCCAAATAGCCTGAAAATTCTTAGAAATCAGGGACAGGGCAATCCCTATTCTTGAGACCAACTTCAGGCCTCCAAGTTATGGCAGCAGACCTGGGCCCAGATGAATCGCTCCCGCGAACGAAACGAGAGGATACCGAAGAGAAAAAAAACGTGAAAAGAAAAGCCCTTCCAAGCTGGGTTCGTCAAGATTAGTCCTTTTGGAGAATTGAAAGCGATTTCCCTTTAATTTATATAAGCCTGCACTGGTCTCTCTGAATTTTTTCATTTATTCCCCCCAGTCGCGCACGTTGCCCCAATTAACGGAAGTTACTGCGACCAGATTCGCTCGATCTTAGGTTCAGGACGGAAAAATACCATGTTCTCTTTTGCTGGGAAGGCAACGGACAGAATTTGTGCCTTTTTCATCGGTTGGTTGAGACGTCGTCAATGTTCGGCGGCTCGCAAACCAGCATTTCTGTTGCTCACGATATTTGCGGTGCTGGGGTGTTTGGCATCGGCGCAGGTATCGTTTCTTACCAGTCGCGGGGATAACACGCGCTCGGGCGCGAATAGCAATGAAACGCTGCTCACGCCCGCCAATGTCAACCCCAACAGCTTTGGCCATCTTTTCAGTACTCCGATTGACTACCAAGCCCTGGCCCAGCCGCTCTATGTCCCGGACGTGAACATTCCCGGGCAGGGTACGCACAACGTTGTATACGTGGTGACGCAAAATGATTCCGCTTATGCGATTGACGCCGACAACGGAACGCAGCTCTGGCAAGCCGATCTGACCAATGGAGGCGCACCCGCCACGGTAGCCTCCGGACAAATCACGTGTGGTTACGGCCCGGGATTCAACCGGGAGGGCGCGGTCGGAACGCCCGTCATTGACCCGACAACCGGCACGCTGTATGTGGTAGCTAAGACCGTCATCAACGGAACGGTCATGCACTTTCTGCACGCCCTGAATATCGCCACCGGTGCCGAACAAACGGGCATGGACAGTCCGGTGCAGATCACCGCTACCAGTGTGAGCAAGAAGGGACACGTCACTAATTTCAGCAGCCACTTTCAAAAGAATCGTCCCGGCGCTTTGCTACTCAATGGCACCCTGTACCTCGGGTTTGGGGGGAACAGCTGCGATGGCGGCGATAGTGGGTGGGTGCTCGCCTATAACCCGGCGAACTTGCAACAGGTGGGTGTTTTTAACGCCTCGCCCGACAACGGGCTGACCTCTATCTGGCAATCGGGGAACGGCCTGGCCGCCGATGAAGAGGGGAATATCTTCTTTTCGACAGCCGAAAGCGGCAATTACGACGTTTGGAGCGGTGGGCAGGATTACAGCAACAGCATCTTGAAGCTGACGCCGGTGCCGTGGACGCCGCAAAACGAGCCCAACGAACCGGCCGACTCTTTCACTCCGTGGACGGTGAAGGTCCTGAACGACGACGATCTGGATCTGAGTTCGGTTGGCCCCGTGGTGCTGCCCGACCAGGCCGGAAACTATCCGCATGAACTGATCGCGAGCGGCAAGCAGGCGGTCGTCTACGTGCTGGATCGCGACGATATGGGCGAATACGTCCAGGGCGGCCCGGACAAAGTCATTCAAGAAATCCAGCTGACCACCGACAGCAATTACATGTGCTCGCCGGCCTACTGGAACGAACTGGTTTATTTCATGCCAGACGATGCCCCGTTGCAGGTGTATCAGGTTTCCAACGGTTTTCTGAGCCTGTTCGCACAAACCTCGAAAATCCTGGTGGGGGCGCATTCCCCTTCGATTTCGGCCAATGGCAACAATAACGGGATTTTGTGGCTGCTGAACGGTAATGATTTGCAGGCTTACAATGCGGTTACGTTACAACAGCTGTATAGCTCTAACCTGCCAGTGGCACTGGCTCGCTTCGCGACCCAGACGGTGGTCAACGGGAAAGTCTATGTCGCGACGCAGGGCAGCCTGGAGGCCTATGGTTTGCTCAATGCCCTGACCGTCTCCAGTGGCAACAATCAGACCGCACCGGTCGCCACCACATTGCCGGCCCCGGTCGAGTTCGTGGCCGCCAATCCGTACAACGGCCAGCCTCAGGCAGGGATCACGGTCACCTTCAGCGATGGCAACAAGGGCGGCGTGTTCAACCCAGCTTCAGCGATCACGAATGGCAGCGGAGTGGCGAGCACGACATACACGTTCCCGAGGAAATCGGGGGTGTACACGCTGACCGCGTCGGCTACGAATCTTGCCAGCGCGTCCGTCACAGCCACCGCGACGCCGCTGGCAGCCAAGAGTCTCGGGGTGTATTCGGGGCAAAACCAGACGGGCGCTCCCGGCAGCACACTGCCACAACCGATTGTGGTCCGCGCCCATGACGTGTATGAGAATCCGGTTTCGGGTGTGACGATCAACTTCTCGGCCACTTCGGGGGCGAGCGTAAATCCGACAACGGCGGTCACCAACAGTGCAGGAGAAGCCGGCACGACGGTGCAGCTGCCGGCGACGACGGGCACGATCACGGTCACGGCCAGTTCGGCAGGTCTGAGCAAGGCCGTATTTAAGGAGTACTCCGTGGCGGGTGCTGCAGCTCCGATTCGGTGAGCAGCGGGAGCAATCAGGCCGATCTGCGTGATGCGGGGAACCCATGTTTAGTTAGCAGCTTCCATCGATTCCCGGGCTAGACAGATATACAGCACGCAGTCAATTGTGGGGTGCCAGTTACGTTTATTGAGCGCCCCGGCGGAGAATGACAATCTTGATGGTGAGAAACATGATCACCAGGTCCAGCCCAATCGACGCGTTCTTCATATAAAACAAGTCGTACTGGAGCTTCTCGCGCGCGTCCTCAACCGTGCTGCCGTACTTATATTTGATCTGGGCCCAACCAGTGAGTCCTGGGCGAACCATATGGCGCACGTTGTAATAGGGGATCTCGCGCGAAAGCCATTCGACAAACTCCGGCCGTTCCGGCCGTGGGCCTACAAAGGCCATATCGCCTTTCAGCACACACCAGAGTTGCGGAATCTCGTCCAGGCGCGACGTACGCAGAAATCTGCCAACGCGTGTAACCCGCGGGTCGTTGTCGCCCGCCCACTGTGGTCCGCTTTCGGCTTCGGCGTCGACTCGCATGGTGCGAAACTTGAGCACTTTGAACAGTCGGCCCGCTTTACCTACTCGAGTTTGTGCGTAAAGTACTGGCCCTTCCGAATCGAGCTTGATGGCAAGCATGATCAGAGGAAGTAAGGGCAGGGCAAGAATCAGGCCTGTGAGCGAAATGACGACCGAGATCAGGCGGCGGGTAAAGCGAAAAAGGTCGCTTCTGCGGAACCCTTCCCCGAAAACGATCCAGCTCGGAAAGAGATTTTCGACTTCGATTTTGCCCGACATCTTTTCCAGCCAGGAGGTGGCTTCCTCGACCTTCACGCCCTGCATGCGCAGTTGGAGCAATTCCTCCATTGGGATGGTGCCCCTGCGGTCTGGCATGGCGACGATCACGCGGTGGACCTTTTGCTTGCTCACGGTCTCGAGCAGGTGGGCAGCTACCGCATCGCGGGTCACGGCTCCTTCCAGCTTACCGGTCCAACTTGCCAGTTCGACGCCGATTCCAGGGCTCTGGCGGAGACCTTGCACAAGCCGTTGCGCCCGCTCCCCAGTGCCGAGTACGTAGACTCGCTCCGTGAGGATCGGCATTTGCACCAGCCAGGTGAAGCCGATCCGCCATCCCAGGAGGGCGACGGTCAGAATCAGGATCCCAATCTCCATCGACCCGTTGCCCAGCACAAAGTCAGGACGGAAGTAGGAGACGCCGGCGAGAATAAAGGCCATCACTCCCGGAACCATCAGCAATCTGAAGTACAACTCGCCTTTGCTGATCACGCGGGAGGTGTCATAAAGATCGAACCAGTGAGAACCCAGAAGCACCAGGAACGTGACCCCAAGGATCTTCAGATACCCATGCTCTTGGACGAGCACGAGATAACTATCTTCCCAGTTAGCGTACATGGCTCCGATCAAAAGGGAGGTCCCAATAATCAGAGCCTCTCCGATCAGAAGGACCAGAGTACGAACCGGGTAATAGACATTAAAGAGACGGATCACGCTGCCTCGATGTTACTTGCGGTATGGCCTCAGGTAGTGGCTTACATATGGACTGATCGCCTCTCCGTAGTAGTACCTTGCCTGGCTGAACCTGCCGATCGTGCCATTCAGAACGACTCCAAGCAGGAGTTTGTCGGGGAACTCTTCGCGTGCACGTTTGGCCAGTTCCGACGAGGTGATTTCCGAACGCACGACCATCAGCACGCCGTCGCAATTCCCAGCAACAACGGTTGGGTCGGATACCGGAATTACAGGCGAAGAGTCGATAATTATCCAGTCAAACAGCGGCTCGACACGTTGCAAGAATAATTTGAGACGGCCGTTGGCCAGCAGTTCGGGCGCGCTGGGCACGACGCGGCCGGCGGCGACGAAGCAGAGGTTCTCCATGGGACCCCGCTGCATGATGGCGAATTCGTCGCATTCTCCGAGCAAATAATCGGAAAGTCCCGGCGACAGTTGGGCGCCGAAGTTTTTATGCAGGCCGGGATTGCGCAGGTCGCCGTCGATCAGCAGCGCACGCCGCCCGTGCTGCCGCACCATCACCTGGGTAAGGTTCGACGCCACGAAGGACTTCCCTTCTCTCGGCATGGCGCTGGTGACGAGAATTCGCTTGAGCGGCATTTTCTCGCGGATCTGATAAAGGCGGGAGCGCAGCGTGCGAAACTCCTCGGTGCCGATCCGGGTCTCGTCGTCCTGGAAAAACAGCATGTGGTCCGCATCCGGCGTCCATTCGCTTTGCGGGCAACGCGCCAACAAGGCTTCCCAGCTGAGACCGGAACCCGTCGACATCCCCGGAACTCCCGTTCCCTGGAGGTTCGGCATGTCTACCGGTGATGGCTCAAGCGGCTGCGCCGAGGTGTCGACGTGCGTTCCCATCGAGGCGGCTCGTTCCTGCTCGGCGCGTTTCAAAGCGTCATGGATGCGACTCATAATTTCCTTTCCTTCCCAAGGTCTTGCTGTTCAGATTCGCGCAGCTTATCGGCCAGTGTCGCCAGAGTACGCAGCGCGTCGACCAGATCAAATTTTGGCGATTCCACGGGTGGTTGGGCCGGCGAGGAGGATCCCACCCCGTCGATCAGATCGAAGTCCTTGGCCACCGAATCCACGATGTCCACGTTCACGATCTTCTGCTGGTCGACAAAAGCACTCACCAGACAATGTTCGCAGAGCAGATTGATGACCCGTGGAATACCCGCGGTATAGCGGAAGATAGCGGCGCTCGCTTCGTCGTCGAAGATGGCTTGACCATTCGACCCTGCAACCCGCAGGCGCTGAGCGATGTAAGCGTTGGTCTCCTCCATGTTGAGCGAGTGCGTCTTGGCGCGCAATGTAAGCCGCTGCCGCAGTTGCCGCAGTTGGGGTTGTTTCAGGCGTTGCTCCAGCTCCGGCTGCCCCACGAGAACAATCTGCAACAGCTTCTCCGTGAAAGTTTCGAGATTGGTAAGCATGCGAACTTCCTCGAGCACTTCATCGGAGAGATTCTGCGCTTCATCGATGACCAGCACAGCCGTCTCGCCGGCGCGATAGCGGTCGAGAAGCCAGCTGTACAAAATTTGCAGCATCTGCGTCTTCGACTTGCCCTCACAGGGGATGCCGAAGTCGGTCATCATGAATTCGAGTAACTGCAGCACGTCCATGCGCGAGTTGAAAATGAACGCAGTCGCCACCTGCTGTACTCGGAGCCACTCCATCAGCTTGTTGATAAGCGTGGTCTTGCCCGTGCCCACTTCGCCGGTCAGCAGTACAAATCCCTTGCGGCTCTGAATGCCGTAGGTAAGGCAGGCCAGCGCTTCCTCCGTGTGGCGCGTCAGGAAGAGGTAGCGCGGGTCCGGATTAACATTAAACGGGTTTGCCCGAAGTCCAAAAAATTCCTTGTACATGTGCCACTAAGCCTCGACCTTCTCCTGATCGGCCGGAGAACCCCGACTCCAGAATCTCCGCTTTCCGTCCTCGCCTGCCAGCGAACCGGAGCCATCTGAAGGGCCCAGCCAAGGCATGGAAACCAGCATGGGTAAATCCATCGTCATGGCGATGTCCTTCTCGGTCCGGATCACGCGCTCGCTGAACTCCAGCCAGATCGCCAGCAGCACACCGAGGCCAAGGCCCACGCCCAGTCCGGATGCCGCCATAAGCGGGCGCGTCGGGAAACTGGGATCGGTGGGCAGGTCGGCCGGCGTCAGAATCACCATCTGCTCGCCTTCCTGTTCCGTTTCCATGCTCTTGGCAACGTCCGCCGAGCTCTTCTTGGCGAGAAGATCGCGGTAGCCGTTCTGCAGATTGTCGTAGTCGCGGGTCAGCTCCCGGTACTGTTCCTCAATTGCTGGGCTCATCGCGGTGCGCGACTCATAAAGGTTGATCTGTGCCTGCAGTTTCTTCTGATCCGCCGTTGCCTGGTCGATCACATCCCGGTACTGGTGGATCTGCAACCGCAGTTGCTTGATCTCGGGCGGTTCGTCGGCAGTTGCCGAAGTGGTGCCCGCCGCTGTTCCGCTATTCGCCTGCTTATGGATTTCGTCCAGTCGAGCCTGGACTTTCGCGATGTCAGCTTTTGTTTTGATTACATCCGGATGGTCGTCGGTGTAGCGTGACTGGAGCTGGATCAGCTGCGCCTGCAAGACGGTCAACTGTTGCTCCAGCGTCTGTGGATTGGTGGACGACTGCGACGTCTTCCATGTCGCCAACTGTTGTGACAGCATGCTCTCGGCGTAGCTTTTGTCCTGCTGGGCACGATTTAAAGTTTGACTGGTATTATCGAGCTGCGAGTTGAGCATACCGAGCATTCGCAGGTTCGAGTCCGCATCCGTAGGCAACTGTCCCATATACTGTTTCTTGAACGCAGCCAATTTCGCATCCTGCTCGTCGATGGCGCGCTTGGCATCTTCCACCTGTCGGCCGAGGAAGTCGGACGTGCTGGTGGCGTAGTCGGCACGCGAAAGCAGGTTTTCATTCACCATCAACGTGGTGAGCGCGCTACAGATACGCTGCGCCTTGCGCGGGTCTTTGGCGGTATAGCCGATATAAAACCCGGGGAGCGGCTCATCGGTAGGTGACATGGGCCTTTTCTTCCCGCCGGCCGTCGCCTGACTGAGTGAGGTAAGGACCGGAGTTACGGTCATGTTGTTGCGAATATCCTCCATCAGTTTGCCTTCATCTTCGCCCGGCTTGACCAGGCCCAAGCTCTGAATTACCGGGCGCAAGCGGCTGGGGCTCAGCATTCGCTGTTGCAAGCTCGATATCCGCTCGGTAAAGTCGGCCGTGATGACAGGCGAGACATAGTTGATGGGCACCTTTTGGCCTTCCACCAGAATCATGGACTGCGACGTGTACTTCGTCGAGAACACAAAGGAAACCAGAAAGCCTGCGAGCGGCGCCACCAATAGCGGAACCAGGATCACTTTCAGGCGGCGACGCGCCATCGCTAAATAATCTTCAATGTTCAGTTCAACGTTATCTGCCATCTCTGTTCACCAATCCGGCCGCTCGCCGC
>Ga0326727_10019010_pt1 | contig 13917 bp, 12 predicted proteins | sample MB2enrmetagenome_FD_207643 | JGI IMG/M metagenome (GOLD analysis project Ga0326727, IMG submission 207643) | Lab enriched peat soil microbial communities from McLean, Ithaca, NY, United States - MB29MY | ecosystem: Environmental > Terrestrial > Soil > Wetlands > Peat | place: USA: New York... | reverse complement strand
TGCCGCGCGGCGGGCGGTTGGTGATTGCGACGGGCAACGCGCAGGTCGACGCCGATCGCGCCGAGGCCAACAGCGATCTGGCGCCGGGCGACTATGCGACGATCGAGGTGCGCGACAATGGCCTGGGCATGACGCCTGCCGTGCTGGATCGGATTTTCGAGCCGTTCTACACGACGAAGGAACCGGGGCGCGGCACAGGACTGGGCCTCGCGATGGTGTTCGGTTTCATCCGCCAGTCCGGCGGCCATATCCATGCCAGGAGCGAGCTTGGCTACGGCACTTCGTTCCGGCTGTATTTCCCGCGTGTCAGCCCGGCGGCGGCTGTTGCGGCCAGGCTGGCGAAGGCACCGATCGCACCGACCGCGGCGGCGGGTGACGGGCGCACGATCCTGGTGGTGGAGGACAATGACCGGCTGCGCGAGCTGACGGCTCGGCAGTTGATTGCGGCGCGCTATCGGGTGCTGTCGGCGGAGGGTGCGGCGGCGGCGCTTGCGGTGATCGAGAGCGAGGTTCCGATCGATCTGCTGTTCACCGACATCGTCATGGCGGGCGGGATCGACGGTGTGGAGCTGGCGCGCCTCGCGGTGGCGCGGCGCCCTGCGCTGAAGGTGCTGCTGACCTCGGGCTTTCCCGAACGACTGGGTGAGCGGAATTGCGCGCGGCGGGCGCCGCACAGTTTGTTGCCGAAGCCGTACCGTGTCGGCGCGCTGCTGGGCGCGGTCGGCGCGGCGCTCACGTGAAGGTGGCTGCATTGGCAGAGAATATTCCGTATCCGGTCGGATCACGAAGGGAAACACAGATGCGTAGATTGCTGGTGGTGGATGACGATGTCGGGCTGGCGAAAATCTACGCCCGCATCGGCACGGAGGAAGGGTTCGACGTCCGCGTGGTCAACGATCCGCTGCAGGCGACGGATGTGTTCCTGACGTTCAAGCCCGACGTGGTGATTGTCGACGTCATCATGCCAGAGAAGGATGGCATCGACGTGTTGAACGAGTTTCTGCTGATTGGCGGGGAGACGCGGTTCATTGTGCTGTCGGCGCACGGGGCGGGCGCGTTGCGGCTGGCCGAGAGCCTGGGCAAGTTCCACGGCAGCGACCGCCTGTCGGTGGCGAGCAAGCCGATCCGCCGCGCGGCACTGGTGGCGCTGCTGCGGGCGAAGCCGGTTGCGTGATGTGGGCGGGGGCGATTGTCGATGAGCTGGCCGACGCAGCGTGGCGTGTTCGATCTGGGGGATCTGCCGCTGCAATCCGGCGCGGTGCTGCCGGGTGCGCGGTTGTCGTGGAAGGCGCACGGCACGCTGTCGGCGGCGCGCGACAATATCATTCTGTATCCGACCAGTTATGGCGCGCAGCATCCCGATCTGGAGTGGCTGATCGGGCCGGATGGCGTGCTGGATCCGACGCGATATTTCATTATCATCCCGGATATGTTCGGCAACGGGATGTCATCCTCGCCGTCGGAGCAAGCCGACTATCCAGCGCTGGTCACGGTGTTCGACAACGTCCAGGCGCAGCGGCGGTTGTTGCTTGAGGTGTTCGGTGCGGACCGGCTGGCGTGTGTGTATGGCTGGTCGATGGGCGCGTTGCAAGCCTATCACTGGGCGGCGCTGTTTCCCGACGCGGTGGATCGGGCGGTGGTGAATTGCGGGGTGGCGCGCACCTCGGTGCATAATCAGGTGTTTCTGCGCGGGCTGATGGCGGTGCTGGAGGCGTCGGGGGAACATCGCGGTGGCGGACGGTTTGCCGCCGAGCCGGTTGCCGCGAAGCGGGCGTTCGGGCGGATTTATGCCGGGTGGGCGCTGAGCCAGGATTTCTATCGCGCGGGGCGGCATCTGGCGTCGGGGCCGGTGCCGAACCTGGGGGCGCCTGATCTGGAGACGTTTCTGCGGACGGACTGGGAGGCGCGGTTTGGCGCGCGGCCGGCGGCTGATCTGTATGCTCAACTGCGGACCTGGGATGCGGCGGATATCAGTGCGAATGCGATATATGGTGGCGATCTGCCGGCGGCGCTGCGGGCGATCCGGGCGCGCGTGTTGCTGATGCCGGGGGAGACGGATCTGTATTTCCGGGTGGCCGACAACGCGGCGGAGCTGCCGCATCTGGCGGCGGCCGAGTTGCGGCCGATCCCGAGCGTCTGGGGGCATCGGGCGGGCAATCCGGTGGTTAGTCCGGATGACGCGCTGTTTGTGCGGGATGCGGTGCGGGGGTGGTTGGCGCGGTAGGGGTGGGGATGCGCCGCCACTCTGCCTGGCGGTGTGCCGTTGCGTTGGCGTGCTGTCGCTGAGGCTCGTCTGGTTGGCTTGTGATTGAAGCGTCACATCCTGGATGCGCCGCTGATGCGGGTGGGGGCGTTCGTCAACGTTTTGGCAGGGTTTGAGCGCGAAGGTAGCGAGGAATTTTTTGTCGCGGATGAACGCCGATGACGTCGTGTTGGACGAATCGACCGAGCGGATTATCGGCTGCGCTCTGATTGTCTCCAATGGCCTTGGGGCCGGATTCAGCGAGTGGGTGTACCAAAATGCGCTCGCTCATGAGATTCGCACGGCTGGGCTCGCGGTCGAGCAGCAGCGCGGCATCGTCGTCACCTATGATGGGGCAGCTATTCTCATTATGGCCTGACTCGTTGTCGAAACGTCATGGCCGGGCCGAAGTCCCCGGGCGCTTGAGCCGGGGATCGCCCGGCCATCGCATCCAACACCGGTGCCGCGATAGATGGCCGCGACACGCCCGGCCATGACGGTGGGAGTAGCGCCGGATCGATCAAGGTGCCGCCGCCGTGGGAGGCGGGCACGGGCAGGCACGATGACGCGGCTGGCGCCTGCGGGTCAATCCGGGCGCGGCTCGGTGGTGCAACACCCGGTCCGCACGGCGGCGATGTGATACGCCGCGATCGGTCGCGCGGCGCCCGCCAGTTCGGCCTGGCGCAACACCGGGCCCGTGCCGCCGCACGAAGGGGAAAACGCCCAGGGCAGCGCGAGGACAATACTGAAGGCGACGCCGTACACAGGCGCCTGAAGCAACAGATTTCTGTGCCGCAGGACCCAGTGGGTGCAGGTCGTCTCGTTCGCCGCCGCCGCGGTGCGGCCGGGCCAGATATGCAGGGCCAGCGCGCCGCGCATGCCCAGGTAAATCAGGACGGCCAGGATCGCCCACTCGGCCGAACCGGTCAGAGCGCCTCCGGCCATCGACGTCGGGCATATCACCCGGCGCAAATAAAGCACGCTACCGACCAGGCACGGCAGCTCGACGCCGAAGATCAGGACGAAGAGGAAGCCGATCACATCGGCTTTGCGCCAGCCCGGGTTGGCGCCTCGGTCGCCTGGGATGGCGGCTTGGGCGGGTGACATCATACGTTCAACAGACTGGCTTTCCGTTGTCATGGCGTGGGTGGTCCCGGCGTTGATAGGGCGTGCGGGAGGCGGAGCCCCGCGACAGCCGGCATCCAAGCCCAACTTGGGTTGCGACTTCGCTGCGGCCGGTTTCATCTGGCGCAGACCGCCCGGCCGGCCCCGCCGGATTGCCGGCTATCGCTCCACCATCCGCAACAGGCTGACGCCCGCCGCGGCCAGCGCGATCGCCGCGGCGCAGACCAGCGTCACCGAGGTGCCGTTCACCGGCGCCAGGCCGAACACCAGCGCCACCAGCGCCGCGCCGGTGGTCTGGCCGAACAGCCGTGCCGCCGCCTGCATGCCGGACGCGCCGCCGGTGCGCTGGCGGGGCGCGGAGGTGATGATCGCGCGGTTGTTCGGCGTGTTGAAAAATCCGAACCCGAGGCCGCAGATCAGCATGCGCCAGGCGATGTCGAAGCTGTCCGGGTGCGCCGGCAGCAGGCTGACCAGCCCGAGGCCGATGGCCATCACCAGCAGGCCGGCGCCGCTCAGGATGCCGACCGGGTAGCGATCGGCCAGCCGGCCGGTGAACGGCGCGATCACGGCGACGATCAGCGGCCATGGCGTCATCAGCAGTCCGGTGCGCACCTGGCCGAGGCCGAACGTGTTCTCGAACAGGAACGGCAGCGACACCAGCGCCATCGATTGGGCGGTGAAGGCGCAGACCGACGTGGTCACCGACAGCGCGAACAGCGGGATGCGCATCAGGTCGACCGGCAGCAGCGGCGCGGCGCGGCTGAGCTCGCGCGCCACCAGGATGATGCCGACCACGACGGCGACCATCGCCTCGGTGATCACCCATTCGATGTGCTCGCCGTGGCCGATGCCGTCGATCGCGGTGATCAGGACGCCGAGGCTGATGGCGCTCATGACCGCCGACTGGACGTCGAATTTGATGCCGGAGCTGGGGGTGGCCGGCAGGGCCCGCCAGGCGACGAACACGGCGAGGCCGCCGAGCGGGACGTTGATTGCGAACAGCCAGGGCCAGGAGGCGACCGAGAGGATGGCGGCGGCGGCGGTGGGGCCGGCGGCCGAGGCGATCGAGCCGATGGTGGCGTTGATGCCGAGGCCGCGGCCGATCCAGCGGCGCGGGTAGATGAAGCGGACCAGGGCGCTGTTCACGCTCATGATGCCGGCGGCGCCGAAGCCCTGGAACACGCGGGCGATGGCGAGCGTCGGCAGCGAATACGACATGGCGCAGGCGAGTGAGGCCAGGGTGAAGACGACGAGGCCCCATTGGTAGACGCGGCGGTAGCCGAAGATGTCGCCGAGCGAGGCGAGCGGCAGCAGCGAGATGGTGACGGCGAGCTGGTAGGCGTTGACCACCCAGATCGAGTTGGCCGGGCTGGTGTTCAGGTCGATCGCGATGGTCGGCAGTGCGACGTTGGCGATGGCGCCGTCGAGCACGGCCATGGTCAGGCCGAGCGCGATGGTCAGGATGCCCCAGTAGCGCTGCGGGATCGGCAGGCCGTCGGTCGGCTCGGGCGGCAGGGTGATGGTGCCGGACATCAGATTTGGGACATCAGATTTGGGGCATCAGATGGGGGACATCAGATTGGGGACATCAGATGGGGGGCATCAGGTTTGGGACATCAGATTTGGCGCAGCGCGCCAAGCACACAGTCCGGATCGAGGTCCGCCAGGTCGGGGCGGCGCAGGATGGTGACGGAAGGGCCGCGCGGCGCGGTGAGCGCGGGGTCGGAGGCGCGCGAGTAGAGCACCACGGCGGGGCACCCCGCGGCGGCGATGAGGTGCATCGGGCCGGTGTCGTTGCCGACCGCGAGGTGGGCGGCGCGCGCCAGGCTGGCGAGCTCGGGCAGGCCGGTGCGGTTGGTCAGGTCGATGGCGTGCGGCACGGTGGCGCGGATCTCCTGGGCGAGCGCGGCTTCCTCGCCGGTGCCGAGAATGACCGGCGCGATGCCGCGTGTCAGCAGGCTGGCGGCAAGGGTGGCGTAGTGGCTTGCGGGCCAGCGCTTGACCGGGCGGTGGGCGGAGCTGCCGGGGACCAGCAGGGCGAAACGGTCCGGCAGTGCGAAGCGGGTGAGATCGGCGCCGGTCCAGGCAAGGTCGGCCGGCAGGGTTTCAGTGATGCCGGCGGCGCGGAGCTGGCCGAATTGGCGGTCAAGGTCGTGCAGGCGGTTGCGGTTCGGGTTGCGGTCGGGATGGGAGGCGCCGAGCGCGATGCCGGACCATTCGGGGCGGGCGTGGTGCGGCAACAGGTGGAAGTAGCGCGAGGAGCGGGCGGAGGTCTGCAGGTCGTAGACGCGGTCGAACCGGCCGGCGATGAGCTGTCGGCGCAAGCGGTACCAGCCGGGGAGGTCCCACCACGTGGGGCGGCGGTCGATGAGCACCTGGTTGAAATAGGGCGATTGGGCGAGCCAGTCCGCCCAGGGGGGCGTGGTGAGCAGGGCGATGTGGTCGGCGGCGTGGTGGCGGCGGATGGCGGCGAACGGGCCCAGGGAGAGGATGACGTTGCCGAGGGAGCCGAGCTTGACGACGAGGATGCGGCTCATGCCGGCGGGTGGGCGCGCGGTGGGCGGCAACCTGGGTGGGGTTGGGTTGGGTGGGGCACGGCAGGCATTGGTCGCGCATATCAGGGGGGGCTAGGCGGGGCAACCGGGATGGTCTGGTTGGGCCGCGGGTCGCGAGGAGCTTCTATGAAGTCGCTAAACTACGCTGTAGTGTGTCGTAGTTGGAAGAGTGGAGCCATCGCATGAGTAAGACCGCACCAGTGAGCGTCCGGCTTGAGGCGGAACTCAATGAACAGGTGGCTGCCATTGCGACCGCCCTCGAGCGCCCCAAGTCATGGGTCATCGAGCAGGCCGTGCGCGATTTTGTGGCCGTGCAGCAGTGGCAGCTTGCGGCGATCGACGAGGGCATAGCCGCGGCCGATGCGGGTCGAATGGTTGCGCACGACGACGTGGTTGCGTGGGTTCGGTCCTGGGGCGCGGAAGATGAACTGCCGATGCCCAGGTGCGGGTAGCCTGGTCCGAGCCTGCGCTACGCGACCTTGCGGCGGCGCGCCGATATGTTGCCCGCGACAACCCACCGGCAGCGGACAGGCAGGTCGAGCGGGTTCTCGCGGCAATCGCCGGATTGTTGCAGTTTCCGGAAATCGGCAGGCCGGGCAGGCGAGCGGGGACGCGCGAATTGGTGGTTGGTCGAACGCCGTACGTCGTGGCTTACCGCCTGCGTCGTGACGTCATCGAAATACTGCGGGTGATGCATGGGCGGCAGCGATGGCCTGATGCATTGTGAAATTCAGTCGGCCGTTTGTTTAGCGCATCGTTACAACGGGATCGCCAGCAGCGTATCGAAGCGGGGGCTGTCGCAGGCCACGATGCGCTCTGCAAAACGCAGCGCGCCGCCTGCGGTGGTGACGACCCGGTCGAGGTAACGGCCGACGGCGAAGATGTCCATCTGCCCGTCGCGCATCGTGCGCACCACCAGGAATGGCGTTTCCGCAACGATCGCGCCGGCGGCCTCCTCGGTCACCCGCGGCATGCCGACGATGTGGCGGTAGGACTGACGCTCGTAGATGTTGGCCTGGCGCAATGCGGCGACACGATCGCGCAGCATGGCCTGCGAGTCGGCGTAGATGACGCCGGCAGCGTAACCATGACGCAGATTGTCCGCCGTGGTGATCTTGTAGACGCAGGCTTCGACGAAGAAATCCGGCCAGTCTTCCAGCCGGTCGGCGTCGATGCAGGCGGCGTAGTCGCTGTTCAGCGCGGCGAGGCGGAACAATGTTGCGGCGGCGTCCATCGTTTCGGTTCCCGAGTGTCCCTACAGGCCCATATACGCGCGGTAGGTCTGCCAGAAGCCGCGCACCGCGGTCTCGGTGGCGCGGGTGGGCTGCGATTCGGCGGTGGCGCCGCCCATCTCGATGACCGACAGCGCGTCGTCGGCGGCCGCGATGCCGCGCTGGACGAAGCCGCCGATGCAGCCGTCCTCCATCGAGACGTAGCCCGCGGGGCCGACCAGGTTGGCCTGCTTCAGCCGCCGGGTGCGCATTGCCTTCGTGTCGTCGGCGAAACCGATATAGGTCCAGTGCAGGTCCATCGCGTCGACGCCGCGCGGCACGATCTGGCGCACCGCCAGGCAGTTGTGCACCTGCTGCAGCACCAGCGTCGGAAACACCGTGAGAATCTGCAACTGGATGCTGTCGCCGAACTCGTCCACCGCGTCGAGCAGCGATGGGTCGTGCAGGCGGAACTCGCTGTCGGAGCGCAGGGCCTCGTCCTTGTAGACGCTGTCGTGGGCTTCAAGTTTCGCGATCGTTGCGCTGGCGTGGTGGGCGCCGTCGGCGCTGACCGTGACCCCGCCGGCCTGGCTGAACCGGGTGATGCGGAAGGTGGTGAAGAACAGGTGCAGCAGGCTGGCGTGGTAGGTGTCCTTCACGTTCTCCGCGTAGAGCTTCCAGTTGTTCGGCAGCGGCTGGACGAAGCGGCCGATCACCTCCACCGGCTTGTGCAGCACGCGGCGGATGCGCGCGGCGATGTCCGGGCCGAGATAGTCGGCGAGCGGCGGCGGGTCGTCGGCCAGCGAGCCGAACACCAGGCCGCCGATCGTCGCGGTGCGCAGCTTGCGCGGGCCGTGATCCTGCATCTGGAACGCGGCCGGCATGCCGCCCTTGCCGCCGACGCCGCGCTGGAAGGCGATCGAGCACAGATTGCCGCGCAGGTCATACCGCCAGGCGTGATAGGCGCAGGTGAATTCCTTGACCGAGCCGGCGTCCTCGAAGGCGATCAGCGCGCCGCGGTGGGCGCAGCGGTTCTCGAACGCGTGGATCGCACCCGCCTCGCCGCGGACGGCGATCACCGGCATGCCGCCGACGAAGCTGGCGCGGTAATCGCCCTGGTGGGGGATGTCGGCCTCCAGGCAGAGAAAGTGCCAGGCGGGGCCTTCGAAGATGCGTTTCTGCTCGGCCTGCAGGATCGCGGGATCCTGGTAGACCCGGTACGGCACGCGGGTCAGGCCGGGCGCCCACGGCGTTCCGATTGTTTCGGCTTGCTGGTCCACGGTGGCGCTGGCCATCGCGTCCTCCCTGTTTTGTCGCGGCGACGATTGGCACGATTGCAGCGCGCTCCTGGCGCGGCGGTCAATCCCGATGGCGTGCGGGGCGTGCAGCGGGTCGAAGGCACATGCACGGATTTGGTGCCGGGCAGGGGCGGCCGGGTTCATTTTGTCGGTTCATTCCGGAAAATGGCACAATTTATAGTTGTAGGTATATCGTGGACACTCGCCAAGATGTGATGTATTGAGTTTGCGCTACCTCAGATTGTGGACATCCAGCGTGGGAACCTCCGCCAAGCCTGTTTGCGCGACTTTGGGGCGGCGTGCACCGGCCGACCGGCGGGCGCTGGGTTCTTCACACACGGACACGCCCTCGGAGGCCGTGGCGCATCGTGCAGGCACGACGGCGGCGGATCGTGCGGGCACGACGGCGGCGGATCGTGCGGGCACGACGGCGGCGGATCGTGCGGGCGCGACGGCGGCGGATCGTGCGGGCACGACGGCGGCGGATCGTGCAGGCACGATGGGGGCGGATCGTGCAGGCGCGATGGCGGCAGATCGTGCGGGCACGATTGGGGCGGATCGTGCAGGCACGATGGCGGCAGATCGCGCGGCGTCGCAGAAGGCGCCAACGGATCAGCTGCCGACTGGCCAATCCCAGGCCGATCTCGCTGCCCTGGCGCAGGTTGAGGCGCAGTTTGCCGACCAATTTGGCGGGCGCGCGGCAGGGCCATCCGGTGCCTCCCATGCCAACGCGACGCTGATGCTGGCTACCGCCATGCTGCGCCAGCACGACCCTGGCGCCTGCGAGCTGTTTGCCTCGGTCGCGCGCAATCATGACGTGCGGGAGGCGTGGCTGGGGCTGGCAGTCGCGCGGCACCTGAACAATGAGGCGGAGCTGGCCGGGCACGCGCTGGGACGCGCATTGTCGCGTCACGCGGTCACCCTCGTGCCACCGCTGGCGGATGACATTGCGGCAGCCTTGCGTGCGCCGGGCTGGTGCGCGGTGAGCGGCGCCGGCGTGCTGACGGTGCGGCTGACGAAGTCGCTGCGCCGGTCGGTGCGGCTGCGGGCGAGCCTCGACGGCGAGGAGCTGCCGCTGAGTGGCAAGGCCGACGGCAGGCGGTTCACCGCGCGCCTGCCCGCCGCGTGGCGCCGGTCGCGGGAGATCCGGGTGGTTGCCGGCGAGACCGCGCTGCTCGGCAGCCCGATCATGCTGGCCCGCATCGCCCGCATCGAGGGATTTGCCAACAGCAGCAACGGCGACCTGCATGGCTGGGCGTGGTGCCCCAACGACCCCGATCACGATCCGGTCCTGTCGATTGTGCCATCCGATGGCAGTCCGTCGATCACCGTCGTTGCCGACGATCTCGGTGGCGAGGTGGACACGCGCTCGGCGCTTGGCCGGCCGCGGCAATTCCGGGTGCCGGCCAACGTGTTGCGAAATTGCAACGGTCCGGTGGGGGTTTGCGGTGCCGATGGTCGGAACCTGACCGGCAGCCCGCTTGATCCCTCAGCGGAACGACGCGCCGCGGCCGGTACCGCGCGCATCTTTGCCAGCCTGTTTCCCGCGCCGGGCCAGCCGGGCCGCGCGGTGGGGCAGGAGCTGTCGTTCCTGGCGGTGCCGGCGCATGTCATGGGCGGTCCGGTCGAGGGCGGGTTCAAACGGCGCGCGGTCGACGTGGTTGTGCCGGTGCATGGCGGGCTGGAGCAGACGCTCGCGTGCCTGGCCTCGGTGCTGGCCGATCTGCCCCGCTGGGCGCAGGTGATCGTGGTCGACGATGCCTCGCCTGATCCGCGCGTGGTGCGGGAGATCGGCGAGCTGGCTGCGCATCATCGCATCACGCTGCTGGCGCAGCCGGTCAACCAGGGTTTTCCGCGCACGGCGAACGTCGGCATGCGGCATGATGCGACGCGCGATGTGGTGCTGTTGAACAGCGACACGCTGGTGCCGCCGGGTTGGCTGACCTCATTGCGGGAGGCGGCGTATGCGGCGCCGGACATTGGCAGTGCGACACCGCTGTCCAACGCCGCCACCCTCCTGAGCTATCCCAGCGTCGAGCACGACAACGCGATGCCTGACCTGGCGGAGACGATCCAGCTTGACGCGCTGGCGCACCTCGCGAATGCCGGGTGCGTGGTGGACATTCCGACAGCGGTTGGATTTTGCGCCTACGTAAAGCGCGATTGCCTGAACGCGACCGGCCTGCTGCGCGACGACATTTTCGCCCAGGGTTATGGCGAGGAGAACGATTTCTGCATTCGCGCGCGTCATCTGGGCTGGCGCCATGTGGCGGTGCCGAGTGTGTTCGTGGCCCATGTGGGCGGCCATTCGTTCGGTGCCGCGAAGCATCACCTGATGACGCGCAACATGACCATGCTGAACCAGCTGCATCCTGGCTATGACAGCCTGATCCAGGAATTCCAGAACACCGATCCGCTGGCGGAGCCGCGGCGGCGGCTGGACCTGGAGCGGTGGAAGACGTTCCGGACGCGGGCGCGATCGGTGCTGCTGGTCACCCATGGGCGCGGCGGCGGCGTGCGGCGGCACGTGGCGGAGCGGGCGGCGGCGCTGCGCGCCCAGGGGCTGCGCCCGATCGTGCTGTGGCCGGTGGCGAGCCGGCAGGGCGGGGGCCGCGATTGCGTGCTGGGGAACGGGCCCGAGGGCGGCACGCCGAACCTGCGATTCGCGTTGCCATCGGAGCTCGATCTGCTGGTGCGCATCCTGAAGGCCGATCGGCCGGTGCGCGCCGAGGTGCATCACATGGTCGGCCACGATCACCAGGTGATGGAATTGTTCCGCCGGCTGGATATCCCGTACGAGATCGTGGTGCACGATTATTCGTGGCTGTGCCCGCGGATCAATCTCATCGGGCCGGACCATCGCTATTGCGGCGAGCCGGATCTTGCCGGGTGCGAGGCGTGCGTCGCGGATGCCGGCACGACGAATGATGAGGCGACGTCGCCGGCGGCGCTGCGCGCCAGGTCGGCGGCCGAGCTGGCCGGGGCGTCGAATATCGTGGTGCCGTCGACCGATGTCGCCGCTCGGATCACGCGGCATTTCCCGGGCAGCCAGCCGAAGGTGGTGAACTGGGAGGACGATGGGGCGTTGCCGCCGGCGGCGCCGTCGCCGCTCGGCGCGGACGGCGTGCGCCGCATCTGCGTGGTGGGCGCGATCGGCATCGAGAAGGGCTACGACGTATTGCTGGCCTGTGCACGCGATGCGGCGGCTCGCAAGCTGGCGCTGCGGTTCCATCTGGTCGGGCATAGCTGCGACGATTCGCGCCTGCTGGCGACCGGATGCGTGGAGATCACCGGGGCGTATGAGGAGCATGAGGCGGTGACGCTGATCCGGCAGCAACGCGCGCAACTGGCGTGGTTGACGTCGCTGTGGCCGGAGACCTGGTGCTACACGCTGACCCAGGCGTGGCAGGCCGGGCTGAACGTGTTGGCGTTCGATATCGGGACGCCCGCGGCGCGCATCCGTCGCAGTGGGCGCGGGTGGCTCATTCCGCTGGGGTTGTCGCCGCGGGTGCTGAACAACCGGATGGTCGCGCCGCCTCAGGTCGATGGCAGCGACGGTGGGGCGGCGGGGGATGCGGTGCGGGTGGGGGCCTCGCGCGGCGACCGCGCGGGGGTGCGGGTGCGCAGGCTGGTGTCCGGGTGAGCGGCGATAGGCAGCCGAAGGTGGCGCGGCGTCAGGCGAGTGACGGGGCGGTTGCCGCGCTGGGCGGGGCGGCGGGAACGATCCGGCTGATTGAGAACGAGGCTGACGACGGCATGGAGGAGCCCAAGGATGAGGGGCCGGGGGCGACGATGTTCGTGCCGCCGTTTGCGTCGATAATGGAACGGCTGACGGCTGGTGCGGCGGATGCGGATGAGGGCGGCAATGACGCGGTGATCGTTCCGCAAAAGTTTCTGCGTTTCCTGTTGCGTTGCCTGTTGGATCACGTGGACTTCGATGAGGCGCAGTACCGGGCGTGCAATCCCGATGTCGAGGCGGCGATCGGGCAGGAGTCGTTCGCCACCGGGCGCGAACATTTCGTTGCCACGGGGTATTTCGAGGGGCGGGCCGGGGGGACGAGCGTTTTGGAAACCTGGTACCTGGCGCGCAATCCGGACGTCGCGGCGGCGAAACAAAGGGGCAAGGTGGCGTCGGGGGAGATGCAGTACCGCCTTGCTGGTGCGCGCGAATGGCGTGAGCCGAACCCGGAGGCGGTCGGTTGGATCAGGGCGTGGCGGGATGCCCTGGAGTGAGGGTTCCTGACGGCTGACCCGATCGCCGAGGAGGCACCGAATGTTTGAGAGCCTGTGGATTGATTGTGAAGGCGCCGAGGCCACTCTCGCCGGATTGGACCGCTATGGCGAGACGCGGGCGATGGCGCATCATCTTCGGCACTTCTGGCAGTTTGGTTATTGCATCATCAAGGGCGCGGTTGCGCGTGAGCAAATCGATACGTATCTGGCGGAGTTGGCGCGCGACGTTGCGCGTGGTGCGCTGTTGGCGTCGCATGGCCACAAGATCGTCAATGCCGCGAAGGCTGATTTGCGAACCCCGCTGACGAAAGTGTTGGACAGTCATGTCTATTCGCCCGCGGCCTGCGAGCTTGCCTTCTCGCCACCGGTCAAGCTGTTCCTGGACATGCTGTTCAGGCAGCCGCCGCTGGCGTTCCAGTCGCTTTATTTCGAGGTCGGTTCCACTCAGGCGATCCACAATGACACGGCCTATGTGGTCGTCGATGATCATCCAAAAAGTCTTTGCGCCGCGTGGATCGCCCTCGAAGATGTTGTGCCGGGCAGCGGGGAGTTGTTGTACTATCCGGGAAGCCATCGATATGGTGACTTTCTGTATGGTCCGGGCCGCAAGAATTGGGCATCCGAGGAAGACGGCAACGCCATCCATGACCACCATTTGTTTTGGATCCATGAGGAGGCGAAGCGTCGGGGGCTCACGGCGGAGAGCTTCCTCCCGGAGAAAGGCGATGTGCTGTTCTGGCACGCCGATCTTTGCCACGGGGGCGGTGAGATCAAGGAGCCCGGGCGGACGCGTCGCAGCCTGGTGGTGCATTATTGCCCGGTGACTGAATCGCCGCATTACCTGACCGGCGCGCCGGGGGACATGCGAACGAAGAAGTTGTCGTCTAATGGCGGGTATATTTCGTCGATGTATTTTCATATAGAATGATCACGTCCGCCAGATATGGTTGCCTGGGATTCGGGCGGCGAACCGGGGGCGCGACGGTGGAGATTAGCGACGATGTCCTTTGCGTTGAATCGCCTTGATATGTACCCCTTCCGAATACGCTGATGGACAACGCGAGGAGCCAGGATCTTATGGTCGATACAACCTGGGTAAAAGAGGCATCGCTCACGTGGGATCGCGAAGAAGAAACGGTAGCTGAGGCAGAAGGCCGGATCCATGATGGCTTCCTGGATCTCGTGCAGCGGGCTGATCAACGTATCAGCCGCATCAACGACCTCTTCCCCGACGTGATCCCTAGCCGGCCGAA
>Ga0326727_10019009_pt1 | contig 13918 bp, 13 predicted proteins | sample MB2enrmetagenome_FD_207643 | JGI IMG/M metagenome (GOLD analysis project Ga0326727, IMG submission 207643) | Lab enriched peat soil microbial communities from McLean, Ithaca, NY, United States - MB29MY | ecosystem: Environmental > Terrestrial > Soil > Wetlands > Peat | place: USA: New York... | reverse complement strand
CCGGAAACGCTGATGGCGCCGATCGAGGAACTGGAGAAGGCGTATTTCGAGGCGCGGCGTGATCCGGAGTTCCTTGCGGAACTCGACGACCTGCTCAAGAACTACGCCGGCCGGCCCACGCCGCTGTACTTTGCGAAGAGGTTAAGCGATACCTTAGGTGGCGCTCGCATTTATCTGAAACGAGAGGATTTGCTGCACACCGGGGCGCACAAGATCAACAACTGTCTGGGGCAGGTGTTGCTGGCCCGGCGGATGGGAAAGCGGCGCATCATCGCCGAGACCGGCGCGGGCCAACACGGTGTGGCTACGGCCACCGTTTGCGCGCTTTTTGGCTTTGAGTGCGTGGTCTACATGGGCGAGGAGGACATGCGGCGGCAGCGGCTGAACGTCTTCCGGATGCGCCTTTTGGGCGCGCGGGTCGAGGCGGTGTGCAGCGGCAGTCGGACCCTGAAAGACGCCATTAGCGAGGCCATGCGCGATTGGGTCACCAACACCGCCTCCACCTACTACCTGCTCGGCTCGGCCCTGGGCTCGCACCCCTACCCGCTCATGGTGCGCGACTTTCAGAGCGTGATCGGCCAGGAGGCCCGGCGGCAGATCCTGGCCTGCGAAGGCCGGCTGCCGGACAAGATTCTGGGGTGCGTGGGAGGGGGCAGCAACGCCATCGGCATTTTCCATGCGTTCCTGGCGGACGTTGGCGTGCGCCTAGTGGGGGTCGAGGCGGGGGGCAAAGGCACGGCGCTGGGTGAGCATGCGGCGCGGTTTTCGGGCGGGTCGCCGGGGGTCCTGCAAGGCGCTTACAGCTACCTGCTGCAGGATGCCGAGGGGCAAGTGGCGCTGACGCATTCGGTTTCGGCGGGGCTGGACTATGCGTTGGTCGGTCCCGAGCACGCCTGGCTGCACGATCAAGGGCGGGCGGAGTACGTCTCCATCCCGGATCGGGAAGCGCTCCAAGCGGGCGTCACGCTGTCGCGGACGGAGGGGATCATTCCGGCGCTGGAATCGGCGCACGCGGTGGCGGAAGGGCTGCGGTTAGCGCCTCAAGCGAAGGGTGAGATATTCATCGTAAACCTCTCAGGACGCGGAGATAAGGACATTGACATCTACCGCGAGAATTGTGCCGAATTGGATGCCATCTAAAGGCCCAACCCGGATTGCCCGCCTCTTCGACCGGCTGCGCCCGGAGCAGCGGAAGGGGTTTATCGGCTACCTGACGGCGGGCGATCCGTCGCTCGACCGGACGCCTGGGCTGGCGGCGGCGCTGGAGCGCGGCGGAGTGGACCTGATCGAGCTGGGGGTTCCCTTCTCGGACCCGATAGCCGACGGCCCCGTGATCCAGCGGGCGGCCGAGCGGGCTCTGCGCGGGGGCGCGAGTCTGCGCAAGGTGCTGGAGGTGGCCAGCGAGATCCGGCGCAGTTCCGAAGTGCCGTTGCTGCTATTCACCTACCTGAACCCGGTAATGCGCTACGGCTTCGAGGCGCTGGCGCGGGATGCGGCCGCGGCGGGCATCGATGGAGTGCTGCTCACGGACGTGAGCGTCGAAGAGGCGGGGGCCTACGTCGAGAGGATGCGCTGGCAAGGGCTGGACACGGTGTTTCTGGCCGCTCCCACCTCCACCGAGAGGCGCCTGCGGCTGATTGCGAAGTACTCCACCGGCTTCGTGTACCTGGTATCGCGGACCGGAGTGACGGGCGAGCGGGATTCGGTGGCCGGGTCGGTGGCCCCGCTGGTGGAGGCGGTGCGGCGGGTGACGGACCTGCCGCTGGCGGTGGGGTTCGGCATCTCGAAGCCGGAGCATGTCGCGGCGGTGGGCCGACTGGCGGACGCGGTGGTAGTGGGCAGCGCGTTCGTGCGGCTGATCGAGCGCAACGCGGGCAATGCGGCGCTGGAGATCCAATTGGAATCCCTGGCTCGGGAACTCAAGCACGGTTTCGAAGCGAGGCCGGCATGACCCGCGAAGAAGGCATGCAGACGCTCGCGGAGTGCCGCGACCGCATCGACGATCTGGACCTGCGCATCCTGGAGTTGCTGAACGAGCGCACCAGGATCGTGGAGGAGATCGGCCGCGTCAAGCACCACCTGGATCTGCCGATCTACGAACCCAAACGCGAAACCGAGGTCTTCGAGAACGTCACCGGGAACAACGCTGGGCCGCTGACCCCGGATGGCGTGAAGCGGGTCTTCGAGCGGATCATCGACGAAATGCGCAACGTGCAGCGCTTGCGGATGCTGGAGCGGGACGAAACGGAGTAGGCGGCAAAGGAGCTTGCGATGCTGGTGGTGATGCAGGAAGGCGCGACGGAGCAGCAGATTCAGGCGGCTATCGACCGCATGGTGCTGCTGGGCTTCACGGTGCACCGGTCCACGGGTGTGGTGCACACGGTGCTGGGCGGGGTGGGGCCGGCGGATCAATACGACCCGGCGGACTTCGAGGTGCTGGAGGGTGTGAAAGAAGCGCACCGCATCATGTCGCCCTACAAGCTGGCCAGCCGGCATTTCCGGCCGGGCGGCACGGTGATCCACCTGGGAGATGTCGATATCGGCGGCAAAGCAGTGGTAATGATGGCCGGGCCGTGCAGCGTGGAGAGCCGCGACCAGATCCTGCGCATTGCGGAGATTGTGGCCCAGGCGGGGGCCAGGGTGATCCGCGGCGGCGCCTTCAAACCGCGCACCTCCCCATACAGTTTTCAGGGGATGGGCGAGGAGGGGCTGGCCCTGTTGCGCGAGGCGGCCGACCGCAACGGCCTGCTGGTGGTGAGCGAGGTCATGGACCAAACGCAGATCCCGCTGGTGGCCGGGTATGCGGACATTCTCCAGATCGGCGCGCGCAACATGCAGAACTACAACCTGCTGCGCGAAGTGGGCAGGCAGCCCAAGCCGGTTCTGCTCAAGCGCGGCATCTCGGCGACCATCGAGGAGCTGCTGCTGTCGGCGGAATACATCATGTCGGTGGGCAACTACAACGTGATCCTGTGCGAGCGCGGCATACGGACCTTCGAGAGCTACACGCGGAACACCATGGATCTCTCGGCGATTCCCGTGGTGCAGAAACTGTCGCACCTGCCGATCATCGCCGACCCGTCGCACGGCACGGGCCGCCGCGACAAAGTGATTCCGATGGCCCGTGCGGCGGTGGCGGCGGGGGCCGACGGGCTGATGGTAGAGGTTCACCACGATCCCGAGCGGGCCTTGAGCGATGGGGCGCAATCGCTGCGGCCCGAGCAGTTCGCGGAATTGATGGCCCAGTTGCGGATCATCGCGCCGGCGGTGGGGCGCACCATCTGAGGCCATGGAGAGCGTAGCCATTGTCGGGGTGGGGCTGATCGGCGGATCGTTCGGGCTGGCTCTGCGGAAGGCCGGATTTGGCGGGCGGCTGATTGGGGTGAGTTCCGCCGGCGCGATCCGGGAGGCGCTGGAGCGCGGCGCGATCAATGAAGCCCTGCCACTGGCCGAGGCCGTGGCGCAGGCGGATCTGGTCTACTTGGCGCAGCCCATCTGCCGCATCCTGGAGACACTGGCGACGCTGGACGGCTGGCTGAAGCCGGGGAGCCTGGTCACCGACGCGGGGAGCACCAAGGCCCGGATTGTCGAGCAGGGCCGGCGGACCATCTGTCGCGGGCAGTTCCTGGGCGGGCATCCGATGGCCGGCAAGGAGAAACGCGGGGCAGGGGAGGCGGAGGCGGACCTGTTCGCGGGCCGGACCTACGTGCTGACGCCCACGGCGCCGGAGGAACTTGAAACCGCGGCGGCGGGGGAGTTTCTGGGCTGGATTCGCGCGATCGGCGCGGTGACGGTGACGCTAACTCCCGAGGAGCACGACCGCGTGGTGGCGCGTACTTCGCACCTGCCGCAAATGCTCTCGACCGCGCTGGCGGCGACCCTGGCCGGACAGCTCGAATCGGCGGAGTACCTGCGCGTGGCCGGGCCGGGGCTGGTTGACACCCTGCGGCTGGCCGGCAGCTCGTATGAGATCTGGCGGGACATCCTGGCCACCAACCGGGCGGAGATCGACGCGGCGCTGGCGGGTTTCATCGCCCAACTCGAGGGCTTGCGCGCCACGCTAGGCTCCGAGCAAACCGAGCGCGCCTTCCGGACAGCCAACGATTTCGCAATCCGCCTGAAGCGCGCGCGGGGCTGAGCGGGCGCCGGCTACTTCCTCTGGGAAAGCACGATGGCGGTGATGTCGCGGACCTCGGCGGCGGTGGAACCGCGGGCCAGGCCGCTTCCGATGAAGGGGCGCTGGATCTTCACCCACATCTTGGAATGGACCAGGTCCGTGGCATTGTCCAGGAGGAAGAAAGCGTCCCGCAGCTCCTGCCCGGTGGGGAGTTTCCGCGTACGTTTGCCGGGCATGGCGTACTCGTGCGCGGCGCCCTTGTAGAAGGCGTACACCTTGTCAAAGGAATCCGGGGTCAGGTAGACGGTGACCTCGACTCCCGGTTCGGCGGCCACCATCCGCCGGACCTCGTCGGTAGCGGGCTGGTCGAACTTGGCCCCTCGATAGCGTTTGAATTCCTGCCCGAAGGTTACTGGGGGCAGACTCAGAAGAACGAGGGCTATCAGGCGATGAACCCATGTTGTCATTTCGAGTGCTCCGACCGCAGGATACCTCCGAAACGTGGTTGGTGGCAAATGTTTTTATGGGCCGGTGGGGCACAGTGTGAATGTACGGCACAGGGTGGGGGCGGCAGAGCGCTGGCGATGCAATGGGTTACGGATGGCAACCGAATTGCTTCCGCTGGCCCGTATGCGACTGCTTGGAATCGTTGCGCTCCTGGCGGCAGCGGCCTGGATGGGCCGGGCCCAGGAGCCCGAGGCCAACGTCAACGAGAAGTACACGGTGGAAAGCGTCGAGGTTTCGGGAGCGGACCAGTCCAAGATCGAGAAGCCGGTGCGGGAGGAACTGCGGCAACTGGTGGGGCAGAACTTCAGCCAGCAGAGGCTGGAGGAACTGAAGAAGTTGATCCACAAGGCCTTTCCGGACCGCCCCGTTTCCATTCAAGTGAGCCGCGGCAGCACTCCCGATCACGTCAAGGTGACCTTCGCCGTGGGAGGCCGCTCCAAGCGCTTCGACTTGACGGCGCCGCGTGGGGTCTACCTGGCGCAGCAGGGCTGGAGCGGCGAACTGGAGGGAACCGCGCAGGCGCACTCCACCGTGCTGAGCCTGGGCGCGGTGAGCGACGGCGATTCGCTGCTGGAACGGTTCACCGGCATGCAGCTCCGGGTGGAGGACCAGAAAGTGGGCGCCGACCGCGTGCGGCTGGCCTTCGAGTTCGACAGCTACCACGAGATGTGGAACGGCGCGACGGTGGCGGGCTCGGCGGACCTGTACCGCGCCCGGCAGAACTTCGAGCCGCTGGCTACGGTCAGGCTGTTGGGTCCGCTGAGCGTTTCGGTGGGGGCGAGCTTTCAGCGCCTCCAGGTGCAAGATCCGGCCGCGCGCACCGAGGCCGCCAATGCCGTCATCAGTACTCTGCGCTATGATCGGCAGTTGGAGGAGTCGGGCCCCAACAAGCACCGGTTGGAGGCAGGTTACGGCCTGCGCGCGGCCACCAGAACGCTGGGCAGCGATTTCGCTTACGCCCGTCACACCGGAGATTTCCGCTATACGGTATGGTGCGGCAACCACAAGCTGAGCGAACGGTTCCAGGCGGGAGCGATCTCCGGAAACGCGCCATTGTTCGAACGCTTCGTGCTGGGCAATAGCGAAACGCTGCGCGGCTGGAACAAGTACGACATCGCCCCGCTGGGCGGGAACCGCGTGCTGTACAACTCGATGGAGTACCGCTACCGCGCGTTCAAGGTCTTCTACGACGCGGGCGCCGTCTGGACCGGCGGGCAGGAGGCAACCGTCAGGCACTCGGTTGGCGCCGGCGTGCACTACGGGGAACTGGCGCTGCTGGTGGCGTTTCCCTTACGGAACGGCCGGGTTGAGCCGGCTTTCATCGCGGGCCTGAACCTCTGATGCCAAGCCACATCACGCGCCGCGGCTTCGTGGGCTGTCTGCTGCCGGCGGCCGGATTCTGCCTGACGACGGCGGGGGAGGCCGAGCGGCTCGAAGTGCGAGTGGTGAGCGAGCGCCTGCGGGTGGCCGCGCCGCGACTCCGATTCATCGTGGGCAAGCCGCTGGAGCGCCTGCGGAACGGTGCGCCCGTGCCGTTCGCCTTCCAATTGGCTGTTTCGACGGACCACTGGGCCAGCGTGCTGGATCGCGACATCGAGCGCTTCGTCTTGAGCTACGACCTCTGGGAAGAGAAGCTCGCCATCGCCAAGCTGGGGCCTCCCCGAAAGTCCGTGTCGCACCTGGCGGCGAGTGCGGCGGAAGCCTGGTGCGTCGGGGAACTCTCGGTCGCGCCCGGCAGAATCGGCGAGGAGCAGCCATTCTGGGTTCGCCTGGAGGTGCGGGCCGAGAATCCAGCCGAGGAGGCGGAACTGGACCGGCAGGAGAGCGTCAGCCTGACCCGGCTGATCGAGATCTTCGGGCGGCGCGGGCGCGGCGAGCAAAGCCGCTGGGTGGCCGAAGCCGGTCCGGTCGAGCTGGCCGAGCTGAGAAAGGCCGCGACGGGAGTCCGGCCGTGAACCGCCTGCGCAACCGGCTGATCCTGGTGTTTCTGGCGGCGACGCTGGCGCCGCTGGCTGCCACCTGGTGGATCGCCAGCACGCTCCTGGAACGCAGCCTCCAATACTCCTCCATCGACCGGCTGGACAGCCTTTCGAAAACGCTGGAGAGGACCGGGCGGGAGTTGTACCAGCGCGCCTGCGAGTCGCTGAAGCGCGAGGTCCAGGCGGGCCGGGCGGCGCCGCGCTTCTACCCGCATGACAGCCAAACCGGCTGGCCCAGCCAGGTGCGCGAGTTCTGGGAAAGCGGCGAGCCTGAGCGCTTCGCGCTGGCGCAGGACGAGGACAACGTCTTGAAGTACCTGGTGCGCCGGCCGCAGGGAGTGGCGCAGTACGCGAGCCCGCTGGGGCCAGGCTTGGCGGGGCTGGCCGGCGAGTACCGGCAGGCGCGCGAAACGGTGGACCGAGCTCGCGGGCGCGATCTGCGGCGCGGCTTGTTGTACACTTTCGCCTCGCTGGGGGCGGCCATCTGGCTGCTCTCGCTGACGCTGCTGGTCTTCCTCGCGCACCGCATCAGCCGGCCGATCCAGCAACTGACGGCCGGGCTGGCGCAACTGGCCCAGGGCGACTTGAAGACGCGGCTTCAGAGCGCCCGTAGCGACGAGATCGGGCGCGCCATCGCGGCCTTCAATCACATGGCCGGCCAACTCGAAGCTAGCCGCGACCGCCTGGTCTACCTGGCGCAACTCGCGAGCTGGCAGGCGCTGGCCCGGAAGATGGCGCACGAGTTGAAGAACTCGCTGACGCCGATCCGGCTCACCATCGAGGAGATTCTGGCCCGGCGCGACGAAAACGACCGGGAGTTCATCGAGCGGGCGGCGCGCATCGTGGTCGAGGAAGTGGAGAGCCTGGAGCGGCGGGTGCGGGCCTTTTCGGAGTTCGCCTCCGAGCCGCCCGTGCGGCGCGTGCCCCTGGAGGTCAACCCGGCCCTGGAGGAGCGCATCGCGTTCCTCAAAAACGGCCACCCCGAGCTGAACTACGCGCTACGGCTGGCCCCAGGGAATCCGGCGGCGCTGGCGGACGAAGATCTGCTCAAGGGAATTCTCACCAATCTGCTGGAGAACGCCGCGGATGCGGCGGGCGCGGGTGGATCGGTGCTGGCGCAGACTTCGTTGGCGAACCGGCAGGTGTCCATCGAGGTGCACGATTCCGGCCCCGGCCTGAGCGCGGAAGCGCGGCGGTCGCTGTTCGAGCCAACCATCTCCTTCAAGGAGGGCGGGATGGGCCTGGGCCTTTCGATCGCGCGGAAGAACGCCCTGCTCTCGGGCGGCGACATTCTGCCGATTGCCGGAGAACTGGGCGGCGCGGCATTCCGCGTGGTGCTGCCCGAGGCATCGGCCCACCACAATCGGCTATCGGCGAACCGCACCGCAGGCGGAACGGAGTCTCCCCTACTCACGCAGCCATCCGTTCCGCCGGCGGCCGCGGCGACGGGCCAACGCCGGTAGCCGATTGTGGTGGGCCGATGCGGGGCCTGGACGGTCTTCAGGATACCGGCCAGCGCCGCAGTTCTCCAGGGCGGAGACGGATCGGTTCGCGCTCCCATGCACGGTGAAACGCGTCGAGAAACTGCGGCCCGCGGAGCTGGGGGAGGGTGATGAGGATTGCGCAAAACTGCGAAAACCGCCTCAGCGCCTTGGCCGCGGACTCGCTGAAGAGCCGGTCCCGGGTCAGCACGCAAGTGAACTCCGCTTGCACCGCGGCTTCCACCAGGGCGCCATTAGTGAGCCCGCTCCAGCCCCGTTCCTCCGCTGTCTGCGCCTGGATGCCGTAACTGCCCAGGAGGTCGGTGAGCCTCCGCGGCATAGGAAGCCGCGCAGCACATCGCCAACCACGAGAGCCCGCGGACGACGAAGCTCTACGACCGGCGACAGGATGAGATCTCGCTCGATGAGGTCGAGCGCATCGCGATTTGAACCATCCGCTCCTACGCCTTTTCCGAGCCCCACCCAGGTCCCTCCCCGATACGTCTTTCGCTGGTGAGGGAAAGATGTGTACCCGCGTGCATGAGGGCAGCAGCATACTCCGCTAGATACACGAGAGGCGCTGTGACGGCGACGGTGCGCCACGTTGCGCTAAACCCAAGACACGCCACTACAAGACAACCCGCCAATACCCCCAAAAGATACGCATACGTGCTCTTTTTGTGAGAGTATCTTTTGTCCTCTGCTTCGGACACTGTTTTATATATGCTGAAGTTCCTTACACCCGGTCCGGGCTGTCTGAATCTAGTGCGCAACTGCCAGCGAGCATCCAGCGCGAAATCCACGATGTCATGCATACCTAAAGTCACCAAGAGCATTTCGGCAAGGATCGGCCCGTGTCCGAAGAAGTAGTTGATAAGCAGCGCCGGGCCAACGGACAAAACGCTTCGAAACACCGTGAGGGCAAGTGCCATCACGAGCCTATCTGCGAGTTGATTTTTCTCAATAGTTAGGCCAGTCCAAGGCCCGGAGCGAATGCGCAGAAGACTCATTGAGAGTTTTTCCAAAACTGCCATAGCTTCTTGGTGGACTTCGCTTCTTCTGAAGGGGCGGCACCGAGAGTATATCGAGCAAAGGCTGTGCTGCAATTACCGCACAGCCCCCAATTTGTGTCGTCGCCCAGGGCATTCTGCTGCCACTTCTGTACCACTTCTACGGGAGCAACCGCCCCTTGACCGATGGCAATACCACTTTTTCCGAAGGGATGAAATCCGTTCCTGACAGCGTGCCGCATCTCGCCCGCTGGAATCATCGTCATCTTCTCTCGCAGTGTCACCGCGCTGCAGAAGTCGCACTTGCCTTGGGCCGAGGTCGAGAGTGACCCTCCCGTCAGCACCTTCACCCCCATGGCCCCTACGACCGCGGCCATTTTCCCCTGACCCGCACGTGACACGCTTTCCAGGGCCGTCTCTTGCGTTGCTCCGCCACGCTCACCACCTGGCAGATTCCCAGCCGGTTTTGCCAGTATCTTGCAAGCCCTCGCCGCACACGATGGGCACAGAAGCCAACCAGTTGAGGAATTCGAGCTGATTTCATTTGGCAGCGCCGCCAGCAAGGTCTCTTTTGAGATTCCCGAAGCCCTACCAAGATTGGCCATCCCCTGGCCAGGTTCAAGGCCCTTTCTTAGCATGGTCACAAACTCGCTGGCTGTATAGTACGTGCCGGCCTTAAACGATGTCCCGTTGTTGCAACAATCACATAGGGCCGCTTGCTCATTGGATCTGTTCATAATCCGTCCTCTTTTTTCACGGCAAACCGTGCACGTTACCCGTAAAGGAGCACGTCAATTACGGCAGGGTGCGCAACCGCCAGTTCTAGCGCGGTAGAACCATCCTCAGCTCTGGCGTCTCTGTCAACGCCGGCCTTCAGAAGAAGCTCGACGACGGGCGCATGCCCATAAATGGCGGCGGCGTGCAGCGGCCTGAGACCGCCTTCGATTTGGGCCTCCTTATCAGCACCCGCTTCCACAAGAACCGTAGCCACGGACGCATGGCCATTTACAGCCGCAAGGTGTAATGGTCTCAGGCCATTGCTTTCTTTCGCTTCCTTGTCAGCACCAGCATTCAAAAGGACCTCGACCACAGACGTGTGGCCTTTACCAGCCGCGATATGCAAGGGTCTAAAAGAATCCTTCTGGGTGGCTTCAATATTCGCTCCCCGCGCGAGCAGCGCCTGTACCACCGGCGCATGTCCCTCTTGTGCGGCGAGATACAATGGCGTCGCGCCACGTTCGTCTAGGGCCTCCTTGTCTGCCCCGGCCTTCAGAAGCGTTTCCACAACGGGCAAATGACCGGCGCTTGCTGCGCTATGGAGCGGTGTGGAGTGGTCGAGCGTTTTAGCCTCTTTATTTGCGCCGGCATCTAGAAGGACCTGCACAAGGCCCGCGTGTCCCTTCATAGCGGCGGTGTGCATTGGTCCATGCCCGCCGACGTGCATTCCTTCTTTGTCGGCCCCCGCTTTAAGAAGCACCTCAACCACAGAACGGTGTCCGTCCGCACAAGCCAGCAACAGAGGAGTCATGTGAGCGGGTTCGCTCCTCGCCTCTTTGTTCGCGCCTGCCTTAAGCAGCATTTCGACTGTGGAGGCGCGACCGTTAGCCGCTGCAAGATGCAACGGCCTGTAGCGGCCGCGCCACAACGCTTCCACGTTCGCTCCTGAGCCAAGAAGACGCGCGACCGTTTCTAGGTCGCCCTTTGCAGCGGCTTGGCCCAATTCGTCATCTTGCTTAGTGGATTGAGATTGGCGATTCGAGGCGACGTTGTGCGGTGCGGCCTCCCTCTGGACGGGAACCGACGCCACGGTTTTCTTCCCGAACATTCGATCCAACAAGCCCATAGCACCTCGTTTGCGCGGAACGCTAAACACAAAATTGTAGCCCAAGTTGCAGCAGGACGCCTACCGGATGATTCGGCGACGCTTTGACGTCAAGCAGCCACATCGGGGGCATCCAGGGCTTGGGAGGCGACCATCATGATTTCAGGGATGGCCTCGTGAGGGAACGAGCCGTAGGTCTCGTCGATCTCTTCCGAGCTCATGCCTTCAGCCAGGCATAAGAGGATGAACGAGACCGAGAACCTGGTTCCGCGGATAGCGAGCTTGCCGCCCAGCAACGCTGGGTCTGCGACGATCCGGAGGCACCCCTTGAAGGACTTCAGATCACTACCGCTCATGACGCACACCTGCCTTCCATGTTAGACCAACTAGCCACACCCGCGCCTGGAACGTGGCGGCTGCGGCGACGGGCCAACACCGGTAGCCGGTTGTGGTGGGCCGATGCCGGGCCTGGATCGTCTGGGCGTGCGTTCGCGTGTTGCCGGGCCGGAGGGATAGAATGTGGGCATGGAGACCGACGCGGATCTGGAGCGTTGGCGGGGCTGGCTGCTGGCAGGCATCATTTTCGGAAGGGCTGACCCGTACGCGGACTTGGATTGCTCGGCGGAGGCAGATCCGGACGACGACTACGATGCCCTGGCTCCCGTTCGACCTAAAAACGGGCCGCCGCTACGCAGTGACTCCATCGCGCTGCCAGAGCCGGAGGGCTGAAGCACGCCCCACCTACGGTAGAAGAATCGTCTCGCTCGTCAGGTAGCGGTCGATCGATTCAGCGGCGTTGCGGCCTTCGGCGATGGCCCAGACGACCAGGGACTGGCCGCGGCGCATGTCGCCGGCGGCGAAGAGGCCGGGGAGCGAGGTCGCGTAGTCGTCTCCGGTCGCCACGTTGCCGCGAGGATCGAGCTTCACGCCAAGCTGGCCGAGCAGGCCGTTCCTGGCTGGGCCGGTGAAGCCCAGCGCCAGCAGGACCAGGTCGACCTCGAGGGTGAATTCGGTTCCGGGGAGCGGCTCGAACTTCGGCGGCGGGCCCACGCGCACGGCGTGAAGTTGGGCGACATTGCCGCTGCCGTCGCCGGTGAACTTGGTAGTGGCTACGGCCCACTCGCGGAGACCGCCCTCTTCATGCGAGCTCTCGACGCGCAGTTGGAGCGGCCAGAGCGGCCAGGGCGTCTGAGGCGCGCGGTCCAGCGGCGGCATGGGCAGAATCTCGAATTGGTGAACGGAAGCGGCGTTCTGGCGATGGCAGGTTCCCAGGCAATCGGCGCCGGTGTCGCCACCGCCGAGGATGACCACGCGCCGGCCGGTGGCCAGGATGGCTTCCTTGGAGTTGATGCGGTCGCCGGCCACGCGGCGGTTCTGTTGCGGCAGGAACTCCATGGCGAAGTGAATGCCTTTGAGGTCGCGGCCAGGCACGGGCAAGTCGCGCGGCTGCTCGGCGCCGCCGGCCAGCAGGATGGCATCGAACTCCTTGCGGAGATCCTCCGCGGGCACATTGCCGCCGACGTGGGAATTGGGCCGGAAGACCACGCCCTCGGCCGCGAGCTGTTCGAGACGGCGGTCGAGGTGGCGCTTCTCCATCTTGAAATCCGGGATGCCGTAGCGCAGCAGGCCGCCCAATCGGTCCGCCTTCTCGAAGATGGTCACCGTGTGGCCCGCGCGGTTCAACTGCTGCGCGGCGGCCAGGCCGGCCGGTCCCGATCCCACCACGGCGACCCGCTTGCCGGTGCGCACCGGCGGCGGCTCGGGCACGATCCAGCCCTCGCGGAAGGCACGGTCGACGATGGATTTCTCGATCTGCTTGATGGTGACCGGCGGCTCGTTGATACCGAGCACGCAAGCGGCCTCGCAGGGGGCGGGGCAGAGCCGGCCGGTGAATTCCGGGAAGTTATTGGTCGCGTGCAGAACGCGAATGGCGTCCTTCCAGCGGTCCTTGTAGACCAGGTCGTTCCAGTCGGGGATGATGTTGTTGAGCGGACAGCCGGTGTGGCAGAAGGGCACGCCGCAATCCATGCAACGCGCGCCCTGCTGTCGGAGCTTCTCGCCGGGGAACTCTTCGTAAATCTCGAAGAAATCGTTCACGCGCTCGCCGACGGGGCGCCGCTGGGGGAGCTCGCGGGTGTATTCGAGGAAGCCGGTAGGTTTACCCACGGACCACCTCCGCCGCCCGCGCGACGCCCAGCACGCGCTTGTACTCGTGCGGAAAGACCTTGACGAACTTCGCGAGCATGGAAGCCCAATTCTCGAGAATCCACTCGGCGCGCGGGCTTCCGGTCAGCTCCAGGTGGCGTTCGATCAGGCCGTGCAGCAACTGGATGTCGGCGGTATCCTGGAGCGGATCGAGATCCACACCGGCGCGATTGCATTGGGAGGCGAAGTCGCGGGCCTCGTCGAGCACGTAGGCGATGCCGCCGGTCATGCCGGCCGCGAAGTTTCTTCCGGTGCGCCCGAGCACCACCACCAGGCCGTTGGTCATGTACTCGCAGCCGTGATCGCCGACCGACTCGACCACCGCGGTAGCGCCGGAATTGCGCACCGCGAACCGCTCGCCCGCCATGCCATTGAAGAACGCCACGCCGCTGGTGGCGCCATAGAGCACCACGTTGCCCACCAGCATGTTCTCCTCGGGCACGAAGGTGGATTTCTTCGGGGGATAGACGATCAGCTTGCCGCCGGAGAGTCCCTTGCCGACGTAATCGTTGGCGTCGCCCTCCAGCGTGAGGGTCACGCCGTTAGCCAGAAACGCCCCGAAGCTCTGGCCGGCCGAGCCGGTGAAGTGGAACTTGATGGTGTCCTCGGGCAGGCCCTGGCTGCCGTAGCGGCGCGCCACTTCGCCCGAGAGCATGGCGCCCACGGTGCGGTGCACGTTGCGAATGGGCAGGCGGAACTCGACCGGGGCGCCGCCCTCCAGCGCTTCGCGCGCGTGATCGATCAGCTTGTAGTCCAGCGCCTGCTGCAAGCCGTGGTCCTGCGAGATGGTGCAGCGG
>Ga0326727_10019005_pt1 | contig 13920 bp, 14 predicted proteins | sample MB2enrmetagenome_FD_207643 | JGI IMG/M metagenome (GOLD analysis project Ga0326727, IMG submission 207643) | Lab enriched peat soil microbial communities from McLean, Ithaca, NY, United States - MB29MY | ecosystem: Environmental > Terrestrial > Soil > Wetlands > Peat | place: USA: New York... | reverse complement strand
CAAGACTCATGAGCACAGTCTCGGGATCGGCCTGAACAACGCCTCCAAGAACAAGGACGCGGCGGGGAAGTTCCTTGTCTACCTTCTGTCCCAGGGGGGCATGGAAATCTATGCAAAGGCGGGCGGCACGCCGCCGGTGTCCCCTGTCCTCAGCGCCATGGCCACGACACGGCCGGACTTCTCCAAGGTGGCTGAATACCTTGATAAATACGGCTACATCATCAACGACGGCACGGCGTCATATGCGGTGCCTGTCTATCAGATACTCGCGGATGAGTTCTCCGAGGTCTGGACGGGCCAGAAGACCATTGATGCTGCCCTTGCCAACGGGGCGTTGCGCATGACATCGACCATCAGCAAGTAGCGTGCGGCTTGCCTCGGAACGGTTGCGGGCGCGATCAAACAATAGCATTATTGCAAAATGAGGGACTCGACCGCTCGGACGTTCGGAAACCATGACTTTCTGGCTTTTCTTTTCTGCCGTGCGCTCGCTTCAATCTCCTCGCTCATGTTGGGCGTTGCCGTGGGGTGGCACGTTTACGATCTGACGGGCAGTGCATTCGCCTTGGGCATGGTGGGCCTTGCGCAGTTTCTCCCTGCGCTCCTTCTGGCCCTACCGGGCGGACTGGCAGCAGATCGTATCGAACGACGCACCATTCTTCTTCTCGCTTTCTTGCTGCAGATCGTCGTCGCACTTCTCCTCGTCCTTATATCCGCCGTGCACGACGCGCGTGCCGCCTGGATTTTCCCCGTCGTTGCGCTTGTCGGCGTCGGACAGGCGTTTCTAGGACCGGCAAGCCAGTCCCTGATACCGTTTCTCGTCTCCCGTGAGGATTTCTCTCGCGCTGTTGCCGTGAGCTCCGGCACGTTGCAGATCGCTACCATCCTGGGTCCTGCCCTCGGAGGGCTGTTATACGCCTTCGGTCCCACCTCCGTCTACGCGGCCTCAGCTGCTCTCTATGCCGCTGCGGCGTTCCTGATGTCCCGCATTCGCAAGCGCCTTCGTGTCGCCGTCACTGCGAGGCCGGGATTCTCGCAGATGCTCGTCGGCCTTCGCTTCGTGTTCTCCCAGCCCATGATCCTGGGCGCCATCTCCCTCGACCTTTTCGCCGTCCTTTTTGGCGGCGCCACGGCGCTCCTGCCGATCTATGCCCGGGACATACTTCACGTCGGCTCGTGGGGCCTCGGCCTCCTGCGAAGCGCTCCTGCCGTCGGCGCCGCGCTCATGGCTGTTGTGCTTTCCCGGCGCCCATTAGCACGGCGTTCGGGGTCGAGGCTTTTCCTGGGCGTCGCGCTCTTTGGGCTTATGACGATCGTGTTCAGCCTGTCGAGGTGGTTTCTTCTGTCCCTGGGCGCGCTCGTAGTGCTCGGCGCCTCGGACATGATAAGCGTGGTCATACGACAGACGCTGGTGCAGATAAACACCCCAGACGAGAAGCGCGGCCGGGTCAGCGCCGTGAACTCGATTTTCATTGGGGCCTCCAATCAACTCGGCGAGTTCGAGTCCGGCGTGACTGCGGCCTGGATGGGCGCCATCCCGGCGGCGGCGCTGGGAGGCATCGGGACGCTTTTTGTCGTGCTCCTATGGATGGTGCTCTTCCCTTCGCTTCGTCAGGCGGATCGGCTGGAGCTCGCTCCTACCACGAAAGCACGATGACCGGCCGTCAGCACGCAGAGAGCCCTGCGGAGGGAAGGTGCCGGCGGTGGAAATCCGGAGCCAGAACCGGTAGACTTTCGCCCATGCACAGTGGGGTCGTATCACCTCGGGTTGGGCAATGGGCGGGTCGGCCAAGCTCTTCGCGGCAGCTATCGGGAATAAGTGAAGGTGGCCACCAAGGCTCCATACTGAGAAGTGAAGACGGCGGAAGATTTCCGCAGGGTCCTGGACCAGGAATCGCGGTAGTCAGTGTGGAGCCCCTCGGCGAGCACGAATCCGCGAAAGACAGGCCGTTTGACAAGGTGGACGCCGCCTACAAACGGCTCACCTTGATTCCCTGCTCGGGATGCGGGTATTGCATCCGGTGTTCCCAGGGTGTCGACATTCCGGGAAAGCTCGGCGCCTACAACAATCACCGCGTCTTTCTCGACAAGCCGGAGGCCGCCCGAGGCCGCTGCGCCCAATGCAGAGACTGTGACGGCAGAAGTCCGCAGGATATCCCAGTGGGGAGTTGGATGCCGGTCGTCGAGTCCGTCCTGGGGAGCAGCAGACCCCCGGTCACCCGCCTATCGGATGCGCCATAGGGACTGCGCGCTTTGTGGTGGAAGCATGGCGTTCTCTACCAGATCTATCCCCGAAGCTTCATGGACTCTAACGGGGATGGCATTGGTGATCTCAGGGGAATCATCACGAAGCTCGACTATCTGAATGACGGGACGGAAAAGTCCCTTGGCATCGACGGGGTGTGGCTCTCTCCGTTTTTTCGCTCACCCATGCGTGATTTCGGGTACGACATTTCCGACTACCGGGACATCGACCCGATATTCGGGACGCTGGAGGATTTCAAGCTTCTTCTCCGGGAAGCGCACGCACGGCATATCCACGTCATCATCGATCTCGTGCTGAACCACACCTCCGACGAGCACCCCTGGTTTCAGGAATCCCGCCAGAACGGCAACGGAGTCACGGCGCACTGGTACATCTGGCACCCGGGCAAGAATGGCAGGCCGCCCAACAACTGGTTTTCGCAATTCGAGCTGCGAAGCGCCTGGTGGTACGATCAGCAGCGCGGGGAGTTCTACCTGGGGACTTTCACCCGGCACCAGCCGGAGGTGAACTGGAGGAACGCGTCACTGAGGAAAGAAATGTTCGATCTCGTGCGGCACTGGCTCGACATGGGCGTCGATGGGTTTCGCTTCGACGTGATCAACTGGTTCATCAAGGACGACCAGTTTCGGAGCAATCCATTGTCTTTGAGGGACGTCGACCTTCACAAACATATCTATGACCGCAATAGGCCGGAAACCATTGACATCTGCAGGGAGCTGCGGACCATGACCGACTCCTACAAAGAGAGAATGATGGTGGGGGAGGTGTACACCGACGAACTCGATATCGCGTCGTCATACTACGGAAACGGGACCGATGCTCTCCATCTCGTTTTCGATTTCGATTTTCTTTTTCAGCCCTGGAGTGCTGGAAGGATGTGCAAATCACTGGTGGAATGGTACGCCAAGCTGCCGGCGGGCGCGTGGCCCACGTTCACCCTGAGCAATCACGACAATCTGAGGCATTGCCTGAGATACGCCAAGGGGAAATGGACGGTGGCGCGGGCAAAGGTTGCCGCCGCCCTTCTCATCACGCTGCGCAGCGTCCCTCTTCTGTACTATGGCGAAGAGCTCGGGATGAGCGGCGGCCGGCTGAGAAGGGAAGATCTCGTTGACCCCCTGAGCAAGAAAACCTGGCCCCTTCGGAAGTACCGACGTGACCTCGCCAGGACTCCTATGCAATGGGACGGGTCTCTGAATGCGGGCTTCTCGAATGGGAAGCCATGGTTGCCCGTGGACTCTCGATTTCCTTCCTGCAATGCTGAAGAGCAGGGGAAATCTGAGGATTCGCTACTGAGCTTCTACAAAAGACTAATCCAGCTCAGAAAAAAGCACGAGGCGCTCAAGTCCGGTGACATCCAGTTCAAGGTTGAATACCTCCCTAACGCCCTTGTCTATGTCAGGGAGCACGAAACAGAGAAAGTCCTGGTCGTCCTGAACTTTACAGCACGACGCATGTCCTTGAACCCACCGACGCTGTCGCAAAGGATTGAGGTGCTGCTCGGTTCCCATCGAGTCGTGGGCGAAACACTCGCGCTTGACCAATCGCCGGATATCGGACCCTATGAAATCGTCATTGGAAAAGAGAACCGTGGAAAATGAAAAACAACAGGACCCTGACCCTTGTTTTGATGATCATCATTGTCGGCTTCTTGAACGCGGACCAGAACGTGATGAACTCCACCCTTGTTCTCATCGAGAAGGAGTTCCAGGTCAACGATGCCGCCATTGGGCTCATGAGCGGGCTGTTCACAATCCTCGGTGCGGTCATCAGCATCATCTGGGGATATCTGACGGACAAAAGGAACAGGAAGCGCCTCTTCGTGTACTCGATCCTCCTGGGCCAGATACCGTGCCTTTTGACTGCATTCGCCCAGAATTACCCCCAGTTTTTCATCCTGAGGATTCTGACCGGAATCGGGGTGGGAGTTTCTTTTCCGACGATCTTTTCCCTTATCGGCGATATGTACGCGGAAAAGGAAAGAGCTTCAGCCGTGACGTGGATGGTTACCGTTATCGGACTTGGGCAGATCGTCGGCCAGATGCTGGGCGGGTACCTCGGCCCCGCGCTCGGGTGGAGATTCCCTTTCATTGTTTCGGCTGTTCCCGGTCTCGTCGCCCTTCCGTTCTTTTACTTCTTTGTAACCGAGCCCACGCGCGGTGCGACTGAGGAGTCGCTCCAGGCACTCTTCGACAGCGGAGCGGTGTATTCGAGGACCATGAAGCTCTCCGATTACGCGAACCTCGTCAAAGTGCCAACCAACGTGTACCTGTTCGTGCAGGGGATTGTCGGCACTATTCCCTGGGGGGCAATCCCCCTGTTCCTCGTGAAGTTCCTGAACGAGGAACGCGCCTTTACAATAGAAGAGGCGACCACGGTCTTCCTGTTCTTCGGCATCGGGACAACCATCGGCACGATCCTCGGCGGACTGTGGGGCGGCGCGCTCTTCAAGAAGAAAGCGTCCCACCTCCCGCTTCTCTGTTCCATCACGACGTTTGTCGGCGCTCTGGTTGCTGTGCTCATTTTCATCCTGCCGCTGGGGAAAAACCTGCCCGTTACGATTTCGCTTGGTCTCCTGGCTTCCTTCATCGCCTCCGTGACCAATCCGAACGTGAAAACGATGCTCTTGGATGTAAATGTCCCGGAAAACCGCGGCTCCATCTTCTCGATCTTCAACCTGACCGACTCGGTGGGCACGGGCTTTGGAAAGTTCATTGGCGGCATACTCTCCGTGGCTCTCGGCACCGGCGCCGCCCTGGGAATCTCCGCAATCATGTGGGTGCCGTGCGGGCTGCTCTTGCTACTGATCGCCGGCTTGTTCGCGGGGGACATTGCCAGCATGCAGCAGAAGCTTCAGGCCACGGTCGTCCAATTGAAAGGCGCCCCGCGGTAATGGCCCTTCGCGCAAGGTGCGCCCATTTGCTTGCTCCCGTGAGCTGCGTCGCCTGGACCCTCTGAAGAGCAGCGAAGATACCAAGCAGCGGCAGGGCAGTGAGAAATGCTCCCATGATGATGAGGCTGTAGACCGGGAAGCCCTTCAGGGAAAAGATCGTCGTGATTCCCAGGATGAGCGAGTATCTCCCCTTTTGTTCAGCATCGCGAGGGGACGGAAGTCGTTGTTCCAAGTCACCACAAAGGAAATGAGGAGAAGCGTCGTCAGACCGAACAGGACGGTCGGCAGGCCAATGCGAAGGAGTATCGCAACCTCGCCTGCCTCGTCGATCGTGGCCGCGCTAAACATCTCCTCGGGCACCTGGTTCCAATACACTACCATGAGGTAGACGCCGAACACGTTTGCTACGGAGGGGATGATGACGGACCACGAGCTGTTCAGGATGACGAAACTCTTGAACTCGATAAACAGCGGCAGAGTGGTTGCTAGTTGCGGGACCCGAGCGGAACCGAGGATGAGGAAGTGAGGTGGACCCCATTGTTCAGACAAAAAACAGGCAAACTTAAGCTCTGGAATGGCGGCGGGGATAACCCCACGTCGAATGCACTACGGACGCCAAGGCGGTACAGCCTTGGCGGTCTTAAGCGAAAATCAACTATTCTCAGATTACTTTCCTCTCCAGACTTCTTGTAACACGCGATAATCTAAAAGAACGATGCCCTCTTCTTTCGCAATGTCTTGCGCCGCTTGCGACATCAGAAAGTTAAAGTCCCTCTGGCGGACATGCCGGCTGTCGCGTTCCAGAGCGAGCAACTCAGCGTTTTCCAAGCCAGGATGCACTGCCCACTCGCTGAGACCGGCCGGCAATTCCCTTAACAGCTGATGATAACGCACCGACTGATCGACCGGGTCAAGGTGGTAACTGTCCAAGAAATCGTAATCGTTGCAGGGAAGCCCTTGGTGCTGCGTATTTTCAATCGAGGAACGGCCCGTAACCCGGAGGGCGAGTCCATAGTCTTTTGCCAGTCTAAGCATCAAATCAAAAATTGCCTTCCTAACGCCGATACGAAGCGCATGCCAATCCAGGTGCGTGGGATTTAGCCCGGCGGTTAGCGCAGTTTCGATCTGCGCCCTGAATTCCATTTCCATTTCATCGAGATCGACATGATCCAAAGATTCGTGCATTTGTTCAAAGTTATGGAAATATCCTGCCTTATCAATCAAAGTGGGCACTTTGTCTCGATTAGTAACCGGTCCCCAGCGATAATCGACCCATTCTGAGATCACAGTGAGGTGAATACCAAATGAAACCTCAGGATGATTTCTGAGGAACTGTATGGCTTGCGGCGCCCAAGGGCAAGGCACCATCAATGTTGTTGAACGAAGCATGCCTTTATCAAACACGCGGAAGATCGCCTCATTGACCGAATGACACATGCCGAAATCATCGGCGTTGATGATGAGCAGACGAGCATCATTTGGATATCCCAGCAGACCGTTTGTTTGGCTCTTGTTCACTAGGGTCACTTCGCTAATCCTTAATCGATATTTCCCAGATGACAAAGAACAGAATCTTGCGTCCCAGAAACCGGAACCGTCGAAACGCGCACCCTGCCATGGCCGGGAAGAACGTCCCGCAATCGACCCGCTTTGACATCGTTTGGCCAAGCCAAGTTTTTGTCGGACTTTCCACTCGCGACTATCTTATCAGTTTTGTCATATTGATGGTGTCTATCACAATAACTGAGTTTCACCCAAGAACACATGAAGAATCCATTCCCTGAGATCCGCCAACTCTTGCTGACAAACCTCGTGCTGCATCTGGTATGCATGCCAGGAAACTTCGTGTCCGCTTTCCCGTAATACCTCACGGGAGGACTCTCCAAAGGAGAAAGGCACTACTGGGTCCATCGTGCCGTGAGCCAGGAAGACGGGAACCGTCGAATTGGCGGCAGCAGCTTCCGACGACAGCGCTGCGGGAAGAGGAAGATAGCATGAGAGCGCTACCAACCCGCAAAGGCGCTCTGGCCAGCGCAGCGCAGCGAAGAGCGCCATGGCGCCGCCTTGCGAAAAGCCCGCAACGATGATCCTGCTCGCCATTATCCCCAGCTCGCGTTCGCGCTTGATCAACGCGTCGATCAACCGGGCGGACTTGCGGATGCCGGCTTCATCTTCAGGCGCATTCGGATCGATTGCAATAATGTCGTACCATGCACGCATGGGCAGCCCGCCGTTGATCGTGACAGCGCGAACGGGGGCGTGCGGAAATATCCAACGGAGCGAAGGAGAGGCGGGCATGCGCAACTCGGGCACCAGGGACTCGAAATCATGGCCATCAGCGCCGAGACCGTGCAAAAGAATGACGGCGGCGTCGGCCCGCTCTTGCGGCTCGATGATAAGCGCATCTTTCTCGGTCATGGCCTTGGGGAACCGCTCTCCAAAATTGACCCAGCTATCTCAAAGAGTCGCTGGCATTTGGTTCCTGCTTCATCGAGGCCAGTTTCGTCCACGCCGAAGCACGAACCAGAGCTCTCCTCTCCACAGGCTGTCACCGCGGAACTCGCGGCGAGTTTTCTTAAGTCAAGGGCGGCATTGAGATCACGATCCATTTTCAACCCGCACCCGCACTCCAACACCCGATCCGACAATCTCAGGCCCTCATGGAGCATCCCGCACCGTGAGCACCTCTTGCTTAAGGGAAACCATCGGCCGGCATGCCTCACCTTCGCCCCCGCCCAGCCCATTTTGTAGCAGCTGCCGATGAAGCTCCCCCAGGCCGCTGTCACAGACGGCTTTGGCCAGCCGAGGGTTCTTCGTCATGCCCGCAACATTCAAGGACTTCCATCCCGAAGATCGCAGCACGCTTGGCTATCGCGTCAGAGGTCTTATGGAGGGCGTCTTCCCGAATGCACGCCACTCTATAATGCTGCCGGGAAAGCCCTGCAACCGCCTTGGCCCTGTTTCTCGATCCGTTCAGTCGATACCTTGCTGTCGCGCCCAATCGAATAATTTCATGCATGGTAAAATATTGCACTAAAAGGTATTACTTCTGGCAGCTGTTGGCAACCCTGGGAGACGAAGCGCTTCAGGACCGCGAACAGCTCCTCCACCTCAACTCCCGTGAGCACGCCGGTGGGCTCGTCGAGGATCAGGCGCTACGGTAGAGGGCCTTAAGGATCTCCACGCGCTGCTGTAAGCCGACAGAGAGATCCTCGATGCGGGCGTCGGGATCCACGCCGAGGTGGTAGCGTTCCGCGAGCTCCGCCACTTTCCCTGATGTGTCCCAGTCGCACCGCCTAAGCGCCCAGAATCATGTTCTGTGTGACAGTGAGCGTAGGCACGAGCATGAAGTGCTGGTGGACGATTCCCAGTGCAAGCCGTATGGCGTCCCGAGGGAGTCGAATACCACCGGATGGCCGTCGAGAAAGATCTGCCCTGCGGTGGGGCGGTAAAGGCCGAACAGGATGTTCATCAGAGTCGTCTTTCCGGCCCCGTTCTCCCCGAGGATGTCCACAACTTCCCCGCGCTCGAGGGTGATCGAGATTTCTTTATTGGCTACAACGCGAGCGAATGCTTTTGTCACCCCACGGGTCTCGAGGACGGGGGCTAAGGCGGAATTCCGATCCCTTTTTTCGGCTTCGTAACGTTTGTCATTGAACGCCGCACCGAAACACGGAGTGGGATAGCACAATATCACCGGCCTGGCAATCTCTTGTTCGACACTGCTCCGGGCTGTTCACGCGCGAGGCGAGATTCACAGACCCGCAGGGTTGCTCTGATATGACAGAAGGCGCTCTCAGATTCTGGCTCTGATGTATTGGTCCGGCCACGGAACCACAGCCTTGAGCTCGAAAGCAGCGCGAAGCGGCCAGTATGGGTCACGTAACAGCTGGCGGGCCATAATGACGAGGTCCGACTGGCCCGTGCGAAGGACGTGGTCCGCCTGCTGGGCTGAGGTGATCATGCCCACGGCGCCGGTGGAGATGCCGGCTTCACGGCGGATGCGTTCGGCGAAACCTGTCTGGTAGCCGGGGCCGAAGGGGATATCGGCCTTGGCAACGTTGCCTCCCGAGGAGCAGTCGATGAGGTCCACTCCCTCCTCTTTCATCTCGCGCGCAAGCTCGATCGACTGCTCGATATCCCAACCCCCGTCAATCCAGTCGGTGGCGGATACCCTCACGAACAGCGGTAAGCGTTCCGGCCATTCCTTGCGAACGGCGGCGACGACCTCTCGGGCAAGTCGAGTTCTGTTCTCCAGGGAACCGCCGTACTCGTCGGTCCTTCGATTGGACAGGGGGGACAGGAACTCGTGGAGGAGGTATCCGTGGGCCGAATGTATCTCTAGAACTTGGAAGCCAGCGGCAAGTGCCCTCCGGGCCGCCGCCGCGAAAGCTTCAACGACCTTGGAGACTCCCTGTCGTGACAGCTCCTCAGGCACCGCGTGATCTTGGGCGAAGGGAAGTGGGCTCGGGCCAACGGGCTTCCAACCGCCGCTCGCTTCCGCAACCGGCGCTCCGCCCTCCCAGGGGGTGGCAACGGAGGCTTTTCTTCCGGCGTGGGCAATCTGCATGCCAGGGACCGCTCCCTGGGAGGCGACGAAGCGGGCAACCCTCTCCAAAGGGGGCACTTGCTCGTCCTTCCAGATCCCCAGGTCGCAAGCGCTGATCCGTCCAAGGGGCGTGACAGCGGTGGCCTCGGTGAAAACGAGCGCCGCACCGCCAACGGCGCGGCTGCCCAGATGCACGAGATGCCAGTCAGTTGCAAAACCGTCCTTGCACGAGTACTGGCACATGGGAGAGACGCAGATCCTGTTTCGAAGCGTGATCCCGCGAATGGTCAATGGTGTGAACAACATGTTCACAATGAAGCGCTTTCGGCCCACCTTCGGCAAGCGGCGCCTGCGTTTGCTTAAGGTGGTCACTGCCTGTGCCACAGGCAATCGCAAGGCCATCTACCGTCCTCCTCTTGGAGAGCCCTGAAAGCTCCAAGGTCTACGGTAACAAGTTGTTATGATACGCGCTGCAGTTTCCTGGAGGACGTTTGATGATCAAGGTGGTTGGTGGCTGTATCGCCGTGACTCCTGACGCCCGATCATCGGCGAAAACCTGGAGAAGAAAGACCAACGGCGAGGACAGTTGTAGAGACCAAGAGAGGTGGCGCATTTCGCGCTCCGTTTTCAAATGGTGTGTTTGTCCACCAACGCAGCACTGGCCCGGCCCCGTTCAATGAGCTACTTTTGTTTTTGCGCGGCGTCGGCGGTGAGCTTTTCAGCAAGGTCTGGGGCGATCTGTTCGTGCTTGAAGAACACGAATGCATCCTCCCATCCCATATCGGCGATTCGACGGGACCAATCCGTGAGCTCCCCCGTCCGGTAGGATGTCTTTCGGAGGCGCAGATAGCCCCACGGGGCAGTGCGAACCAAGACTGGATCAGGTTCCTCATCCGTCTGGCTTGCCACGAGCGCCACCCCATATCTTCCCAGGAGCGCGTACACTTGGGGATCCAGCCACGACTGATTGCGGACCTCCAGCGCCGAACGCATGCCCTTGGGAACAAGCGCAAGGAATGCCGCCAGACGGTCGTCGTCGCGCGCAAAATTGGGCGGAATCTGGACAAGGAAGGCGCCGAGCTTCGGCCCGAGAGTGCGTGCGCTCTCAACGAGGAACCCTGTCTCCTCCTCGACGCCTTTGAGGCGTTTGAAGTGGGTGATCTTCTGGGACACCTTGAGCACGAATCGGAAGCTTTCCGGCACTTGTGACGCCCAACCATCCAGCAGCTTGATGGTCGGAAGGCGATAAAACGTGTTGTTGATTTCCACGGTGCCGAGCCGCTGCGCATAATATGAGAGCATGTCGGCCGCCTTGAGGTCTTCTGGGTAAAAGACCCCTTTCCATTCCTTGTAGCTGTAGCCACTTGTCCCGATCCGTAGCGTCACATGCTGAAGATACTGCGGACGCGCGGCGCTGTGGGAGTTATCGCCTTCGCCTCGGCAGCCCGACTAGCAAGAAGATCGGCCCAGTTATCAGCGCCCACGTCGCCGAGCCCCGCGCTTTAGGCCAGCACGCCCAGCCCCGGCGGGATAAGAGCGCCCACTAAGTCCTGGGATGTTTCCCAGGGTGAGCGCCGCTCCACTGTGGCCGGGGAGGGAGTCGTAGAGCCGGGCCTGGAGAATCGTATCCCGCCCGGCCCGAGAAGAACGATCAGGGGGAGGATGGCTCAGGGCAAGTGGCCCCGCGAGAAGGAAACAGGGAAAGAGCGTCGCCACCGCCGCCGCGCTGATGCCCAGGTTCCGAATGCCGTCCATGCGATTCAGGAGCGGGATGAGAAGAAGATCGCCAGCCGCCTCGGACCCCGTCCACACCGTAACCCCGAACGCAGCTTGCGCCGCCGTGATCCCTTCCCCGTCTACGAGGTCAGAGCGACAAAGCCGAAGAGCACGTCCAGCATCGAATTCGCCAGCTCGAGCAGCGCCAGCCAGCGAAGAACGCTCCCTTGCTTTGACGCCGCGATTGCCTTCCGCAAGCCGTCCACGAATCTCGCAGGACCTTGTTCGGTTCCCTCGCCCGGGGCTTTCGCGCGGCCGGAGGGAAATGGGAACCGGGCTGCAATCGCGAGTGTAGCGGTGGACTGTGTCGCAGTGAGAGTATAGAGCGTCCGCCATCCTGACCCCATCTCGATTGCAGCGCCAAGGGCAAGCGGTCCAACAATGGCTCCCGCGGCGTCTGCAAATGTCCATTTCGCCACGTTCTGTTTTTTGTGGTCGGGCTGTCGGTCCATCAACTCGGCCTAGGAAAGACTCACAAAAGCGCCTGAGGCAGGGCATCGAATGGAAGGACAATAAGCCCGAGGAGGTGTCCCAATGAAACAGACCAAGATGGCGCTACCACCGACTTGGCCGGCTCGATATTGAACAGAACGCCGCATTCGTGCACGGTCAGCCTGAGAGGAGATCACGAAGTGTTTCGAAAAATCGAGGCGATTATCAGGGAGGAGGCGCTGGACGACGTGCGGGAGGCGCTCTCGGACATCGGGATTGTCGGAATGAACGTTTTCGAGATCCGCGGCCACGGCCGGTTAGGCAGCCAGGAGCACTCGTGGCGCTACACTTATATGCACAAGGACATGCTGCCGAAAATCCAACTCAACATCATCCTCAGCGAGCGCAACGTCGAGCCCACGGTGCAGGCCATCATGAAGGCCGCACGCACCGGCAGGGAAGGGGATGGCATCATCTTCATTTATCCCGTGGAGGACGTCGTTCGGGTACGCACGGGCGAGCGGGGCGGTGAGGCCTTGTCATACCCAGGGGACATTGATACGAGGCGGCAGAAGTAGGGGAGGGAGTCGCCAGGTGAATCCGCCGCTGTTGCCCTCGTCGTTCTCCTGTTGACGGACGCACGCGAGTTCCTGCAGGAAGTGAAGGAGGATGTTCGCTGTCGACTCCGCCGGACTTTGGGAAAGCGCAACTACGCAGGCTGACTCTGGCAAGGCGAAGACCAATCCAGGTGTTCAAGTGTAGCAAAGAAAATCAAGAATGGATCGACAAGGTACTCCCAGTCTGTCGAATGTTTCGCTCTTGTACTCAGAGAAAGCAAACTCGTAGCTACAATCGAGGAGCTTGCACCGGTGTGCTTTGTTGGTGAGACAGCGATCGACCTTCTCAGACAGACTTCAAGTCACATCAGCTCTCCCTGCAGGATTACCGGGGAATATTGGGGATTCCGGAAATTGTGAAACGCTTCTTCTCGTGGGGGTAGAAAGAAAGTATGAGGAGGGGTACCATTAAAGATCGTTGGAGGTATCAAATGAAACGGCTTTTGGTCCTTGTAGCTGTCATTTTGGCTGTTGGCCTCTCCTCTTTGGCCTATGCCGATACTTATACAAAGCATGATCAACAGTGGAGGCAACAACACGCTCAGGTATGGAAGTCTCACTCCAAGCAATGGTCAGAATATGACCGTGAATGGCAGGTACATCGTGGGGCTACAGGGGAGGATATTAAGTGGCGTAAAGACCATGCCCAACTGTGGCACGATTGGTATCAATGGCATAAAGATGAGAGAGATGATGGTGGAAAAAGCGGCTTGAGCATCCAGCTTGATTTCATCCTTTAGTGGAAATAGTGGAAAACTGATATAAGGCCGTCGGCAAACGTCCGACGGCATATCTTTGTCGACAGTTAAAAAAACCGGACAAATGTTGGGGTATTCTGGAAATTGTGAAAGCGTGAAATAATCTCTCTCAGGGGAGAGGGCCATAAGGAATTTTCGCGCATTGGGCGCGAGCAAATTCTCAACGCTTATCGGGCCAGGCCTGATGCGATCGTCTCGTTGATCAATTATCTGCAAGAGACGCTTTTGGGAATCATCATGAATCGGTGGAGACGACGCGCTATGTCTCACGGCAGGTTTTCGATATCCGTCGCATTTCTGTTGAAGGTCGCGGAGCATCGAGCGCAGATCAAGCGTTGTTCTCACAGTGGAGAGCTTTCTCAGGGAGAGTTCCCTGAGGAGGTGACTCACAAGACCCAGTATGGAACGCGCCTGAGGGCCTTTGCGGTGTACCTGAAGAACTATGGATTTCCCTCCTATCAACGGACGGCTGAAGCGTTGTCAGACTTGTTCGCCATTCCTGTGAGCGCCGGGACCCTCGCCAGCACAGATTCTCGCTGTGCTCGACGTCTGGAAAAGGTGGTGGAACAGATTCGAGAGAAGCTCGTTCGGGCGCCGGTGGTGCATTTCGATGAGACAGGACTGAGCAT
>Ga0326727_10019003_pt1 | contig 13921 bp, 7 predicted proteins | sample MB2enrmetagenome_FD_207643 | JGI IMG/M metagenome (GOLD analysis project Ga0326727, IMG submission 207643) | Lab enriched peat soil microbial communities from McLean, Ithaca, NY, United States - MB29MY | ecosystem: Environmental > Terrestrial > Soil > Wetlands > Peat | place: USA: New York... | reverse complement strand
TACCCCCCGAGGGTATTCAAGAGAAAATCTCGACGATCCTGAGGAATACCGGCGACAGGCGTGACAGGAGTCACAGGGCGACGGCCCCGCTGACGGGACTGGTTTGCCAGTGTCTCAACGGTCCACTTCCGGAGCTGGGCGAAACGTCGATTCGCGTAGCGGGTCTATGATGCGTGTCATGAATAATAGGCTTGCATTTGGGTTCCTCCTCTTTGGATTGCTGTGTGCGCAGGCTGGGGCTCAGGCGAGCCCGGCAAAGTATACCCGGGAAAACATTGCCGATATTCTCGGCTTTGAAGTGCATGGTCCCGGCGAGTTGCCGGCCGGCTGGTACGGCAATCCCGCAGGCACGGTGGCCGCGGAGACAACCGTTGTTCACTCGGGAAAGTGGGCCGTTTGCCTTGACCGCACCGCCAATCCGTCGGGGACGTTCGGCGTAATCGGCAGCGCGATTCGAGTGGACTTTACCGGCACAAAGGTGGAACTGCGCGGGTATTTGCGCACCGAAAATGTCTCGGGCTTCGCCGGACTGTGGCTGCGCGTAGATGGCGAGTCAGAGATGCTGTCGCTCGACAACATGCAGAACCAGCAACTGAATGGCACGCACGACTGGCAGGAGTTTGCCGTCAGTCTCCCGCTCGATGAAAAAGCAACGGGCCTCAACTTCGGTGCGCTGATCAGTGGCAGCGGCAAGGTCTGGGTTGACGATCTGACATTGCTGGTGGATGGAGAGCCTGTGGCGCAGGCCGCCGAGCGCAAACCGGATGCGACCGAGGCCGATAAGGAGTTTGACAACGGCTCGGGAATCGAACTGAAGACCCTGACGCCCCTTCAAGTGGAAAACCTGGCCACGCTCGCGCGCGTGTGGGGATTCCTGAAATACCATCACCCCGCGGTTACCGCCGGCAAATATCGTTGGGATTACGAACTTCTCCGCATCATGCCTGGAGTTCTAAGCGCGCAAGGCCGGGAAGAATCGGATACGCTGCTGGCGAAGTGGATTGACAGGCTGGGACCAATTGACGAATGCACCAACTGCACTGAGCTCGACACCGCGGGGCTGAAGCTGGGGCCGGACCTGGATTTGATTCGCGATACCGGGTCACTGGGCGCGGGGCTTAGCAAGCGCCTGCAGGCCGTTTACCGGAATCGGGCGAAGAACCAGCAGTACTATGTCGCGCTTGCGCCGGGAGTGGGCAATCCGGTGTTCAAGCATGAATCGGCATACGGGTCGTTGAAGTTTCCCGATTCCGGTTATCAACTGCTCGGGCTGTTCAGGCTGTGGAACGCGGTTGAGTATTGGGCGCCAAACCGCAAAATCGTTGGTGAGGACTGGAACGGCGTTCTGCGCGAGTCGATTCCGGCCGTAGCAACTGCCGCAAATCACGACGACTATGGGCGCGCAATGCTCAGGGTGATTGCGCAAATCCATGACACGCACGCGAACATGTGGAGCTCACTCAGCCTGCGGCCACCGGCCGGCGAGTGCAGCTTGCCCATGACGGTCCGTTTTGTCAGTGGCAAGGCCATCATTACAGAAGTGAAGCCGGCATCGAAAAGCGACAGCGCCGCTCCGGAGCGCGGAGATGAGATTGTGGCCGTCGACGGTGCGCCGGTGAGCAAGCTTGTTGCCGAGTGGTCGCCGTTCTACGCCGACTCAAACGATGCAGCCCGCATGCGCGACATGGGCCGCAATTTCACCAACGGTAACTGCGGCCCTGTGAAGATGGATGTGCGCCGCGGCGGAAAGACAATAGCGATGAACCAGGCCAGGGTCCAATCGGCCGGGGCGGGAACGCCGATTCTCACGCACGACCTTCCGGGCCCGACATTCCGGCTGCTCTCAAAGGATGTTGCGTATATCAAGCTGTCCTCGATCAAAGCGGCTGATGTGCCCGGATACATCGAGTCGGCCAAAGGAACGCGCGGCCTGATTGTGGATATTCGCGACTATCCGTCGGAGTTTGTTGTTTTCGCCCTGGGATCGCTGCTGGTAAAGCAAACCACGCCGTTCGTCATTTTCAGTGAGGCGGACCTCTCGAACCCCGGAGCATTTCACACCATTCCTGCAGTCACGCTCACGCCCGCCGAGCCGCACTACGACGGCAAAGTCGTGATTCTCGTAGATGAAACAACTCAAAGCAGCGCCGAGTACACCACCATGGCCTTGCGCGCATCGCCGCATGCGACCGTTGTCGGCAGCACGACCGCCGGCGCGGATGGAAACGTGTCGGCAATTCCACTGCCGGGAGGCTTCAACACGATGATCAGCGGCCTTGGCGTGTTTTATCCTGACGGCTCGCCCACCCAGCGCGTCGGGATTCATATCGACGTTGAGGCTCGCCCCACCATCGACGGAATCCGCGCCGGGCGCGACGAGGTACTTGAGAAGGCAATTCACCTGATCGTTCCGGAGCTTCCCGCTTCTGACGTGGAGCATCTGGCCAAGCCATGAGGTTGAAGGCTCGGGCGGCATGGATGATTCTTCGCCCGCCGCCGTGCGCAATCAAATGCAGTCGCTGGAGAGCGATGTCTCGGAAGGCCGCACCACATCGTTTCGAGCTGCACGCGCGCTGCTCGAAATCTACTCCGCAAAAAAGTGAATCAATCTTCCTCGAACCGGTCCCTCAAGGAATCCGCAGCGCCAGTTGAGCCGCCTGCTTAGCCGCCTGCTCCGCGTCAGGCAAATTCGCGTACCCGGCCACCACGCGCCCTTTTCTGAAGATGCACAAGCCATCAAGATACTGCACCTTCACCGCGAAACCTTCGTCGCCAATCTGCGCCGCCGCTGCACCAGCGAAATGTTCGCGCAATGCTTTCATGGCCGCGGCCGCCTCCTCCGGCGAATTCTCCACCACGATGAACGCCTGTCCCCGATTGTATTTCGCCACGAAACCGCGCTTGAGTTGCCGCAGTCCCAGCACGCTCTCGGGAATCATCCGTTCAGACACGAGATCTGCCTGCGGGAACCATTTGAGCGGCTCGGGCGGCGCAGTGCGGCCTTCCAGTCGCGCTTCTATCCCGGTGGCCAAAGCCTTCAACAGCGGGGCATCGTTTGCATTGGAATCGGCAGCCACCTCTACAATTTCCACGTAGTACTTTCCCTTGGCAAAGCTCCCGCTCTGCGCGGCGATCTGTCCACCCATGCCAATCGGCGCAATCGGCTGCGCCGGATCCATGTTCGCCGTGAAAATGCCGTACGCCGCATCCTCGTCCGTCATTTCGGAGACGTCGATCGTCAGCGTGTTGGCGCCGGCCTTGCAATCAATCCCCGTCATGCGCACAAAGCCGAACGCAAGGTAGCCTTCCGCGCCGCCGTCCTTGTAGTCATAAAGATTGTCGGCAGCGTACTGCCGCGTCGCTCCTGTCTGCTCCCATCCAGGCGCAAGGCGACAATCAAGAACATCTTGCGCGCCGGCCGTTCCAGCCGTGAGCAGCAAGGCCAGCAGCAATGCCTTGGCTCTCACCCGAACAGCTCCTGTGCCCGCGCCATCCGGCTCGCCACGTGCACGCCATGCGGGCAGTCGACCGTGCATCCGGCGCAGTCTGCGCACCGAACCGTCCGTGCCTGCCCCAGCTCCGCGTAACGCTCGCGGGCCAGCGCAAATTGCCCGTAACCATCCGCGTATGTCAGGCAGCGCAGCACATCCGCCACCGGCAGACCCTCCTTGCAGCCGCCGTCGCACGCGCCGCACATGCGGCAATAGAGCGGCCCGATCTGTTCAAGATGCGCGGCAAGAATCTTCTGCTCGCCGGCCGAGAGCGGCGCCTGCATGGCCTTCAGGTTCTCGTCGAGCTGATCCATGTCGGTCATGCTCGGAATCGCTGTCGCCACGCCCGGCTTGCTCACCACCCATTTCAGCGCGGCCAGCAGCGCGCCCGGCTGCGTCAGCTTCTGGCCCAACGCGCCGCCCTGCCTCACTTTGCGGAATCCTCCCGCCATCACCTTCATCGCCACCACGCCCAGCCCCGCCTTCGCCGCCGCGTCAATCGCCTGGTCCATCGAAGGGTCCATGGTGAAGTTGTAGGCCGCCAGCACCACATCGAACGCGCCCCTCTTCGCCATCCACTGCATAACCTGCTGTTGTCCGCTGTGCGTGCTCACCCCGGCAAAGCGAATCTTGCCTTGCTTCTTGGCAAGCTGCTGCATTTCGATCATCTCGTCGTGGATCGCATCGGGACTGTCCATCCCATGCAGATACCAGATGTCAATGTAATCGGTGTTCAGCTCGCGCAGGCTCTGCTCCAGGTGCCGCTGCATGCCCGCTTTGTCCGCTGCTTCTGTCTTCGTGGAAAGCACAACCTGCTTGCGCTTTGCGCCCAATGCCGCGCCCACCATCCGCTCGTTGTTTCCGTTCTGATATTCGCGGGCCGTGTCGAAATAATTGATGCCCAGGTCCACGGCGCGCTCCACCACGCTGGGGTCCGAAGTAATCATGCAGCCGAAGCCAATCGTGGTCACCTTCAGCCCGGTGCGCCCGAGCGTTCGATAAGCGAGCTTCACCGGCGCGCCCGAAGGCGCCGCGTCATCAGCCGGATTGAGCAGTCTTGAAACCGGAGTCGCGCCGGCCAAAGGAGCCAGCAATCCGGCGGAAATGCCGGCAGAGAGAAAATTGCGGCGGGAAGTCCTGGAACCCATCGGCACACCTCAGCTTTCAGAAAACAGAGAATCATAACCGCCCGCAGTGAGCCCCAGATAGGACGAGGATCACAAAGCACGGTTGGGCGGCTGGTGGGGCATTGAGGCGCTTCTGGCCCGTTCACGGCTAACGGACCAGGAAGAACCGGACGATCGCCCGCCGAAGACTGACTTTGCGATTGGTACAAAATGAGCGGGCGCCCCACGGAGGCTTCTTGCTATTCCCCAGTCCCTAGTCCCTAGTCCCTGCCTTCCGCATTTCGCGCCTTCACCTTGAACCAGATCGGCGTGCCTTCAAAGCCGAAGGACTCGCGAATCTGGTTTTCGAGGAAGCGCTCGAAGGCGAAGTGGAGCTTGATGTCGCGATCGGTAAAGAGCACGAAGGTGGGCGGCGCGACGGCGGCCTGCGTCATGTAAAAGATGCGGATGCGCTTGGCCATGGGCACGGGCGCGCGCTGGAAGTCGATCTTGTCGAGGAAGCGGTTCATCTGGCCGGTGGTGACGCGCTTGCGGCGCTCGGCTGCAACCTTTTTGACCTCGTGCAGCACGCGGGCCATGGACTTGTGTTCGGGCCCGGTGCCCTCGATTGCGGAAAGAAAGATGACCGGCGCGTAGTCGAGATATTTGAGCGCCGAGCGAATTTGCCGCTCAAAGATGGCGCGATCGGCGGGAGGCTTGCCGTCAGTGCGGCCGGTGGTCACCGCATCCCACTTGTTAACGACGATAATGACGCTGCGGCCGCTCTCGTGCGCGTATCCGCCGATGGTGGCGTCGCTGGCGGTTACGCCCTCTGTGGCGTCGATGATGAGAAGGGCCACGTCGGCGGCCTCAAGATGGCGTCGGGCCATGACTACGCTCAGCTTCTCAGCCATCAGGTGCGTTTTGCCCTTGCGGCGGATGCCGGCCGTATCGACAAACCGCAACGTAGAGCCCTCGAATTCGACCACTTCGTCGACGGCGTCGCGCGTGGTTCCGGCGATGGGCGAGACGATGGCGCGCGAGGTGCCGGTGAGGCCATTGAGCAGCGTGGATTTACCCACGTTGGGCCGGCCGATGATGGCCACCGATGTTTCGTGCTGCTCGAACTCGCCGTGGGTGCGGGTCTTCTTGCGGCCCCTGGGGTCGAGGTCCTCGGATTCTTCGGGCGGCGGCTCTTCGGCGGCGGGTTCCTCGGCCGCGGACTCGGGGACCGCGTCCGCGATGGCGTCGAGCAGCTCGCCGATTCTCTGGCCGTGCTCGGCGCTGATCGCGAAGACCTCGCGAATGCCGAGGCGGCGGAAGTTTTCGGCCTCTGCGGCAAGGCCTTCGCCTTCAACCTTATTGACGGCGAGAAACAGCGGCTTGCCGGTGCGGGCGAGCAGGCGGGCGAGATCGTAGTCGGGGCTGGCAAGCTCAGCGCGCGCGTCCACAACCATCACCAGCACGCTGGCTTCATCGAGCGCCACGCGGGCCTGGTTGTAGATCTCGGTGGGAATGAGCTCGGGATCGTCGGGCACCATACCGCCGGTGTCGACCAGGCGGTAGCGGCGGCCGGCCCACTCGTATTCGCCGTAGATGCGGTCGCGGGTGATGCCGGGCTCGTCTCCCACAATCGAGCGGCGGCTGCGCGTGAGGCGGTTGAAGAGCGTGGATTTGCCCACGTTGGGCCGGCCCACAATGGCCACCAGCGGCAGGGCTCCAGCTCCGGGCCGTGCCGGCACAACCGATCTGCGATACGTTGGCAACGCTTTCTCCCTGACGATGTCTCGATGCTATGAGCACTTCAATTAGTCTATCCGGCGTCAGCACTCCCTCGTCGCGGACAAGATTTCCCTGCCCATTCTGTGCTGCCTCCCGTTACACTGCTTGACATTCCCCTCAAAAGGAGGCGGCAACAATGCCCAAATTTGTTATCGAGCGCCAAGTCCCCGGCGTCGGTTCGCTCTCCCCTGAACAGCTTCAAGCCATCTCGCAAACCTCGTGCGGAGTGCTTCGCAAGCTGGGCCCGGAGATTCAGTGGGTGCACAGCTACGTTACCGACAACAAGATCTACTGCATCTATATCGCTCCGAACGAAGCACTTGTGCGCGAACACGCCGCTCAGGGCGGTTTCCCGGCCAACAGCGTAGCCGAGGTCCGTTCCGTTATCGACCCCACAACCGCTGAAGGCTGAGCCACTGCCGAGCGCCGGCGCGTTTGCACCTCTATGATGGAGGAACGCGCCCTCATGTCCTCGAGTCCGGCCCAAACCCGCTCGCTGCCCACGCTGCACGAGTTTTTTGCGCCCGGCGGCATCCTGGCGCAGAGTCCTCTACCCTATGAGTACCGCCCCGGCCAGCTCGAGATGGCCAAGGCCGTGGAGCGGGCGCTGGCTGAGCGCCGGCACCTGATTGTGGAGGCCGGCACGGGCACCGGCAAGACGCTGGCATATCTGTTGCCGGCGTTGCGCACCGGTCAGCGGGTCATCATCTCCACCGGAACCAAGGCGCTGCAAGACCAGCTCTTTTTCCGCGACGTTCCCTTCCTCGAGACGCTGCTGGGCGAGTTGCAGGTGTGCTATATGAAGGGCCGGGCCAACTACCTGTGCCGCCACAAGCTCTACAAGCTGCGCGACATACCCGTTCTTACCGGACTCGAGGAGGTGGACGAGTACCAGCAGATTGCAGAGTGGGAGAAAACTACCGAGACCGGCGACCGGGCCGAGCTTTCAGCACTGCCCGAGACGAGCTCGCTGTGGGGCAAACTGGATGCGCGCTCCGAAGCCTGCCTGGGCTCGACCTGCCCCGACTATCGCCGCTGCTTTATTACCGAGATGCGCCGCCGCGCCGCCGAGTCAGACATCATCATTGTGAACCACCACTTGTTTTTCGCCGACTACGCCGTTCGGCAGATGGCCTCGGGCGCGCCTGACGCGGGGATTCTGCCTGAAGCGGCGGCGGTGGTATTCGACGAGGCTCACGAGCTGGAAGAAGTGGCCTCGCAGTACTTCGGGCGCTCGCTCTCGAACCTGCGCTTTGAAGATTTCGCCCGCGACGCCGATGTGCTGCTGCGCGGCAAGACCGCGGCAAGCCCGCTGCCGGCGCTCACCCAGCAGTTGCGCGACCGAACCCGCATGTTCTTTGCGGCGCTGCCGGTGGGCGGCGACGGGCGGCATCCCTTTGCAGACCGCGAGGCGTTCCTCGAATCCTCAGGCGATTTGTATCTTTCGGTGCGCGCCACGCTGCGCCAGATTGAGGCCGAATTCGACCGGCTCTCAGACGTGGATGAAGCTTCGGGCCTGAAAAACCGCGCGGCGCTGCTGGCCCAGGATCTCAAATTCATGCTCGAAGCGCCGGATTCGAACATGGTGTTCTGGATCGAGCGGCGCGGGGGCGGGATGGCGCAGCGAGCATCGCTCAGCTCGGAGCTTAACCAAGGATCTGCCTCGCGCAGTGGTGCCCCACGCAGTGGGCAGCGGGGCAGCGCCGCCATCCATCTGCAGGCCACGCCTATCGATGTGTCGCAGCTGTTGAGCGAGCTGGTCTTTGAGCAGGTGCCAACGGTGGTGCTCACCTCGGCCACGCTCACCGTGCAGGGAGGCTTTCAGCATCTGCGCAAGCGGCTTGGCCTGGAAGAGGCGCGCGAGCTGGTGGTGCCTTCGCACTTCCGTTACGGCGAGCAGGCGCTGCTCTATCTGCCTCCGCAGATGCCCGACCCGCGCGCTCCTGAGTTTGTTGAGGCCGCCGCAAAGACCATCGAGCGCGTTCTCAACCTCAGCCGCGGACGGGCTTTCTGCCTGTTCACGTCGTACTCGCAGATGCGCGCGCTCTACGAGCGGTTGTTGCCCGTGCTCGATTTTCCCATCCTGCTGCACGGAACTGCTCCGCGCAAGGCGCTGCTTGAGGAGTTCCGGTCAACGCCGAATGCCGTGCTCTTCGGCACGTCGAGCTTCTGGCAGGGAGTGGACGTGCAGGGCGAGGCGCTGAGCTGCGTGATCATCGACCGGCTGCCGTTTGCGGTGCCATCCGATCCGGTGGTGCAGGCGCGCATGAAGGCGATTGAAGAGGAGGGCGGAAAGCCGTTCTTCGATTACCAGGTGCCCGAGGCCGTGCTCACGCTCAAGCAGGGCTTCGGGCGGCTGATCCGCTCGCTCGAGGACCGCGGCGTGCTCGTCCTGCTCGACCCGCGCATCAGGACGCAGAGGTACGGGCAGATCTTTCTACAGTCGCTGCCGCCGTACAGGATGACGGCGTCGATCGCGGATGTGGAGAAGTTTTTCGGGTAGTGAGGGACGGGGATCGACTATCCATCGAAGAACAGACGCAGATCCTTCGACGCCCTCGCGCCTTGCGCTCGGTTGCTCAGGATGACATTGGATGGGTTAGGACAGTGGTTCCCACCCTTGCTTCGCAAGGATGGGGCACCCCCGCGCGTGCAGGCACCTATTTCGTGGACTTTGGCGCGGTCCACTGGTCCACCCACTCGTTCACGGTCTTGTACCAGAGCTGCGCGTTTTGCGGCTTCAGCACCCAGTGGCCCTCGTCGGGAAAGTAGAGCATCTTCGACGGCACGCCGAGCAGTTGCAGCGTGTCAAAGAGCTGGAAGCCTTCGCTCACGTCGAGGCGGTAGTCGAGCTGGCCGTGGACGACCAGCGTGGGCGTCTTAAAGCTCTTGGCCGAGAGCGACGGCGACCACTTGCGGTAGGGGTTTTCCGAGTCGGGCTTGCCGTAGTAGTCCCACGGATGGCCCTTAAACTCCCAGGTGTTGAACCAGTCTTCTTCAGTGGTTCCGAAGGCCGACTCGGCGTTGAACATGCCGTCGTGCGAGACGATGCACTTGAAGCGGTCGGTGTGGCCCAGCACCCAGTTGGCCATGTATCCGCCGTAGCTCGCGCCGAGGGCGCACTCGCGGGTCTTGTCGATGAAGGGATAATGCTCTTCGGCGTAGTCGAGGCCGGTCATCAGGTCGGTAAAGGGCTTGCCGCCCCAGTCGCCGTTCACGCCGTCGACAAAGGCCTGCCCGTAGCCGGTTGAGCCGCGGAAGTTGATCATGATCACGACGTAGCCATTAGCGGCAAAGAGCTCGGCGTTCCAGCGGTAGCTCCACGAGTCGCCCCAGTCGCCCTCGGGCCCGCCGTGAATGAGGAATTTGACCGGGTATTTCTTCGCGGGGTCGAAACCCGGCGGCCGAATGAGGAAGCCCTCGACCTTGACGCCGTCTTTGGCGGTGAACCAGAAGGATTCCATCTTGGGCAGGTCGAGCTGGGCGAGGAGGGCGACGTTGAGGTGGGTGATCGGATGGATTTCGAAGTTAAATTCCTCCGTGACAGATTCGGGTTGCCCCTTTGGGGCATGCATGGAGTCGTAAGTCGACACCCATACGACTTCAGACGGACTATCGACCTTCACCAGGTCTGCGATTAGCAACACTGGGTCGGCCAAGCTTGGCTCGGGAGCATATGAACGGAAAAGCTTGGGATCGCTAAACCCTGCTCCGCTGGCAATTACGGTGACATTTCCGTCGTCAAGGCTTATACGGTATACCGGGGATTCGCCGCGATTCCCGCTCGTAAAGTAGATCGCCCCTGGAAATGGTCCCCACGCAAACTCATCCACCCAGTTATCGAAGTTCGGTAGCAGGTCCCGTGGCCCGCTGACTTGCTGACTCGCTGACTTGCTGACTCGCTCGTACAGTATCAGCCGGAACTTGTCGCTCTCATACCCCGCGCGGGCCTGCGAGCGCCATGCAATGTACTTTCCGTCGGGCGAGTAGGCGGGGTTGAAGTTGCCGCCGGCTGAGGTCGATATCTTTCTCGCTTTCGCCGAGGGATCGGTCAGGTCGAGAAGAAAGATCTGGGCGCTGGTGGAGATGGCCGGGACCGGATCGGGATTCTCAGTGAAGGCCAGCTCCTTTGAGTCGGGCGAGAAGTCGCAGCCACAGCTCGAGTCAGTGAGCGAGAACGGCGGAACGTCGTGCGGATCGTTGGGCGTCAGGTCGCGCATGGCTCCGGTATCGGCCGAGACGAGGAACAGGTGCGAGCGCTTATCTCCCGTGTAGTGGTTCCAGTGCCGGTAGAGGAGCTGCGTAAAGATCTGCGCTTTAACTTTGCTGGCCGCGAGCGCAGCGTCTTTCTGCTGGTTGCAGCGGTCTCCTGCGCCGCCGTCCGCGGGCGTGATCGCCGGGCAGTCCGGGTAAACGGCCGATGTGAACACAACGGAGCGCCCATCAGGAGACCACTTGGGGCTGTCGGCCCCGGTGGAGATGTTTGTCAGCTTCTTCGCGTTGCTGGTTGCGCCGGTTGCCGGGTCAAAGTCAGCGAGCCACAGTTGTTGGCCGTTTTCGCGGCCGCTAACGAAAAGGATGTGCTTCGAGTCGGGCGCGAACTCGGGGTTGCTGTCGCCGGGCTGGGCCACGGCGAGCTTGAATGGCTCGCCGCCAGAGATAGCCTGCAACCAGAGCTCGGCTGTTTTGGTGTTTTGCGCGAGGTCCACGGTGGTGACGCTGTACGCCAGCCATTTGCCGTCGGGCGAAACGGCCGTCTCGCCCAGCCGCTTCATTTTCATCATGTCTTCGAAGGTCATGGGGCGGCGGGGCTGAGCGGGTTGCGCGACGGACGGTGATTGAGCAGCGCAAAACGGAGCGAACGTGAGAGCGGCCAGGGCGCAACAGGCAAAGAAGCGAGGGATGTTGATCATGAAGGGCCTCATCCCGCTGAGCTAAGAGGGCATTTGCGGGAAGAGAAAGTGTACACCGGGAGAGCGTGGGTCGTGGATCGTGATTCGTGAGTCGTGAGTCCTGGGACACGTTGGTGAGTTAGCGGGCTGGGAACGGGAAAAGGCAACCGCGGATCCTTCGACTTGTATGGCTCGCAATCGCTAACGATTGCGAGCCATACTTCGCTCAGGATGACAGCGTGGGAGTTTTCCTTGCCACGGGGAGGGGGAGCTTAGAACGTGTAGTGCGCCGAGAGGCGTACCGTTGTGGGCGCGCCCAGCCAGACAAATGTGTCGCCATAGCTCGCGCCGGTATCGGACCAGTACTTCTTGTTTGTGATGTTGTTGGCGTAGATGCGGAAGGTGGCGCGGCCGTGCTCGCCGCCCGGCGTGTAGCGCAGGCCGAGGTTGAAGAGGTTGAAGCCGGGCACGCTCACCGAGTCGTCGCGCGTGGCTTCTTTGCTGCTGGAGTAGTTCCAACCGGGCATGACGTAGAGGCCGCGCACGCGTGGAACCGCGACATTGGCAAACACGTTGGTGTGCATGCGCGGCACATTGATGACCCGCTGGTTGTCGTAGCTGGGCGTGCCGGTGTTCTGCGATACGGCGTGGATGCCGGCCAGGGAGGCATTGAGGCGCAGCCAGCGCGCCGCGCGGCCTTCGGCGTTGAGCTCGACGCCATTGTGGGTCTCACGGCCTTCGGACTCAAAGCAGAAATCGCCAGCAGAACCGGAGGGGCAGGTCGAGTCAGGTCCGGCGATCATTTTGGGATAGATGAACGGCGCGCGCATATGGAAGTAGTCGCCGGAGATGAGGATGCGCGAGCCCGGCTCGTACTTTGCGCCGAGCTCAACCTGGCGCGTGTTGTAGGGCGCGAGAAACTGGTTGCCGTTATCCACCCACCACGGCGCCTGCGGTCCCAGCGAGAGCAGCACGCCATAGTTGGCGTACAGGGTGAGGCTTTCGGTTGGGCTGTAAGTGGCGGCGTATTGCGGCAGCCACACGCCTTTGTCGGTTGGCTCCAGTGGGCAGTTGCCGGGCACGGTGAAATCGGTGCACGAGGCGTAGAGCGAGTAGTTGTGGTCGCGGAGCGAGTCGTAGCGGCCGCCGGCGATGAGCTGGATGCGATGAGGCAGCTCGATGCGGTCCTCGAATATTGCCGACGACTGGTGGCTGTCTACCCAAAGGCGGCGCGGGCCGGCCTTCTCGACCGGGCTCTCAATGGGATAGGGCACCAGCGGCTGGTAGATGTTTTCGGCGCCGAGGTAGGTGTAGACCGCGCCGTCCTGCACAATGCCGCTGGGGTCATAGGGATTGGCAACGGTGTAAAAGCCGGGCTGCTGCACGCTGCGCAAAAAGAGCTCGGCGCCCAGAGCGATGTTGTGCGCGATGACTCCGGTTTTGATTCGGCCAACTATCATGCCTTCAGATACGGCGTCGATGCGCAGCTCGCCGGGGTTGCGGTAGTCATATATTCCATAGGTGCCGTCGGGGCAGAAGAAGTACTCCGGCGCGCCGGGCGCGTTGGGGCAGTTGGGCAGATACGTGTTGGGATCGATCGAGGAGCCGTAGGCGTAGATGACGTTGTCCTGGATGAGCGAGTGGCTGAGGCTTACGGCCGCAAAGGCCGACCACTGGCTGGGGAAGTGGTAGTCGAGCCGCGCGTTGGTGTTGAAGACGTCGTAGGTATCGGGCGGAGCCCACGACTGCTCGCCCAGCATGGTAGAGCGATAGAGGCGGTCGATGTCGGGCAGAGCCGTTCCGCCGAGAAGCTGATAGCCGCTGCCGTCGTTCTCGGTCTTGCGCTGGTATTCAAAGTCGCCTTTGAGAATGGCGCGTGGAGAGATCTTGAAATCGGCTGCGCCCGCGCCCACGGCGCGCCAGCCTTGGGTGTCGTTCATGTAGGTTTGAATGCGCTCGCCGGCAAGGTTGATGCGCGCGCCCACCTGCTGATGGCTGCCGAAGAAGCGGCCAAAGTCCGCGGCGCCCAGAACCGAACCGCGCTGGTCGGTGGCGACGTCGAAGGCTTTGATGGGAGCGGGGCGCTTGGTAACGTAGCCGATCAGGCCTCCGCCCGAAGCAACGCCGCTCGTCATCCCGGCCAGGCCGTGCATGAACTCCACGCGCTCCTTGTTCTCGAGCGGAACGTCCTGCTCGCCGGCGATGGTTAGGCCGTTGATCTCGAGGCCGGTGGCCAGGTCGATGGGGAATCCTCGAATCTGGTAGTCGCCGTAGTAGCCCACGGGCACGTAATCGTCTTCGACCGAAGCATCGTTCGCGACCACGTCAGAGAGCAGTCGCGCAACCTGATCGTTGAGCAGGTCGCGGGTAACGGCGGTGGCCGAGAGCGGCGCATTCTTGATGGGCAGGCCGGTGAGATTGCCGACAGTCACCGATTCGGGAAGATAGTCGCCGACGATGTCGCCGTGGACCACGACGGTGGTGGTGACGGGAGAGATCTTCTGCTGGGTCGCCGGCGATTGTTTGCCGGATTGCGCGGATACAACGGGCTGCGCGACGGGCTGCTGGTTTTGGACGGTAACATCGCCGGCCGGCTGAGCCTGCGCCCGCAAAATGTGCGGAGCGGTCGCGATCAAGACGACCAACGCCG
>Ga0326727_10019002_pt1 | contig 13922 bp, 11 predicted proteins | sample MB2enrmetagenome_FD_207643 | JGI IMG/M metagenome (GOLD analysis project Ga0326727, IMG submission 207643) | Lab enriched peat soil microbial communities from McLean, Ithaca, NY, United States - MB29MY | ecosystem: Environmental > Terrestrial > Soil > Wetlands > Peat | place: USA: New York... | reverse complement strand
TTCAAGATAAGCGCCGAGACCGCTCGACGTTCCTATTGATGGTATCAAGATACCGCTGGCTCGCCGTTCCGACGGATCCGGATGGGCGAGGAACGGGAACCACGCGACCGGCCATCCCTCGAAATCGACCACCGCGTCCTTGTATTCGATCTCCTTGTGCTCCACGTCCTGCACGGCGGACCGCGCGCGGATATCCCACAACGGCGGTGCCGACGGGTTCTTCGCGCAAACATTGCAGGTCGTGTAAACCGCCCGGCTCAGTTCGTTGATGGTGGCGTTGGTGCGGCGCCCACCGTTGGCGGCGAGGCGACCGTTCTGCGGCAGCAATGCGCGCAGGTCGCGCAGCACGCCATTCTTCATGTCTTCGGTCAACTCGGCATATTGCGCGAACATCACCTGCCCGGTCGGCTCAACCAATACCACGTGGCCGGTTGCCGCCATGACGCCGGTGTTGCGGTCATAGGTAACCTGATCCGCCCGCAGAACGCGGTCGTCCTGCCAGATCTCCACGTGTCCCGTAAGCCTTACCATTTCCCCTTCACGATCGTACTCGACCGCATCGGCCTGGTAGAACACGGGCTGCTCACGCGAGGCCGCCGGCGCGTTCATGACGTTGCCGAGTTGTGCCCGGGACGGCGCGGTTCCCGACATCGCCATGACCATGCCGAGCAACAGACAACGGCACAGCCAATGCGATCCCGATGTTGCCCGCGGCATGCTCAGCCGTCTTCCAGGTGCAGCAGCAACGCCACGCTCAGCATCAGCCCGGAAAGTGCCGGCGCCCAGGCTGCCAATACGGCGGGCATGGCGCCGGACTGGCCGAACTCCTCGGCCACTTTCGACACCAGGTAGAGCGCGAACCCGGCGGCAACCCCGCTGCCGATCATTTGCGCCACGCCGCCGCGGCGCGCCGGCCGCATCGAAAACCCGGCGCCCAGCAGGGTCATCGTGCCCGACAGCAGCGGCAGCGCCAGCAACGTCTGGAATTGCAACCGGTGCCGGATGGAGGAAAACCCGGATCGGTCAAGCAGGGCGATGAAGCCGGGTAAGGCCCAGAAGGACAGGGTGTCGGGCGGAGCGAAGCTTTCCTGCACACGCGCTACGGTCATGTTGGTGTCGAGCGCAAGCGGGCGCGGCGCCGAAGGCAGACGGCCAGGCAGGATCGTGCGCGCATCATCGAGCTGCCATACTCCCCTGCCCAGCCGTGCCTTGGTCGCTTCCACCCGTTGCAACAGGCGGTCATTCCCGTCGAGCCGAAAGATGCTCACGTCGTTTGCGGTCAGTTGGCCCTTTTGCAAGGTCACGCCGTGGGCGTGCAGGATTGCCACACCCTGCGGGGTCAGTCCGGCGTCGGCTTCGCGCAGCCAGAGCTGGCCGCCATTCAAGGCCAGCGGGCCGCCGCCGGTCCGCAGATAAATGTTCTCCATCGCCTCCGCGCGCGCCCGCATCACCGCCGAGACGGGGCTGATCGCCCCAGTCGCAAAACAGCCGATGGCGACCGCACAGAGGAGCGGTGCGGCCAGGAACTGCCAGGCCGAAACCCCCGAAGCCCGTGCCACGATCAATTCGGAGGATCGGGTCAGCTTCCAGAAAGCCATGATTCCGCCAAGCAGGACCGCAAATGGCAGAATCTGCATGCAAATCCATGGCAGCCGCAGGGCGGCGATTTGCGCGACGATGATGAAGGTGGCGTCCGGCCTGGTCGCCGAGCGGCGCAACAGCTCGATGAAGTCGAACAGCCCGATCAGTCCGGTCAGGGAGGCCAGCATTCCGGCCAGCGTCAACACGAAAACCCGGGCGATGTAGAGGGACAGGGTTACGGCGATCAGCATCCGATCAGGTCGCTCCCAGCCTCACCTGCAGGGCGGGGGGCATCAGCCGCAACTCGGGGCCGAACAACGCCCAGCTACAAAGCAAGCCCGGCACGATCGAGTCCGCCCAGATCAATGGGATCAAGGAGAGCTGCTTGGCCGCCAGATCCACCAGCGCCAGTCCGGCGGCGAGCAAGCCCACCACGGCCAGGATCGCAAAAGCCGGCCGAACCAGCCCGCCGTGGCGGCGGAATGTGCCCATCAAGACCGCCACCAGCGCGACCAAGGTGAACGACACCGTCGTCAGCGGTGTCGCCAGGCGCCGATGCGCTTCCACCTCCAGCTTGGGAATGTCCTGCGCCATCACCGCACCCGCCGGCGGATGCAGCAGGTCGCCGATCGACATCTCGGTCATATCGCGAAAGCGCTGCTCCGCACCGCGCGCACCGGGGCTGAGATCGATTGCATCCTCGGCGAAGGTGAGCACATTCAACCGGCCGGTCTGGCGGTCGATCTCCTGCCGGCTGCCATTGAACAGCAGCACCTGAGGCGTCGCTTCCGATCCGATCAGGCGGCCGCGTTCGGCCAGAATGGTCGCCGGGTTGTTGCTCTGGCGCGTATCCTCTATGAGGATGCCTCGCAGCTGACCGTCAGGATCGCGGGTTCGTACATAGACCGTCAGGTCGTCAGATACTTGCGTAAACACGCCCTCCTGCAACAGAAATGCAGCCACCCGGTTGCGGATCTCGAACTGGTATTGCCGGAATTCGCTCGATGCGGCGGGCACCACCCAGAGGTTCAGCAGGTAACCAAGCGCCGTGGCGAGCAAAGCCACCGCCAGGGCGGGACGCGCCAGCGCCAGCGGCGATAGCCCGGTCGCCCGAAGTACTGTCAGCTCGCGGTCGCCAGCCAGCCGTTGGTAGACAAATTGTACGACGACGAACGTTGTAATCGGCAGAATTACCGACACGAAGTAGGGGATCTGCAGGCTCGACAGTTCAAGAAATACCCGGATTGAGAGACCTCGATTGACAACCAACTCGACGAACCGCAGCGACTGGGTCAGCCAAATCAGCGCAACCAGGCCCGTGGTGACCGCGATCAGTGCGAGCAACAACTGCCGGAACAGGTAACGGTCGATCCGGCTGACCAGCGAGCCCGGTTTGACGGGTAGTATCCTCATCGCCCCACTTTAGCCGCCGCAGCACATCCAGCCAAACCGCAATCCGCTTTGGCCGGCCATGACGGCCCGGCCGTGCCGCGGCGAGAATGGCGCGAAGCGCCTAAACAGAACGGGATCCAAGGGCCTCTCGGCCCTTGGCGGGGTCCAGGGGCAGCGCCCCTGGCCTTCGCGGCGCCGCCGCTCGACGCAAGCGGTCGTTGATCGCCAACCCAAGCCCTTCCATCGGCACCGCCATGACCGCGATTGCGCGCAAACCTCGCTGGCGTCCTGTCTCATCCAGCGCTCGCAAGCCGGCGAACAGATTGGCGGCCGCCTCGACGAGATCGGCCGAGTCGCTCAACTGGAACAGTGCCCCTCCCCCCGCGAGCGCCGGGCCGAAGGCAAGCAGGGCCTCGTCCGCCGCGACCGTGCGGGCATTGAGCCGCACCGGCAACGACGGCGCATAGTGTGACGCCAGCAAACCAGGAGAGCGCAGCCCACCGACGGCGGGCGTCGCGCCGCTCTCGATCGGTCCCGCCACATCGACGATGGCCTCGCGCGTGATGCCACCCGGTCGAAGCAAGAGCGGCCGCAGGCCGGTCAGGTCGAGCACGGTGGATTCCACGCCCACCGGGCACGCTCCGCTGTCGAGCACGGCGTCGATCCGCCCGGACAATCCCCCCAGCACATGGGCCGCGGTGGTTGGGCTCACCTGCCCCGAGAGATTGGCGGACGGCGCCGCGACCGGCCGCCCGACGGCTCGGAGCAGGCTCAGCGCATCCCTTTGCGCCGGCACGCGCACCGCGAGCGTTTGCAGCCCGGCACTAACCAGCAATGCCACCGGGCACTCCGCCCGCCGCGGCAGCACCAGGGTCAGCGGTCCCGGCCAGAATGCCTCGGACAGGCGTCGTGCCGTGGCATTCTCCTGCACATGGGCGAGCGCAGCATCGGCATTGGGATAGTGGCAAATCAGAGGGTTGAAACGCGGCCGTTGCTTGGCCGCGAAGATCGCCGCCACGGCACGGGGGTCGGTGGCGTCCGCACCAAGCCCGTAGACGGTTTCGGTCGCAAATGCGACCAACCCGCCGGCACGCAAGAGGGCAGCAGCGCGAGCAATTCCCGCGGCGTCCGGGGGCAGGATTTCGGTCACTCTCGTCCTGTCGCGTAGAAATGCGGATTCACCCACCCTGGCTTGCCGTACCTCAGCACCAGGTCGCTTTCGACCACCCGCACCGCGCCCCCGGCCGCTTCCAGAACCGCCTGTGCCGCACAGGTATCCCATTCCATGGTGGTGCCGAAGCGCGGATAGAGATCCGCCACCCCCTCGGCGAGCAGGCAGAATTTCAGCGCAGAGCCAATGTTGAACAGCGAGGATACCCGTCGCCGGGCAAGAAAGGGCTGCATGCGCGCATCCTTGCCGTGGTAGCGACTGGCCAGGACGACCATGCCCGCATCGGGCGGACGACGCGCGGCAATGGCGGACTCGCCCGCCGCCGACCGCTTCACCGCGCCACGCCCCACCACCCCGCCGTAGATCACGCCCTTCGCCGGCGCTCCCACCACACCCAGCACCGGTCGGCCGGCCCGCACCAGGCCGATGCAAACCGCGAAATCGTCTCGCCCGGCCGTGAACTCGCGCGTGCCGTCGAGCGGATCGACGCACCAGAACCGATCGCTCCGCTCCGGTACATGCCCCGCTGCGTTCTCCTCCTCCGCCACCACCGGCAAATCCGGCGTCGCGGCACGCAGCGCCGCGACAATCAGCCGCTCAGCCAGCTGATCCGCCTCGGTCACCGGCGAGCAGTCGGCCTTGCGCATGGTGTCGAAGCCGCGCGCGCGAACCGCGAGGATGGTATCGGCGGCCTCGGCGGCAAGCCTGAGAGCAAGCGCGAACAGATCGGTATCGTCCATGGCCTCTCATAGAACCGCGGAGGACAAGAGCAAAGCCTGCCCCCGGGCGGTGGCGAATTGATGTGGCACTGCTACAGTTCTCGCCTGAACCACGGAGTTGAGTCCCATGCTCGATGTCGCCTTCGCCCCCTCGGCCCTGCCCAGGACCGGTGCCCTCGTGCTGCTGGCCGAGGAGGAAGGCGAGCCCGACGCCATCCGCCTGGCGGCAGACGAAGCCACCGGCGGCGCCGTTGCGCGCGCATTGGAAGCAGCCGAATTCAAGCCCAAGGCGGGCAAGGTGTGCACGCTGCTCGCCCCCGGCGCCGGGCTCGGGCGCATCGTCGTCGTCGGCATCGGCAAGCGCGCCGGGCTCACCCCTCGCACAGCGGAGGAGGCCGGCGCCGTCGCCGCGGCCGAATTGTCACGCGAATCCAAGGCCAGCATGGCCGCCGTCGCTCTGCCTGCGGAGCTGGCAGCGGCGATGGCCACCGGCGCGGCCCTGCGCAGCTACCGTTTCGACCGCTACCGCACCACCGAGAAGCCGGAGGAGCGGCCAAAACTCGCGTCCCTGGTCGTCATGACCCCCGAGCACGCTCGCGCCCGTGCGATCTGGGCCACGCGGCGCGCGACGGTGGAGGGTGTGCACCTCGCGCGCGACCTCATCAGCGAGCCCCCCAACGTGCTGAATCCGGCCGAGCTGGCCAGGCGCTGCCAGGCGCTGCAATCGCTCGGCCTCAAGGTGACGACCCTGGGCCGGCGGGAGATGGCAAAGCTCGGCTTCGGGGCCTTGCTGGGCGTCGCGCAAGGCAGCGGCAATGAGCCACGCCTGGTCATCATGCGCTGGAACGGTGCCGCTGCCGAGGCGAAGGGCAAGCGGAGAGGCGCCGGCAAGCCGCTCGCCTTCGTCGGCAAAGGCGTCACCTTCGATACCGGCGGCATCTCCATCAAGCCGGCGGCCGGCATGGAAGACATGAAGTTCGACATGGCCGGCGCCGCGACCGTGATCGGGCTGATGGCGGCGCTGGCCGGCCGGCATGCCAAGGTGGATGCGGTGGGTCTCGCCGGCCTGGTCGAGAACATGCCGAGCGGCACCGCACAGCGGCCGGGAGATGTGGTCAAGACCTACTCCGGCCAGACGGTCGAAGTCGTCAACACCGATGCCGAGGGCCGCCTCGTGCTCGCCGACGTGCTCTGGTATTGCCAGCAGAAGTTCGACCCGCGGATCATGATCGACCTCGCCACGTTGACCGGAGCCATGGTGGTCAGCCTGGGGCACGAATATGCCGGCTTCTTCAGCAACGACGAGGAACTCGCCCGACGACTCCATGCCGCCGGCGAGACCACCGGGGAGAAGGTCTGGCGCATGCCATTGGGGGAGGCATACGACAAGCTGATCAAGTCGGATATCGCCGACATGAAGAATGTCGGGGGCCGGCCGGGCGGCGCCATAACCGCAGCGCAGTTCATCCAGCGCTTCGTCAATGGCAAGCCCTGGGCGCATATCGACATCGCCGGCACGGCCTGGACCAGCAAGGACACCACGCTGGTGCCGAAGGGAGCCACCGCGTTCGGCGTCCGCCTGCTCGACCGCCTGGTGGCCGAGCACTACGAGGGTTGATCGCTCGATGGCCGAAATCGGCTTCTACCATCTGACCCGCACCGGCGCCGAGGTGGCGCTGGGGCGGTTGCTCGGCCGTACGCTGGCAGCGGGGAGCCGCGCCCTGGTGCTGTGCCCCAGCCCGGAACGGGTGGCGGCTCTCGACGCCGCGCTCTGGCTCTGCGCCGATCCGGACTGGCTGCCGCACGGCACCGCCGAAACCGGCCACCCGGAGCTGCAGCCGATCTGGCTCGCCGTGGCGCCGGATAGTGGCGCCGCAGCCAATGGCGCGCGGTTCCTGTTCCTGCTGGATGGCGCCGAATCCGGTGAACTGGGCCGCTACGACCGCGTGTTCGACCTGTTCGACGGTGCCGACGAAGCGGCCGTTGAGGCGGCGCGACGTCGTTGGGCTGCCGCGCGGGCTGCCGGTCATGCGCTCGCCTACTGGCAACAGACCGCGCATGGCTGGGAGCGCAAGTAGCGAGGCGCTGCCTCACGCTCCCCCAGGGGGCTCTGCCCCCAGGACCCCCGCCAGGGGCCGTGGGGCCCCTGGACCCCAAACGAATGGGATTCGCGGGCCTCTCGGCCCTTTGCGGGGTCCAGGGGCAGAGCCCCTGGCCTCGGCAGGTCGCCCATGCTTGAATTTCCGGTCCCCCCAGGACGGAAGGACGCCCGTGATGCCGCTCGATGACAATGGCCTGCTGGCTGCGCTACGCGATACCCGGCCGGTCGATGAGATCTGCCGTGCCGCCGGCGTTTCCGCCGCCGAATTCGCAGCCGCACGGGATCGCTGGTTGACCCGGCTCGCCACGGTCGGCGAGGGAACATTCGCCGGACCCCTCGGCGGCCCGGTGGAGATCCTGCGCGACCGTGCCGGCGTACCCCATATCTATGCCACCAGCACCACCGATCTTTATTTCGGGCTCGGATTCGCCATGGCCCGGGACCGGCTGTGGCAGATGGACCGGCTGCGGCGCCGCGCGCTTGGCCGGCAGGCCGAGATCCTCGGGGGGGCGTATGTTGCCGCCGATGCGGCCCATCTGACCGTTGGCCTCGACGAGATCTGCACCCGCGAGGCCGGCGCGATCGATCCTCCCACCGCGGCCCTGATCACGGCGATGGTTGGCGGCATCAACCGCTTCATCGAAGTCGCCGGCGGCGATCTGCCGCCTGAGTTTCATCTGCTCGACTACCGGCCAGCCCCCTTCACGCTGTGCTCTGTCATCGCCATCGCGCGCGGTTTCTGGTGGTCGCTGAATGGCCGCATCGACCGCCTTTCGGCAGCCGAATGCGCCCGCTTCTTTCCGGCGCCGTTGCGCGCGCTCTACCTGACGCCGGAGGCGGCAGAGAACGTCATCCTGCCCGCCTCCGCCGGCGGCCTCCACGCCCATCCCGCGGGAGCGGACGATGCGACCGGCAGCAACAACTGGGCACTCGCCGGCAGTCGCACGGCAAGCGGCAAGCCGATCCTCTGCGGCGATCCCCACCAGCCATTCTGGGTGCCGTCGTCGTGGTACGAGTTCGCGTTGCACGGACCCGAGGACAACGCGGCCGGCTGCGGCCATCCGGGGCTTCCAGGGCTGTGGTGGGGAAGCAACGGCGTTGCCGCCTGGGCGCTGACCAACAACATGGGATCCACCCGCGACCTCTATTGCGAGGAGGTCGATCCGAACGACCCCGGCCGCTACCGTGACGGCGAACAGTGGCGGCCGTTCGCCACCCGTGAGGTCAGCATCCCGGTGCGCGGCGAGGCGGCGCGCAGCCTCGCCATTCGCTCTACCGTCCGCGGGCCGGTGGTGAACGGGCTGGTGCCGCGCCTGGAGGCCGGCGGCGACCCGCCGCTCGCACTGGCCTGGGTCGGCATGGAACATCTGGACGATCTGCGGGCGCTGGTTGGCCTGTCGCGCGCGCACACATGGCAGCAATTCCGCGAAACACTCAGGGATTGGGCGGTGCCGATCTTCAACTGGGTGTTCGCCGACAGCACCGGGGAGATCGGCTATCAGATGGCCGGACGCATTCCGGTGCGCGGCCGGATCACGGCCGGGTATCGCGACGCCAACCATCCGGCCGACCGCTGGAGCGGGTATATCCCCTTCGAGGAAATGCCCAATTGCAGCAACCCGGCCCGCTGCTATCTCGCCAGCGCAAATCAGCGCCCGGTTCCGGCCTCCGACCCCAGGCCGATCTACGGCGCCTACTCGCAGGGGCATCGCGGGGTGCGCATGGACGCGGTGTTCGCCACCGGCACATGGGATCGCGACGCCAATATCCGGTTCCAGAACGACGTCACCAGCGCCCGGGCGGTACGGCTTGCCCCGCACATCCTGCGCCATCTTGCCGGCGGCGCCGATCCCGACCTCGCTCCGCTGGTCGCGGCCCTCACCGCCTGGGACGGCCGCTACACCCTGGATGCGATCGCGCCCACGATCTTCGAAACCTTCATGTTCATCTGGCAGCGTACCGTTGCCGGCTATTACCTGCCCGAGCGCCTGCTGGATCTCACCATGCAGCAGACCGGCCTCGCCGCGACCCTGCTGGAAAACGACGGGCTGTCGTACTTTGCCAGCGGCACTTCGCCCACCGTGCGGGTGGTCGCGCGGCAGGCCGTGGCGACACTACGGGCGCGACTGGGCGAGGACCCGCGCGCCTGGGCCTGGAAGCAGGTTCACTCGGCGCACTGGCACCATCCGGCCGCGCCTCCCGCGCTTGCCGGGGCAATGGATATCGGGCCGGCGCCGGTGGACGGCGGATCCCACACCATACGCAACACCGGCGGCGAGCTGCCCCCGCACGCCGCCAGCTCAGGGGCCGAATACCGCATGGTGGTCGACCTGTCGGCGCCGGAGGCGTTCCTGGCGGTGCAGAACATCGGCAACTCCGGAGTTCCGGGCAGTCCGCACTACCGCGACCAATTCGAGTGCTGGATGCGTGGCGAATACCACGTCGTTCAACTCAGGCGCGAGGCGTTGGAGGTGGAAAGCACCACCCGTCTCGTTCCGGGCTGACGCCGGCGCTCAAAAAAATAGCCCGCGCAGGAACCCCAGCGCGGGCAACGGTTTCCATTTGCGCGGGAGGTCCGCGCGCCGCATTGGCACGACACTGTAGCGCGGCATCTTCTGCCGGCACCCCTCCAGAAGGTGGGCGTAGGCCAACACCTGCTGCTCGCGCCAGGCCCGGTCGGCCAGCGCGGCCACGCGGGTCGGATAGATCTCGGCAACCCGGCTGATCTTGCCGATATTCGCCACGACCGCCCACATGGCGTCATCGCGCGCACGGCTTAGTGCAATCACCTCACTCATCGAGTGGTGCTGGCATCCGGAGCTCCTGAGGGGCAATGCTAGCGAGGCGGCGGACATCGCGCCAGCCCCGCGGTGGCCGGCTCAGCGTGATGGGCGCCCCCTGTTGCCGTCGAGACGCGGCGGCGTCCCGTCACTTCCGCAGAGGTCGCATGCAATCAGTGCCCACACGGCGCTTGTGCCGTATGCCGCGCTTGCGTAAGGTACTATTAGGTGATGACTGCAAGGCTACTTTCAACAATCCGTATGGCATTCGCGGCCGTTTTGCTCGGAAGTCACGCCGCGGAAAGAAAGTCGAGATGAACATGAAGAAACTGAGATACTGCGTCGACAACGAGTGGATTGAGTCCAGGACAGATAAGTACATGCCTGTCATGAATCCATCCACCGGCGAGCAGATGGCGGAGACGCCGTGCTGCACGCTCGAGGAGGTTTCTTCGGCGGTTGCGGCTGCGGCACGCGCCTGGCCCGCGTGGTCATCCACGCCGATTCCGCTGCGCATCCAGGTCATGTTCCGATTCAAGCAGTTGCTCGACGCGCATCTGGAGGAGCTGACTGTCCTGCTCGCGACCGAAATGGGCAAGGTGCTGGACGAGGCGCGCGGCGACGTGCTGAAGGCAGTCGAGGTCGTCGAGTGCGCCTGTTCGACCCATTACCTGATGCAGGGCGACACCTGCATGAACGTGTCGGTGGGCTACGACACGGTGTCCTACCGCGAGCCCCTCGGGGTGTTCGTCGGCATTGCCCCCTACAACTTCCCGGCCATGATCCCCATGGGCTGGATGATCCCGTTCGCCATAACCACCGGCAATACCTTCGTTCTGAAGGCTGCATCGATGGTTCCCCAGACCGCGATGCGCATGCTTGAACTGCTCATCGAGGCCGGCTTGCCGAAAGGCGTGGTCAATCTGGTCACCTGCAGCCGAGTGGAGGCCGAAACCCTGATGACGCATCCCCTTGTCAAGGGGATCAGCTTCGTGGGTTCGGCGTCGGTCGGGCTGCACGTGTATCAAACCGCCGCGGCCGCGGGCAAACGCGTGCAGGCCCTCACCGAGGCCAAGAATCACGCCCTGGTGCTCAAGAATTGCGTGCTCGAAAGGACGGTTCGCGGCATCATCAACTCCACTTACGGTTGCGCCGGCCAGCGCTGCATGGCGCTGCCGGGCGTCTGTGTCGAAGCGTCGATTGCCGACGAATTCGTTGCAATGCTGACGAAGTTTGCCAAGGAACTGCGCGTCGGGCCGGCCTATCTGCCACAGTCGCAGCTTGGCCCGTTGGTTTCGGCCGGGCAGAAGGACTGGGTGCAGAATTGCATCGCGCGCGGCGTCGACGAAGGCGCTGAGCTGGTTCTCGATGGCCGCAACGTTTACGTCAGCGGCTACGAGGGCGGCTACTACGTCGGCCCGACCATCTTCGATCACGTCAAGCCTGGCTCCTTTGTCGGCGAGCAGGAAGTCTTCGGCCCGGTCACCAGCATCAAGCGGGTCAAGGATTTCGAGGAAGGCCTGGCGATCATGAACGCCAACGAGTTCGCCAACGGGTCAAGCATCTACACGAGCTCCGGCCTGTTCGCGCGCGAGTTCGCCCGTCGCACGCATGGCGGCATGGTCGGCATCAACGTCGGCATCCCCGTGCCGTTCTCGATCTTTCCATTCTGCGGGCACAAGAGATCGTTCTTCGGCGACCTGCATACGCTCGGCAAGGACGGCGTGGCCTTCTACACCGAAACGAAGAGCGTCACGTCGGTATGGTTCGCCGCCGAAGACGCGAAGAAGGCGGTCAGCACGTGGGACGGGACGCTCACTCGCGGCTGAGGGTGGATGCCCTGCGATTCCCGGCACGGAGGCAAGTGGCACGCGCTCGATAAGCCCGGACTGAAGACATGACGCTCGGCGTCGTCACCGGCCTGGCCGCGGAGCGGAGACTCGCGCAGCCGCTCGGTTTGGTCCGGGCCGGCGGCGGCCTCCCCGAGGGCGCTCTGGCGGCGGCGGAATGGCTGGTCGAACAGGGCGTCGATGGGCTGGTCAGTTTCGGGCTCGCCGGCGGACTCGACCCGGGGTTGCGGCCCGGCGACATGGTGGTACCGGAATGGGTGCGCGATGGCGACCGTACCTATGCGACCGCGTACGAGCTTTCCACGCGGCTGGGGTTGCGCCGGGGCATCCTGCTTGCCGGTCGCGCCGTCGTCGCCACCGCCATCGAAAAGGCGAAGCTGTTCGCCCAAACCGGTGCGGCGGCCATGGACCTGGAGAGCGGTGCCGTCGGCCGGGTTGCCGCGCGGCACGCCATCCCGTTCGCCGCGCTGCGGGCCATCTGCGATCCGGCAGGACGCGACTTGCCGCCCGCCTCCCTCGCGGCATTGGACAGGCATGGCCGGGTTGCCATCCTCTCCGTGCTTGCCTCGATCGCGAGGCACCCCCGCCAATTGCCGTCCCTCGTCGCCCTCAGCCGCGACGCCTTCATCGCGCATGCCGCGCTGAAGCGCCGGGTGTCCACCCTTTAATACCAACCGGCTGAAATAGTCACTCGTCGCTGAAGGCCAGGGGCTCTGCCCCTGGAACCCCGCCAAGGGCCGAGAGGCCCTTGGAACCCATTCTTTTGGGCGCTTCGCGCCGTCAGCCCTTCTCCGTCCGTTCAAGGATGGGCAGGAATTCCTTGGTTGCCTTAGCGAGTTCAGCGGCCGGATCGGCGCCGAGGAACATGTTGGTCAGGGCGGCGCCGAAGATGTCGCGATACTCGGTGACTGCGACAATTTCCGGATAATCCGGGCGGGCGATCGTGGCGGAGACGCGCATGGTCTCGATCCACTCCTGGGGAAGCGCGGTCTTCGGGGCGGCCTTGGCGCGAACGAACGCGGATGCACGGGGCGGCGCGCCGGCGCCCGTAACAAGTTGCCGCGTCATCATGTCCTTGCCGCAGGCCCACTGGATGTACAGCCAGGCCGCCCCTTTGCGCGGGCACGCGGTGGGAATCGACAGCCCGTCCGCGGTCAGCCCGCTGTAGTGGGCCACCGGGCCGGGCGGGGTGACGCCGTAGCCGACCTTGCCCACCACCTTGGATACGGTCGCATCTTCCAGGGGCTGCGCGAAACCGGAGGCATCGAGCCACATGGCGGCGTGGCCCTGGGCGAAGGTGTTCTGCGATTCGTACCAATTGAAGCCGACCGAGCCGGGCGGTGCGTAGTTGCGCATCAGCGTCTGATCGAGTTGGGCAGCCGCCACCGCCTCCGGACTTGTCGTGTGGACGGTAAGGTCGGGGTCTATGCCGACTTTGCCCCAGCCCAGCAGGAAGCAGCACCAGGCGCCCACGTTGGCGTTCTTGAGGCCACGGTCCACCCAGCCGTAGATGCCGCGTTTGGGGTCGTGCAAGGCCTTGGCGGCGTCGGCCAGTTCGCTGAGGGAGCGCGGATAGGGAACCCCCTTTTGTGCGAAAATCTCCTTGTTCCAGTATAGGGTATTGTAGTCGGCGTTCTGCATGATCGTGTAGATCCGGCCATCAGGGTGGGTGGAGAACTGCATCACCGGGCCGGAAAAATCCGCGATGTCGAAGTCCGGCGAGGTCATCTCGGGATCGGCCAGCAGAGTGCGCAGGTCGACCACCCAGGTCGTCTTGGCCAGCATGGCCTTCTGCACGTGCGGCGCGATGTTGACCACGTCGAAGCTGGGGTGACCGCTGGCGAACTCGAGGACGGATTTCTGCCGGAATTGCTGCTCCGGCACCTGCTCCGCGGACACCCTGATGCCGGTGAGCTCCTCGAATTCGTGCTGGCTGGCCAGCAGCATGTCCCCGCGCGGGTTCTTCGAGAGATAGACCCCGAGCGACTGCCCTTTGTAGCGTTGCCAGTCGAAGCCCGCGGCACGCGCCGGGCTCCTGGTCGCGAAGCCACTGACGGCGAGGGCAGCCGCGCCGGCCCTCAATACGCGACGCCGCGGCAGTTTGCCCAGTGGGCACGGTTCATTGGACGTCATGGCGATTTCCTAACCCGACATTCGCGGCTTGTCCGCGCCTCACGACCGGCATGTTAGCCCTGGAACGTTGCGATATGCAACATGTGGAGTGACGTACGGGGTTGCCGGAGCCCTCACAGCGAGGCGGTGCCGCGGCGAAGATGGCGCGAAGCGCCTAAAAGATTGGGATCAAAGGGCCTCTCGGCCCTTTGCGGG
>Ga0326727_10019000_pt1 | contig 13923 bp, 12 predicted proteins | sample MB2enrmetagenome_FD_207643 | JGI IMG/M metagenome (GOLD analysis project Ga0326727, IMG submission 207643) | Lab enriched peat soil microbial communities from McLean, Ithaca, NY, United States - MB29MY | ecosystem: Environmental > Terrestrial > Soil > Wetlands > Peat | place: USA: New York... | reverse complement strand
CTTTGGCGTAAGGCATGATCTTGTGCCTGGATTCTCTGTGTTCAAGATAGAAGCCCGTGCGGTCGCCCGTGAAGATGTCTACCGCGAAGGCAATGCCCCGCTCATGCACCACAAGATCCCGGCTCTCTACGTTGCCATGGAGAGGACCGATGGAAGGCCTGAAACCCTCGTTGGAGCGCGTCTTGGAATCGGAGCGCTCGAAGATACTGCAGGAGGGCAGCGCTGATTTCAGGATCTCTGCAAGGTCTCCCTTGATCTCATCCATGAAGGGGGTTATGGCCTGCAGCACGAGCACGTTGTTGTAACGGTCCACTACCAAGCCCGGCAAAAGGTCACCCTCGGCATTGATGATGCGGTAGCAGCTCGTATCCGCAGGGATGATACGTTCACGCAGCACAAGGGCGTTTCTTATCCTTGCATCGAAAAAGGCCTTGTCAATAGGCTCTTTGCCGAGGGTGAGTACACGCACCGCCAGCTGAGAAATGGGATTATATGTTCCCTGGCATATGAACTGCCCCCTGGAGCCCAGCACCCTGCAGAGATGCTCCATCTCAGGTTCGCCTTGGACCTTGTCCACTGCCCCGGAATATATCCATGGATGCCCGAGGAGCACAGGCATTTCCTTTTTGGGTTTCAACTGCACGATCAGCATAGATCTGAGCCTTTAACACAGTTTACCTGGGTATGGAAGGGATGATTGGCCGAGGGGTGGTCGAACAAAGGGGGTAGATCATGACGGATTATCACCTATTCATTTTCAACCCCGCACTGGCTTCAATGAAGGCAGCGATAGCATCGATATCCTCAAAACGAAAGTGTGGAATGCCTATGGCAAGGGTTTCCCGGCTGACAATGGCGATGTATTCCGGGCCGGGCTGTTCCACACACAGGGGTGTGGTGTAGATCTCTTCATTGAATACCTCGATCTTCTTAAAGGGTCCGGCCTTGAACCCTTCGACCAGGACGATATCCATATCTTGGGATGCAACAGTGTAAAGGTAGTCGTTTTCCGGATGCTTCGGCTCATACATCAGGAGCCCATCCGGCGAGAACAGGATGATGCGATCAGCGCCGCTGGCCGCAAATTTGAAGGTATCCTTGCCTTGAGGGTCCACGGACTGCCGGTGCATGGCATGCTTGACTGCCGCGACCTTCCTGCCCCGCCTCTTCAGTTCGGGGATGAGATGTTCGAGGAGATACGTCTTTCCGCTGTTCGTTCCCCGGGCGACAAAGGAGATGACATTGCGGTAAGCAGTATCCACGTTGTTTGTATAATTCGCCGCTGATGGGGGAGTCAAGGAAAAGGGGGAGGATGAGCAGGGATAAGTTTTAAATAATTTTAGAATCGTGGTTTTTTAGGACGTCGCGGCTGAAGCCGCTCCTATGAGGTCCTTCTTTTTCTCTTCACTAATCACTATTCCCACTTCGACTTGTTCTTCTCTCTGAGAGAGCCGGGAATCGCCTTACGTCTGTTGTTCACGGATCACGGGGTAGCGGTGTGAATAACTCTGAGAGTCGCAGATGACCTGCACGGCGCATCGGCTCTGGGCATTGATGATGATGGGCCCCAGCAGGTTGATGGTCATGCGCCTTGGGTCATTGCGCGGGATGGTAACGATGCAGACCACATCGAGTTCGGCTTCTTGTTTGACATCGAGTTCATTCATGACGTTCTCGTCAACATCAACGGAGTAGTCGGCCTTTATGATTCGAGGATTCATGACCACAAAGGCCAGTTCACCGTCCTCCACGCTTTGGAGCCAGAAAAAGGGTGATCCTTCACTATGGGGAAACAGGATGTATTGCTTATTCTTGGCAAATCCCAGGATGCCCCTGGGAAATGTGATGACCTTATCTTCCTGAATCGCTATCTTTCCGAAACGCAGCGTTTCAATCTCCAAGATTATCCCCCCTACGTGGTGCCGATAAAGTCTGCAAGACTTAAGCCCGTGATCATGGAGGCGCTTTTCAAGGTCGCCTCGTATATGGTCTGCTCGTTCGTCAGATCGGTGATTCCCTGGGCATAATCCAGGTCCTCAATATTAGATACGCTTGCCGTTATGTCTGTAGAGTTGCTTGTGAGGCGGTTATTTGTATCATCCAACCTGTTCACGGTCCCTCCGACCGTGGCCAATGCATTCGAGACGACCGTTCCGGCATCGGAAATACCGGTTAGCTGCGCGCTGATACCACTCTGGTCATTGTCAGTCAGCGCCTTTTCGAGATTCAGCAGGCTCGCCATGATGTTGCCTGAGGAGTTGCTGAATATCTCACTTCCCGGGATATTGGTCTGGGCACTTTGTCCTGCGGCGATCTGCACGGAAATGCCGGAATCATTACCCTGGTACATGGTCTTCCATTCTCCACCGGTATAGACATACATCTCGTTCTGGTCATCCACCATAACTGCAGTACCTTCGGTCGGTGCCCCCTGGTCAACCCAGCTGGAGGTGGCGGAACTATATTGCAAGATATGGTCTTTTGTGGCGTCGTTTGCGGTGTCGATGTATCTGTCTCCATCTGCCGGAGAGGCAGGGGGTGTTGACGACATGGTGGCGACGTCATCCTGCAAGTTGGCTGCATCAACATCCAAGTACGGCTCATTCTGGGTCATGGTACCGCTAAAGAGGTATTTATTGTTATACGTCTGATTGGCAATACTCAGGATCTCGGATCTGATCTGTTCTACCGCATTAGCCGCCGATGCCCTCGTATCTGCTGTGGCCGTGGAGGAGGACTGCTGCACGGCAATCTGACTGGCATTATTCAGGAGGTTTTGCACATCCTGGAGGGATGAATCCATCTGGGAGAGCCACCCATTGGCGTAGGTAATGTTTGATTGGTATTGGGTATTTGCGCTCAGCTCTGACCGGTATGCCAGCACGGTTGAGAGACCTATCGGGTTATCCGATGGGCTGTTGATCTGCTTTCCGGAAGATATCTCGCTGTTCAGCTTGTACATCTGCTCAGAACTCTGATCGATGCCCGTGGTGATTTGGGAATAGAGCATTTGATTGGTTACTCTCATATATCACCCTTATCGGCAAAAGTGTTGCCGCTCTTTAAACCATGCAAGGGGTTTACCAACATGATAAATACAGGGACTTACGTGATCTCGGACAGAGCGAGGCGGAAAAGACTTCCCTATGGCAGGTATTCTTTTCCTTCATCCCCTGCTTATATACTCCTGGATAGAGCGGCATTCCTTGATGAGGGACTCTTCGTCAACAGTTAGTGATTTATAGTCCTTCACCACAATCTTGCCGTTGATGACGACATCTTTCACATTGCCGCCGGTGGCTGCATAGATGATGTGGGAGACTGGGTTATGCACCGGAACCAGGTTGGGTGCCTTGCCGTCGAGCACCACGATGTCTGCAGGCCTGCCCGGCTCAATCCTTCCGCCGTCAAAATGCAAGGCCCTGGCGCCGTTCTCCGTCACGAGGGACATGGCGGTGCATTCATCAAGCACGGTCGGGTCCATGCAGGCGATCTTGTGCAGTTTGGCGACTGTCGAGATCTCACTGATGATGTCGAGGTTGTTGTTGCTCGCGCATCCGTCGGTTCCTATGGAAACGTTCACCCCGGCCTTGATCATCTTCGGCACCGGTGCAATACCGGATGCAAGTTTCATGTTGCTCTCGGCATTGTGTGCAACAGAGACCATCCTCTTTGCCAGCAGGGCGATCTCCCGGTCGTTCAGGACCACACAATGCGCAGCCAGTGTCCGGATCGAGAGGCAGCCGATAGAGTCCAAGAGCTCCACCGGGGACATATTGTGGTCCTTCCTGATCTGCTCGACCTCAGAGACGGTTTCGCTCAGATGGATCTGATAAAGAAGGTTAAATTCTTCTGCAAGGGCATATGCATCCTTCAGGATCTGTTTGGTGCAGGTGTATGCAGCATGGGGAAAGACAGAAGGCCTTACCAAATCGTCATCCAGCCAGCGCAGGATAAAGTTGCGGGCGTGCGCGATGGCGCGCTCGGGGTCTGAAAGAGAGGGCGTGGGAAACTGGAGAATACCCTCCCCGATCCATGCCCTGATGCCCACCTCCTTGGAAGCCCTGCCTACCTCATCCTCATAGAAATACCCGTCGCAGAATGCCGTAGTGCCTGACCGGGTCATCTCCCAGGCAGCCAGGAGGGATCCGATGTAAACGAACTCCCTGTTCACATGCTTGGCCTCTGCGGGGAAGATGTAATCCTTAAGCCATGTCATGAGCGGCAGGTCATCGGCGATTCCCCTGAATAGAGTCATGGGCGCATGGGTATGGGTGTTTATGAGCCCCGGCATGACGATGTCGTGAGGGCCTCCGAGGATTTCGGTGATGCCCTCGGGGAGATCGGGTGTGATATCAATAATTTTTGACTTATCCACAATGACAAAGTGATCCTTCATGACATCATATGCCGATTTTATGACATAGCCGCCTTGCACGGCGAACTTACTCATGTACATCTCCTCTTAGAAATCCTTGATGTTCCGGCGGTAGCGCAGCGCACTTGCCAGAGTCACCTGATCCATGTATTTCAGCTCCCCCCCCATGGGGACGCCGGATGCGATCCTGCTTACCATTATACTCAAGCCCGCATCATGGATCATCTTGCTGATGTAATGAAACGTGCCTTCGCCATCCACAGAAGGGTTTGTGGCAACGATCACCTCACTCACACCGGAATGTTTGAGCCTCTCCATCAGTTCGGAGAGCCTGATGTCCTCCGGTCCGATGCCTACCAGCGGCGAGATGAGTCCGTGGAGCACGTGGTAAAGGCCTCTGAAGGTATTTGCCGACTCCAGGGCCAGGACATCACTCGGCTCCTCCACTATACAGATCTGCGTCTGGTCCCGCGAGGGGTTGATGCATATGGAACATTTCTGCCGGTCCGTGAGGTTAAAACATACCGGGCAAAGCCTGATCTGCTCTCGAACCGTTTTCAGTGTGGCTGAGAGATCCTCCGGGAGATTTCCTTTATCCGCAAGGATAAAGAGCGCAAGCCTGGTCGCGGTTTTTTCTCCGATGCCGGGGAGTCGCTTGAGCTGGCTTATGAGGTCCCGTAAGGGCTTGGGATATGGGTCCATATCAGAGAAGATCGATGGGCAGGGGGACACCTCCGGAGATCTGCTTCAGCTCCTGGGCTGCAAGCTCGCGCGATCTGCGGATGCCCTGGTTTACGGCAGTCAGGATGAGGTCTTCGAGCATGGGGATATCCCGAGGATCCACGCATAAAGGGTCGATCTTGATAGAGACAATCTCTTGTCGGCCATTGACCGTCACCGTGACCATACCCCCACCGGTATCTACGGTCACGGTCTTGCGCGCAAGCTGTTCCTGAATCTCCTTGATGCGCTCCTGAAGCTGTTGGGCCTGCTTGATGAGCTCTTTGAAGTCGACTTCCATGGACCGTACGTTAATCGCGAAGGCATCGGCTGTCAAGGAGTCGGTGGTTTATGAACATGAGTTTTAGGTTTTAAGTGTTAAGAGTATGGATAGTATCAATAAAGCTTTAAAGTTAAAACCTAACACTTAAAACTTCTTACCATGATTGAATCGTTGCTGGGTTTATCTGGACCTGATGCAGAGCCTCCTTGACAATGAATCCCCATGCCGCGTATCGTTTCTTATCAAAGTATATGAGAGGAGAAGCCATGCCACGGACCTTCATCGACCTCTCCATTGCCATTGAGAACGGCCTGCCCAGCGATCCGCCCATGATGATCCCCAAGATAACCTATCTCGATCACAGGCTCGGGGCCGAAACCATGAAGCTCTTCTATCCGGGCATTACGGAGAAGGACCTACCCGACGGCCTGGGTTGGGCCTTGGAGATACTTGAGCTGTCGACACATGCGGGTACACACATGGATGCCCCCTGGCATTATCACCCAACCCAGGATAAAGGCAGTCCTGCACTCACCATCGACCGGTTCCCCCTTCAATGGTCTGTGGGAAGCGGCGTAAAGTTAGATTTCTCCGCAAAACCGGACGGATATAACATCACCTCCGAGGACATCAAGAAGGGGCTTTTTGGCATCGGCTACTCGCTTCAGGAAGGGGATATCTTCCTTGCCCAGACCGGCGCCGCCCAGTATTGGGGAACACCCGAATACCTTGTGAAGGGCAGTGGATTCGGCCGTGAGGCCACCCTGTGGCTTGTGGATCAGGGGGTACATGTGGTCGGTACTGATGCCTGGAGCTGGGACAGGCCTTTGTCGTTCCAGGCACAAGACTTCGAGCGCACCCAAGACCCATCAGTGATCTGGGAAGGCCACTTTGCAGGTATCGAGAAGGGGTACTTCCAGATCGAGAAGCTCACCAACCTGGAGAAGCTTCCTCCAAGGGGCTTCACCTTCTACTGCTTCCCCATAAAGATCAAGGGGGCGAGCGCGGGATGGATCAGGGCGGTGGCGGAGATAGATAAGTAGGAGCGGCTTTAGCCGCGATTGTAGATTGTAAATGGGTGGGTGGAGCGGCAGCGTAACCCGAGAAAAAATCCTTGCCCCCCTGTTTAATAAGGTCTAGACAGAGGCCATGCTTGCCATTGATGTCGGCAACACGAACATTACTACAGGCATCTTCGAGGGCAGCGGGCTGAAGGCCGTATTCCGCATGCCAACGGAGGTATGCCTGAAGAAATCGGCCTTTCTCCCCCTTCTCCCGGATGTCCGCAAGACACTGCGTGATGCGGCGGTCATGGTGAGCGTTCGGAGCGGAGCGACAAAGATCATCCTGAAAGAATTTGAGGAATCAACAGGCCAACTCCCCATGCTTGTAAATGTGAATACACCCATGGGGATAAAGATCCGCTATGATACAAAAGAGACCTTGGGCATCGACAGGCTTGTATGCGCCGCAGCCGCCTTTCACCTGTACCGGAAAAGACATAAGCCTATCATTGTCATAGACATGGGTACGGCTACCACCATTGATTATGTAACCGTTCACGGTACCTTTATCGGCGGCATGATTGCGCCGGGTATTTCAAGTGCTTATGAAGGCCTGCTGGCATCAGCCCCCCAGCTTCCAAGGCTTGATGACCTCTCGCCGGGCGAACTTATCGGGGCATCCACCAATGCATGCGTACGCTCAGGTGTGGTCATGGGCCATATTTACATGATTCGAAAGGTAGTGGAGATGATGGCCCGCCGCGACGGCACCAAACCGGTGGTTGTTCTCACGGGCGGGCCTTCCGGAATGGTTGCAGAGGTGCTCCCAAAGGCATATATCATTGACGAACACCTCATGCTCAAAGGGCTTTCCATTATTTATTCTTCACGGATTGAAAAAAAGTGTTAAGATTTCCCTATTGTTTGTCCGATACTGGTTGTATAAGCTGTTTTATAGGCAAACAACCAATAAAGTAAGGGATTACTTGCTCAAGGACGTAATGGATTACATCAATCAAATACGAGGGTTTGCCCCGCGCTTCCTTATTCTTGCCGCGATCATTTTCGCCTTTTCAGGCTCTCTTCATGCTGCGACTAGCGTGGCAGAGGCATTTCAGAGTGCGAACGCGGCTGCCATCGAGCTTCATCGGGATACGGACAAGAAAAAAGACCGGGTGAGCTGGATGGCGGTCATCCACAAGTATCAGAACGTGGTGAAAAACTATCCCCATTCGAGCTTCGCTCCCAAGGCAAAATATAAGGCGGCTAAGCTCTATGAAGATCTTCATGCCTTTTCGTCAAACCCCAAAGACCTTGAACGGGCTGTAGATACCTACCTGGGAGTAGCGGACGAGTATCCTGGAAGCCCCCTTGCAGATGATTCTCTCTACAAGGCAGCCCAGATCTATCATTTTCAGCTAAGCTCCAAACAGAAGGCCTATTCCCTCTATCAAAAGATTATCAAAGATTATCCTGACGGCAATATGGTGCAGCTTGCGAGAGAACAGATCAACTCCTTAAATATTGAGAAGAAGAGCGTCACTGATGAATCAAAATCAGGGCTTGGCGAGCTCAAGACTGTCCGTCAGTGGTCGGACAAGGATTACACCCGTGTTGTCATCAATTTTGATAAGAACGTCTCGTTCAATACCTTTGCATTGCCCGCCGATGCCAAGGTAAGCAAACCCCACCGTGTCGTGATCGAGCTGGATAATGCAAAGGTATCCCCGGATATCCCGTTCAAGACAACGGTGAATGACGGTATTCTCACGACGATACGGGTCTCCCAGTTCCAGAAGACAAAGGTACGGGTCGTTCTGGATCTTGCGCACAAGTTCTCTTACCATGCCTTCCCTCTTGATGACCCATCAAGGCTGGTAGTGGACATAAGCAAAGATGGATCGGCAGCAAAAATGGCCTCAATCCACCCGGTACAGGAACCCGTGAAGACATCGGGCGAGGATGAAGTCAAGAAGGGCACGGCCAGGCCTGAAAATGGATTCAAGAAGGTCCCCAAGTGGTCGAAATCGCAGATGAGTGATGATGTGCCCTCTATTGCCGCCCAGCTTTCTCTCAAGGTCTCGAGGATTGTCGTGGATGCGGGACACGGGGGCAAGGATCCCGGTGCCAAAGGACCGGGCGGCCTCCAGGAAAAGGATTTTACGCTCGTAATAGCCAAGGCCCTTGCACGAAGGCTTAGACTCGAAGGGTTCGATGTCTACCTGACAAGGGACAGCGATGTGTTTCTCACCCTTGAAGAACGCACGGCGTTTGCCAATAAGAAAAGGGCCGACCTGTTCATATCGATCCATATCAATGCCTCCGACGACAGCTCTGCCCAGGGCATCGAAACCTATTTCCTGAACCTCACCACCGATTCCTCTGCCATCGAGGTGGCGGCCCGGGAGAATGCAACCACGTCAAAGTCCATCAGCGACCTGCAGCTCATTATCAACGACCTCATGCTCAATTCCAAGATCAACGAATCGTGTCGTTTTGCGAATTGTGTTCAAAAGAGCATCATATCATCGGTACTCGCAACTGATTATACGGGCAAGGACTTCGGCGTGAAACAGGCGCCATTCTACGTCCTGCTTGGGGCACAGATGCCCGCCATCCTGTGCGAGCTTGGCTTCATTACCAACAATGCCGATTCTTCACTGCTCCAGAGTGATGCATACCAGGCCACCCTCATTGATGGTATTGCAAAGGGGATCAACAAGTATATAATGAACACCACCTACGCATATAACAGGAGGAAACATTGAGACGCCTTATGCTGTTCGTGGTGTTCTGTTTGGCGGCCCTTCCGCTCTGGGCAGACTACGGGCTGAGCAATGTAGTGATTAAGCAGGTCGATCGGAATCAGCAAGAGAATCAGCCTGCGGCTGCTCCTGATGAGAAGTCCGCTCTTCAGGCGGCACCGGATAAAAACCCTGTGCAGGTCTCTCCTGACAAGGCGTCTTCACTCTTGGTTCCTCAATACAAAAAGTCGACTTTTTATCCATACACTATCCACATATCCTCGTGGGAGAATAAAAAGGATGCCTTGGCCCAATACAGGCAGAAATTCCAGAAGCTAGGTGGGGTGTTCATCACCAAGATCGACCTGGAGGCCAATGGCGTCTGGTACCGTATCGACATCGGTGCCTTCTCCACGATAAATGAGGCTAGTGCACGGATGAAGGATCTTCAAGCCGCAGGGACCATCGATACGGAGGCCTTCATCGGCTCGTCAGTACCTTTGACGATTGAGATCGGGGTCTACAGAGATAAGTCGGAGGCGCTCAAGATGGCGGATAAGCTGTATGGTGAAGGTATTGTACCCTATATCATAAAGGAATCCGGCTCAGCCGTCCGGTTGCTGGCAGGGGCATTCCCCAGCAGCAAGAGCGCATATCCGGAACTTGAAGACATCACTGCCTTGGGAGTGGAGTCCAAGATTACCAAGAGATGAGCCATGCGCTGATCGACTCTTTCCTGGAATACCTTATCGCCGAGCGTTCTTCTCCGGAAAATACGGTTTCCTCCTATGCGTCGGATCTCGAGGATCTTAAGACTTATCTTGATGATAAGGGCATCTCCGAGCTGGATGTACTTGGGACAACCCTTGAAGATTATACGAGCCTTTGCAGAAAAAAAGGCTTGAAGACAACCAGCATCAGCCGCAGACTCTCCACTATCAGGCAGTTCTACCGGTTCCTCATCGAAGAGGAGATCATGGGAACAGACCCCACACGCGACCTTTCATCCCCGAAACGTGGATTATACCTTCCCGAGGTATTGAGCCGCGACGAGGTGGAGAGGCTTATTGCAAGCCCGGATGTGGCCACACCCATCGGTGTTCGGGACAAGGCCATGCTTGAGGCGCTCTATGCCACGGGTTTGCGGGTGAGCGAGCTCATAACCCTTAAACTGCACAACCTCAATCTCCATGTAGGCTATCTTGTCTGCAGGGGCAAGGGAGACAAAGAGCGCCTTGTGCCTATGGGTGAGAGCGCGCAGCGCTGGATCAATGAATATCTCAGGAACGCACGGCCTCATCTGGTAAAGAGGCCTACGGATATTCTCTTCTGTTCGAAGAGGGGCGGCGCCATGACCAGGCAGAACTTCTGGTATGCCATCAGAAGATATGCATCCGCAGCGGGTATATTGAAGCCGATATCACCCCATATGCTCAGGCATTCGTTCGCTACCCACCTGCTTATCGGCGGGGCCGACCTGCGCTCTGTCCAGATGATGCTCGGCCATGCGGACATCTCCACAACGCAAATTTACACCCATATCTCCTCAACCAGGCTCAAAGAGGTTCACAAACAGTACCACCCAAGGGGGTAGACGATGGAGGTCATCACCTCCCACATCCAGGCGGATTTCGATGCATTTGCCTCGATGCTCGCCGCCAAGAAACTCCACAAGGACGCCTCCCTTGTCTTTCCCGGCGCCCAGGAAAAGAACCTGAGGGACTATCTTGTGCAGGCCTCTCCGGAGGTAGCTGCTCTGATCAGCAAGCTGAAAGCGATCCCCATGAACAAGGTGACGAGGCTCATCATCGTCGACACAAGGCAGCTCTCGCGCATCAGCGACTTTGCTCAGCTTATAGGGAAAGAGGGCGTCGAGGTGATCGTCTATGATCATCACCCCCCTTCCAGCGATGATATTACAGGTGTAAGCGAGATCTGCAAGGAATACGGCTCCAACAGTGCGCTCATGGTGGAGATCCTCAAGGAGAAAGGGATAACGCCGACCCCGGAAGAGGCCACCATCCTGGCCATGGGGATCTTCGAGGACACCGGCTCACTGCTGTTCCCCTCCACCAGACCCCAAGACGCTATGGCGCTGGCGGAGCTTATCCGATGGGGGGCCGACCTGAGGGCCGTTTCACATACGCTGGCACGAGAGCTCAGCCCCGAGCAGGTGGATGTCCTGGACCAGCTTATCAAGAATGCCTACATCTTCCACGTGGGCGGCATTGACGTGCTGTTCACACGCTCCGAGTCAACACGCTATGTGGAGGACTTTGCCATGCTCGTGCACAAGCTCAGGGGCATGTTTGAGGTGGATTCCATGTTCGCGCTCGGGCTCATGTCTGAGCGGATCTATCTGGTGGCGCGCAGCACCGTGCCGCAGATCAATGCCGCTGAAGTGGCCGCGCATTTCGGCGGCGGGGGCCATCCTACGGCTGCCGCCGCATCCATAAAAGAACGATCCCTGGATCATGTGGAGAGCGTGCTGGTGAACCTCATCAAGAAGGAGACCAAGCCACGCATCACGGCGCGCGACATCATGACCTTCCCTGTCATTGCAATGAACATGGATGCCACCATCGATGAAACGAGCGATACACTCAACAGATACAATATCAATGCAGTCATTGTTCAGTCCAGGGATGAGCGGGTAGTAGGGGTAGTCACACGACAGGTAGTGAGCAGGGCCCAAGGGCATGAACTTGGAGAGGCCAAGATCAAGGACTATATGATCCGCGACATCAAGTTTATCCGCCCCGATGCACCGGTCTCGGAGATACGGACGCTCATCATTGACGGCAATCAGCGTCTATTGCCCGTAGTTGAAGATCGCATGGCAATCGGGGTCATCACCCGGACCGACCTCATGAGGGTCATGCATGAAAAAATGGCCAGAGTGGAGGGTGTGGATTACCGTTCGATACAGAAGAAGAACGTAGGCTCCCTTCTGGAAGAGCGTTTTCCAAGACAGGTGAATATGATGCTGCGTCAGGCAGGCGCACTCGCTTCCTCCATGGGCTCAAACATCTACCTGGTGGGCGGGATCGTGCGCGACATGCTGCTGCGGATAGACAACCTGGACATCGATCTGGTGGTGGAGGGTGACGGCATTGCGTTTGCGAAAACCTTTGCCCAGTCTCTGGGGGCGCGCTGCGCGGTTCACGAAAAGTACAAGACCGCCGTGATCGCCCTTTTAGACGGTACCCATATCGACGTTGCCACAGCCAGGCTGGAATATTACAAACACCCGGGCGGGTACCCCATCGTGGAACAATCCACCCTCAAGCTCGATCTCTACCGGAGGGACTTCACCATCAATACCATGGCCGTATGCCTGGTTCCCCAGCGCTTCGGCGAGCTCATCGACTTCTTCGGCGCCCAGAGGGACATCAAGGAAAAGCACATCCGGGTACTGCATGCGCTGAGCTTCGTGGAGGACCCCTCACGGATCTTAAGGGCAGTGCGTTTTGAGAAACGCTATGGGTTTGCACTGGGCAAACAAACACTTTCTCTCGTGCACGCGGCAGTCAGGTCAGGGCTGTTGAGTAATATCCCGGGCAGGCGTATCTCGCATGAGATCCGGCAGATCCTCTCGGAAGAGGACCCCCTGCTCAGTCTCGATCGGCTGCGGGATCTGGATGTACTGACAGCCATCCACCCGGATCTCGTGTTCAACGCCTCCGTCAGGGAAGACTTCTGCCGGGCGAAGCAGACGATCTCATGGTTCAATCTCTTGTATACCCATGAGGAATATCGCTCGTGGTTCATTTATCTGCTGGCGCTGGTGGAGCATATGAAGCCCAAGAAGATCATTGCCATTTGCCAGAGGCTCGGGCTTACCGACGAGAATGTGCGGAATATCCTGACCGCCAGGGCCAGGGTAAACGCCATCCTCCGGGAGCTCGTCATGATCCGGACGAAGTCGCCGTCTTCCGTGGTCAAGGTGTTGGATAAGTCCGTATTAGAGGAAATGCTCTTTGCCATGTCCAAGACCAAGAGCATTGAAGTGAGGGAGATGATCTCTTCCTACATCACTTCATTGCGCTCCTTCAAGCCGCCGGTCACGGGCAAGGACCTCATGGCCGTCGGGTTTAAGAAGGGCAAGCTCTTGGGCGATACATTGAGGCTCATCCGCGACAAAGGGCTCAACGGCGAGATCAAAAACTTCAAACAGGCCATTACCTTTGCAAAAAAACGGCTTGAGGAACCCGGGAACATGAAGAATCACAGGGTTGACGAACAGCCACCCATCTAGTACACGTAGATAGATCCACGTGGGGGTGTAGCTCAGTGGGAGAGCATCGCGTTCGCAATGCGAGGGTCGAGGGTTCAAATCCCTCCACCTCCACCATTTTTATCTTTAAATTTAAATACTTATCCTTTTTTTCTGCCCTGTCAAGGTAGAGCAAAGGTAGATCTTCGAATATTGGGGCTTCATTGTAGAGCAGAGGTCGAGCAGTCGAGCACCTCCCTGTATCTCATTGATTTTTTAATGGATTTCGTTGTTCCAAATCGCTTAACCTCCACCAGTTTTTCCCCAGCAGAAGAGATTCTACGGTATATGTGCTCAGAGGGGCGCTGTTGGCGTGATCCGACTGGCAGTGTTGACCGGAGAGGCCGGCATGAAGCATGTTAAGGCCATGATATCGGGTGTTTTCTCTGTTCGGTATTTCATCGGTCAACTTAAAGAATCAAAGAAAGCCAAGAAGCTGATGCTGTTGCGCCCAGTCCAGGGGTAAATCAATCCGTTTGGTGAGTTTTTCAACACTGAGATCCGCAGGCTGCCGCCCC
>Ga0326727_10018999_pt1 | contig 13924 bp, 10 predicted proteins | sample MB2enrmetagenome_FD_207643 | JGI IMG/M metagenome (GOLD analysis project Ga0326727, IMG submission 207643) | Lab enriched peat soil microbial communities from McLean, Ithaca, NY, United States - MB29MY | ecosystem: Environmental > Terrestrial > Soil > Wetlands > Peat | place: USA: New York... | reverse complement strand
CGCCGGCGCCAGCTTCGGCACCGATTGGGCCGCCTATTGTTCCAACTGGCTGACCGAATACGAACGCACCCTGGATACGAAGTGGCTGGACAAGATCAAGGCGGGCATGGATTCGCAACTGGCCCTGGCCGGAGCGCCGGGCCAATTGCTGGGCGGCGGCCCGTATGATCCCGCGACCGGCAAGTTCATGGCCGGCGGGCGCGGCGCGGGCGGCGGCGCAGCGGGAGGACCGACCGGCTTCGATCTGCTTTTTGGCACCGTCGAAGTGATGGCCGAGATGGAACTGGTGGTGGACCATCCCAAGTACTGGGAAGCCTGGCACAATTACGCGGTCCGCACAGCGGGCCAGCCCATGGCCTACGGCGCTTACGTGACGAAGAACGCCGAACTGGGCCGGCAAGTGGCGCAAACCCTCATTGCCGACGCCCGGCATCGGGAGATCCCCCCGGGCGCTTATGGCGTCAATTTCGACGTGAAGCCGCATTTGGTTTCCGGCCCGGATGTGCCCCGCCCCGTCTGGGAACTTCAGGGCCGGCCCGAAGCGGGGCCGGATGCCCACCGTCTGCTCGTCCAGATAGAATCCCTGGATTGGGCGGGCGAGTATCTGCCCAAGGATTAAATAAGCGACCCGTTCACATTCACGCAACCGTTTTGCTCGACTGGTTTTCCGATCCAATTCAAGCTTCCATTTGCCGCTCATGGCGGCGCGCTCCCGGGCGGCAGGGTCGCCTCGTAGCGACTTATTTCCTGTTGCAGCGTCGCGGCCAGGGCGTCCTTCTGTTGCCCCGCCGCCAACTCCAGGGCGCGCCGGGCCGTGGCCGCCGCCTGCCTGTAATTGCCTTCCGCCGCATACGCCACCGCCAGAGTGTGCAGAATCACCGGATTGCCGCCCCCGCTCAATTGGCTGGCCTGCGTGGCCAGTTCCACGGCTTTGGCGCCATCGCGCATGGATGGGTCGGCTGCCGTCGCCAGCAACCATGCCAGGTTGTTCAGGACAGGGACCTGGCCGGGATAGATGGCCAGGGCGTGACGCCAGGAATCAATGGCGTTCCGGGCGTCTCCATTCTTGAAGCAGGCCATTCCGAGGCCGGCGCAAGCGACCGGGTCGCGTGGGTTGATTTTGACGGCGCGCTGATAGCACGCAATGGCAACGGCCCAATCCTCCGTTTCCAGAAAGCGGTCGCCGAGTTTGCACCAATTTGCCGCGGGGTTCGGACTCAAGGGGGCGGCCTTCTCGAAGCAGGACATGGCCCCGTCCAAATCTCCTTTCCGGAGAAGCGCTGTGCCCAGGCCGTCTTGGGCCTCCGCATTCCCCGGCTCAATTTCCAACGATTTGCGGTAGTGGGCAATGGCCTCATCCAGTTTGCCCAGCTTGAGAAGAACTTGGCCCAGATCGTAGTGGGCGCCGGCGTAACCGGGCTGGATCTTCAGGGCTTTTTCGTATTGCGCGACAGCGTCCTCATACTCGCCCTTCATGGCCAGGGCATTGCCCAGGTTGTTGAGGACTTGGGCGCTGTCCGGCGCGAGGGCCAGGGTTTTTTGGTATTGGTTGATGGCGTCCTCCAGTTTGCCCTGGCTGAAAAGAGCATTGGCCAGATTGTAGCGGGCGTCGTAGCTGGCGGGCTGGATTTCCAGGGCCTTTTGGAAATGCCCGACGGCTTCCTCCAGCCTGCCCTGCTTGACAAAGTAATTGCCCAAATTGTAGTGGGCCGGGTAGTTGTCGGGGGCGCAGGAAAGAGCGTGCTCCCACAACAACTCGCTGTTGCGCCAATAGGAGGCCTGGGTGTGCGCGCAAACCATCAAGGCAGCCAGGATGGCCGCGGCCCCTGCCCCTTGAACCAGGCGGCGATAACGCCAGCCGGCGGACATGCCGGCAACTGTCCAGGTCAGCAGGACATACAAGCCGATCTGCGACAAGTAGGTGTTCCGATCCGCGTGCGCAAACGCGCCCACCTGAACAATGCCGATGACCGGAACCAGCATCCCCAAATACCAAAACCAGCCCGCGAAAAGCCAGGGGCGTTTGCGCCCAAGCGTCAATACTATTCCTGAAATGCCCGCCAGCAGGAGGAACGCCAGGGCCAATTCCCACAGAGGAGGACTCTTCTCCGGATAGGGATAAAACGCCGACAACCCCGCCGGCCAAACCATCTGGCGCAGATAGACCACGCAGGAAACCAGGGCATTGCCAACCCGCATCGGCCACGGAACAAACGCGACGGAAACGACCGCTTTCCCCGCCGCATAATAAGTCACGACGCACGCCGCCGCCGCCAGCGCCAGCAGCGGAATCTTTTCCAGGATCAAGCGCCCGGGAATCCCAAACGGACGGTTTGGCGTCCCCGGGACGAACCGGTTCAGAGGCCAGTAATCCAGCAGCAACAGCAAAAACGGCAGTGTCACCGCGATGGGCTTGCACAGCAGGTCCAGCGCGAAAAGGCCGGCCACCATCAGATAGCGCGCCGGCGAACCGGGTTTGCGGACATAGCGCACATAAGCGCCCAGCGTGAGCATGAAAAAGAAAGTGCCCAGCACGTCCTTGCGCTCCGTCACCCACGCCACCGATTCCACCCGCAGCGGGTGGATGGCAAACACCGCCGCCACGAAGGCGCTGCGCCAAAGAGCGCCCGTCATCTGCCGCAAAATGAGGAAGAGCAGGATGGAGGAAGCCGCGTGAATCAGGACATTGCCGAGATGAAAGCCCCCGGCCGCAAGCCCGTGCAATTGGTCATCCGCCATCAACGAGATCATGGTCAGCGGATGGTAGAGACTGCACTCCGCATGAGTGAAGGCCCGGGCCATGCCTTCCAGGCTCAGACCGCCGGTGACGTGGGGGTTCTCATAAACATAGATGTCATCCTCGAAATTGACGAACCCAAAATGCGCCGTTTGCCCAAAGACGGCCAGAACGGCCAGCGCCAGAAAAGCGCAAACGCACACCACCGGCGCAGTTTGGCTTCCTGCTTTACGCGTCGTTTCCAAGTTTGTTGTTTTCAGAATTCGCCTTTCATCAGCGGGTCCAGCGAATTGACAGCGTGTTCATTACCCTTCTTTCTTCCAGACAGCAACCGCGCGAAAGACCCGTCCTGCGCCCAAAGAACACTCCTGTTCGCGTGTTTCGCCTATTTCGCGGCTGAAAGAAGCATTTCCGGCGGGGATTTTGCGGTCCCGGAAAGGTTGACGACCGCCCGGCCAGGCCGCAAACTGTCGGCGCAATGACGACCGCCGTTTCAGGAGTTGGGTGACATGGGCGCGCAATGGAAACAAGCCGGACGCGAAGCCAATGCCCAGAAAAAGGGGCAGATGGTGGTCAAGCTGGTGCGCGAGATCATGGTCGCGGCCAAACTGGGCGGCCCCGATCCGGAACTCAACCCGCGCTTGGCCGCGGCGGTGGAGAAGGCGCGCAAGAGTTCTGTCTATCGGGACACCATCGAGCGGGCCATCAAAAAGGGAGCGGGATTGACGGAGGAAAAGGTCGCGTTCGAGCTGATCACTTACGAAGGCTTCGCGCCGCACAAAGTTCCCATCGTCGTGGAGTGCCTGACGGACAATCGCAACCGCACCGCGCCGGAGATTCGGATGTTGTTCAAAGCCGGCTCGCTGGGGCAGCCGGGGAGCGTCGCCTTTTTTTTCAATCATCTCGGCGTGGTCGAAGCCACCCACGCCGATCCCAACCGCGACGCCGAGTCCGACGCCATTGAAACCGGCGCGCAGGAAGTGGAGGCGCTCGAGGCGGAGGAAATTCCGGCGGGCCAAAAAGGGGCGCGGTTCCTGACTGAAATCAAAGACCTGGACGCGGTGTCCAAGGCGTTGCAGGGGGCGGGCTGGAACATCATCGCCGCCGAAATCCGCTACCTGGCCAAGAACTTCGCCCCCCTGGACGGGGAGGCCCGCAAACAAGTGGCCGACTTCCTCACCGCCCTGGACGACCACGAGGACGTCCACCGCGTCTATGCCGCCTTCAAGTGAGACGGCGGTTGTCTCCAGGGAACTCAAATTTCCCAGAACGGTTTGGCGCGCGTTTCGATTTTTGCGAATAATTGGGCGACATCCGGCGGAAGGGTTTCCATGGCCTCGGCGATCCGCCCGCCCAAATGGCCGTCGTACTCCCCGATCTTGAACTCGGCCAGCAAGTCGCGCAGCGCCTTCTTCTGGCCGAGCAAGACGAGCGCGGGGTCCAGGCGCGCCGCCAGCTCGGTTTCGGAAAGGGAGATGGCGGGGAAGGCCCTGCGAATGGCTTTGGCCTCCAGCAGGCAGCCTTCCAACTCCGGCATATCCAGCGTCACCACCTGATCGTCCGGCAGTTCCAGGTGTTGCGCGATGGCCTTGCGGCTGGGGGCGCTCCCGTTGCCAAACACCGCGAACACCACGGTGCGGACGAATCGGCTTAAAGCCACCCTGGCGTTGGCGTAAAAATGGAGAGTGTCGCCGCCGCCGCAGGCCAGAAATTGCACGCCGACGCGGAATCCGTATTTTTTGGCCCACGCCTCATACACGGGAATATAATCAGCCTGTTCCACAAACACCACGGCGTCGGACTCAAAACCGAAGGAGACGCTAATGCCCAGTTCATCGAGCACCTGGACAGCGTTGGCCGGGGTGACGGGCAGGGCGACGGTGCAGTTGTCGGCGTCGCGCCGGAGAAGAAACAAGCTCGAGACGGGGCAGGCGGCGGCGATGGCGGGAGAGTGGGTGGCGCCGTAAATTCGTTTGCCGGCGGATTCCGCGCGGAGGAATTGCAGGAGCCGCGCCTGCGCCTGGGGATGGAGGCAGTATTCCGGCTCCTCCAGGCAAATCCAAGTCCCGGGCGGGGCGAGCATGATTTTGGCGACCAGGGCCACCATGGCCCGGCTGCCCGAACTCATCTGGCTGATGGAATAAACCAACTCGTCGTCGCGCGGATCAATCAGCGCCAGCGTCGGCGCGCCCTGCGCGGTGGGGGTGTGCAGTCTGCCCAGGCGCGGGATGAGCCTCTGCACCTGGGCTTCGATGCGGCGGAATTGGCTCGGCTTGTTGTTGTAAATCCAGTGCAGCACCTCGGGCAAATTGGCCGCTTCCGCCGCCAGGGAAGGCTGCCCGGGGTCCGCCGACGGGATGCGATCCGGCGGCGACTCCCATTGCAGCGCCGTGAACTGCCGCCGCACGCCATCGGCCAGTTCGTTGGAAACGGCAAAAACCGCGCCGGATTCGGGCCGGCCCAGGCGCAGACGAAAGGGATGGGCCGGCTCCGGGGGAAGATCGGGCACGACCGGTTCCGACGGAATTTCGTCCGGGCACTTCTTGCACAGCGCCTCGAGCTGCCCGTAGATGACCTCGGTTCTTCTCGGCGCGCCCTGGATGGAAAAAACCAGACAAGGCCGGCCGCCGCGCAAATTGGGAGTGGAAAGCTCCTCGGAAAAGGAATCGCGGCCAATCACCACCTGGAGCGTCAGCGTGGAGAGAAAATCGCCGGCCAGCGCGGCGGTGGCGGCGGCCGGGGTGTTTTCGGCGAAGAGTTGCTGGATCAATTCGGCCCGTTTGTCCGCGGCCAGAACGAAGTCGAACAGGAATTCCATTTTGCCGTGCGGTCTTTTCCGGTGCATCACCTGGACCAAGTCGTGTCCGCGCGAAGCCAGGGCGTGCTCGAAACTGGTGGCGGCGTCGGACAGGAACTGGAAGGCGTCCAGAAGATTGGATTTGCCGGCGTTGTTGCGTCCGGCCAGCCAGACCATGTTGTCCAGATGGTCCAGTTCAATGCGTTTGATGCTCCGGTAATTGGAGACGACAAAACGCTTCAGTTTAAGGTGAAACAATTCCATTACTGGCCTTCTTCATAACCCTTTTCGGGAAACTTGGCAATGTCCGGCGGAAGGGACATAGCGGGCTGACGGGGCGGCAGTCTGTGGCGGCGGTCTGCGACCGTCGCTGGACTTCTCTTTTGAAGTTTGCGGCGGTGACACACCGCAGCTACAAGCAATCGGTTGGCTATTTCGGGGCGTTGATCAGGGTGGTCAAGGTCTGGCCTGGCAGGGTGAACTGGGCGGAGCCGTTTTTGACGGGGACCGGTTCGAGCTTTTCCACGCCGCGCTTGTCATCGGTGACAAAGACGCTCATCTGGGTGATGGCGGCCGGCAATCCGGCAAGGGTGACAGGCCGGCTGGCGCCGTTGTTGACCAGGTGGACCGTGCAGACGCCGCTCGACGGGTCCAGACAAGCCGCCGGGAGGACCAGTCCGCTGCTGGATTGCACGGGAATCCAGGCCGAGCCGGCAGGCGTGAGGTTGAATTGTTTGAGGTTGTAAAACCGCTGCGTCGGCTCAAGCGCGCCGCCGGCATCGGACTTGAGCACCGAATAATCCTGGGTGAGCTGCCATTCGAGAATGGCTTCCGGATGACAGATGCGCATGATGCGGATGTACTCGGCGGCTTCGTCCAGCGCGTACCATTGCTCCCGGAAGACGTTGGGGTAGCCGGAGGCCTGGGCGTCGTTGCCGCCTTCAGCGTCGAACAGCGGAAGGCCGAGCTTGACGGAAGCGTCGGTCCACTTCTGATACTGGGCGTCGGTCGCGCCGCGCCAGGAATGGAAGGAAACCGCGCCGATGTAGGGGACGGCCTCGGGATCGTTGAGGGCGGGCTGAATGAAACTGGCCGGCACGGCATCGCTGGTGTCGCCCAAAAGCATCTTGGTCTTCAGGCCGATGGACTTGAAATATGCGCCCAGCTTCTTGATGGCCTGGTCGTGTTCTTCCTGGCTCTGATGCACATCAATGCCGAGGTCGGATTCGTTGAAGCTGAAATACTTTGGTTCCGCGCCGTAATGATCGCGCAGATAGACCAGATAGGAGCCGATGGACTTGCTTATGGCATCCCACTTGGCTGGCTCCAGGTGCTGCCCGCGCTCTGTGCCGCCGAAACGGGAACTGCGAGGGTCATTGGCCACCACGGCCCAGGAAGGGGCGGCCCAGCAACTAATAATCATCGGGATGTTGTTCGTCGCCAGTTTGTGCGCGATCTCCATGGCGGAGACAATCGAATTCATCCCGCCGCCGCCGCCAAAGCCGCGCCCGCCGCGCTCAGGAGGGGCTGCCGCGTCGGGTGCGGGAGGCTGGCCGCTCCCCCCGGACGCCATCATCGGGGGAGGCGAGTTTTCCTCCGGCTGCCACACGTTCCACGGCATTGCCACGCGCCCGAAAGCCACGCGCATGTGGTCCATATTATATTGGATGACCTGCGGATCCCGGGGACTCTGGATGCGGAAATTGCCGCCCATGCCGTCAAAAACACGGTCCGGCTTTGTGGGGTCCACCGTGACGGTGACGGGGCTGGTCTCGACATCGCCCGAAGCCTTGATCGTGAAGTGCGTTTCAATGACCTGGCCCGCCGTCGTGTTGCCGACGGCAATGGGGAAATAGACTTCAATGGAATCGGCGGCGACGTTGGGATTGTGGCTGTTGCCGGCTTGCTGCACAACCACTGGCAGTTCCTTCCCCAAAAAAATCACCGAGACAAGTTGGTGGTTTTGACCGGAAAAGCGAAGCTCCGTGGCGGACCCTGTAAAATACCGGCCCTGGGCGTCGGTAGTTTTCAGCGGGATTGGATCAAAGTGCAATCCGCCGGCGGGGCGCATCAATTGGACGGTGCCATCGGCAAAAGACGTGGCCGGAAAATCCAGGAAGTAGTAAATCCCGGCGATAGTCTGATCCGCCCCCGAGGTGAGCCGGATGTTGACGTCGCACGTCCCGGGCGCGGAGCCCGTATAGGCCATGGTGTAGCTGAACCCGCTGCCGCCGCCGCCGCGGCCGCCAAATCCTCCGCCTCGAGCGCCTGCTCCGCCCCGCGCGCCGGCGGCGCCGTATTGCAGGCTTTCACCCACCGTGACGCTGTTGCTGTTGCGGGTGAATTGGCTGGTGCGAAGCGGGCCTTCGCGTTGCGACATGACGACTTGCGAAAAATCCGGGTTGTAAATGCCCACTTCGGTGGTAAAGGCCACAAGCTGGCCACCCACCCGGATGCCGCGCAAATTGCCCCATCCGGTGACTTCCGCCTGGCCGGCAACGCGATTGGAACAGAGGCACACAAACAACAACGCGGAAAAACAAACAGTGACTTTTTTCATGGCAATAGGGTTATTAGGTGAGATAGAAGACCATCCAGAAAACCAGGCGGCAAGCCAATTTGGCTTTCCTTTTCGGCTTGCCAAAATCCCCAAAATGGGTATTTTGGAGCTATGATTGTGACGGCGACAGAACTGGCCAATGAAAGCAAAAGCATCCTGGATCGGGTGGTCCAGGGTGGCGAGGTTGTGGAAGTTCAACGCCACGGCAAGACGGTTGCTGTCATTCAACCGCGAGCGGGAGCCACGCGCTCGGAACTTCTGCGCTTGCTGCGCGGGCGGGGATTCAGCGCCGCCGACTCCAAAGACTTGAAGGCTGCGATGGATAGCGCCTCGGAGGTTATTGGCTATGCCGGTGGCGATTGATACCAGTGTTCTGATATCCGCGGAAAGGCGGGGTGGTTTAGACGGACTGCTTCCTGAAAACGAAGACGGCCCTTACTATATCCCGGCGTTGGCAGCCTCGGAGTTTCTTGTTGGGACACAGCCGCCAGTCAGGCTGGATTTACGGCAACGGGCGTTTCAGCTTTACCAAAACAGATTCCGGGCTTTGGTTTCAACTTTTACCGAAGCGGAGTCTGTTGCCTTGGCCATGCTGATTGCTGAACTAAAAACCAAAGGGCAACAGATGAAGTTTTTTGACGCAGCGATTGCCGCCACGGTGCTTGCCCGCGGTGATAAGCTGCTGGTGCTGGACGCCGATTTCGACAGGTTGCGGGATCGGATTCAGTTGTTGCGGCCGCGATGAGTCAGGGCTTTGCGGCGGGAGCGCCGATGACTAGGGCCGGGGTGTTGGGCGCGAGGCTCGCTCCGCCGCCGAAGGTCTGGCTCCTGACGACCGGATTCCACCCGTCCACCGCCACCAGGGGTTTGTCGCCGCCCAGGTCCTTGGAGGCGGCTTCCACCTTGATGGTTCTGCTTTCGCCCGGCAACAGCGACACGTAGTTGTCGTCGTAATAGACGGGCAGCACGCGCTCATTGGAGCTTTGTTTGCGCAGTTGGATGTGAATCATCAGGGCCGCGACTTTGGAGGGGTTGGAAAGGGTGACGTCCAGGAGGCATTTGCCGCCGGCATCGTGGCGCTGGATGTTTCCTTCTATGGGCGCAGGCGGGAGGGTCGCCAGCGCGGTCAGATCGTTGGCGTTGGTGCCGCGCCAATAGAAGTTGTCCGAAACAATCCGGCCGCCCGCGTCCAGCAGTTCGGTCTTGACGAAATGCACGGCGGAAAGGCCGGCCGGAAACTGAATGGGGCCGAGATCGGTGGCGCAACTGGGTTTGGCGGAAACCGGCGTTGTCTTGTCGGAGACAACAGAGCTGTCCATATTGATGACGCGGACGCGGGCTTTCATGCCGCTCAGGGGTGCAGGGGTGTGATTGATGACCATCAGGTCGAAATTGGATTGGTTCATCATGATGTGGACCGGTTCGCAAGCCTTGCGGGTGGCGAAGAAGGAGGCGAACGGCTCCAAGTCATAGCTGTAAAGCTGCCAGGTGGTGCTCGGTTGGGCGGGGTTGCTCATCCACGTCAGGACCGCCGTGCTGCCGGTGAATAATCGGGCCTCGCGCCCTTCATACATGGCCCGGAAAGCCTCGTAGTCGGCCATTTGCGCCTCATGCACGAATTTGGCCAGCGAGAAGTTCGTGCCGGAAATGTTGCCATAGCGCGCGCCGATGGTGGCCGGGTAGGTATTGCCGTTGTCCGCGCCGCGGGCCAGGTCATGCTCGGCCCAATCGTCGTTGGGAAAGTTATCCGTGTCCTTCTCCGGCATCATGGCCAAAATGCTCTCGCGTGTGGGAATGGAGGCGCTGCCCAGCTCCGTCTTGAACACTTCGGCCAGCCGTCCAGACGTGGGGTAATTGTAGTAGTCCAATGGCGGCCGCCAATAATAAGGCCCGTTGGAATGCACGCCCGGACCGTCGTCGGAATTGGCGTGGTACAGGCGCGACGGCTCCAATTCCTGCATGATGTTGGAAATGCCCGCCGCCAGCGCGGGCGGGGCCGGGTCGCTCTCATTTCGTCCGCACCAGAGGGCGATGCTGGGGTGGTTGCGAAAGCGCAGGACTTTTTCGCGGACGTTGGCCAGATAGAGGGGCACGTCGGTCGCGGACGGGCCGTCGCTTCTGTTGGCCTCGAAGAATTCGTCCCAGATCATGATTCCATAATGGTCGCAAAGATCATAAAAATCCTCGCTGGTGCTTTGGCCGACCCAGTTGCGGAGCATGACGTAATTGGCTTCCTTCTGGAAGCGGATTTGGGCTTCCAGGCGCTGGCGCGGGCTGCGTTTCATCGCCTCATCCATTCCCCAGCATCCGCCCTTGCAGAAGACGCGCACCCCGTTGACGGAGAGGGTGAGAAACGGCGAGTCCGGCACGGCGTACTCGATCTTGCGAATGCCGAAGTTGAAATCGCAGCGGTCGGAAATGCCGCCGCCCATCTCAAAGCTCAAGCGCATGGTGTATAAATTGGGATCGCCGTAGCCGTTGGGCCACCACAGGCGCGGGTTGACGACGCGCAGCGCCGGCGTGTCCTGCGGCGTCAGCTTGACAAGCTTTGATTCCTTGGGCGCGAGTGAGACGCGTGTCTGGAAGCCGGTGTCGCCAAAGGATCCGCGCAAGACGCCGGTTTGCGGGGCGTCGGTCAGGTTCTTCACCGTGGTTTCCAGTTTCAAATCCGCCGAGTCGGTTCGCGGCAGGGGCAGATCGGAAGTGACCAGCGGATTCTGCAAGACCACCGGGCCGCTGGAGGTCAGGGTGACTTTTTGCCACAGGCCCATGTCCCGGTCCCGAATGGCCGGAATCCAATCCCAGCCCACCGCGCACACAAACGTCGGCCCATCCTGCGTCAATGCGCCGCCATTGGGTCCGAGGCCCAGTTGCACGGTTTGTTCCTGCGGATTGCCCGGATGCGGCGGAGGCAGGATGCGGACGGCCACCGCCGCCGTCTCGCCGGGTTTGACGAAGGGCGTCACGTCAAAGAAGCCGCGCGCAAACGCGCCGGCGATGTCGCCCGCCTTTTGGCCGTTGACGAAGACCTCGGCCTTGTAGTTGATGCCGTGGAAATTCAGCCAGGTCCGCTTGCCGGCATGGGCGGCCGGGACGGTGAATTGAAGGCGGTACCAGTAGGAAGCGCGGCAAAGAGACTCGGGAATGAGGTTGGGACGGTTGTTCTCGCCCCAGAGCGGTTCCGCATAAACTTTGTTATTGACTAATGTGGTCAGGATCGTCCCCGGCACGGTCGCGGGCCACCAGCTTGCCGGCGCGTAGCCGGGTTGGGAGATGGCTTCGCCGTTGGTCTCCGCCACCTTGCTGGTGTCTTGCATCTGCCAGCCTGATCCCAGGGTCACTTCGTGCGGGCGCGGTGGAAAGGGCAGGTCTGGGCCGGTCCCATGCAGGCACCCGGCCAGAAATCCGGCCGCCAAAGGCGCGGCCAGAAGAGCCAGGGCGCTTCGCCAGGATGAGGATTGTTGAATGCGGATGGGACACGGCCGGATTTCACGATTCGACTTCATAAGGGCCTCTCGTTGGTGGTGGCAAGAATCATTGGGAACGATCTTATTTGACCGTCCCATTCTTGCAACGCAAAAGCGCTGTTTCGGGCGGAGGTGGCGCAGGACAGGATTCTTCAAATGGGGCGAAAGCGCGTGTTTCACGGCCAAAGCGGAACTGGTCGTTCCGCACTCCACGACGCTTCGCGTTCGCAGTGGGCGAAGGATGTGCCGACAGGTCTTGGAGTGCGTGCGCGACAGCGCCGCCTTTTCCAATGTCCTCTTGGATTCAGCGGCAAAGGAGGAGCTGGCTATTGATTACCTTTCCCCGCCGTCGCTGGCGCATTGCGATTTCTGGCGATTTGCCCTTGACATGCCTTGCGATGTTATGTAACTTGCCGCCATGCTTTCAAAAGAACTGGTTGCGGCCTCCACCACCACCCTGGTGCTGTCCATCTTGAGCGAGGGGGAGGATTACGGCTACGCGCTCATCCAGCGCGTCCGGGAGATGTCCGGGGGCGAGGTGCAATGGAGCGAGGGGATGCTTTACCCGGTGCTGCATTGGATGGAGAGGGAAGATTTGATCGAATCCGAATGGCGCGACGCGGAAAGCGGCCATCGGCGCAAGTATTACCGCCTGCGCGCCAAGGGCCGGAAGGCGCTGCACACGGAAAAAGAGCAATGGATGGCCGTTCACAACCTCCTCACAAAATTATGGAAAACCGAACCCCGTTTGACTTGAACGACATGTACGGCCTGTTCCTGCTCGGATATTTTGAAACACATTTTGCAGTGCCGCTGGCCGGCTATGCGGCCGGACAGGCTGTGGTCTATGGCGTTTTGGTCTCAGCTATGGTCTGGCTGGCCCGCCGGGCATTGCGGCAAAACGGGGCCGCACAAGCATAGCACATAGAAAACCAGGGTTTTGCCCCTGGAACTGGCGGAATTTGAGCGACGAGAGGACCCGGCCCTCCGATTCTGATTCTCATTGGGCGGTATTTATGGCTCACTATGGCCTTCGATATGGAACGTTTGCCTGGATTTCGCGACTTTTACCCGGAACCGGCGCCGCACCCCGACCTCTGGAGCGCGGACGCCCGGCAGTTTGTCTTCGAGCGCTGGCGCGCCACGGCGCGGCGCTATGGCTTCCGCGAGTACGACGGGCCGCCCCTCGAACCGCTGGAATTGTACACGCTCAAAAGCGGGGAGGAAATCGTCGGGCAGCTCTACAATTTTATTGACAAAGGGGGCCGCTCCGTCGCGCTCCGGCCGGAAATGACGCCGACCCTGGCGCGGATGGCGGCGGCGCACGAACGGAATTACAAGAAGCCGCTCAAGTGGTTCGCCATCCCGCAGCTTTTCCGTTACGAACGGCAGCAAAAAGGGCGGCTGCGCGAACACTTCCAGTTCAATGCCGACATCCTCGGCGAAGCCGGCCCGGCGGCGGATGCTGAGCTTATTGCATTGCTGATAGACGCCCTGAAAGCATTCGGGCTTACTCAAGAAGACTTCGAGGTGCGTGTCAGCAGTCGGGATGTTTGGCGTGAGTTTTTTACGATGAGCAATTTGGATGAAAGCAAATCCTATGAGTTTTTCCAAATCATTGATAAACTGGATCGGCAAGAGGATTCTTTAAGTGCAACGAAATTGGCGGCCCTTAACATCAGCTATGAAGAAGTGCTCAGATTCATCGACACAAGCGCCCCGACGCAGCAGATTTCACTCATCACTGAGAACTTGGCTGCGCGCGACCTTCGAAAATTCGTACGCGTGGATTATGGAGTCATTCGTGGATTGGCGTACTACACTGGAACAGTTTTTGAGGCTTTTGATCTCAAAGGTAAATTCCGGGCCATCGCCGGCGGCGGTCGCTACGACAATTTGCTTGACTTGATCAGCGGGGGCAAAGTGGATTTGCCGGCGCTGGGATTTGGCATGGGCGATGTCGTGTTGCTGGAGTTGCTCAAGGCCCGCGGTTTGCTGCCAAAATTCGACGGCCCAATCGAGTTTTTTTACCTGATCGAAGACGAGACCTTGCGGGCGGAATCCCTGCGGCGGGTGCAACATTGGCGCGACCAGGGCCACGCGGTGGAGTATCCCTTGACGCCGGCCAAGCCGGACAAACAATTCAAGCGCGCCCAGGAATTGAAGGCGCGTTTCATTCTAAGGCTGGAGCGCGCCGCCGGGGGCCAATTGGCGGAAAAACGCAAGGACCCGGCGACACGCGCGGAAGAAGTGGCCGACATCTTGACGGTAGGGCGAGACTCGGGGGGTGCTCACCGCATGGGTAACACTTGGTGACCACCGCATGGGTTACACTTTGAGGAGGGTGCGCCGCTTCGCGGCGG
>Ga0326727_10018998_pt1 | contig 13924 bp, 15 predicted proteins | sample MB2enrmetagenome_FD_207643 | JGI IMG/M metagenome (GOLD analysis project Ga0326727, IMG submission 207643) | Lab enriched peat soil microbial communities from McLean, Ithaca, NY, United States - MB29MY | ecosystem: Environmental > Terrestrial > Soil > Wetlands > Peat | place: USA: New York... | reverse complement strand
AGGTCGTGTGGCGCATACGGCGGAATGGCCTAATGCGATGACGCTGGAGGTAGATTTTGCTGAGAGAAAGCGATCATTCGGTTGCGCCATCGGGGCTTGGATTATGCCAGCTGCCGTCCGGAGCGATGAGTGCGTCAGCCTCTTTCGGCCCCCAAGTACCGCGTTTATAACGGCGAACGGGGTGGTGGTGCTTCAGGACCCGATTAACCACTACCCATGCGGCTTCAACCGCGTCCTCGCGGGTGAAAAGCGCCCCGTCGCCTTTCATGGCGTCGCTCAAAAGCCGTTCGTAAGGCTTTTCCTCTCCCGGCTGCTCATCTGACAGGTAAAGCTCTCGCTCCTCTCCGATGAATTCCTGACCCGCAAGCTTCACACGGGCAGCCAGAGCGATTGCCGACTTGGGAGAGAGCCGAAAGCGTAGGTAATTCGATCTGCTATCTGCCTGCACTGCGTCGGCAAAGAGCTTCTGCGGGGGCCGCTTCAGCTCCACCAGGATTTCGGTCGCGGTGGTTGGGAGATATTTACCCGAACGCAAATACCAAGGGACCCCATCCCAGCGCCATGAGTCGATGAAGAGCCGCAAGGCGCAATAGGTTTCGACGTCGGAGCGCTTCGCCACGTCCGGCTCCTCTCGATAGCCGGCATACTGGCCGCGCACGATATCGCCGGGCTTCAGAGGGCACATCGCTTTAAAGACCTTAGCCTTTTCGGTTTGCACATCTCCAAAGTTCCGCCCCGCGGGCGCTTCCATGGCAAGCAGTGCAACGATCTGGAAAAGATGGTTCTGGATCACGTCGCGCAGACACCCTGCTGTTTCGTAGAACGCGCCGCGCCTGCCAACGCCGAAATTCTCCGATAGAGTGATCTGAACGCTGGCCACGTAGTTGCGGTTCCAGATCGGTTCCAGAAACGAATTGGCGAATCGGAAATAAAGAATATTCATGATCGCTTCCTTTCCAAGGAAGTGATCGATGCGGAAAATTGAGTCTTCAGGGAACGCCGCATGGGCAACCTGATTCAACTCGCGCGCTGAGGCCAAGTCGCGTCCAAACGGCTTTTCGACAATCACGCGCGCGTTCTCAGCCAGGTTTGCGGCTCCCAATCCTTTAATAACCGTCTCGAAGAGTGCCGGCGGGATTGCCAGATAGTGGGCGGGACGCCGCGCGTTTCCCAGCGCGTCTTTGATCGCCGTGAATGTTTTGCTGTCTGCATAGTCCCCGCTGACATACTTCAGCAGCGACAGAAGGCGTTGCAGCGCTTGCTTGTCATCGATTCCGCCCGCTCTCTTGATGCTGTCCGTGGCACGCCTGTGCAGTCGCTCCAGACTCCAATTCGGGAAGGCAACGCCGATCACCGGAACCTTGAGTGCGCCGCGCTTCACCATCGCATAAAGTGCAGGAAAGATCATTTTGTGGGCAAGATCGCCCGTCACGCCAAAAACCACCAAAGCGTCTGACTGCGGCTCGGCCATCAGGCGCCTTCTTTCGTGGCAGCAGTTTTCTCCTCATGGCCGCCGAATTGGAATCGCAGTGCGGATAACAGCTTGTCGGCGAAACTGTCTTCTCCGCGCGAACTGAAGCGCTCATACAGCGCAGCACTCAAGACAGGGGCCGGAACCGATTCGTCAATCGCAGCGGTAATCGTCCAGCGCCCTTCACCAGAGTCCGACACGCGCCCGGCAAATTTTTTGAGGTCCGGGCTGTCGAGCAGCGAGATGGCGGCCAGATCCAGAAGCCACGAAGAGATCACACTGCCTCGGCGCCAGACCTCGGCGATGTCGGCAAGGTTCAGGTCGTATTGGTACACCTCGGGGTTGCGCAGGGGCGTAGTTTCGGCGTCCACAGCTTGCTGCTGCTTGCCGACATTGGCATGGTGGAGAATGTTCAACCCCTCCGCGTACGCGGCCATGATTCCGTACTCGATTCCGTTATGCACCATCTTCACAAAGTGTCCGGCGCCGCTGGGGCCGCAGTGCAAATAGCCGTGCTCAGCAGTGCCGCCCACCTTTTCCCGGCCGGGCGTGCGCGGCGCCGAATCGACAGTTGGCGCCAATGCGGAAAAAATGGGGTCGATACGCTGAACCACGTCCTTTTCGCCGCCGATCATCAGGCAATAGCCTCGATCGGCCCCCCACACTCCGCCGCTGGTTCCCGCGTCCACATAGTGGATGCCTTTCGGTTTCAGTTCGGCGGCGCGGCGAATGTCGTCGTGATAATAGGAGTTCCCGCCATCGATGACCGCATCGTTCGCTTCGAGCAGGGGGGTCAGGCCTTTGAGCGTCGCATCAACCACACCGGCCGGCACCATCATCCAGACGGCGCGTGGCGTTTTCTGTTTCTTGACGAAGTCTTCGAGCGAATTCGCGCCAACCGCGCCTTCCCTGGCAAGCGATTGCACGGCTTCCGAATGAATATCGTACACAACGCATTCGTGGCCGGCCCGCATAAGACGCCGGACCATGTTGGTTCCCATCCTGCCTAAGCCGATCATGCCGAGTTCCATGGATTCACCTTTTCTCTCAAGTTTCCCAAAGCTCTTGGCCGCGGACCTTCCGAAGCGCATGCAGCGGCCGCGTTTTCGGTCACATCTTCACAGATCGATTGTTACGTTTAGATGCTGGTTTGGCAATAAGCGGCAGCTTATGCCTAGGCCGTCGAACTTCTGCCTAACGGGATGTTTTCAAAGTGGAGGACTCAGGGGATGGTTACATTTCCACGCGATCGCAAGCTGTCTGCTTCAGCTTTTCGCCGCGCTCTATTGCGCCGGACTTCAAGCGCATTTCCAGAAGTGAGCAATACAGTACAGACGACCTCTTTGATTCCAGGCGATGATGGACAGAGATTGATCGTAGTTGCGGTTAATCCGGGGGTGGACTGCCCTCATGTTGCGCAAGGCCCCATGGATCAAATCGGGGCTGCGTTGCCGGCGCCAAGTAGCAAAGAGAGTAGTGCTCCTATTTTCTCGGGCAATGCGTTCGCGGTCTTTGATAAGTTCCCCACACCCTCAATAACCGCACATCAGAGTGGCTGCTTCCTGGGCATGAACCGTCCACCCAAACAACCGGCCTGCAGCGAGGTAGCATTTTGACGCGCCATAACACCACAACATTCGATTCCAGTGCCTTTCTGGCAACCGCAGGGCTCGGCCGAACCATGATCGAGTTAAAGCCAAAGCAGACATTCTTCTGCCAGGGAGACACGGCGGACTCTGTGTTCTATCTGCAAAAGGGCCGCGTAAGAGTCACCGTCGTTTCGCAGAAGGGCAAAGAAGCCACAATTACCCTCCTATCCGCCACGGATTTTATCGGAGAGGAGTCCCTCGCCGCGATTGTCGGGCTGCGTATGTCGACCGCCACGGCAATGAACTCCTGTACAGCGCTCAAGATCAGCAGGAACGAGATGGTCCAAGTGATGCATGACGAACCTGCATTCGCCGATTTATTTCTCAAGTTCCTGCTGGCCCGCAGCATGCGAACCCAGGCCGATCTTGTCGATCAGCTCTTCAACTCCAGTGAAAAGCGCCTGGCGCGGATTCTCCTGTTGATGGCGGAATTCGGCAAACCCGGCGAGCCGGAAACCTTTATTCCTCCCATCACGCAGGAAACACTGGCGGACATGATCGGCACCACCCGGTCCCGTGTCAGCTTCTTTATGAATCGCTTTCGCAAGCTTGGTTTTATCAGCTATAACGGCCGCATCCAGGTACATAAGTCGCTGCTCAATGTGGTCCTGCTCGATCAATTGCCTGACCACAACGCGCAAAAACCCGCGATCCAACCTATCCCGTGAGCACCTTTAGCCCGGTGCTTCGCGCAGGCTCTGCCAGTCGCTGCGGGCAGCGCAGCAACGGCGTCAAACCATTCTCACCGGCGACGCTGCCTGCATATCGGAGCGGGAGAGGTTAGTCTCGCTGGCTACGATCTCCATTTGTAAGCGGCTGTCGTCACATCGCGCCGGCTCAGTTCGGTTGGAGTAGCTTGGCCAACTGATCCGGCGGAACCGGCCGGCTAAAAAAGTTCCCCTGGGCTTCGTCACAATCGTGCGCCCACAGAAACTCCAGATCTTCAGCTGTTTCAACCCCCTGAGCAATGACCCGGAGGTCAAGGTTCCGACCCATTTCTATGATGGTTTCGACGGTGGCCGTTCCGCCGGGAACGGTGGTGATCTGGCGGACGATCGAGCGGTCGATTTTGAGGGCATTGACGGGTAGTTTCTGCACACTGCTCAGGCTGGAGTTGCCCGTGCCGAAATTATCGACGGACACGTGCACTCCCCTATCCCTGAGGGTCTTGAGGATGAATGCTGTGCGCTCGGGATGGTTCATCAGAACACTTTCGGTTACGTCCAGCTCCAGAGACCCCGGATTCAGGCCGGTTTTGCTGAGGACTGCGAACAGCCCATCCAGAAAATCCCCGCTCTGAAACTGCGCTCCTGAGACGTTGACGGCCATAGTCTTTGCGGGCATACCCGCATCCGCCCAAGCTCGGGCTTGCGTGCACGCTTCACCGAAGACCCAGGCGCCGATGGGCAGCATCAGGCCGGAATCCTCCGCGATGGGAATGAACTGCCCCGGAGGGACGGTTCCGCGCGTGGGATGGTTCCAGCGTGATAGCGCTTCAGCCCCAGTGATGGCTCCCGTCTTCAGATCGATTTTGGGCTGGTAGTGCAACGTCAATTCGTTCCGCTCCAGGGCGAGACGTAGATCCTCCCTGGTGAAGTGGCGCTCAAATGTGCAGACGTTCAACTCCGGGCTGTAGAACTGACACCCCTGGCACCCGTTCTTCTTGGCCTGATACATTGCGGTGTCCGCGTTCCTGATGAGCGTCTCCGCATCCAAGCCGTCGCCGGGGTAGACGCTCATACCGATGCTTGCGGTGATGTGAAGCTGGTGACCGTCGACCGAATGAACTTCGCCCAGCGCCCTTAGCACTCTTTTTGCCGTAGCAGCGGCATCTTCAGGCCGATGTATGTCTTGCAGGAGCAGTGCGAACTCATCGCCTCCCTGCCTGCTGACCGTGTCAGGGGCGCGTACACAGCTCAGCAAGCGTTTTGCAACAGACTGAAGAAGCTTGTCGCCGACCGCATGTCCCAGGGAGTCGTTGACCTTTTTGAAGCCATCCAAATCCAGAAAGAGAACAGCGGCTTGGCCTCCGTGCCGGCGTGCAAGGGAGATCGCCTGACCGAGCCGATCATCAAAAAGCAATCGATTGGGCAAGCCGGTGAGGGAATCATGCTCGGCCAAATGAATCATCTGCTCCGACTGCGCCCGCGCCGCGCTCACGTCGCGAAAAACAATCACCGCTCCAGTGACCTTCCCTTCACCATCGTGGATGGGGGCGACGGAGTCTTCGATGAAAACTTCATGACCGTCACGGTGGATGAGGACACAATCCAACGGCAGTTTTCCCGTCTGATCTTCCGACGTCGCCTTCGCCATCGGATCCAGGATTGCCTTGCGAGTGGTGGCGTCCACGATCCGGAAGGCCTCGGCCAGGGGCCGGCCAATCGCCTCGTTCAGCGGCCAGCCCATCATGCTGCCCGCGATGGGATTGAAGAAGGTAATGCTTCCTGACACGTCGGTGCAGATCAGGGCATCGGCGATGCAGTTGAGCGTGGCCTGGGCGCGTTCCTTTTCACTGAACAAAATCTCTTCGATCATCTTGCGCTCAACGGCATTGCTCAGGGCTCGCATGAGCTTGTGCGGCTCGATCTGTCCCTTGACGAGATAGTCCTGGGCGCCCTCATGAATGGCTTGAATTGCCTTCGGCTCGTCGTCCAGGCTGGACAAGAGCACAATGGCGACGCGGGGCGCGACTGCGCGCGCCCGTTTGACCGCCTCCAGTCCATCTGAATCGGACAATCCCAGGTCCAGCAGAACGATGTCGACCGAATGCCCGGCAAGATAGGTCTCGGCATCCGCCAAACACGCCACGTGGGTCAATGCGAAGGAGTGGGAGCCATGATCGTCGAACATTGCGCGGATTATGCGCATTTGTTCGCGGTCATTCTCGATGAGAAGAACAGTCTTGTCCGGGTTTTTTCCCATGGGTTTCACCTCGGCACGGGCAACTTAGCACCAATTGTTTAAGATCCATAAGTTCGCAGAACCTTCCCCAGACGAAACTGATCGGAGAATCTCAAATCCTGCACAACGGCACTGTTCTCTTTTGCTCACTTGTAGTTACTAAAGTGGTATCTGGGATCCAGCGGGAGATGGTATGAACTCATCCTCTTGATTCGACAGCAGATCGCCGGGGCGGCGAGCATGGGGTTCAAATCCTCTGTCCGCGACCGGAAGGTTAACTCGCGTGGTTACTCTTCACGAACATTTAAGGCACGGGTAGCGCCTGAACTCTTCACTATTTGTCGACGTGGCAAATCTCTGGTTGGCGACAATAGGCCAGGAACCCAGAAAGTTTGCCGCATTCAGGTACATAAGTCGCTGCTCAATGTGGTCCTGCTCGATCAATTGCCTGACCACAACGCACAAAAACCTGCCATTCTCTCTAGCCCATAAGCTACTTTAGGCCGGTGCTTCGCGCAGGCACTGCAGATTACGGGAGCGATTGTTGGGGAGGCGGGCCAGTTGCATCGGGAGCCTCGCGCCCAGCTAACGCCGGAGCCCAATTCGAATCGAGAACCTTGACCAGCGACCAGGGAATGCCGGCCAGATCATAGTGAAACTCTCCCTGCTCATCGACCACGAGCCTGCTGGCCGGGTATAGGAAACCTGTGCTCTTGGTATTGTCGGTGTCATTCATGTCAAATACACCAACCAAGAGGTCGAAGGACTGGGAATCCGGACCCGGATCGACTTCATCGGGTTGAAGCGGACGGTTGGCGATAAAGGTGATCTCCCGCCCGGTTGGCGTTACGAGCATTTGGATGAAGGCGACATCAAAGCTGAGATCTCCGGTAATTGAGCAAAGACCGACCGCTTTAGTTTTGGAAAGTGCGGTGGCCAATTCCCGATCCTGGCCCTCTTGGAATGCCCGTGAAAGAACTCGTAGATCGGCGGAAGTGGAGTAGTTGTAAACGATCAGCGTTACGCTGATCACGTTCCCGTCTTTCGCGTATGTGGCCTTAATCTTCTCGGGACTCGGACTGGCGGAGAATCCCGGGGTGGTTCCCAGCGCCAATATGCCGGCGAGAAGCAAGCAGAAGGATCCTAACTTGCTGCCGCATCGAATTATGCTCGCGAGTAATTTCATTTTGCGATCCTCCAGGGGATCCGTGCGCCAGGGCCTGGTCACAATGCTATGGCCCTGGCCAGGCCCCTTCGCGCCGAAAACTTGAAGCTATGCGGCAGTTCTTGTTTCGATGGGTCTTTGTGCCTGGACGAGTTCATCGAAGATCGTACGGTATTGAATCATTGCGGTGCGGAGCTCTTCGGTGCTTGCTTCAGCATGGCCGGGCCGCACCGCGATCGCGTGCGCCACGCGGTAGTTCTCCATCACGCGAGGGTAAGTGACGGAGACATCCGCGGCGCGTTGTTCAAAGCTGTCCTTGGGATAGCCGCGGGCCTCGAGGAGCGCAGCGATCAGATCGTCGGCTTCAGTGACTGCGGCCTTGGGGTGATCGACGAAGCGGGATTGCACCGTTTGCCACTCGGCGACGAATCGCTCCCGCTCGATGGCGCCGAGTTCGCGGATTTTCAGTGCGTCCACACGGGTTTCACGGTCGGCCAGTTTTGCCTCAGCCTTGCGCGAAGAGCCATGCTCCTGAACAGCGCGGTCGTACTCCGATCCGAAACGATTGCGGAACGCCAGAGTGCGGGTTCCGCGGCGATGAACGAACCCTACAACTGCGACGACAACGAGGAAGATAAGCACAACCACGGCGCTGATAATCTGCGCATTCGTGAATTGATTGAACATTGTGTTCTCCTATGCGGGATTTCCGCGACGGCAGAGTGGTGAATGGGGGAGGCTTCTCAGGCGGGGAAGGAACCCACACTCAGTCCATCATGGGCGGCCAGGCGTGTGAATGCTGGCCAGAATTGCTCATGCCGGAGACGAACAGGGGCGATGGGTGGGAAAACGCGGCAGGATTGATCAGAGTATGGAATGGATGGAATTAAAAGGGGACTGCAGGAGGCAAGAGGTCAAAGTCCATCCACGCAGTTGGTGTAAACGGGCCCGGTTCAATTCGATTCGCGATTCCGCCAGGTTGCGCTGTTGACTCTTCATCTCCGCTCATCGGCTCCGGGATCGCGGAGACGAAAAGGCGCAAAGCGGGGGTGACGATCGGCCTGCCAGTCTTCGGTTTCCCTGAATGAACTATGCCGGAAAAGCTTCCGGTCGTACTCGGAGCCAAAATAATTGCGGAAAGGCGCCGCTTCTTCCCTGCGATTCTCAAGGAATGCTCTGACAGCCATGACCACGCCGGGAATGAGGACCAAGGCGGCAACGATCAACAGGGCATTCGTAAGGTGGAACATAGCGTTCTCCTTTGCATTGGGTTTCCGCACAGTTAGATCGGCGTGGCCAGGCAAGCCGGCAATACATGTCAACTGTGAAGCAGGTTGGGCCAGGAGGGCTGGTCAAAATTGCTCAATTTGGAGCAATGTTGGGACCTATCGGAAACCTCGGGGATGGATCCCAGGCGCCTTTTTGCCGTGGCGAAGCATGAGTCTTTAAACGCTGGCTTCGCGGGGGTTTTGCCCTGGTCCAGGACCGCTCAATTTCGACCAATTTGCGTCCTGGTCAATTCTAGCCAGCTTTCCGAAACCGGAGGTTCAATACTGACCCTTGTCAAGGTTGTGTTCTGACGACAATGAGAATCTCGCCCGCAAAGGGCGCTGGAGGGTTCGATGTCCCAAACTCTAGTGGAGAGAACGGCTGACAACATCGCCGAATCTGCTCACCAGGCATCTCGCGCAACAGGCGCGATTGCCGACGCAATAGAGAATGGCGTGGGAGTAGTCGGGCATGCCGCGAAGCACGGTTGTGACACTGCTGAAGAACTCTTGGATGAGACGACTCGTCGCCTCCAGCGGCACCTTTCGCTCACTGTTGCGACGGCGTTTGCGATAGGCGCCGGCGCAGGAGCACTCGTCGGATGGATGATGAAACGAAGGTAGATCAGAGTCCCTCGCAGGGGTCTTCTTCACGCTGATCTGCTCGAAAGTGTATCGCTGTGGGCCGGTTTCGAAGAACCAGACCAGCATCCATGCCCGAAAATCGGAGCGGCCCCAACCATTCCAAACCCGGGATTGCTCACTTTTCGGTGCGACTGAGCAAAATTGAACAGTTTTTAGAGCGTGGTGACGGCACCATACTTGCAGGTGCCCACACCAAAGCGGAGGCAGCGATGCCGGAGCACCCGGCGACTCCCCTGAAGGCAGCACTCCTTCCATACTGCCGCCGCATCGAAAGCATTTCTCTTGACCCGATCTCCGTCGACCAACTTTCACTGAGCAAGAATGCACATCGATCCCAAACCTGACAGCATTAGAGTCAAGCGATGATGAATTCCCTTATTCGCCACATTCTTAAGCCTTTGCCGCTTTTGCGGGACTTGGCAGTGTCCGCTACCGGATGCTTCGCATTGATGCGTGGATTCCGGCTGGTGGCAACAGAGGATGACGGATCGGACTCGGCGGCATCCGCTCGCGCCGCAGGCACGCCTCGCAAACAATTGGCGGGTATCGGCGCCGCACTCATCCTTCTGGCCTTCGTCGCGAGTGAAGCGCTGGCGACGATCGGTGCGCTTCGCCGCTGATCCTGATTTGGACAATTGCCTTCTTGCCTGGTGAGTTTTGAACATCTCTTTTTAGGAGCCCGCGATGCCCGCACCGAACCTCTCCGTGAATGCGCAGACGGATACTTTGATGCTCCGTGAAGCGCGGCCCTCAATATTTGGACGAGAAGCAGCATTCTCTCTGCTTCCAGCGCCCAGCCTTTCGCGCCCGCGACGGATAGCGATCATCGGAAACCACCTTCCCCGGCAATGTGGAATTGCAACCTTCACAACCGATCTGAGCGATGCGATCACTGCAGAGTACGGAGCCGCAGGATTGTCGGTTGTGGCCGTCAACGACCCGCAGTCCTCCTATGCTTACCCTGCGCGAGTGCGATTCCAGATCGCCGAAGATGACATAGCGTCGTATCGGGTGACCGCCAAGTTCCTCAATGCCGGCGGTGTCGACTTGGTGTGCTTGCAGCATGAGTATGGGATCTATGGGGGCGAAGCTGGAAGCTATGTCCTACAGTTGCTCAAGTGCCTCAACATGCCGGTCGTTACAACTCTGCATACAGTACTTCGCGAACCAGACGCCGGCCAGCGCTGGGTCATGCAGGAAATTGCCCGGCGCTCCGATCGTCTGATTGTGATGAGCGAGTACTCTTCACGTGTTTTGCGGGATGTATTTGGAGTGCCGGGCGAAAAGATCGACCTGATTCCTCACGGCATCCCCAACTTGCCTTTTGTGGAGCCGGAGGTTTACAAGGATGACCTCGCCGTCGCGAAAAAGCTTGTATTGCTTACCTTCGGCTTGCTGTCTCCCAACAAAGGATTCGAGAGCGTGATTCGCGCCCTCCCTCGCATCCTCGCCCGCCACAGGGACGTTGTGTACATCGTCGCAGGAGCCACCCACCCGCATGTCCGGGCCCGCGAGGGCGACAGGTACCGGGATGAGTTGCAGGCCCTGGCCAGGGAACTGGGCGTTGAGCGAGAGGTGATCTTCCACAACCGGTTCTTCAGCCCTCAGGAAATGGCCTCGCTGGTCGGCTCGGCCGACATCTACATTACGCCTTACTGTCACGCGGCACAGGCTGTATCGGGAACCCTGGCCTATGCCCTAGGCGCCGGGAAAGCGATCATTTCCACTCCCTACTGGCACGCCGCCGAACTCCTCGACGATGGGCGCGGTATGCTCGTTCCCTTTGAGGATCCTGCTGCGATCGCAGCTGCGGCAATTGAGCTCCTTGACAAGGATGCGGAACGCCACGCAATGCGGAATCGCGCTTACGTTTATGCGCGCAGGATGGTCTGGAACCGGGTAGCGCAATCTTATATGCACTCCTTCTCACGGGCTCAGGCACATCGCATGCAGCCTGTGCGCCTGGGGTTTCGCGCCCCGGCTGTCGAAAAGATCGCTGCCAGCCCGCTTTTGAGTGCCTAGGCGCTGTGCCACAGCGGACGGCGAAGAGAAAATCCCGCCAGGAAATTGCGCATGACCTCGAATCGCTTCTGAGAATGAAAACAGGAAGGGCGTCGTTTCGCAACGACGCCCTTCGTGTTCCGATTGGTCTTGTTTAGTGCGTAGGCGAAACTTTTGGTGCAGGCGCGGCTGCGCCTGCGGGCTTGTGCGCGGACTTTGTAGCCGGCTCGCTCCCCCAGTATTGGGGATCGGCGTCGACCCATGATTTCTCAACGTAGCTCCAATCCGGATTGACCATCCAGAGATTGTCCTCCACGCTGGCCACATTCTCCTCGGTAAGCTTGTTCATCTGGTCCTTGCCTTGATCGCCCAGGGCAGCGTCGAAATCCTTCTCGTGCGCCAGATCAGCATCCTCATCCTTGAGCGATGTCATCGGCACCAGAATGAGGTAGGCGTCGCTCACGCCCATCATTCCCTCGTAACTTGACCAGGGAATGTTTTGGCCGCTTTTGACGTTGGCGTCGCGATAAAGCTTCGTCAACTCCTTGAACTGTTCGTCGTGACCCGGCCGCATATGGAAGATGATCACCTCCCAGTAATGGGAGTGCGGTATGTCCGCGCCGGCGACGTTGTTGCTGAGGTCGGGGCGGTAATGCCAGAGGGTGTGGTGGACCTCGGAGATATATTCGGCCTGGCGCGCATCCAGCGCCTCGATCTTAGCGTCAGCCGTGGCGTCGCTGGGGATCCACTCCTCGTTCTTTTGGAGCGCCTCAAAAGAGTCGAAGCCGGAAAGATAAATCGCTCGAGGTGCGCCCGTCAGAGCCTCCATCGCCAAGAAGTGCATCGGGTCCTTGAGTTGCTGCGACAAGTCTGGGTATTCAGAAGCAACTTTGTCGTAGGGTCCATCCAGGTAGGGTTTTATGTTGATGGTTTCGATGTTGAGGATGTTGGGTGGAGGCACTGCCGCAGTTTGTGCGAAAGCGGCTGGGCAGCCTGCCAGCGCAAAGGACAATCCGGCGACGGAACAAAACCATTTCTTCATGTCTGCCCACCTCCCGGGGGCCAGTAGACGAATTGTGGAAGAGGAAAGAATCGAAACCTGCGAATACCGCAAACACCCGGGTACAGCTAGGTCCGAGGGCATCTCCGTGGCGGGAGCCTGCTCCTCGTGCCGGCATTTGGCCCTAGACGCGCATGTCTCCTGACGAAGAGTCAACACACCCAGCAGTCACCGTATCGCTAAAGGGGCACTACGATGATCGGCCGGCCTCCGTGGTACCTGTGGTGTCTCCGGTGGTGGTTGGCGTAGGCAGGCGTGACCGCGAATATTGCAAACAGAGCGGCAAGCAACAGAACCACGATCTTTTTCATTTCTGCTCCAGTAACTTCTCGATGATGGACTTATGCCGGGATCTCACTTTTGAGTTTCCAACACAACCATTTTTCCCAGCACAACGATTGAATCGATTGCCGGCGGCGTAGGTCTGTTCACAATTGCTCACTTTGGCAGGAACTCTAGATTGCCGCTACGGTACCCGTCATTGCGCGGACGTTAACTCGCACATTGCCCAATGAATAGCAGCCCCTTCGTACGCGTCGGTTCTCACCGCACAGATCTGCTTCATGTGCGAGTGCCCAAGCCAACCTGGTTCGCTCGCCCTGGCGACACTGGGACTGTCGATTCGGGGACGTCTACGGGCCATCTGGCACGAGACTGGAGTCGATGTGGAGCATCTAAAGCCAGCGCCGCCTCCATCGCAAGTGCGGAGAGCACCACGATGGCCAATAAAACCCCGATCAACAGCCAGACAAATCCACTATCCATGAAATCGCCATGCAAGAGCTGGAAATCGTATCAACGCATCAGCGCCAGTGCACTGTTCATTGCGACATACATCTCTTCTCACAGCGCAGCGGCATCATTGCCCAATTCGCGCACCAGAACAGTGACTTCCGCCGCGTTCCCAATCTCCCGGCAGCGAGCCGGTGCTGCCGCAGATCGCTCTATCGGAACACGCCCAACAGGTAGCACACCAGCACGATCACAAGTACTGTGCCAAGCCCTATGCCTGCGCCTCCACCAGTGCCCCACCGGTTGTAGCCGTAGTACCCACCGCCCCCGGCAAAGACCAGCACCAGAACAATAATGAGAAGAATCAACATCTCGCATCCCCCTTCACTCCGGGCATCCCCGGGGTTGTGACTCTCGTTGGATTGCGCCGAGTGTCTCCCGCTCGACGATGCACCGAAGCGCGTGCGGCCTAAACCTGGATGGGTTGCGGCGCGCTCTTCGCGATCTCTTCCGTATGCTTTAAGGCTTCCACCGAGTACCCCAGAGCCTTCCTGGCCAGCTCTTGGGCGGATGCGTGATCGCCGGTGCTGTGCACGTGGGCAGCGGCTGCATGTGCGTAAGCCGCCTTGGTGTGGAGGTTCGCTATTTGCGAGTCCGAGTTCCCAGCCATTGTTTTCTCCTGTTCCTTGAACGGATGCGACTCTTGCATCTGGAGTTTTCTACGCTGGACTTGAAAAAGCTGAGCAATTTGATACATAGCCGGCGGCGACTGTGGATAGAAACGCAGCTGTCAAAGCACTCCGGTATGGGCGGGACTGCGACGGGTGTCCCGATCGCCGGACAGGACTCGGTGCATCGCCGAACATCGGCGAGGCACACCGTCTCAGGCTGATCACTTGTTGATGGTGGAGGCGGCGGGAGTCGCACTCGTGCTGAGCATTGAAAACACGCAACTTATTCATTCTAGGAATGCCCGAAATTCACAGATTTCCATGAGTGCCAAATCTGCGTACAAATCGCGTACAAACA
>Ga0326727_10018997_pt1 | contig 13925 bp, 7 predicted proteins | sample MB2enrmetagenome_FD_207643 | JGI IMG/M metagenome (GOLD analysis project Ga0326727, IMG submission 207643) | Lab enriched peat soil microbial communities from McLean, Ithaca, NY, United States - MB29MY | ecosystem: Environmental > Terrestrial > Soil > Wetlands > Peat | place: USA: New York... | reverse complement strand
GACAAGCAAGAAGTGCCGAGTGAGCGCGACGGAAAACTTCTCGTCATCGGAACCGAAGTTTCTCAGGGTGAGCAGGTAACGTCCGATCGACGTTTCCTTGCCACAATCGGCTATCTGCTTGTATTGATCGATCCCAAGGAAAAGGTGAAGCCCGAGCAGGTTATCACCGGTCAAGGCGCCAGCCGGTGGCGGCGCTGGCAAGAGGGTGACTCGGTAGAGCCGGGGCGCGTTTTCCTGCTCAAGGAACAAAAAGAGTACAAACGTCTCGATATCGGCGATGAAGTGAAAGCCGGTCAAACCGTCGCATTGGTCGACCCGAGTTTGGCGCTCGGCGATTTGAATATCAAGATCGCCGCACTGGACTCGAGCGAGTCGGAGCGACGAGCGTCGGTGAAGACGAAGGAAGAAGCCGAGCGCCGCGTTGCGGCCATGGAAGAATCCCAGCGACGCGTACCCGGCTCGGTTTCGAAGGACGACTACGAAGGTGCGAAGCTGACGGCCAAGCGTTACTACGAGGAAGAAATCGCCAAGAGATCTGCGGTCATCAAGGCGCAGCAAGAACTGTTGCAATCGAACACGATTCTGCTCAAACACGAGATTCAGTCCACAATTCCCGGCACGATCAAGGTCATCTACAAGAACCGGGGTGACGCCGTGAAAACGCTCGAGCCGGTCATGCAGATTCAGCGCCACGACCGCCTGCGTATCGAAGGGTATGTCGACGTCCAGGACACCGCACGCATCAAGCCCGGCAAGACCGATGTGGTGATCGAACCGACTCAACCGGTTTCCCGATTGATGTCGCTCGAGGGCCATTTCGACGAGGTCACTGGCGTTGCCGTCGCCCGTGGAGCGATTCCCACCATCATCTCGGGAAGCGCCGATCGAACCGTCGGTGGTTGGAACTCCGCCAACGGCCAGCTCCTGTGGAGAATCCCGCACCGTACTGCCGTGCTTTCGGTCGCAAGCACCGGGCTGAAGGCTGAGCGCAACCTCGCGATTGCAGGCTGTGCGGACGGCACTGCCAGTCTGATCGACGTAGACCGTTTCAATGATTTCGCCAATCAGAAGATCAAAGAGCAGCCCGAGCCTTTGGTGCTCAAGGGCAGACACCGTGGCGCGGTTCACTGCGTGGCGTTCAGTCCCGACGGCAAGATGTGCGCCACCGGCGGTGAAGACCGAGAGATCTACTTGTGGGATACCAAGACTGGCGACATGCTGAATCAGGTCCCGTCGCGCCACCGTGCTCCGGTGACATCGCTGCAATTTACGCCGCTCCAGCAGCTGGTGTCGGTTAGCCGTGATAACACGCTCGTCGTGTGGTCGGTCGAGTCGGGCAAGCCGCCGGTCCGAGTGACGGAATTCGAACGACGTAGCGGCGACGTCCCCCAGCTCAGCGTTAGCCCCGACGGTACGCGCGTGCTCTTCGATCAAGACAAGGAAATCCGCCTGCTCTCGCTCAAGACGCACCAGCCTGAAGGCATCATCCGCAACGCCTCCGGCGCTACCAAGTTTGCCACGATGGCCTTGTTCGATCCGGATGGCCTGACGGTTTTGACAAGTGCCGGCACTGACGGTCGCTTGCAATTGTGGCGGACGCCGACGGCGAATTCGATGCGAGCAGCCGAGCTGCGCCAGTTCATGTGGTCGGAGGGCGCCGCGACATCGGGCGCGTTCAGTCCGGACGGCAGTTTCTGCGTGACCGGCATGCAAGATCGCCGCGTCCTTGTTTGGCCCATGCCGGAACGCAAGCGCGACGCGCGAGGCCATGCGGAACTGGTCGAGAAGGAGATCCGCTCACGCATCTCCAAGGTGGAGGAGTTCATCGACTCTTCCAATCGCAAAGTTCCGGTTTTTGTCGAGCTGGAGAACCCCGACAATCGCCTGGTGCCAGGTAGTACAGCCACCCTGGTAATTCAACCGGAAACGAAAGCACATTAAACATTGCTTGGCCCGCCGCGGCGACTAGGCCTTGAGGCGGGCGGCGCCGTTTATCGAAGGTAATGCGGAGATCGACGGATGGCGACGGAGAAGGCCGCCCCCGCGAGTGAACTCGAACGCCGCAAGCAGGTCAAAATCCGCTTGCGCAGCGACCTGCGCATTGAGCCGCAGAAATACGAAGGCAAGACCTACTACGTCGTCAAGGATCCGGTCAGTCTTCGCTACTACCGCCTGAAAGACCACGAGCGCTACCTGCTCGGCTTCATGGACGGCAACCAGACGCTGGACGATGCTCAGAAGGCGTACGAGAAACAGTATCGTCCCGATCGACTGAAGCTCGAAGATCTGGAATCGTTTGCCCAACAGTTACTGACCGCCGGTCTGGCGCAGAACGATTCGCCGCGAGCCGGCAAGCAGCTCTTCGATCGGCGCAAGAAGCGGCGTCGCAGTGAGTGGATGCAGACGCTCACCAACATCCTCTACATCAAGATCCCGATCTTCGATCCGGAGCGCTTGCTGACCGGGATGTTGAAATACGTCGGCTGGATCTTCTCGCTGACGTTTTTCACGCTCAGCGTTCTGTTCATGCTGTCCGCGATTCTCCTGGTCACAACGCATTTCGACACGTTTCGCAGCAAGCTGCCCAATTACCACGAGTTTTTCAGCTTCAAAACCGTGGTCTATCTGTGGGTGGCACTGGGCGTCGTTAAAGTTATTCACGAGTTCGGGCATGGCTTGAGCTGTAAAGTATTCGGCGGCGAAGTGCACGAGATGGGCGCGCTATTTCTATGCTTATCGCCGGCCCTCTATTGCAACGTGTCCGATGCCTGGACGCTTCCGAATAAATGGCACCGCATTGTCATCAGCGCCGCCGGAATTTACGTCGAGCTGATCATCGCTGCTGCGGCGACCTTCATCTGGTGGAATACGCCCAGTCATCCGTTCGTCAACAACCTGGCTCTTAGTCTGATGGTCGTTTGCAGTGTCAGCACGGTCGTTTTCAATGCGAACCCCTTGATGCGCTACGACGGGTATTACGTCCTGGCGGATTGGCTGGAAATCCCGAATCTGCGCGAGCGCTCGAATCGGTTTCTGACAAATGTGTTCCTTGAACACTGCCTGGGCGTCGAGACGATCCCGGAGCCGTACATGCAACTCGGCCGACGCATTTTGTTCGTCTCGTATGCCATCCTCAGTTATATCTACCGCTGGGTTGTGACGTTCAGCATCCTGTATTTCATGGATTCATTCCTCAAGCCGTACAAGCTGGAGGTAATCAGCCACCTGCTGGCGCTGGCCGCTCTGGGCTCCATGATCGGCTGGCCGATCTACCGGCTTGGCAAAAACCTGCATCGGCGAGGGAGACTTCCCGACATGAAACGTTGGCGTGTAGTGACGACCTCCGCGGTCGCGACGGCGATCATCCTGTTCGTCTGTTTCGTGCCCGTGCCTATCAGCCGCATCCGCGGCCAGGCGCTGATCCAGCCGGTCCCGGACGATTCGGCGAGCGTCTTCCTGGTGCATCCGGGCATCTTGGAAGAGTTGAGGGTCCGGCCCGGGCAGCACGTGGAGGCCGGCGATGAGCTCGCACGCTTCAGCAATCGCGATAAGCTAGCCGAACTCGACACCGCCCGGGCGGAGGCCGAGACGCGAGACAATCATATCGAGGTTCTGCGTCGGCAACTCGATCAAACTACCGACGAAAAGGAGCGCTTGCGCATCCAGTCCGAGAGAGAGCAGACACGCAGCGAACTCGAGTCCGCGAAGGTAAAAGCCGCCAACTACCAGCGGATTCTGACGGAAGATCTGGTGGTACGTGCGCCCCGTAGCGGGACCATCGGCACGGCTCCCAAGATCGAAGATATCGGCAAGTTCTACGAGGCCGATCCAACTACGCCGTTCTGCACGATCAACGAACCGAGGCGATTGCGCATCACGATGCCCATCGTGACTCCCGAATTCAATCAACTTAAGAAGAATTTGGAGCAGCCATCCGCCCTTGTGCAACAAGCGCGCAGGCGCCTGCGCTCACCGGTAACCGTTTCCTATCAGAACACACCGTTGAGCGAGGTACTTCGCGATCTCGAGACCAAGGCAAAGGGACCTAAATTCGCTCTCGAAAACCCGGGCGGCCGCGAGGCGGATCTGACTGTCACGGCTGAAGCCAAAAAAGTGCCGCTATCAATGGTGCTCGAGAGAGTGCTGGATCCCTTGGGCATGGGTTACTACGTACTCTCGGACGAAGGAAACGAACGCGACGGGCACATCCTGGTTCGACCCGGACGCGAGCGTGGCCGACAGGAAGGCGCAGTCGAGAAAACCAAGCTCGACGTCACGGTTCGCGTCCAAGGGCGTGACTGGCACACCTGGCAAGGCAAGCTATCGAGTCTGCCGGAATCCGAAGCCAAGGAAATCCCACTTCCGCTGTCAAATCGCGGCGGCGGCCCCGTGGCGGTAAAAGCTGGCGGTGCTCCCGGGCATCTGGTCCCGCAGACACAGTACTATCTGGTCAACATCGATTTGCTCGATCCGGATGATTCCATCACCCCGGGCAGCATGGCCCAGGTAAAGATCCACTGCCGGCCGGAAACATGCTTGCACTGGCTGTGGCGGACAATCAACACCACGTTTGATCTGGGACTGATGTAAATCGGGGTGGGGCGTCGCTCGAGGAAAGGCAGTTTCTTCGGACAGTCTAAAACACATGGCCCGCCCGGAGCCGTCGCTCCAGGCGGGCCATGTGTTTTTAATGGAAGTTGCCGATCGTGAATTTGGTGCCAATCGGCCTACTTCGACTCCGGATTCCCGGACGGCAACTCTCGGACTTCGATCTTACGGAACTTTACAACTGTTCCCGGATCGTGTTGCTGCAGTGCAAAGTGGCCCTTCTTGTAAGTGTTCTTTTTGTCCACGAACTCCACCGTTTGCTTACCGTTCACCAGGATGGTGATGTAGTTGCCAACGGCGATCACTTCCTGAGTGAACCATTCATCCGGCTGGTGCAGACGGTCCAAGACCTTCACGAAATTGTATAGGCTGCCCGTACGGACCGGGTCGCCGTGGGTACTGTTGATCTGAGCTTCGTAACCCTTCGGAAAACTCTTGCCGTACTGCGTCCGGAAATACTGCCCGCTGTTGCCGTGATCATTGATCATGGCCTCAACGCGATAGACGAAGTTTTCGTAATCGCCGCGATCGCTGAACAGGTGGCCCTTGGGTCCGCGTCCGACGAGAACGCCTTCTTCGACGGTCCACTGCGCCTTGTCGTCGGGGTGCGTCTTCCACCCGGTCAAATCCTTGCCGTTGAACAGCTGTACGAAGCCATTGTCATTCGCGTTGGCGTCCTTCTTGTCGTCGGCGCCGGCGGGAAGCACCGCGACGGCCGCCACGCCGGCCAACAGAAGACCGGCAACTGTCAAATACCGCAACATTCGCAATCACTCCTGGTGAGGGAAGACTCGAGGGAAAGTCACTTCGTTCGCCGGGGCAGATCGTTGGCCCCTGGCGTTACTTTGTCGATGTTGGGTGACACGTCGGCGATTACTCGGCCGAGGGTCCAGGACAGCGCCCCGGTCAAAAGGGTTTGGAAGATCGAGTCCTTCCAGACTTCGTCGCGATGCCCCATCGACGTGAAGAAAACGCGTCCCTTGCCGTGCATGCGCGCCCACGTCGCCGGGAAGTCAGGCCGCTTGTATTCAAAACCCTCCATCCCCTTCGATTCCTGCACCAGGATCACGTGTAGGTCCGGGGCGAAGTTCTTCAGAGAATACCACTCCTCATAGAGCTTGAAATCGCTCTGCCCTTTGATGCCGGGGAAGGCGCGATCGACGACGCGCATGGTCGCGTTTTGTTGCTTACCGTGCTTGATGAACTCGCCGCCGAGCATGAGGATGTAAGGATCGCGCACCGTCGGGTTCTGCGTTTCAAAGGCATCGCCCGCGCTGTGATAAGTGTCGCTGGCGCAGTGGCAGCCGACAAAGCCCTTGCCGCCTTCGATTGCTTCCAGCAAGGCCTTCTTCCCTTCGGGCGGCACCGGCGGTGCGCCATCCAGGCTCTTCTCCGCGCCCAAGTTGCCCTGGGTCTCGAAAAGGAAGCCGTCGAACGTGGGGAATTCCTTGCTGAGGAAGCACCGTCCGTCTTTTTCGCAAACAACCTCAATATTCAGCTTTCCGCCCAGTTCCGTCGCAATCCGTTCGGCGAGCGACAGTTCGCCATCTTTTCGTTTCACACAATCGTGCTGAAAGCCTTGAGAGCGTGTGAAAACGAGGAGCCGCTTCTTTGGCTGATCGGCGACGGCAGCTGGCAGCTGACCGGCGCCCAAAGCCAGCGCGGCCAGGCTGGCATTCTTGAGCAAGGTACGGCGGTCCATGGGGAGATCCTCGGTGCCGGGAAGGAGTGTGGGCGGGGCTGGTGTTGGTCAATGTAGGCGCGTGCAGTACCTGCCGCCAGGGGAAAGCCGACGCAACAAATGTCCAGCGCCGCTTGGCTTCCGAGCCAGGCACACGACCGGTCCGAATCCGGCCAATGCCGGTCTGAAAAATATCGCGCCCGCGCCGTAACCCCGCGGCCGACAAGCTAAACTCATGGCTGGAGAGCCCGGCGTGACAGGGGATCGTGAGCTAGATTTTTTATGCCGGTAATTGTTTCTCGTGCTTGAGCGATCGCTTTCCGATGGTGCCCGACCGTGGTGATCGATAGTGTTGACACCCTATTGACCGTTATCCGACGCGTTCAGATGTTCGCGCCGGAACAAGTCGACGAGATTGAGCGCGAACTCATTCCGCATTTTGTCGACCCGCGCGAACTGGCCGAGCATCTCGTCCGCATCGAATGGCTGACACCCTACCAATTGGAGACCTTGTTCAGCGGCGAATGGGAGATGCTTACCATCGGCCCGTATACGTTGCTCGATCGGCTTGGCGCCGGCGGTGTCGGCGAAGTGTACAAGGCGTGGGACACGCTCGGCGGCCGCATCGTCGCGTTGAAAGTCCTGCGAAGTCATCTCGCCGGCCGACAATCGGCGGTACGGCAGTTCCAGCGGGAATTGGAAGCCCTGCCACGGCTCAATCACCCCAACGTTATCCGCACCTTCGAAGCTCACCAGCTCGACGGTCTGCACTATTTCGCCATGGAATACGTCGAAGGCAAAGATCTCTCGCGTTTCGTTCAGGAAAACGGACCGTTGTCTGTCGAACACGCCTCTGAATACATCCGTCAAGTCGCACAAGGCTTGCAACACGCCCATCAGTACGGGCTAGTGCATCGGGATATCAAGCCGGCGAACCTGTTCCTCATCAATCCTCCGCTGCCCGCGGCTCCCGGACACGGCCTTTTGCGGCGCGGGCCCGATCCGCTGGTGAAGATCATCGATTGGGGTCTGGCGCGAATTCGTGTCGTTCCCGCGCCAACCGAGACTCCGACCGTCGGCAAGGTGGACACTGAGAAAGGCGTGCTGACCGGGACGGCTGACTACGTGTCGCCCGAACAAGCACGCGACGCCAGTATCGTGGACACGCGCAGCGACATTTACAGCCTCGGCTGCACGTTTGTCTATCTGCTAACCGGTCAGCCGCCATTTCCCGCCCGGACACTGATGCAGAAGCTGTTGCAACATCAGCAATCGCCGCCACCGCCGCTTCGTGGCGTCCGCCCTGACGTACCGGAGGAGTTGGAGCAAATCATCCACAAGATGATGGCAAAAGACCCGGCCGACCGCTTTCAAATCCCGCTATTGGTAGTCTCACCGCTTCGCAAGTTCGGTCCCGGTGCTCTGGCCGGCAGCGTCATCCGCTCGCCAGGCAGTGGCGTTCGGGCAGCTCTTAAGAATGTCCCCAAACCCGGTACGAGCTTGAACCTGACCCCACCGGAATCGACCCCGGGTTTCCGCCCGGCAGCCGGAGGAGGGCTTGGTGGACGGAACAACGGTACGCATCCGCATCGGTGAGCGGTCTCGGACACCTGTCAATTTGGCATTCTGCTCCTTAACTCCTTTTTCCAAAAAAGAATTGACACCACACATACCGATCCTTACGATGCGAGCGAATGCTCATTCGCATGGGTGAATGAATATTCGCTCGCATCTTTTTGCAATTTCTCCTAGATCGCGACGAATCCCCTTCCGAGGAGTGACGGATGACTTCGGTTGCCGAGGCCCGCCATCAGCAGATTCTGCAGGCCGCTACTGTTTGTTTCGGCCGGCGTGGCTTTCATCAAGCCACTATGCAGGATATCTGCTCGGAGGTCGGTCTCAGCCCCGGGTCCGTATATCGCTACTTCCGCAGCAAGGAAGATCTGATCGCCGCCCTCGTCGAGGCCGATCGTGCCAAACACATCGCCCGCATCGAGGCCGTTCGCCATCAACCGGACGTATTCGCTGCCCTGCAGACGTTGGCCGATCAGACTCTCGCCTCGCTGAACGACCCGGAGATGTCGCTGCTCCACGCCGAAATCGGCGCGGAAGTGCACCGCAATCCGCAGGTCAAGGAACTGGTCCGCAATACCAACGCGGCCATCCTCGACTCGCTGGCGGAAACGCTCCGACTCGCACAGGAGCGCGGCGCCATTGATCCGAATCTCGAGCCGCGTGCAACCGCGGAGCTGCTCATTGCAGTGGTCGACGGTTTGAGCATGCGGAAGTCGCTCTTCCCCGAAGGCGATGCCGTGCGGCACGCCGCTCTCGTACAGACGATGCTCGCTCGGTTCTTATGCCCGGCCCGGGTTGAACCGAAAGCGGCCGTCATCGTGGATCAATCAGGAAAGGAATGATCATGCGTGTCGCCGTCCTGGCAACGCTCGTTCTCACCGGCCTGGCCTCCGCGGGCGAACCGCGCCCCGATCCGGCGCCGATTGGCGTCAAGTTGGCCGACTGGTCGCTGCCTCGAGCCGACACCGGCAAGCCGTGGTCGCTGACAGAAGACGGCCGGGATGCCAAGGCCGTTGTCGTCGTTTTCATCGGCACCGAGTGTCCGATCAGCAATGCCTACGCGCCGGTGCTGGTCGCATTGGTCAAGCAATATTCCGCGAAGGGCGTCCTCTTTGTGGCCGTTAACAGCAATCGCCAGGACGATGCGGCGTCGGTCGCCAAGCATGCGAAGGAATACAGCCTTTCGTTCCCGGTCCTGAAGGACGAAGGAACCACGCTTGCCGATCGTTTTGCCGCCAAGCGCACGCCCGAAGCATTCGTTCTCGACGGCACGCGCACGGTTCGCTATCGCGGCCGAATCGACGATCAAATGGATAAGGGAATCAAACGACCGAAGCCGACCAGCAAGGATCTTGCGAACGCGCTCGACGCCGTGCTGGCGGGCAAGGACGTTGCCAAAGCCGTGACCGAGCCGACCGGTTGCTTCGTCGGTCGCGGGCCGAAGGCGGCGCGCGATGCCGCCGTTCAACACGAGGCGGTCACTTACAGCAAGCAAGTCTCGCGCATCATTCAGAAGAATTGCCAGGAATGTCACCGTGCGGGTGAAGCGGCGCCGTTCAAGCTCATGAACTACTCCGATGCCGCTGCCTGGAGCGAACCGATTCGGGAAGCCGTAAGCGAGAAGCGCATGCCGCCGTGGGGTGCTGACCCGGCGCACGGCAAGTTCCGCAACGATCGCTCGCTCACCTCCGCTGAGAAAGCCACGCTGTTGACCTGGATCGACCAGGGTTGCCCCGAAGGAAACGCGGCTGATCTGCCTCCCGCGCGCTCTTACCCCGAGGGCTGGAGTTTCGGCCAACCGGACGAGATCTTCACGCTTCGCGAGTCTGTCGAGGTGCCTGCAGCGGCGCCGCCGGGCGGCATGCCGTACGAGTATCTGCTGGTGGGCGAGCCGTTCAAGGAAGACAAGTGGGTACAGAAAGTCGAAATTCATCCCGGCGTTCGCGGTGTGGTTCACCACATTCTCGTCTTCGTCAAGCCGCCCCAGAAACGGAAGCCGCCGGAGAACGCCCCGCCGATTTTCAAGCTTTTCAGCGACTTCGACCCCCGAGACCCGGATGGTTTCGGACAGATGTACCTTGCCGGCTTTGCTCCCGGCGCTCCGCCGTACATCTACCCGGATGGCAGTGGTAAGAAGATCGTGAAGGGCAGCCAGCTTGTCTTCGAGATTCACTACACCCCGAATGGCACCGCCTGCACCGATCGTTCGTCCGTGGGATTGATCTACTGCAAAGAAACGCCCAAGCACGAGATTCATACGCGCACCATCTCGCAGGAGCGCTTCATCATTCCGCCGAACGCTCCGAACCATCGCGTCGACGCAGTCTCGCAATTCGACCAATCGGTGGTCGTGCTCGGACTTGCACCGCACATGCACCTGCGGGGCAAGGACTTCCTGTTCAACCTGCTGCCAACCGTCGAGAAAAAGGACGCGGCCAAAGAAGTGCTGCTGTCGGTGCCGAAGTACGACTTCAACTGGCAGATCCTGTACACCCTCTCCGAGCCGCGTCGATTGCCGAAGGGTGCGAAACTCGAGTGTGTCGCCCACTTCGACAATTCAAGGGCGAATCCGAATAACCCGAACCCTTGGGCAATCGTCCAATGGGGGCCGCAGACGACCGACGAAATGATGCTCGGGTTCGTGGATTACTACTACGACGATGGCAAATGATCCTGTAAGCGCATGATTCCGAGCGGCCGAGATACTCGGCTCGGCTGCTCGGGTCTAAATAACGTTGATCGGGCTCCTGAAGGAAAGGAACGAGCATGCGCTCCGCTGTACTCGCATCCGTCGCCGTGGCGGCCCTCGTGGTCGCGGGCGAACCGAAACCTACTCCCATCGTCGGCGTCAAGCTTGCCGACTGGTCCCTTCCGCGAGCGGATACGGCCAAGCCGTGGTCGGTGGCCGTTGACGGCGGCAATGCCAAGGCAGTCGTCGTAGCGTTCCTTGGCACCGAATGCCCGATCAGCAACGCGTACGCTCTCGTCCTCACAGCATTGACCAAGAAGTACGAGGCGAAGGGCGTCCGATTCGTCGGCGTTTTCAGCAATAGCCAGGACGATGCGGCCGCCGTTGCCAAACATGCCAAAGAGTTGAACATCACCTTCCCCGTGCTTCGGGACGAAGGCGCGCTGCTCGCCGACCGCTTTGCCGCCAAGCGAACGCCGGAGGTGTTCGTGCTGGACGGCACGCGTACGGTCCGCTACCGCGGCCGGGTCGACGACCAGTACGACAAGGGCATCAAACGCCCGCAGGCCAAAAACCATGAACTCACCGATGCGCTGGACGCTGTCCTCAAGGGCGAAGAGGTGGCTCAGTCTGTAACAGCGTCGGCCGGTTGCATCATCAGCCGAAAGCCGAAAGCCAAGGATGTAGGCACCGCTCATGGCGAAGCCGTCACGTACAGCAAGCAGGTCGCACGCATTTTGCAGAAAAACTGCCAGGAATGTCACCGATCCGGTGAAGCAGCTCCTTTCAAGCTCATGAACTACGGCGATGCTGCGGCTTGGTCCGAAGCGATTCGCGAGGCAGTCACGGAAAAACGCATGCCGCCGTGGTTCGCCGATGATTCGGACAAGGGCAAGTTCAAGAACGACCGTACGCTCTCCCCCGAGGACAAGGCCACCCTGCTCAGCTGGGTGGATCAAGGCTGCCCCGAGGGCGACCCGGCCGATCTGCCGGCCGCGCGCCCGTATCCGGATGGCTGGGTGCTAGGCAAGCCGGACGAAGTGTTCACGATGCCGGAGGCGTTTCCGGTGCCAGCTGAGGCTCCGAAGGGGGGCGTGCCGTATCAATACTTTTTTGTCGGCGAGCCGTTCAAGGAAGACAAGTGGGTTCAGTCCCTGGAGGCAGTCCCGGGCGTTCGTGGCGTTGTGCATCACATCATCGTCTTCGTGAAGCCGCCGTCGAAGAAACCCGTGCGGCCGGACGCTCCGCCGATTCAACAGATCTTCACGGATTTCGATTTCCAAAACCCGGATGGTTTCGGAGAGATGTTCCTCGGCGGGTATGCACCGGGTGCGGTGCCGTTCTCGCAAGGGCCGGGCTATGGCAAGAAGATCGCGAAAGGAAGCCGGCTTGTCTTCGAACTACACTACACGCCGAACGGCACGGCTTGCATGGATCGCTCGTCGATCGGACTCATCTATTGCAAAGAACCGCCCAAGCACCAAGTACGCACGCGCACGATCATGAACGAGAAGTTCCTCATCAAGCCGTTCGCTGAGGACGAAGTGATTGAGAAATCGTCGACGTTCGATCGTCCGGTTGTGCTTCTGAAGATTGGCCCGCACATGCACCTGCGGGGCAAGAGCTTCACCTTCGATCTCGACATTCCAGGAAGCAAGAAAGAGCGGCTGCTGACCGTCCCGCACTACGACTTCAACTGGCAGCTCTACTACGAATTTGCCGAGCCTCGCCATCTCCCGAGGGGTTCAGAGATTAAGTGCATCGCGCATTACGATAACTCGAACAAGAACCCGAATAACCCCAATCCCTGGCAACCGGTGTATTTCGGATTGCAAACCTGGGAAGAGATGATGGTGGGGTTTGTGGATTACTATTACGACGACGTGAAGTGATTCGCGCTCGTCAACAATGAATTTCGGCCGCTACCAGGGTGTCCAACCGGATAGCCGGAGTGTGTGGCGGCTCAAAGCGTATACCATGCGGTTCGCCGCGAATCGCGAGCTGCATGGTATTCTCTCCCACCGGGTTGAGGGGACGTGCAGTCCTCCACCTGCGTGTTATTCCGGCCACGGGGCCGGGCGCGAGGGTTTGGGGTACGAAACGTCCACCACGTGAGGAAACCGGGTCTCATGAAACAATCTTTCAAACGTTTCGCTGGCGTTTGCGCTCTGACTGCCTTGGCCGCCCTCTGCTTCGCCGTCGTCGGCGGGAGCCGGGCGGTTTCCAGGGAAGCAGAGGGTAAACCCAAGGCGAAGATCACCTATTCCAAGGAAGTCGCTCGCATCATTCAGGACAATTGCCAGACGTGCCATCACGCCGGCACGGCAGCACCGTTCTCATTGATGAATTTCGACGACGTCGTCAAACAGGCCGACAATATCAAAGAAGCTGTTTCCGAAAAACGCATGCCGCCCTGGTTTGCCGATCCGCACTACGGCAAGTTCTCGAACGATCGCCGGCTCAAGAAGGAAGACGTCGATACATTGCTGGCCTGGATCGACGGGGGCATGGAACGCGGCAATCAGGCCGACCTGCCAGCCGAGCGTACTTATGCCGATGGCTGGACAATCGGAAAACCGGACGTCATCTTCGACCTGCCCGAAGAATACTCCGTGCCGGCCGAGGGCGTAGTCGACTATCAGTACTTCATCACCAAGACGAACTTCAAGGAAGACGTGTGGATTCAGGCTGCGGAAGCTCGGCCGGGCCACCGGGAAGTAGTGCACCACATCATCGTCAGCTATCGCGATCCGAAGGGCAAGGACCGGTCCGGCCGCGGCAATCTCGGCGAAGGCTTTATCGTCGGCACCGCGCCCGGCGACATGCCGTTGATGCTGCCGCCCGGCGTCGCTCGCAAGATACCGGCCGGCGCGGAACTGATTTGGCAGATGCACTACACGCCAAACGGCAAGGCGACGAAAGATCGCTCGCAAGTGGGCCTCGTCTTCTACAAAGGCAAGGAACCGCCCAAGTACAATTCGCAGACCGTCACCATCATGAATCCTCGCTTCGAAATCCCGGCCGGTGACGCGGACTATAAAGTCGAATCGGAATGGACTACGCCGCGCGATGCGCTGCTGATTTCTTACGTGCCGCACATGCACCTGCGCGGCAAGGACTTCAAATACGACGTCACTTACCCGGATGGAAAGAAGGAAACCTTGCTGTCGGTGCCGAAGTATGACTTCAACTGGCAGCTGATGTACCGAGTCGAAAAGCCCTTGCATTTGCCGAAGGGGAGCACGATTCACTGCACCGCTCACTTCGATAATTCCAAGGGCAACAAAGCCAACCCCGATCCGTCCAAGCCTGTCTATTGGGGTGACCAGACGTTCGAAGAAATGATGATTGGCTTTGTCGACTTTATGTGGG
>Ga0326727_10018996_pt1 | contig 13925 bp, 14 predicted proteins | sample MB2enrmetagenome_FD_207643 | JGI IMG/M metagenome (GOLD analysis project Ga0326727, IMG submission 207643) | Lab enriched peat soil microbial communities from McLean, Ithaca, NY, United States - MB29MY | ecosystem: Environmental > Terrestrial > Soil > Wetlands > Peat | place: USA: New York... | reverse complement strand
TCACCTTCTGGCGTCCTTATCGTGGGCAGGAGAGTGAACGACGCCATCTGGAAATCAATTCGAAATGACCTCGGCATCAGGGTTGATCTGATGACGATCTACCAGCCCAATGCTGGCATGTCGAGGGAATGTATTGTTGCCAACAGTTGGAAATCTCACGTTTTTTGTTCCCGCCACATCAGGTAATAAAGGCGATCAGCTCTCCTGCCGGACGTTGTAGTTCGGCGCCTCGCGGGTAATCGCCACGTCATGCACGTGGCTCTCGCGCAGGCCGGCGCCGGTGATGCGGCGGAACTGCGCGTTGCGTTGCAATTCCGCGATACTGGCGCTGCCCGTGTAGCCCATGCCGGCCCGCAGCCCGCCCACCATCTGGTTCAGCACCGCCGAAACCGGGCCCTTATAGGCCACCCGACCCTCGACGCCCTCCGGCACCAGCTTTATCGTGTCCTTGATGTCCTGCTGGAAATAACGGTCGGCCGAGCCGCGCGCCATGGCGCCGATGCTGCCCATGCCGCGATAGGATTTGTAGGACCGGCCCTGGAACAGAAAAACCTCGCCCGGCGCTTCGTCGGTGCCGGCCAGCAGGCTGCCGATCATCACTGCGTCGGCGCCGGCGCCGATCGCCTTGACGATGTCGCCGGAGGTGCGGATGCCGCCATCGGCGATCGCCGGCACGCCGTGCTCGCGGCACAGCGCCGCGGTTTCCAGCACGGCGGTGAACTGCGGCACGCCGACGCCGGCCACCACCCGGGTGGTGCAGACGCTGCCCGGGCCGATGCCGATCTTCACCGCATCCGCCCCGGCCGCGATCAGCGCCGCCGCACCTTCCGGCGTGGCGACGTTGCCGGCGATCACCTGCACCGCGTTGGACAGCGTTTTGATGCGCTCGACCGCCGCCAGCACGCCGGCGGAATGGCCGTGCGCGGTATCGACCACGATCACATCGACCTCGGCGGCGACCAGCGCGCGGGTGCGGGCATGGCCGTCCTCGCCTACCCCGGTGGCCGCCGCCACCCGCAGCCGGCCCAGCTCGTCCTTGTTGGCGAGCGGATGCGCCTGCGCCTTGTCCATGTCCTTCACGGTGATCAGCCCGACGCAGCGATAGGCGTCATCCACCACCAGCAGCTTTTCGATACGGTGGCGGTGCAGCAGCCGCCGCGCCTCGGCCGGCCCGACATCGCCGGTCACGGTGATCAGGTTCTCCCGCGTCATCAGTTCATAGACCTTGACCGTGGGGTCGGTGGCGAAGCGCACGTCGCGGTTGGTCAGGATGCCGACCAGCCGGCCGGTTTCCCGCTCGACCACCGGGATGCCGCTGATCCGGTAGCTTTCCATCAGTGCCCGCGCATCCGCCAGGGTCTGGTCGGGATGGATGGTCACCGGGTTGACCACCATGCCCGACTCGAATTTCTTGACCTGGCGGACCTGGGCGGCCTGCTGGGCGATGTCCAGGTTCTTGTGGATCACGCCGATGCCGCCATGCTGTGCCATGGCGATCGCCATGGCGCTTTCGGTCACCGTATCCATGGCCGAGGACACCAGCGGCATATTGAGTTGGATGGTGCGGGTCAGCCGGGTGCGGGTGTCGGTGCTGGCGGGCAGCACCTGCGAGTAGCATGGCACGAGCAGCACGTCGTCGAAGGCGAGCGCCTCACGGATCCGCTGTGCCACAAACTCCGCAACCGCGCGGGGGGCGGTGCCGGAGGAATTGTCCTGGGGTGCCATGGCCGAACCTTTCGCAGTTTGCCCCCGGGCAGACTCGGCGCCGGGAAACGCGACCTTGGCGTGCCCACATAGGCGGCTGCGGCGGGGGGCGCAAGCACGGCGGTGTGACAAAGCAAGGCCGGGGCGCCGCCCTTGACCCAAAGAACTAAAGAATGGGGGCCCGTGGCCCCTGGTGGGGTGCAGGGGCGAAGCCCCTGCCGGGGTCCGGAGCGGCGCCCCGGCTATCGCACCGACCCGCCGCGAAACCCGGTAGCAACCACGTATAGTTCGCTGCTCTCCTTCCGGCTCGCCGCCGGCTTGGCATGGCGAACCGTGGCGAAGCGAAGCTTCATCGGCTCCAGCAATTGCCGCTCGGCGCCTCCCTGGAACACCTTGGCAACGAAGGCGCCGCCCGGGGCGAGCACCTGGCAAGCGAAGTCCAGCGCCAGTTCGGCCAGTGCCATGATTCGCAGGTGGTCGGTGGCGGCGTGGCCGGTCGTGTTGGGGGCCATGTCGGACAACGCCAGATCGGCCGGACCTCCCAGCAAGGCGGCCAGCCGCGCCGGCATGTCGGCATCGTGGAAGTCGCCGACCAGGAAGGTGGCGCCCGGCACCTTCTCGACCGGCAGCAGATCCAGGCCGAGCACCTGCCCGGCGCCGCGCCGCACCGCCACCTGGCTCCAGCCGCCCGGGGCGGCGCCCAGGTCGAGCACGCGCGCGCCTTTGCGGATCAGGCGATAGCGGTCGTCCAGTTCGATCAGCTTGAAGGCGGCGCGCGAGCGCCAGCCCTGCGCTTTCGCCGCCACCACGTAAGGATCGTTCAGTTGCCGCTCCAGCCAGCGCTGCGAGGCGGCGCTGCGGCCGTTCGCGCTGCGCAGCCGCACGCTCAGGCCGCGCTGCCCACCCGCGCCTGCAACCGGCGCCCGGCCCCCTTTGCCGGCCATGCTCAGGCCCGCGCCAGGGCCCGGGCGTCCGGCCCGGAGCGCACGGTCCGGTGGGAGCGGCTGCGCTCGCCGCGGATCATGCGCAGCAGCATGCCCTCCCGCAGGCCGCGATCGGCCACCGTGATCTCCGGCGCCGGCCACAGCATATGGATGGCGGAAAAGATGGCGCAGCCCGGCAGCACGAAATCCGCCCGCTCCGGCCCGATACAGGGGTGTGCGGCCAGTCCCGCCCGCCCCAGGGCGCGCAGGCGCCGCAGCGCCGACGCGGCGTCGGCGTCCGACAGCACCGCCCCGTCCACCGCCGGGCGGCTGTAGCGCGGCAGGCCCAGCGCGATGCCGGCCAGCGTGGTGACGGTGCCGGAGGTACCGAGCAGATGCACCCCGCCCTGGCGGATCTCGTGGCCGATGCAATGCACCGATTCGAAGGCCCGCAGACGGTCGACCACGTCGCCGCGCATGGCGCCGAACCCGGCGGCGTCGTCGCCATGGCTGCCGAAGCGCTCGGCCAGGGTGACCACACCGACCGGCAGCGACACATAGCCGATCAGTTCCGGCTGGCCGCGCGGGGTCAGGCGGATCCAGGCGAGTTCGGTCGAGCCGCCGCCGATATCGAACAGCAGCGCGCGCCGCCCGTCCTTGCGCAGCAGCGGGGCGCAGCTTTCCAGCGCCAGTTCGGCTTCCTCGCGGCTGGAGATCACGTCGATGGCCAGCCCGGTTTCGGCCCGCACCCGGGCGAGGAACTGGGGGCCGTTGGCAGCGCGCCGGCAGGCCTCGGTGGCGATGGCGCGGACCGCCTGGACGGGGCGGCGTGCCAACCGGCCGGCGCAGCCATGCAGGGCGGCCATGGCGCGCTCCATGGCCTCATGGCTCAGCCGGCCGCTGTGTTGCAGTCCTTCGCCGAGCCGGACGATGCGGCTGAAGCTGTCCACCACGCGGAATCCGTCGCCGGCCGGGGTGCCCACCAGCAGCCGGCAATTATTGGTTCCGAGGTCGAGCGCGGCGTAGGCCGGCGCCGGAACCCGGGCTGATCCGTTCAGAACCTGTGCGGAGAGATCGACCATGGCAAAGGGCTTCCGCAACCTTGACCGATCATTGTTCCCGGCCGCGGCGCCGGCTTCAAGCACGATTTCGCGTCCCGGCCCGCGCCGCCGTGCGGCGGCCGTGCGACCGGACGGATGTTTTCGCCGCTTCCCATGGCGTCCCGGCCCCGGTAAGGGCGGTTGCATGGAAACCATCCTTCTCCGTTGCACCCCGCGTGCCCTGCACGCGAAGGTGCCGCTGCTGGCGCAGTTTCTGCGTTTCGGCACCGTGGGCGCGGCCGGGTTCGTGGTGGATACCGCCACCGTCTATGCCGCCAAGGGCGCGCTGGGGCTGTACGGCGCCGGCACGATCGCCTACCTCACCGGGGCCACCACCACCTGGGCGCTGAACCGGATCTGGACTTTCCGCGGCAGCGGCAGCGGCCCGGCGCACCGGCAATGGCTGGCCTTTCTGGCCGCCAACCTGCTCGGCTTCATGCTCAACCGTGGCACGTATTTTGTCCTGGTAACGGTCAGCACGACCTGTGCGGAGGCGCCGGTGCTGGCAGTGGCCGCCGGCGCGCTCGCCGGCATGTTCGTCAATTTTCACCTGTCACGGTCGGTCGTGTTCCGCTGATGCATGCGAAACCCAGGGCAATCGCAGCGGGATTTCCCGGCTGCTCGGTGGTCCGCCTGGAGTGGGGCGGCACCAACCGATAAAAGTTTTTGCTTCTTTTTTCAAAAAGAAGTCTTTGTTCTTTTTTGAAAAAAAGAACCAAAAAAACTTTTACTCGTTTTGGTCCTCGCCGCGCCGGTTGCGGACAGGCCGTAACGGGCGTAACTTTTCGCCGGTTTGACAAGGGGAATCCTCCATGACTCTCACGCGACGCAGCCTGGCCGGCAGCCTGGCCGCCCTGCTGCCGGTGCTGCCCGCCTTCGGCGCCACCCCGACCAGCGATCCGCAACTCGACCAGGAAGCCGCGACGGCGCTGCGGCGGTTGATCGCCGGCAACCAGGCGGCACGGCTGGTGAACGAGAAAGCGCTCGCCGTGCTGGTGTTTCCGAAAATCGTGAAAGTCGGCTTCGTGCTCGGCGGCGCCTATGGCGAGGGCGCGCTGCGGCAGGACGGCAAGACGATCGGTTATTACAATTCGGCGGCGGCGTCGTACGGCCTGCAGGCCGGGGCACAATGGTTCGGCTACGCGCTGTTCTTCATGAATGCCGGGGCCCTGAAATACCTCGACGAGTCGGCAGGCTTTGAGATCGGCGTCGGGCCCAGCGTCGTCGTCGTCGACAAGGGCGCGGCGTCGAAATTCAGTTCGACGACAGTGACGCAGGACGTCTACGCCTTCATCTTCAACCAGAAGGGCCTGATGGCCGGCCTGGGGATCGAAGGGTCGAAGATCACCAAAATCCGGTAAGCGGGCCGGCGTAGATCGGGCGGACGGGTATGCCGTGTTCCGTCACGGCGGCCTGCGCGGGCCATCGGCAGCCGGTTCACAGCGCGTCGGCCAGGCGACGCATGGTGCGGGCGAAGGCGCCGGCGATTTCGGTGCCGCGCACATGCGCGCCGTGCTGCACCACCCAGCGCCCCGCCACCATCACATGCCGCACCGGGGTCGCGCTGCCGGCGAACACCCAGGCATCCAGCAGCGCCTCGCCGCGGCGACCGATCAGCGCCGGATGGTCGGGGTCGAGCACCACCAAATCGGCCAGCCGCCCCGGCGCAATCGCCCCGGCGGGCCGCGCCAGCGCCTGCGCCCCGCCGGCGGCAGCCTGCTCCAGCAGCCGGGCTGCCGGCAGGGCGGCGGGGGGTGCCGGTTCCCCGTATCGGCGGCGCCATTCCAGCCGGCGCACATACTCCAGCCAACGCAGCTCCTCGACCGGGCTGGCGGACAGGCTGCCATCACAGCCGATGCCCCACCGCCCGCCCGCCTGCTGGTAGGGGGCAAACGGGAAAACACCGTCGCCGCGTTGGGCCTCGCTGGTCGGGCACAGCCCGGCAACCGCGCCCGAGGCCGCCAGGGCGCGGCACTCGGCATCGTCCATATGGGTGGCCTGCACCAGGCACCAGCGCGCATCGACCGGGGCGTTGGCGAGCAGCCATTGCACCGGACGGCAGCCCTTCCAGGCCAGGCACTCCGCCACCTCGCTCTGCCGTGCGGCGACCTGGAGATGCACCGGCGTGGCGGCGCCGAGCAGGTCGGCCATGACCAGCACGGCCCGCAACTCCTCCGGCGAGACGGCGGCCAGCGACTGCGGCGCGACGCCGACCGGGGCATAGTCGGCCAGATCCTGGCAGAGCCGGCCATAGGTTTCCAGCGGCATGACCAGGCGGCGCTGCTGCGGGCCGGGCGGACCACCGCCGAAGCCGCCCTGCCGGTTCAGCACGGGCAGCAGGCGCAGCCCGATGCCGGACTGCTCCGCCGCGGCCACGATGCGCAAGGCCATCTCGGCCGGGTCGTCATAGGGCCGGCCGTCCGGCGCGTTGTGCAGGATGTGGAACTCGGCCGCCGAGACATAGCCGTGCAACAGGCATTCGACGTAAAGCTGGGCGGCGATAGCCTGCAGGTCGTCCGGCGTCAGCGCGGCCAGCAGGCGGCCGTTCACCTCGCGCCAGCGCCGGAGATCGGCGCCATCCGGGCCGGTGCCCTCGGCCAGACCCGCCAGGGCGCGCTGAATGGCATGGCTGTGCAGGTTGGCGAGACCCGGCACCACCAGCCCGTCGATGCGCTGCCCCGCGCCGGTTCCGGGCGTGACCGCCGCCAGCCGCCCGCCGGCGTCGATCTGAAAGCCGACGCGCTCGCGCACCGCGCCGTCCACCCAGGCCAGGTCGGCAAGCCAGGCGGTCATGCTGAACAGGCAGGCATGCGCAACACTCTGCGGCGCGTGCGGCGGAATGCAAGGCCCGCCGTGGCCGGCCAATGCCGACCGGGGCTGCGCCGCTTGTCACGGAAGGCCAGCCCGTCCTGTTGAGCGGCCAGCGCTGCTGATGCCAGGAAGCGCGTAAAGTGCTGGTGCCCAATGCGCGTTTTTCATCGCGAATTCAGAACGGACGTGGCGGGCGCTGGGGGTTGCTGGGACCTGGCGGGTTCGGGGGCCGAAGCCCCGCAGGTCACCGCCCGGCGGGTTGGAAGCAGCGGACGAGGCCGTTGAACAGATCGGCGTCGGGGCAGCAGACGGCGCTGGCGATGCGGACCGCATTAGCCGTCTCGGTGATACGAGCCTGCAGCTTTAGGATGTTGTCGCGAACCTTCAGCAAAAGCCGGTAGGCGGCAGTGCGCAACACGAGCCGTACCTGGTTGGCGAGCGGCAACGGGTGCGGTCGGAGAGCAACTGATTCTTGTGCAGCCTGTGCAGCTTGATGAAGTTCCCCAACTGACCGCGTGCGCAATACATCGTTTCGTAGAGCCGCTCCGCGCTGCCGCCAGCGATGTTGGTCACGACGTGGCCGATGCCCGGACCTTTGGGCTCGGCCTCGATGCGGGCGGCGACGCGGCGCTCGCATTTCCGTGAATTGGCGCCACACCAAAACGGGTGGCGTTTCAGCATCCCCTTCATGGGCGGCCGATGGGGTGCAGAAACAGCGCCCACCCGGGCGCCCTCCGATCAACCAGACGCTGTGCAGGAAACAGGCTCAAAAACAACGACATGCAAGCAGCTGGTGCCGAAAGCTGCGAACAACGTTCTGTAGCATATACATGGGCATATGCGCGCTGCGGCGCTCAAGTCGGGTGAAAAGTTCGGGAACCAAAGTTTTTGGTGCGCCCTGCGCACAGCGAAAAGGGCAGCACCGGGTAATGCTGCCCTTTTGGGAGTGTAAAGTTTTCCGACAGGTCTGGTCAGGCGCGACGACGCCGGATCAGGCCGAAGCCGAGCAGGCTGGAGGCAAGCAGGGCAAGTGAGGCGGGTTCTGGAACCGGCTCGGCGATGAAATTGAAGTCGCCGTACTGAACGACACCCAGGAACTCGCCGGTGATGACGTTGACGCCCGGGTACAGCAAAAACGTCGCAGAGCTGTAGTTGGCATCGCCGAGGGCATAGTTGATGTCTTCTACACCGGTTTCTGCGTAAGGAACCGGATTTGAGGTCAAACCGTTACCGGGACTGGTCTGGCCTGGGTTCTGAGGCGCCGGCCAGAAGGGGCTGGTAGCCGGAGCCGCCGGCGATCCGTTGTCAAACAGCTGGAACCGGTCGCCCGAGGTCTCCACGTCGGTAACAGTCAGCGTGCCCGATTCTTCGAGAGTGATGACCCACGCCGGATTTGGCGCGACAACCGCGTTACCGAAATCGGGCCAAGGCTCGATCGGTCCGTGCTGCCCAAGCGTGTAGGCCCCGCCCTGCAGCGGCGTGTCCGAGGCCCCGAAGCTACCAGTATACCACTGATTAAGAACGATATTGTCGGCGCGGGCAGGCACGGCCAGCCATGCAGTGGTGACAGCTAAAGCTATCGCCGAACTCAACGGTGTCTTCTTCATCGTATCCACCTTTTTTCTAAGTGCGGGAAAGCCGGACGAAGAGAACAACCGCGGACGGTTCTTCCGCAGATTGCAGTTTGGTAAGAAGCAAACTGCGCGCCAAATCTGGAATGGCTTCTAAATCAAGGATCTATCCGCCGAAACCTCGATCCGCCATTCAACGAGTGTAAAGTTTTCCGACATCCGCGCGCGACGCTTTGGGTGCCATTGGAAGCCAATCTCAACGCCCGATTGCCGGAAAAGATCAGCGGGCCGCCTTATAGCCAAGCAAAATCAGCCGGTTCGCTATCACCATTTTCCGCGATGACCCGCCCTGCGGCGTATCAAAGCCGCTTCATAATACTGTAAAAAATTCCGACACTTGACAAACGCGCTCGTGCGTAAATTGGCATCCGGGAAGGTGCCCTACGACCACAATACCGACCTTTGTCCGTTAAGTGGATAGGGGCCGGCCCCGAGCCGAACCCCTTAAAGCCCCTGTCGTTTGTTCCCGACACGGAGCGCAACGCAAACACGCCGCCGGAGTGTAGCCGCTGCGAGCAACGCTCTGCCGGGCTGACAGGGGCATCTGCCCTCATCGCGGGGCCACGATAAGCACCGCCAAGAGGTCACCGGTGTCGACCAAGCGGCCGTTCACCTCGCGCCAGCGCCGGAGGTCGGCGACATCCGGGCCGGTGCCCTCGGCCAGACCCGCCACGGCGCGCTGCCCCGCGCCGGTTCCAGGCGTGACCGCCGCCAGCCGCCCGCCGGCGTCGATCTGAAAGCCGACGCGCTCGCGCACCGCGCCGTCCACCCAGGCCAGGTCGGCAAGCCAGGCGGTCATGCTGAACAGGCAGGCATGCGCAACACTCTGCGGCGCGTGCGGCGGAATGCAAGGCCCGCCGTGGCCGGCCAATGCCGACCGGGGCTGCGCCGCTTGTCACGGATGCGGCACAGCATGCGCCGCAGATGGCCGCGGAGTTCATCGCCGCCTGGCGTCTTGCCGGGGCGGAACAGGACCACGGCGGGGCGCGCGTTTGCGGCATCGTAGACGTGGATTGGCAGAAAGCACCGCGCATCGTAATGGGCCCCGCCGTCACTCACCCCCGGTAATGCGGCAGCCATATCCGCGCCCGCAAACTGTCGCGCGGCCCCGCCAGCAGCCCCGCCGCCCACAGCGCGCCCGCCGACAGCACGATCGCCGGCCCCGCCGGCACGTCAGCATGGAACGACAGCAGCAGCCCCGCCAGCGAGGATGCCAGCGCCAGCACCACCGCGGCGCGCACCTGCCCGGGCAGTCCGGCGGCAAAATGCCGCGCTGCCACCGCCGGCAACATCATCAGGCCCACCGACATCAGCGTGCCAAGCGCGGCAAACCCGCCAACCACGCACAGTACCACCAGCCCCATGAAAGCCAGGTGCCACACGCCGCCATGCCCGCCCACCGCCCGCATGAAACCGGGATCGAAACTCTCCAGCACCAGCGGCCGCCAGATCACCGCCAGCCCCAGCAGCGCCGCACTCGCCGCCGCCGCCATCAGCAACAGGGCCGAATCATCCACCGCCATCACGCTGCCGAACAGCAGATGCGCGAGGTCCACCCCGCGGGTGGCCGACACGATCGCCACCCCCAGCGCCAGCGCCACCAAGTATACCCCGGCCATCTGGCTGTCCTCCCGCCCGCCGGAGGCGCGCGCCAGCCAGCCGGCCAGCAGCGCCACCGCCAGACCCGCCAGCACCCCGCCCAGCCCCATCGCCCATAAGGAAAACCCGCCGGCCAGCGCCCCCAGCGCCACCCCGGGCAGGATGCCGTGCTGCAGCACGTCGCTGGTCAGGCTCATGCGGCGCAGCACCAGCACCACCCCCAGCGGCGGCCCGGCCAGCGACAACGCGACGCACCCGGCCAGCGCCCGGCGCATGAAACCCAGCGCGAACGGCTCGCACAGCCAGTGGAAACTCACGTCACGCCGCATCCCGGCAGGGAACCGACTCCTCGGACCATGCCTCGGCCGCCAGGCGGGCGCGCATCCGGTTCTCGGCCGACAGCACCCGGGCGGTCGGTCCCCAGGCGACCGGCGCGCGCGCCAGCAGCAATGTCTCGGGGAATTCGCGCGATACCAGATCCAGGTCGTGCAGCACGGCAACGATGGTACGGCCCTGCTGGTGCCAGAGCCGCACCAGCGCCATCAGCTCGGCGGCCGTGCGGCCGTCGACGGCGTTAAACGGCTCGTCCAGCAGCAGCACCGGGGCGTCCTGCACCGCCAGGCGCGCAAACAGCACGCGCTGCAACTGCCCGGCCGAGAGCGTGCCCACCAGGCGCCGCTCGAACCCGGCCAGCCCGACCTGCTGCAAGGCGGCGTCGGTGCGGGCGGCGGCTGCCGCGGGCAGGCGGCGGAACGCGCCCATGCGCGCCCAGGCGCCCAGCGCCACCACTTCCCGGCAGGACACCGGAAAGCTGCGGTCGAGCGCGCCGGATTGCGGCAGCAGCGCGATCCGGTCGGGTGTCAGGCCGCCGCGGTCGATCCGCCCGTCATGCGCCGGGTGCAGCCCGGCCAGCGCCCGCAACAGGGTGGTCTTGCCGGCGCCGTTCGGCCCCGCCACCGCGGTCAGGCTGCCCGGCGCGAACCGGCCGGACAGATGATGCACCGCCGGATGACGGTCATGCACGCAGGTCAGGTCATGCAGCAAAACCGGCGGCGGCGTCATGCGGCCAGCGCCCAGGCAACGCCCAGCCAGATCACCGCCACCAGCGCCAAAACAAGCGCCAGGCGGGGCCGCAGGCCGGCCAGGGGGGAAAGCGGGTCAATCATCGTTATAACATAACATCCCTTGCCGTTTTCGGCAAAACAAGCCGGCATGGTAGGGTTGGAACCGCATGACCGTTCCTCTCGCGCCGTCCCCGCCCGATCCCGACCTCGACGCCCGCCGGTCGCTGCAAGACCACCGTCGCTTTGCCACCGGGCTGCTGGTGGCGATGGCCATGCTGACGGTGGCCAGCTACGCCCTGCCGCCCGGCAGCGCCACCGACCTGCTGGCCGCCGCCGCCAAGGCCGGCTTCGTCGGCGGGGTGGCGGACTGGTTCGCGGTGACGGCCCTGTTCCGCCATCCGCTCGGGCTGCCGATCCCGCACACCGCCATCATCCCGAAACAAAAGGACCGGCTGGGCCGCGCGCTGGGCCGCTTCGTCGCCGGGCATGTGTTCACCCGCGGCGACGTGGCGCATTTCCTCGGCCGGCTCGACCTGCCCGCCATCCTGCACCGTTTCCTGTCCGATCCGGTGGCGACCCGCCCGGCCGCCGAGGCGCTGGCGGCGCTGCTGCCGCGCCTGCTGGCCAGCATCGATGACGGCCGCGCCCGCCGGGTGCTGGGCCGCATCCTGCCGCGCATCCTTGGCGGCGCCGGCGCCGGCCGCGTGGTCGGACGCTCGCTGCGCCAGCTGGTGGCGGGCGGACGGCACCAGGACGTATTCAGTTTCCTGCTCGGCAGCCTGAAGGCGGCGCTGGCCAGCCGCGAGCCGGCGCTGCGCCGAGCCATTCAGGACCGGGTCAGCGAGCAGGGCGGCCGTCTGGTGGGCTGGACGGTCGGCGCCGCCGTGGCGTACCGCGTGATATCGCAGATCAACGCCGAACTGGCCCGCATGGAGCCGCAGAGTTCCGAAATGCGCGCCGCCTTCGACGAATGGGTGCGCCGCGAGATCGTCCGCATCGAGGAGGATCCGGCGCGCGCCGCCGAGCTCGGGGCGGCGGTCAGCCGCGTGATGGCGCATGAGACCATGCGCGTCTGGCTGGCCGATGTGTGGACGCGCCTGCGCGCGGCGGTGGAGGAAGATGCGGCACGGCCGGACGGGCAGACCATCGGCTTCATCGAGGGCGCGCTGGCCAATCTGGGCACCCTGCTGGAAAACGACCCCGGCGCGCGGGCGCGGCTTCAGCTTGCCGCCGAAGGCATCGCCGGCACGCTGCTGCCGGCCGCCCAGGCGCGCCTGTCGGAGTTCATCGCCGGCGTCGTGGCGCGGTGGGACACCCAGACCATCACGGACAAACTGGAACTGCGCGTCGGCCGCGACCTGCAATATGTGCGTATCAACGGCACGATTGTCGGGTTCCTGGTCGGCGGGGCTTTGTATGGGGTGTTGCACGCGCTTTTCGGCAGGGTGACCTTCTGAACAGGGTGACCTTCTGAAATAGCCGGGGCGTTGCCCCGGACCCCTCCCCGCGCGGAGCGCGCCTTCGGCACGACGGGCGTCGCCCCCTGGACCCCCACCATGGGCTAGCCCTTGGAACCCATTTCTTAAGGAATGGGGTCAAGGGGCCCGCCGACCCGTCGCGCCGGAGGCGCGCTCCGCGCGCAGGGCGGGGTCCAGGGGCAGCGCCCCTGGCCTTGTTTGCTTGTTACGACCAAGCCGCCAAAGGCGCCAGCGCAGCGCGCCATAAGCAACCAGCCCGCCGAAAATGGCCACCGGGATAAGCGCCAGTGCCAGCCACAGGGCGAGCGCCGCCATCGCCGCCAGGCCGGCAACCACCGCCACCACCGCGCCATAGCGCAGCAGCGTCTCCGAAAGGGTTTCCGGCGGCGGTTCGACGAACTGGCCGTCGGGCGTCATGTCGATCTGCGAGCCGGACCGGACGCGGCGGATATATATCTTCATGGCAACGAGATGGCGTGGAGCGGGGCCTGTTCAAGACCGGATGTGGTAACGCTCCGGTCAGGGGTCGGGCGCCGGCAAGCGGGTACAGGAAGATGTGGCGGCGAAAGCCCGGACTGTGGCGTCCTTGCCACAGCCCCCGTTTTTCAACATGAACCGCCGCCGAGGCCCGGTGCCAGGGGTTGAGCCGCTTCCGCTGGCATGAAATGCTAAAAACGTCATAATGAGAAACCTACGGAGGAATCGGATCATGAAAAAAATCTTCGGCGCGCTGGCCGCGGCCAGTGTACTGGCACTAGCTGTGCCCGCTTCCGCCACGGAACTGTGGGATCCGCAGCTGCCCGGCGCCGACGAGGGCTATGCCGCGGCTGCAGTGGGAACGTTGCCTGCTGGCGTCTATGGCATATTGAACAATTACTGGGCCCAGTTTAAAAGCTATAATTCGCACGCCAACAGTATCTCCAACGCCAATCTTTCGGCGCTGGTCGAGGTGCCGATTGTCGTCTGGGTTCCCGGCATCAAGGTTCTCGGCGGCGATTTCTGGACCGCCTTTATCCAGCCTTTCGACTACACCTCCTATGGCCCGCTGGCCAACGGCACCAACAACGGCAACCCCAGCACCGGCAGCGGCAACTGGGGCACCTATAACACCATCCTCGTGCCGGGTTTCGTGAACTGGACGTTCGGCGATTTCCACGTGGGGGCAGGCTTGCGTATCGGCGTGGCCGACGCCACGACCACGCCCGCCGACCTCGTCAATGGAAGCTGGAACCATAAAAGCGGGCTGCCCTCGGGCAACGGGTACTGGACCATACAACCCGACCTGACCGCCAGCTGGCTGCATGACGGCTGGAATGTCAGCATCTGGGCGCACTTCCCTGTCCCGGTGAGTTCGACCACCGCCACCACGCCAACCGGCGCCGGCTACGACTACAAGTCCGGTGCCGAGATGGAAAACGACTACACGGTAGCGAAATCGATTGGCAAGTGGACGGTCGGCCTTGGCGCCTTCTCGGTCAATCAGTTCAACGGCGATACTCTGAACGGCAAGAACGTGCATAACATCGCCACCCGGTACGGCCTGGGGCCGATCGTCAGCTACCAGTTCAACGGTATCAGTGCCGAGGCGATCATCAACGAATCCGTCTACACCCGG
>Ga0326727_10018995_pt1 | contig 13925 bp, 14 predicted proteins | sample MB2enrmetagenome_FD_207643 | JGI IMG/M metagenome (GOLD analysis project Ga0326727, IMG submission 207643) | Lab enriched peat soil microbial communities from McLean, Ithaca, NY, United States - MB29MY | ecosystem: Environmental > Terrestrial > Soil > Wetlands > Peat | place: USA: New York... | reverse complement strand
GCCCACATACAAAATCACCAGAAGAATCAACCCGTTGACCGCCGCACTGGTCACAAACGACCCCGTGCTGCGCTCCGGCTCCGGCAACAATCCGAAGGGGTAACCCTCTACCTTGTTCGTCTTCGCCATCTACCCTACCCTCGTCTACGAGGCTTGCTTGAAAGGCTGCGCATTGCTCGGCAGTCTGTGCACGGGATCAAAGACACTCGGAATTCGCTTCTGTCCGGAAGCTCCTTGCATCTGAAAAACCATACGGAACCCCTATGTGAGTCGCGTCTGCTTGCAGGTACGATTACAGTCCTGTTTCCATTTTAAGCAGCCTGCGGCCCGGTGCGTAGACAGCCGGTAAATCTCTGAAAAATTGATTGACAGCTTGCAGCGGTGGCCCGCTCGGCCCTTGTCTTCTGCACCTCAGGCGCCGAAGCGGCGCTGGACAGCGTTAAAGCTTTCTGAAAACTTCTATTCCATGTAATCTTTCCCTTCGGATTTTGCGACTTACGCTACAGGTGAAGTTGTCGACAAGGCTCCCACGGCGGCTCTCAAACCGCGGAGGGACGGCACGGATTCACCGAGAACGTGGATGAAATGAAGATAGAACCAGGATTCCATCCCCGCATGACTATTTGAGGGATCGGGTTCTGACTCTTTTGTGGGATATTCCCGGCGGCGCCTTCTCTGCGAGGCGGTAAGGGCAGTGAAAGCCGAGGGCGAAAGGGAGAGTGACGATGGGGGCGTATGCGAGCACCGGGGCGATGGACACGTTCCCAATGGAAGGCCTAGAATCGCGCGTGATGGAACAGCCGCGCCCGCTGAGCGAACTCGACGACATTGACGGGCTGGTGCGGACCCATCGAGCGCGGATTCTGCGGTTTGTCAGCTACTCCACCGGAGATCCGGATCTGGCCGAGACCATCACGCAGGATACGCTGCTGCGCGCCTATCGGGGCCGCGAGAGTTTCCGCGGGGACTGCAGCGTAAGCACCTGGCTGACTGGAATCGCGATCAACGTGACGCGCGATCACCTGCGCTCGGCAAAGTTCAAGTTCTGGAAGCAGGCGCACGCCACTTCCATCGACGTGCATGAGATGGCTTCATTTATCCCGTCGGAGGATTGCAGTCCGGAGCGCCGCATGCTTGCCAGTGAAAAGCTGGCGCAAATGACCGAAGTGCTGGAAGAGTTGTCTCCCAACCAGCGCACAATATTCCTGATGAAGTTTTTTGAGGAGATTCCGGTGGTCGAGATCGGCGAGATGCTCCATATGCCGGTCAACACCGTAAGAACACACCTGCACCGCGCGCTGCGTACCGTGCGCGCGCGCATGGGGGCAAGCCAATGAACCATAACAGTGCCGCCCATTTGTCGGAAGAAGCCCTGAACGATCTGCTGATCGGGATAGGCGCGCCGGAGTCCGAGCGCCACCTGGAAGGGTGCGCGGAGTGCCGCGCGCGCGTGGACCAGTTCGACGCGGAAATGGAACTACTGAACCAGACGACAAGAGCTTGGAGCAATTACCGCGCCGAGCGGATGGAGAGCGCTCCCGGAAAGCCAGCAACCCGCCGCGCAGTTGCCTCCTGGGCTGGCGTTTTTGGGACTGGAGCGCGAAAGATGCCCTTGGCTACAATGGGATGGGCAACAACTGCCGTTCTGGCGGCAGCCATCGTCCTTCCGGTCTGGCGCACGCACCACCAGCCGCCGGTTGGTTCCATGACGCCCGCAACTGCCCAACAGCAGGAGACAGAGGAACAGATCGCGCAGGATGACCAGCTGATGCGCGAAGTTGACGCCGCGATCAATGCAAACGAGGAGTCGCCCCTCGGAGCCTATAGCAGTTCGAAAGAGCCGCATCCGCGCCAAGAGGACCGGGCGGAGTGAGGAACACGATGAAGACGCGATATCTTTGGACCATTTGTTCAAGCGCATGCGTTTGGGCCATGCTCGGAGCCGCATCGGGGTCCGATGCGGCGGCACAGGCCAAGAAGCCCATCGTACCGCCGCGTATAACCGCTCCCCCCAGCAGGCCGGCGAAGACAGCGCCCGCGGCGCCCCCTGCCAGCCAGCCAGCCACATCCGACAGTGCGGAGCCATCGGCGGACTCTACGCCCCAGTCCGGCGCCCCTGCCGGTGCAACGCCCGCGGCAACCCCTGCCAGCACGTCCAGCAAACCTTCCGCTACGACGCCTCCGGCGAACACGGCCAGCAAGAACGGCACAACCACGCCTCCGGCAAACACGGCCAACAAGTCCACCGACAAGCGCCCGGGCGCGCAAAACACAACTACTCCCAACCAGAATTCGACCCCCCGCAATGGCGTGCAGTTTGGTCCGGTGGGCCGCTGGTGGGATAACAAGAGCGTGGTGCATACGGTGGGCATCAGCTCCGCCCAGAGGCGGAGGATGGACTCGATCTTCAACGAGAACAAGCCGGCCATTCTGGCCTCCTACCAGGCTTTCTTGAAGGAGCAGGCAAGGCTGAACGCACTGAGCCACAATCCGCAGGTCGATCAGGCAGCAACCTTTGCCGCCATCGACGCGGTGAATCAGGCGCGCGCCTCGCTGCAAAAGGCCACCGCGCAGATGTACCTGCAGATTCGGCAGCAGATGAGCACGGATCAGGTTCAGAAGCTGGAGAATCTAGAGTAGGGCAAGACGGGCTGAGCAGAGAGCATGGAAAGAAAAATGAAGGCGGGCCCAGGCGGCCCGCCTTCATTTTTTGGTGGTGTCCGCATCCGAAGTCAGGCCCGCTGCTTCGCGCAGCGCCCGGTCAATCGTCGAGAGCCGCGTCCTGCCCGGCATTCCGCGAAAAACAAAGGTCATCCCCAGGGAAACAGTGTCCTGATGCTGGCGGAGGCTGCGGCTGTAATAGCCGGAAAACAGCAGGTGCCCGGTGAGCGGAGCCCCGATCAAGGTGGTAATGCCGTTATCCTCGCTGAGGCCGCTGCTCACCAGTTGGTAGGTGGTTGTGGTGGTCTTGTTGGTGGTGGATTTAACCAACTGGTAGATCTTCTGGCTGCCGAGCGGCAGTTGTTCATATGCGACAGACTGGAGATAGCCGTATCTCTTCACCCAAAACGTCGCGCCGGTCTCAAAGTGGGCCAGAAAGCCGAGCGTGTTGTAGTTGTGCTGCAGCACTGTGCTGTCAGCGCCCGCGGAGTCGCCAAAGCCGAAATCCAGATGCAGGACCGCCGGGCCGAGATTGCGCTCCATGCGATTGTCGAGATCGAAGGTGACGCGGCCGGTTCCAAGACCGTTGGTGTGGTTGCCGGTTGGCGCCGTCAGCGTGCCTGTGGCCGTTTCCTCGAAGCACTTCGGGTTGAAGGCGCCATGGAAGCCGATCAGCGTATCGCCCGCATCGCTGCCGTCCAGCACCAGCTTTGGGGTGGACGTTGGGCCGGATGCCGGGGGCTGCACCAGACGATGCAAATAGATCGGTGCGCTGGCGTCGGCCGAATAATGCGCGGAAAATGAGTAACTCAACGCCGGCTCCAACACCTCGTACCAGCCGGCAGCGGAGTTGTGAACCCCCGCAAACGTAATGCCGCCATTGACGCCATGCAGCAGCGAACTCATGCCAGGCACGCGTGGAACATTCTGCAGATCGGCCGGCATCGGCCTATCACCGGAGTTCTGTTGAGCAGAAACCTGCGATACCGTGGCCGTCAACGCGCACAGCAGCAGAAAGCCACGAACCGTGGTCAATCGGATTGACCGCAAAGCTTACCTTCCCCGTAGGTCGATTCTATTGCATCCTGACATCCCGGCGCGTTCACCTCCCGCTGGGAGCCGCCTTCGCGCAGGGAACTACTTCTGTTCCGCTGGGGGCGGGATGCCGCGCATTACCCGGACGCCGCATGTGCGCGGCTACTGAACACGGCCCTGTAGCGGTCTCCGCGATAGTACGAATCGGCGGCCTCGACAGGTCTGCCGTCAACGCTCCAGACCGTACGCCGAATCAGTAACAGGCTGCTGCGCGGCGTCACTTCCAGCAGGCGCGCCTCGGCGCGCCCGGCCGCCCGCGCTTCAAAAACCTCGTCGGCACGGGAAAAGTGCACACCGTACTGCTGGCGCAATACGCCATACAACGACTGCTCCGCGAAGTCGATTTTGTCGATCCCGGGAAAGCGCGCCAGTTCCATGCAGCTCTCTTCGATAGCCACCGGCTGTCCGCCGGCCAGGCGTAGACGGCGCAGGCAGAAAGTGGGCGTACCCCTGAAGATTGCCAGCCGCCTGGCCACGTCCGCTCCGGCGGGCCGATGGCCGGCGCTCAGCACCCTGGATGCGGCAGGGATCCCCAGCCGCTGCATCTCCGCGGTGAAACCATCCACAGTGCCAATGTTCTTCTCGACCTTGGGACGCGTGACGAAAGTACCGCGGCCCTTCCTCCGCACCACGAAGCCGAGGTTGCGCAACATCTCCAGTGCCTGGCGGGCCGCCGGCCGGCTGACTCCATAGGCCTCGCTCAACTGCTCTTCTCCCGGCACCAGGGCGCCCTCGGCAAGGCATCCAGAGTGGATCATACCCTGCAGTTGCGCCAGAATCTGCGCCGGCAGCGGGATGAAGCTCGTCTTGTCCAAGGGTTGAAAGGAGAGCGATGCAGAAGCTTCCGGCTTTCGGAATTCCGCTTCTTCTCCAGTAGGGTATGTCTGATCGATCATCGGCATCGTTCTTGGGCTCTATCTCTGAATCTCGATCCCTCGAAAACATCCGGCTGCCCCGCGCCCGGCACTATTGTTCTCCCCAACTCAGCTTGTTGCGCAGCGCCTCAAAGAATCCCGCATCGCCCAGGCGCACCAGCTTCACGGTGTGCTGGGACTTGCGGCAACGCACCTCGTCGCCGCGATGCAGTTCCACGGCCAACTGCCCGTCGACGGTGAGCAGGGCATGGTCCGGCACTCCGGCCACGCGCACGGTCAGCGACGCGTCGCCGCGCACCACGATGGGCCGCAGCGTAAGCAGGTGCGGACAGATCGGCGTCACCACCAGCGCGTCCACATCGGGCGTCAGAATCGGTCCATTGGCTGCCAGCGTGTAGGCCGTCGATCCGGTCGGCGTGGAAACAATCACGCCATCGGCGCGAAACTGCGCCACGCGCTTGCCGTCCAGTTCCACGGCAAAGTCGCCCATGCGCGCGATGTCGCCCTTGGAGACAACGATCTCGTTGAGCGCCTCGAAGCTGCGGACCATGCCTCCTTCGCGCCACAATTCGGCGCGCAGCATGGACCGCTCGTCCAGATCGTGGCAACCCTCGCACCAGCTCTCCAGCGTGGAGTAGAGATCGACCAGCCGCACTTCGGTCAGGAAGCCCAGATAGCCCAGGTTCACACTGAGGATGGGGATGCCGGTGGCCACAAAGGCTCGCGCAGCGGCCAGCAGAGTTCCATCGCCGCCCAGCACGATCACCAGCTCCGGCTTCCAGGCCGGCATCTGCGCCAGTTCGGACGAGGCCGCACCGGGACAGTACTGCCCGCCCTCCTGATCCAGCAATGGATCGTAGCCATGGTGGGACAACCAGGCCACCAGTTCCGGCAGCAGACGGGCCAGCTCTCCCTTGTTCGGCTTGCAGACGATTGCCACGCGCATCATGCGCTCCAGTGTAACGGATGTGGGCTATGCCGTCTCTTTTCGCGCCTTTAGCTGAGGTTCTTTCGTGCCCACAACAGGAATTCGCGGTTCCCCTCTGCGCCCGTAATGGGCGAGTCGCTAAGGCCAGCCACCTGCCAGCCCAAGGCGCGTACGCACTCCGCCACGCGGTCGATGGCCAGCCGATGCGCCTCCGGGTCGCGCACAATGCCGCCCTTGCCCACGTGCTCGCGGCCGGCCTCGAACTGCGGCTTCACCAGCACGACAGCCTCAACAAGCGTGGGAGCGGCGGGAAAGACCGCCGGCAGCACCAGCGTCGCCGAGATGAAGGAAACATCCATGGCCAGCAAGGTGGGGCCGGAACCGTCCGCATCCAGCAGCGCGCCCGGCTCCAGCAGCCGCGCGTTGGTGCGCTCTACCAGCCGCACCCGCTCGTCGTTGCGCAGTTTCATGGCGATCTGGCCGAAGCCCGTATCCACGGCGGTGACGCGCGCCGCGCCGTGTTGCAGCAGGCAGTCGGTAAATCCGCCAGTGGAAGCGCCCACGTCCAGGCACCAGCGATCGCGCACGTCGATCTGCCACTGTTGGAGCGCACCCTCCAGCTTCAATCCGCCGCGGCTGACGTAGCGCAATTCGTCGCCCAACAAGCGGAGTGCAGCGTCCGGAGCCACCGGCGCGCCCGGCTTGTCCACCTTCTGCTCGTTCACCAGCAAGCGTCCGGCAATGATGTAGGCGCGCGCCCGTTCGCGGCTGGGCGCAAGGCCCCGCTCGACAACGAGCAGATCCAGGCGTGTTTTGGGAGTGGCTGCCATCTACTTCGCCGCCCGCATGCGGCCCCCGGGCAGCAGCTCAAAGACGCGCCCGCGCCACAAAATGCGCCGGCCCCAGTAGCTGGCAGCCCAGAAGCCAAAGCCCATCAGGTCGCGCAATGGATAGAGGACCAGCAGGCCAAACCAACTGGTATCGCGGACCACGCCGCGGCCAACCGCCAGCGAGAGCGCCAGCCGCGTAGCCACTGCCCACGCCAGCAGCGCCCACCCCAGGCACGCATGGCCCAGCCACACTCCCGCCGCCAGGCCCAGCAGGCCGAAGGGCAGACTGAAGGTGAGCGCCGTGCCAAAATGCCCCTTGGGCCGCGAGAAACGCGTCGACTTCATCCAGCGGACCTGATGCTTGAGCGAGGACCAGAGCGTCGAGTTGATGACCATGTGATCGATGGCGTGATGACTGAGCGCAACCCGCTCTCCGAGTTTGTGGGCCTCGTTGCCAAGCACAAAATCGTCGGCGCAGAAGTCGGCCGTCACCTTGAACCCGCCCATCTTGCGAATGGTTGCGCGGCGAAAGGCCATCGTGGGCCCCAGCACAAACTGCATGCCTTCCATCATCCGCGCCACCAGTACACCGGAGGACATCTCCACGCTCATGCCCACCGCCTCAAGCCGCGCCCACAGGCCTCCCTCGGCCGCCACGCCGCGATAGAGGCAGCACATGGCGCCCACCTGCTCATCGGCAAAGGGCAGGGCCACGGCGCGCAGGTAATCGGGCGTCACGCGCACATCGCTGTCGCTGACCACGAGGATTTCATGCGCCGCGGCAGTCTCCATCAGTTCCATGGAGGCGACCTTCGCGTTGATGTAGTCGGGCTGGCCGCCGGTGACGAGGAACTTGGCGGGAATCCGCGGATGCCGCGCGGCCACCTCGATGGCCAGAGCCAGTCCCGCATCTTCAGCCGAGCGGGCGCAGAACAGAATCTCGTACTCCGGATAGTCCTGCAGGAAGAAGCTTTCAAGCCAGCCTTCCAGGCCGGGCTCCATGCCGTGCAGCGGCTTGATGAGCGAAAGCGGCGGCGTAAAGCCGGGCCGCGCCGCGAGCTGAGCCAGCGCCTGGCGGCGTTCGCGCAGATACCCCGGCACAGCCCACAGCACCATGCCGGCAAAGACCGTAGACGTGACGAGGCCGAAGACGGCCAATGCAAGAATTGCGTAGGACATGCAGGTTTAAGGATACCCGCAGCAACGCAGAACGCGCGCCCGGATTTTTCTGGAAAAAGCCCAGATGTACCGGCCCGCAAATGGTCTTCGTACGAAAGCCCGCTCCGCCGGTCCTCTCCGTGCCCGATCCCTCCCGCGCCCTTTGCGGGAAGTGTGCGAAGCCCCGAAGCTCTCCTCGCCCGAAACAAATCAGCCCTCCAACAAGGAGGGCTGTTCACTGTCAACTGTTCACTGACCACTGTTCACTGTCAGCTATTTTTCTTGGGCGGAATCACCCTGGGAGTGACGGCTCTCGGCGCAACGGCGGCACGGCGAATGGGCACGATGGCGCCGGCCGAACTGGGCGCGGCGGATTGGAAGCGCGTAAGCATCTCCGAGCGCACGTACTCCACAAAGCTCTGCATCTGGCGGTTCATCTCTTCCATGCGCTCGCGCATCTGCAGGATGATGGCAATGCCGGCGATATTCACGCCCAGGTCGCGCGCCAGGTTCAGGATGAACTCCAGCCGCTCCAGATCCTCGTCGGTGTAATAGCGCGTATTACCCTCGGAACGCGACGGCTTCAGCAGCCCCTCGCGCTCATAGAGCCTCAGCGTCTGCGGATGAATCTCGTACATCTCGGCCACCGCCGAGATCATGTACACGCCTTTGGATTTTCGTTTTGCGGCCATGATCTCTCGCTATGCTGCCGTAGGGATAATTCTGACAACTGCCGGTTCGATTCCTAGAAGGCCGCAAACCCATTGACGGCTCTCCGGATTGCCTAACACACGATATGCGCGTGAACGAAGTTGACCCTCTTGAAAATCCAGCCAGACATACAAATCGATCTTGCCCTTCTCGTGGAAGATTCGGTCTTGCGAAAACTGCACGCACGTAGGGTCGAGAATGCCTCTGCGAGGATTCTCGAATCCGGTCAACACGCGGTCCAGATCCTCAGGACGTGCGCTGGTGTCGTGATTCACCAGAAAGAGAAAATTCAATAGGCGGTGATCGGGATTGACGCTCTCGAACTGCTTGAAAGCCGTGTGAATTGCATTGTTGATGCGATTGAAGATCGGGTCCGGACGAAGTCCGCCAACGAGTTCTCCGGCAGGCGCTTTGCTGAGTTGTTCCTCCAGCCAGTTGTCCCGCTGAAATGACTTGACCTCGCAGTACGCTGCTTCAACCCCGTTGCGCGATAGACGGAAGTCGGGGGTTTTCATGGTGCGCATTTCGTTGGTAGAAAACGAACCCACTTCAAAGCCTTCACCCTGCCAATAACCAAGCACAAGCGCTTCGTCGCTCGATAGCTTCGAAAAACGGTATGCGTGAACACCGCGCACACCTTTGCTGAAGTCGTATTCCGGCCTCATCTCGTCGTCGTTCGTCTGCGAATTCAAGCTAGCGTCCCGATTCATACTGCGACCTCTCTGAAGGAGTGGCCTGCCGTGCACTGATCAGACGGATGCGCTCTTTGCGCTCCGTATGTACTACTAACAATACCCTCGACAAGAGCGAGAAGCCAAGAATGATCCCTCGCTCCTCGGCTTCCGAGTGCAGTTCGTCTGCAATCGTAATAGCGAAGGGATCTTCGAAAACTGTCTTCGCCTCTTCGAAGTCAACCCCGTGCTTGCGAAGATTGATGGCTGCCTTCTCGTCGTCCCATTCGAACCATTCCGATTGCACACCGCCTCTTTCTTGACCTACTGCACTTACACCTTCTCAAACAGCCCCACGCGCGGGTCCTGGCTATTCAGCTTGGCCAACTCGCGCATGATTTCGCGGCTGCGCTCGTCTTGCAAGTGCGGCACCACCACCTCGACGGTAACAATCTGGTCGCCGCGCTGGCCGGGGTGCTGTGCGCTCTCAACGCCGCGCTCGCGCATGCGCAGCTTCTGGCCGCTCTGCGTGCCGGGAGGAATCTTCAACTGCGCGCGGCCGTCGATCGTGGGCACGTCCACCTTTGCGCCCAGCGAGGCCTCCGGCACCGTAACCGGCACCGTGAGTTGAATATCGTCGCCCACACGCGTGAAGACCGGGTGCGTGCCGGTGCGCACAATCAGGAACAGGTCGCCCGCCGCGCCGCCGTTCACGCCGGCGTTGCCCTTGCCCTGTAGCCGGATGCGCTGGCCGTCGCGCGTGCCCGCCTTGATGCGGAATTCCACCGCCTCGGTGCGGTTCATGGTGCCCTCGCCGTGGCAGGTGCCGCAGCGGCTCGATGTGCGGCCCGTCCCGTTGCAGCCCGGGCACTGGATGTTGAACTTCATCCGCCCGCCCATCTGCGTCACCTGGCCGCTGCCGTTGCACTCCGGACAAGGCATCGCTCCGCCCGTGTGCGCGTGGCCGTGGCAGGTGGGACAGCTCTCCTGCCGATTGACCATGATGCGCGCCTGACCGCCGCGAATAGCCGTCCAGAAATCCACCGTGGCCTGGTACTCCAGATCGGAGCCCGCCTGCGGACCGCGGGCCTGCGCCGGATGCTGCGCGCCAGAGAAGATGCCGGAGAAGATGTCCTTGAAGCTGCCCCAGCCCGCCTGGTTGCCGCCCGGCTGGCTCGTCTGCTGGCCCGGACCGCCGCCAAAGCCGGAAAAGTCGAATCCGCCGAAGTCCACCGGCGGCTGACCGCCCGCGCCTTGCTGCCGCGCATAGGCCTCGGCCTGCGCCGGGTCGATCTGGTCGGAGTAAAAACCCAGTTGGTCGTACACCTTGCGCTTCTTCTCGTCGCTCAAAACATCGTTGGCCTCTGAGATTTCCTTAAACTTCTCCTCGGCCTTCTTGTCGCCAGGGTTCACGTCCGGGTGATAGCGGCGCGCCTGCTTCCGGAAAGCCTTCCGGATATCCTCGGAGGTCGCCGTCTTCTTGACTCCAAGCTGCGCGTAATAGTCTTTGTTCGTCGTTGTCGGCATTTTTCCCTTGTTGGCTCAAATCTCCCTCACGTCAGGGAGGCCCATCCTTTGGTGTAGCAATCCAGCCGCGCCAATCGGAACAAGTTGAGCAGAGCGCGCTAATGTTTGGTTCTATTGTGCTATATCTGAGTGCTTTTTGCTCAACTTTTTGATGCCAATAGCCGTACTTTGGGCGCAAAAAGTAAATAGCCTCCTGCAGAGGCCTGGGCAGCCCCATTTCCAGACGCGTGCCGGCGCACGATGGAGTTCACCTGACTCTTTGCCGTTGCTACTGGCGTGTTGCGCAGCGCGGTCTGCGCGGGCCGATCGCGGGCAGGTAGAATGATGCCTCAGGAGGCTCGACAATGACCAACGAAGCCAAGCCGGCAGCTCTCCACCTTTCCCCGGGCACTCGCATGCGCACGGCGCTGGTGTTGGCGATGGTGGCCGACCTTGTCCAGATCGTCGGATTCCCGCTGTTCGTCACCGGCGCGGCCTCCCCGGCCGACGACGCCGTGGACGCGGGCATGTGCGTCGCGCTGAGCCTGCTGCTGGGCTGGCACTGGGAGTTCGCTCCCTCGTTTCTTGTCAAACTGGTGCCCGGCGTGGATCTGGCGCCTCTGTGGACGCTGGCGGTCGCCAACGTCTATCGCAAGTCGAAGCAGGAAGCCGCCGCGCAGATTCGGCAAGCATAGCAAGCGCGGAACCGAAACTCCAGCCATCGCCCCCGGCGGCAAAAACTCAGACGTCGCGCGTGTGGGGCATCCAGGCGCTGCCTTCAATTCCTGGCTGTTCGGTCGGCTCCAGGCCCTATCGGCCCGTTTTTTGCTTTGAATTGCCGCGGCCCATCCATTTCCGCAAGGAGCGCGTCTATGGGTGGGCCTCGGCGTGGCACTTCTCATCGGGTGGATCGATGGTTTTCCTCTATTTACGCTTGCTCTGCACGTTTGCTTCGTACGTCCGCACGGTATCCAGCCATCCGATTCCTGCCGGGACTGACTTGCTAGCGCAGTAGTATTCCCAAACAGCGGACCAGGGCATGGACTTCTGCTCCTCGAACAGCGCCATGCGCGCCGCGCCGTCGCCTTGCTCTTCGGCCTCAATCTGCTTTGCAGCCGGCTCCAGAAGCGCTAGCAGCAGGGCCTTGCGCATGTTCCTTGCGCCAATAATCCAGGCCGCGAGACGGTTGATGCTCGCATCGAAGAAATCCAGTCCGATGTGCACGCGCGAAATGGCGTTCGAGCGCACAATCTCCTGCGCAATGGCCACCGTGGGATCGTCAAGCAGAACCACGTGATCGGAATCCCAACGTACCGGCCTGGAGACATGGAGCAGAATCTCGTCCAGATAGCACAGAGCCGTCGAAATCTTGTCGGCAACGCTCTCCGTGGGGTGGAAGTGACCGGCGTCGAGGCAGAGGAGCGTCTTGCGTGTAGCGGCATAGGCAAGATAGAAATCGTTGGAACCGGCCGTGTAGGTTTCCGTCCCAATGCCGAACAGCTTGCCCTCGACTGCCACCTTGTGATTCTTGCCGAGATTTACCGAAGTAATCTCGTCGAGGGACTTCATCAGCCGCTGCCTTGGTCCGATCCGGTCCGCGCGGTTATCCTTGTCGCCGTCCGGAATCCAGATGTTCATGATGGCTGGGGTCCCGAGCTCCGTTCCAAAATACTCGCTGATGCGGCGGCTTGCCAGGCAATGGTCCACCCAGAACTTCCTTACTTCCGCATCCGGATGGCTCAGCGTCGCCTTCTCGCTCAAAGGATGCGAGAAGCAGGTGGGATTGAAATCCAGTCCAAGACGATTCTCCTTGGCCCAGCTAACCCAGCGCGAGAAGTGCTGGGGCGCGACCGCATCCCTTTCCACCGGCGTTTCGGACTCCAGATAAATTGCATGGAGGTTGAGCCGCTTCTTGCCCGGGATCTGCGCAAACGCAACGTCCAGATCGGCGCGCAACTCGTCGCCAGTCCGCGCGCGGCCGGGATAGTTGCCGCTCGTCTGAATTCCGCCCGTCAACTCTCCCGTGGGGTTCTCGAAGCCGCGGACGTCGTCGCCCTGCCAGCATTGAATGGAAATGGGAATTTCATCGAGACTGGAAAGAGCCTTTTCAACATCGACTCCGATAGCCGCATAACGCTCTTTGGCCAGTCCGTACGCCGCATTGATGTTCTGGATCGCATCCTTCATTGCACTTCCTCCTGTTGGGTTGCACGCACATGTTGCGAAAATTTCCCCGAACCATCTCCGGGAGTTCCGATTGCTTCAGCTACTCGTTTCTCTCAAGGGAGTTTCGCAGCACGCCCCGTGCTTTGCAGCATCCCGCAACGCCGCTCATCCCCTCCACCAATTGCCGCGATCGAAGACCGGTCCATCCACGCTTCGCCACATCCAAGTAGGGCGGCGCGCGCTATCGAGGCCAACCTGGATAGCCGCTGCGCCGGTCGTCGGCATGAGGCGTCAAAAACCGGTCTGTCTCGCGTAACCCCATGGCAAAAACAGAATAGATGTCCCCACTGGCAATGCCCTCAAGCGGCTTTTTCCCCAAGAAAAAGCCACCTTGCAGGCCCTCGACAAGGGCACGCTTGCTCTGTTTTTGCTCGAAAACCTCCTTGCCGCGCCGCCGTCTTCAGTCTTGAAATTTCCCGAGGAGTCCATACGCCTCATCCCGCAATTGCCGATCGTCCGAGCCTCCGATCGAGGATGTGCCGCAGGGCCCCTCCAGTTGCCGCACATGGCTGTTGGCTTGCGCTCGGGATTCATCCCCTGCGCCGCAAAACGCCTACCCAACAGACCACGTTCGATGAGCCGGATGGAACTTGCACCCATCATATCGATTGGTTCAGTTATGAACAAGTATATGTATTGATTTATTCGACGATATTTTCTGCGGACCCGACTCCACGGCAGAAACGGCCGGAACCGGCCTTCAAGAAATCGGGATCGCGCCAGGAAATGACGCCTGCGCCGCGCCTTCCGCAACTTTGGACGAATGCCCTTGCCGCGGACGCAATCGATCTCCTCGCTCCATACTCCCCTCCCCCGCAAATGAGGTTCGAGGAGCCCGTCACAGGTTCCCTCGCCCGCTGCGGCCCTGTGCAGTTTGCGAACCGCGGTAGGGGGCGCGGGCCTTTCGTCACGGGCTTGGGAGCCTGCGCACCGTGCTGTGTTTCCTCGCGTGTCTTGAAGGTTCAGGGCAGGGCAAATGGTAGCGCAAAACCAGAGTAAACGCGCCCTTACCGAGGACCTGCAAAGTGGTTTTTCCTGGGGGAAAAGCCGCTTGAGGGCATTGCCTCTGGGGATGGCTGCCCCGATTTTGCTATTGACCTGCGGAATCTATCCATTGCAATGCCAGCGGCGCTATGATAGTCGGTCCTGAAAATCGCATTAATTGCTATAAGAATCAATGACATATGGCATCTGTGGCTGGTATGATTTTCTCAGAAGTTGTTGAAAAATCCAGCGTTATCTGGGAAAAATCGATGCGCCCCAA
>Ga0326727_10018994_pt1 | contig 13925 bp, 13 predicted proteins | sample MB2enrmetagenome_FD_207643 | JGI IMG/M metagenome (GOLD analysis project Ga0326727, IMG submission 207643) | Lab enriched peat soil microbial communities from McLean, Ithaca, NY, United States - MB29MY | ecosystem: Environmental > Terrestrial > Soil > Wetlands > Peat | place: USA: New York... | reverse complement strand
AACGGACTCCCTTTTTAGGTACACTATCGGAGATGCTTACCATGCTAACAGAGCAAATTTCCTTTGCTTTAGCCAAGTGGTAAACCAGAAGATGAGGAAAGAACTTCTGAAATACTGTACTAGTCGGATATGAATGGCTTAGTATTTATAATGAACAAGGTCAAGTATTAAAAGACGCTAATGTGCTTCTCGATGGCTTTGGAGTTTTTAAACCAGAGGATGTTAATGGGGACGGAATTTACGCGTTGCATGGTATTCAGGGCAACAATAAAAGAAAACAGTAACCAAATAACCCAGTAAGATTGGATAAGGAGATTCTTGAATTTTTTCTTTTCTTCTGATGCTGGAAAAGAAACTTTACATTGGTTTGGTGTTTGCCAATATGCGGGGTTAGGTTGTGATGTTGGTGGATAGAAACGGCCAATAGAGCGTCCCATCCATCTCCCTTGATTCATATACTGCTACCCCTTCCTTATTACCATATAAAGTCCTGGTATTCTAATATTTGCCTAATGCCCATAGTCACTAAGAATACAACCGAGAAAGCAACAAATGATAAAACTATACCTAAAAATGAAAATGGAACTGCGTAGCCTATCCCCAATAACATGTTATGCACCTGCCATCTATCGTCTCAATTGAGCCTTTTCTTGAATTTCTTTATTTTATTAAGGCGTCATCAAGATTCTTTTGTAATATTTTCTTGTATTCTTGACTTTAAATTTTTCAGAAAGCTGAGGAAACATTTGGAATAAAAATGAGCTATACCTAAATTAAAAAATAATAACGATAAAGTAATTGGCACATGAAGTTCAAATACTTTAATTTGAATTAAGATATCCTCTGTTAAGGCTTCTTGTTGAATATAGATTTTGATGCGACCAATTGGTGGAATAAATAAAATTCCTACTTGAAGATAAGTTGTTAATGGATAATATATCTGTACTCCAGCGGAAAGAAGATCGACAGTATCGACAGGTTGGGAGAGGTCTTTTTCAATTAAAATATTAGACATTATACCTCTCCTCACGATATGGTAGATATGGCTTGAGAATGAAGTATAATAATCTCAAGATGATTAATAAAATGATTAACAACAATGTGTTATAAGGATAAAATTTTCCATAATATTTGAGGACATCCATTGTCGTTTCTCCAATCCAAAATCCGAAGAAAGAATTCTAAGGACTTTTAATATATTACCAGTTTATGCTGTTGGATTATTTGTAGTTCATAACTAAGTTAACCTGGTGGCAATGTTTAGAACCTCAGCGAACTAGTTCGTTTGTACATTTGAAGTGTTAGCCAGTATCCAAGCATTTGAAGATAGCGAATCTAAACAATAGCATAGCGTAGCGTAGCCTAATTATGATATAATTACAATCTTGAGGACAATAGCTGTCGGTTAATTGGTGAACGTATGGATTACCCCATAACCATCGTCCATAATGCATATTATGAATGAAACCGAATTAACCTAGATAGGGTATGGAGGGAAATAGAATGAAGCAATCCGCATTGGTAGTATTTAGTGGCGGACAGGATAGCACGACCTGCCTCTTCTGGGCAAGGGAAAACTTTGATAGAGTAGATGCTATCACCTTTAATTATAACCAAAGGCATAAGGCAGAGATTGATTGTGCGGTCAAGATTGCCAAGGAGTTTGATATATCTCATTCGGTGGTAGACATGAGTCTCCTGAACCAGTTAGCGCCCAATGCCTTAACCAGAACAGATATTGAAATCAAAGCAGGTGAAGGCGGGCAATTGCCCACGACCTTTGTCGATGGTCGCAACTTGCTGTTCCTGTCATTTGCGGCTGTCGTGGCGAAACAAAAAGGGATGCAGCATATTGTTACCGGCGTTTGTGAGACTGACTTTAGTGGTTATCCGGATTGCCGCGATATATTCATAAAATCGTTGAATGTTACCTTAGACCTGGCTATGGACTATACTTTTGTCATTGATACTCCGTTGATGTGGCTCAATAAGGCCGACACCTGGGAATTAGCGGATCGCTTAGGTCGATTGGAGTACATACAGCAAAATACCTTAACCTGTTATAACGGCCTTATTGGGGCGGGTTGTGGAGAGTGTCCGGCCTGTAAGCTTCGAAGCGCGGGGCTTAAGAATTATTTAGACAAGAAAGAGGCTACTCGATGACAAATATAATCGTAAAAACAACTAAAAGTTTTACTTTTGATGCCGCTCATTTTTTGCCGAACCACAAAGGGAAATGTGCCGCTATGCACGGTCACACCTATAGGTTAGAGGTAACCGTTGTTCGTGAGAATGGCAAACTTAGTAACGACGGATCAGATGAAGGTATGGTCATTGACTTTGCTGATCTGAAAGCTCTTGTCAAGGCAGCGGTAATTGACAGAATGGACCATAAAGTTTTAAATGACGTATTACCTTTTCGGACGACTGCGGAGAATATTGTGGCCCATATTTTTCAAGTTTTGACGGATAAGTTGCAAGCAAGTGGGGTTACTGTTGATAGAATCAAGTTATGGGAGACACCAGACTCCTATGCGGAGGCAGGTAGGTCGTGAATAAATAAGAACAAGGTGTTTCGCGTGTTGCGCGGAGCACCTTGTTCAATTAGTAGGGCTTATTCATTTAACCGATAAGGTTTTTTATAAAGATCTGTCTTTTGTAAGCCGTTTTTGCGGGCCAAGGTAACCCAGCCTCTACCGCCAAAAAAATAAAATAAACGTTTGGAAAATGGAAACTTGAGTCCAAGATAGATATGATCGTGTTTTGTAATCTGCTCCTGTGGAATGTCTTCGGCGATTGAGGAAAAGGCAGCACGGAGTTGTTGGATAGTTTTTTTCATAAATGGGGCATCTTTGGCGGCTAAAATCATGGGTCCTCCCCCAATGAGCACCCCGAAACGAAACTCCGCATTGATATGTTGGCTAAAGCTCCTGATCACTCGGACTGCCTCAAGATTTATTTCCGGTTCGGGAAACCCGCAGTTCACAATAGCATAAACTTTGACTTTGACCTTGTCTCTGGCGGTGCTGTTTTCAGTATAATATTTATAGTAATCTTGTAAAAACCGTGTCAAAATGCCCGGCAGGCAAAAAACATAAAGCGGAAAGGAGATGATTATGACGTCGGCTTTGGAAAGTGTTGCAAAAGCTTCGGATAATTTAGGGCCGGAAATGCTTTTTCTGACGTCGATAAAGGTCTTATTATAAGTATTTGGATCCAGTTGATTTCCCGCCATGTCCAATAAATCCTTAGAGCTGGATTGTTCCTTGATTTTGGGACTGGCATTGATTAAGACAATATTCTTCACCATTTATAGCCCCACCTTTCCAAACTCTATTTTATTTAAGGCAGCAAGGAGATTCTCAGTTGTTCCCTGATCGATTAGAACTTCAATATTTCGACGATGTTTATTGGTAACGTCCATAAACAGTTGCTTATCTTCCTCGGAAAGCTCATCTCCGTAGCCGATGATAACTTGTTTAGGGTATGTTTTATAGCGGGGCGGATGCGTCGTTGAACCGTCCGGCTTTGTTTCAAAAAAAGGCAATATATTGGGTATGTTTCGATCTATGGTATTTTTAATATTGGCACTAAACTGCCCAAAGATTATTGGCGTCAGATAAATTACCATGTCGCTGTTCATAATACTGTTGTTGATTTGGGACATCAGGTCGTTGATAACACACTCCCCAGGCTTTTTGATCCAGCAGCCAAAGCAGCCCATACAATAGGTCAGGTTATCCGCTCCAACCTCGATTAGCTCTGTTTCGAATCCCTTGGTATGCAAAAACTTTTCAAGAACATCTTTTAGACTGCGAAAGGTTTGAGTTTGAAATTCTTTATCCAAGATTAATAGGGCTTTCATATGCTCACTCTCCAATCCCGTAACATGTTTACATCGTCAACATAATAATACCACAGGATGTTGACGATGTAAACATGTTGCGGTTTTATGGTATAATACCTTTATGTTTTGGGAGAGGAAGTATGGCGATTGACAAACGAGAATTATCATCATGAAAATCTGAAATCCGAATTGATTAAAAATGGTTTAAAACTTCTGGATGAAGAAGGGTATGAAAGCTTTTCTCTGCGCAAAGTGGCAAAAGCCTGTAATGTAAGCCATACGGCCCCTTACAGGCACTTCAAAAATAAAGACGATCTGATCTCGGCGATTGCCCTTGAAGCCTTGCAGAAATTCAACTCGAGCCTTAAGGAAGCGGTTGATAAATACCCTAACGATATTAAAAGCCAACTTAAAGAAATGGGTTGCGCTTATGTAAAATTTTTCATCGAGAATCCGGAATATTTACGGTTGTTGTTTCTAAGTGACCTGAGCAAACATTACAAAAATAAAACTTATCATACCTTCGAAAATAGTGAGCAGCCTTTTCTGACCTTCTATAAGGCCATCGAACGTTACCAGTCGCAGAACCCAAACCCTGGGGTGGATAGCAGTACTGACCCCAATGCTTTAGTTTTGTCTTGCTGGGGTTTGGTACACGGTATGGCTATTTTGATCGCTAATAAAGATTTTACTTATGAAGGAGATTATCTGGAACTTACCAGGAAAATCCTTTGGAACGGAACATTTCTCGACTCTTAAAATGTTTAGACAGAGACAGAGACAGAGGGAGAGGGAGAGATGGAGCGGCAGAGATAGAGGCAGTACGCCGGAGGAGTTGCTTTTCGGGAAAATAGGAAGCAAAGTCATCTGGAAGAATTTGAGTATGATAAATACGATTTTATAGATTAAAATTGCAGTAAGGGAAAAGGAAGTTCCAGATCATAGACAATGGCGTCTGGACTCCCTTATGTTTAGAGAGCTTATAGATTTATACTGCTGGCGTTTCGTCGTGAGGTGGGATTTCAGTAGGGGCGAATTGAGGAGGTTTCGGTTCATTGCCAGGTTGTGGAGAGGTTTCTTCGGAAGCAGATTGGGTGATATCGATGTAGTCGGATTTTTTTAGTTTTAAGTCCTGAATGAAAATTTGGATGTCGGCCTTTAATTTCTTGCCTTTTTCAACAAGGTCGGCGCTCCGCTGTTTTATCGCCTCGGCCCGTTGAAAGGTGCTGTCTTCGACTTGCTCAATGAGGTTTTCGGCTTGATTCTGAATATTTTGACGTAACTCTTTCCCGCTTTTTGGTGCGAGCATTAAGCTGATCAAGGCTCCGGTCGCTCCTCCCACGAGCGCAGCAAGGGCAATGGTGCCTAAAGTCTTGTTTTTTGGATTACCGGACATTTTAAGCATCTCCTTTCTTTGGCACTTTTACGCTTATTATAATATTCTGAACAAGTCTCAGAAGTGATGTTAAATTTTAGCAGAGAGGGAAGAGTGGGAACCGTGTATTTACGCCTATCCTATATTGATCGTGTCGGTATTGTCCATGATATTTCATTGATTTTGATGAAGCGGGGGACTAATATTATATCCATGGAGGTGGAAGAGGGCACCGTATTTTTGGAGTGCCAGACTGTTCCCCAAGACCAACACAGCGGGTTTATTCAAGAACTGAGTTGCATAAATGGGGTGCAAAAAATTGAGGAGATTTCCTTTATGCCGTCAAAAGGACGAGCCGAACAACTTGATGCCATTTTAACTTCGGTGCATGACGGCATTTTGGCCGTTAACCAGGATAGTATTATTACGCAATGCAATCCTGCGGCAGTTCGGATACTTAAGTTGTCTGCTCAGCAGGTTCAGGGACAACCTTTAGGATCCACGCTCTTTAAAAATTTGCTGATCCAAGAGACTCTGCAAACCGGTTGCCATCATAACAATCGGGAAGTATTCATTGCCTCAGATCATGGTTATTGTGTTGTCAATACCATACCGCTGAGAAATAATAGCGGTGAAGTGGTTGGTGTGCTTGCCGTAATTAGGGACACTCAGGATGTAAGAAACTTGATGCGCAGTATGACAACGTCTTTGCCTATAACCTTTGCCGACATTTCTTTTGTCAGCTCAGTTATGGAGCGGGTGATCGGACAAGCTCGCCGTTATGCTGCAAGCGACTCGACGATTCTCATTAACGGCGAGACGGGAACAGGCAAGGAATTATTTGCCAGATCCTTACATAGTGCTTCCGGAAGATCTTCTGCGGCCTTTGTGCCAATTAACTGTGCGGCGATTCCGGATACGTTACTGGAAAGTGAGCTGTTTGGGTATGTCGAAGGTGCTTTTACTGGGGCGGTCAAAGGAGGTAGGCCCGGCTTATTTGAACTGGCCAATGGCGGAACCTTATTTCTGGATGAGGTGGGAGACGTATCGGCTCATTTACAAGTGAAGTTGCTGCGTGTCCTGCAAGAACAACGCGTTCGGCGGGTGGGCAGCAACAAGGAAGTAGCCATCAATGTGCGAATTATCGCAGCCACTAACCGTAATTTGGAGGATATGATAGCAGAAAAGACTTTTCGGGAAGATTTATACTACCGCTTGAATGTCATTCCCTTGGTGATACCTCCGCTAAGGGAACACTTTGAAGATATCCGACTACTCAGTGAACTTTTTTTAAAACATTTTGCGGACAAATTCCACCGTTCGGTCAAAGGGTTTTCTCCGCTGGCCTTGCAACGTTTAGAGGATTATAATTGGCCGGGTAATGTGCGGGAACTAAAGAACATTATTGAGAGGGCAGTAAATCTCGTTGAAGGCCTAGAAATACAGTCGGAACATATCTATTTAGGCCGGTCATCCGGCGTATCGCCAGCGCCAACCTCAGTACAGTTTGAAACTTATCAGACCTTAGAAGAACGTTTAGCGGAAATAGAACGGGTTATACTACAGGAAACCTCTTTGCGCTACCGGTCTTCACGGCGTATAGGGGCGGTATTAGGGCTGTCTCATACAGCGGTGCTCAAGAAAATGCACAAATATGAGTTGTTGCCTTTAAAATCGTGAACTCGTCCAGTAAAAGCCGAATAAATACAAGTAGTATTCCTAACTTAAGGGGTTCCGTATGTACTTTCTTTGGAAACTTTTCGCAACAGTGGAACGGTTTTTGGAAACATAAGTTTACAAACAATCAACGAATTATCGTTAATTTCACTAAAATAGGCGCCGGAAAATTGGCGTATTTCTTGCATAACTTATAAACAGGTGAAATAGATGGGCATTACATGTATAGTAGCAAGAAAAACAAGGGGGATTAATAATGATTATCGGGGTTGCCAAGGAAATTAAAAACAATGAGAATCGCGTGGGGCTGACTCCTGCAGGTGCCGACGATTTATGCAGAGCAGGGCACACGGTATTAGTTGAGCAGAGTGCCGGTTTTGGCAGTGGTTTTTCCGATGAAAGTTATACTGGAATCGGCGCAGCGATCGTTGCCGACAAAATAGATTTATTTGATCGTTCGGAAATGATCATTAAAGTGAAGGAACCTTTAGCGGTAGAATATGATTTATTTCACGAAGGGCAAATCTTATTTACCTACTTACATTTAGCCCCCGAGCCCGAGCTGACAAAGGCCTTACTAAAGAAGAAGGTCACTGGTATTGCTTATGAAACCATTGTTGGACACAATAATACCTTGCCGCTCTTATCCCCCATGAGCGAAGTTGCCGGTCGGATGGCCGTGCAAGTTGGTGCCCAAATGTTGGAGAAACCATGGAATGGTAAGGGCATTCTTTTAGGGGGTGTGCCCGGTGTAGAGTCAGCCCGAGTCGTCATTATCGGTGGGGGGACTGTCGGAACTAATGCCGCTAAAATGGCTGTGGGTATGGGTGCCCAGGTAACAATTATTGATAAGTCCGCCGAGCGTCTTGCTTATCTCGATGATATTTTTGGCGGTAGAGTCATGACGGTTATGTCCAACAGTTATAATATTGGGAAGTGGGTTGAAAAAGCGGATCTTTTGATTGGGGCAGTACTGATTCCAGGTGCTAAAGCTCCTAAGCTGGTGAGCGAAGCAATGGTTAAATCCATGGAAGCCGGTTCGGTGATTGTTGATGTGGCCATTGACCAAGGCGGTTCAATTGCGACGATTGACCGAGTGACTACTCATAGCGATCCTACTTATATGAAGTATGGTGTAGTGCATTATTCTGTTGCCAATATGCCCGGTTCTGTGTCTCGGACCTCTACCTTTGCTCTAACGAATGCTACCCTCCCCTATGCTTTGCAAATCGCCAATCTGGGTTGGTTCCAAGCTCTGAAGCAGGACGAGGGATTAGCGCGCGGACTTAATGTTTATAATGGCCAGGTAACCTTTAAAGCTGTTGCGGATGAACAAAACCTGCCGTATATACCCGTAACAGAAATCCTGTCTAAGGATCAAGAGGAATCTTTGCCTGCGGCAAGATAAATTAGAAATGAAAATTTCACGGAACCTATTGATGGGCAGGTATTTGGAATGAGGGTAACAGACAAGGGCAGACAAGGGGACGGTTCTTTTGTCTGCTGTATCAACCATTGCAGCCATTGGGGCAGACAAGAGAAGAACAAAATCGCTGCGCGATGGCTTGCCGGAATATTACTGAATAAGCATTGAAAAACATAAGAAGTATGCCCTTTATGTAGTATTGTTTAATCACCAAACCAAACAACCACAGAAAGAAGCATACTTTTTATGATTTTACCGTACTATTAAGGAAATGATGGTCGAGTGAGGCGGCTGATTAGTGTTCGAGTTCGCAGTTGGAATCTACTCCAAACCTTCAAATTGCATATTATAGTAACGAGTATAGAGGCCATTGTTTTCGATTAGTTGGCTATGATTGCCTCTTTCCTGGATGCCTTCATCGGTCACCACGACTATTTCGTCGGAATTTTTTATCGTACTCAGCCTGTGGGCAATCACGATAGTGGTTCTGTTTTGGGACAGTTTTTCCAACGATTTTTGAATGTATTGTTCACTTTCATTATCCAGCGCTGAGGTGGCCTCGTCCAAGATTAAAATCGGAGGATTCTTTAAAAACACTCTGGCGATTGATAAGCGTTGCTTTTGACCGCCGGAGAGTCTGACTCCACGTTCCCCGACATAAGTATCGTAACCCTGGTCAAGAGTCATAATAAACTCATGAATATTGGCGTTTTGAGCAGCCTCGATAATTTCGGCATCCGTGGCGTTTGCCTTACCGTAGGCTATATTTTTTTTGATTGAGCCGTCAAACAGATAGACATCCTGCTGCACAATACCAATCGCGTTTCGCAAAGACTCCAGCGTAATATCCCGGATATCCTGGCCATCGATGGTTATCGATCCGGCGGTTACGTCATAAAATCTCGGCAGGAGAGAACATAAGGTTGTTTTTCCTCCGCCGGACGGTCCGACCAAGGCAATCGATTTTCCGGCATTTATCTTGAGGTTAACATTATCTAAAACACTGTAATCATCGTTATAGCGAAACGATACGTTTTTATATTCGATCTCCCCGAAAACCTTGGTAAGGGGTTTGGCTCCTACTTTGTCCACTATATCCGGTTGAGTTTCCAAGACTTCATTAAATCGTTTAAATCCGGCGTACCCTTTTTGGAACTGTTCCGTAAAGTTAATCAGTACGTCAATTGGATTAATAAAGATGTTAATGTAAAGAACATAGACAGCCAGATCGGTAATTTTCAATGAACCCGTGGCGATAAAAAAACCTCCGGAAACAACGACCACGACATAGAGCAGCCCTTCGAAAAACGAATTCCAGGCGTAAAAATTCCCCATGGTTTTGTAGGTTTCGATTTTAGATAATAAGAACGCCAGATTACTTTGACTGAATTTTTCACTTTCCACGTCTTCATTAGCAAAAGACTTGACGACTCTAATTCCTGAGAGGCTATCCTGGACACTGGAGTTTACGACGGCTATCTTTATTCGGTTGTCGGTGAAGATCGGTGCCATTTTAATATTTTTATAAACGGTGAAGAGGACCATGATCATTGTGACGGCCAACAAGATCAAGGTCATTTGGATATTGATCATCATCAGGATAATAAAGGAGCCCACGATTTTTAAAGCAGAAATGAAGAGGTTTTCCGGCCCGTGATGAGCAAGCTCGGAGATATCAAATAAGTCGGCGACCAGCTTGGACATCATTTCTCCGGTGTTGTTTTTATCATAATACGCAAAGGATAACTTCTGAAAATGATTGAATAAATCCTTCCTCATCTCGGTTTCCATTCTGGCGCCCATAATATGTCCCCAGGAAATAATGTAATACTGACAGAAATACTTTATGGCGTACATGACTAATAAGGCTAAGCCGATAAAAACTAACGCATGCAGAATCGTTGCCTTAGCTTGGGTAAACAGATTATTGGCAAGATAACTGAGGATCTGAGGAAAGGCGAGATCAATAAGGGAAACAATCACGGCGCAAAACATATCTGTGTAAAAAAGGAATTGGTGCGGTTTATAATACTTAATAAATTTCTTGAAAATATTCATCGAGACTTGATCTCCTCTCCGAGTTATAATTTAGATTGATCTTTAGCGGCAACCGTTAAGGCAGCACTTCCTGCTTATTGTACCCCGGTTGCTATAATATAGAGTTTGCCATTAAATGTCCAGAAATAGATGAAACGCAAACGGTCTTCCGGCGAAATCAAAAAGATTGCCGGTCACAAAGGAGAGATGATTGATTTGTTTGAATCAATAAAAAACTATTCCCCTTATAATGAGCAGGAAGAAAAGGATAAAGAAGTCATTTTATATTGTACAGAAATCTTTGCGGACGTTTTAACGAGGAATAATCCGGTTGCCCATTTTACTAGCTCAGCCTTTGTAGTCAATAGAGCAAAAGATAAAGTGCTGATGGTTCATCATAATATCTATAATTCTTGGTCTTGGGTAGGAGGGCATGCTGATGGAGAAGAAGATTTATTGGCGGTTGCCCTGCAAGAATTAAAAGAGGAAACCGGAGTAAAGAATGTTCACCCTGTTTCCTCAGATATTTTCTCTTTGGACGTACTGACCGTGTTGGGGCATACCAAAAGAGGAAACTACGTATCCCCCCATTTGCATTTATCCGTCGCTTATTTAATTGAAGCGGATGAAAATGACCGACTTATAGTCAAAGCCGATGAAAACAGTGGGGTTAAATGGCTTCCCTTTGAAGAGATCAATCTCTATAGTTCTGAACCTCATATGCATAGGGTCTATGAGAAGTTAATAGCTAAAGTGAATTCGCTCTGCCGATAACCAATATGAGTTCTAGGCTGGAGGCGTTTTGAGATCTCCTAATACCTTGATTCCCGTAAAAAATTATACCTACAAATTGAATTGCGAATCATTATTTTTGTGACTATTCAGGTACTCAGTTAATCAACCACAGATTACACAGATTAACACAGAACAAATACATTTTGGCTCTAAACTACAAATCGCTTGTAACTCAATTGCTAATGCCGCCTGATAAACCGCTTCGAGAAACCCTGGTCCAAGTGTCCGGTGTACCTCCATTGATGCACCAATAATGGCATAGATCTGTGAATCTCGTTCCACATTCTCCATCCCCTTTATCCTTTGTCTGTGTGTTTCTATCTAATCGTTCTTAATCTGTGTAATCTGTGGTTCCCCGTTCAGAATTCCCCAAGGCGTATTTACAGTGTTTCTCCTTGTAGGTATAAAAAAATGCGGGATTTTAGGCTAATAATGTTTAAGATACTTACCGGGTACGTTGATTGCCATATCCTCAGCAAATTCGGAATACTTGATAAGGTTTTTAACAGATTGCCAATTTTCTTTGGAAAACCTAGCTGCTTCCTGTTCAATCCTCTTCAGAAATTCTCCGGCTTGCTCCTCTGACATACGATGCTTAAAATATCTTTCGTGTTCAGCATAGTTTAATTGTATTTGATACATATGATAGCACTCATGCAAGGTAGTTCTGACTACTTTATGCAAAAACAAAACATCTCTGAGGGTTGGAAATCTAGCGGCTTCCTGCCAGATATTTACAACAAAAATCGCTATACTCAGCTCTTCAAAATCAATGTACCCTCTGGTTGAACTTCCGGCATGTTGTGTACTATAGGCGATATTGTCGATCTTAATCCTTAGCTTGTTTTGGCAATAAATTCTAGTTTTATCAATGATGAAGATAGCTTCTTTCAATAGCAGTCGAGGTATGCTATTTAATTTAACCCGCTTCCAACTATTTGATTTAATCTCATCCCAGATTGTCGGTTGCAAAATCTCATTCATATAGGAGTTAAATACACCTCCAAATGGCTTTCAGTAATATAGCGATGCTATAAAGACAGGTCTTTCATCTCTCCGGAAAGCGTTGGCTTCCAAGTTTCACGAGTACGCTTTGAGTACTATTATAATACTCATTATAGAACGAACTCTACTATTTCTTGTAAAGTTATAACTGACATTCAGCACTCTTAGTTAAAAGTCCTTGATTTATGCGGGTTTGCGGGTTTCAGTAAGAATACGAAAAAAACCTGAAAGCCGCACTACCTGCTTCTTTTTCAACTCGAAGACGATACCCTATTGGTTTTTTTGCCATAAACCAATAGGGTATCGTCTTCTTGGATGACATAATCGGCCTCAGAAAAGGGGATAATTTGGTCCCTTTTGTTGTCTTTTTTACAGAAAATTAACGAACCGGAGCAGAAAATTAACAATTCCATAATTTTCATTTTACATTTTTTTGCTAATATTATTGGGAAGAGGTTGATAAAAAGGGAGGCAAATAAGCATTTGGTAAAAGTTGTATAGATGATATAACTTTTAATGGGCACGGGGTTAAAACTTTTAGAAATATGTTTTATTTTAAAAGGAGGTAATAATGATGAAAAAACAGAAAGCAGGCAAGATTGCCCTGTTAGTTCTGGTCGCCACGGTTGCCATAGCATCTGTAGGCTCGTTGTCTCAGGCAAAGGCGGACATCTCGCCGAGCGCAGATGCCTCGCAGACCTCGGATTTTACCCTGCCAAGTGTAACCGGATCTTACAACATCAATGTGGGTGTCGGCTCAGATCCCACCCAGCTCGGTTTTAACTGGTTTACCCAGAGCCAAGGCGAAACTCAGATCAAAATCGCTCCGACATCCACGATGACCGGCAAGACGTTCCCCGCCTCGGCCATTACGCAGACCGCGACTCAGACTGCGGTAACAGCCACTGAATCAATTAATCAGGACGTGACGTTGCTTGCTGACATAGAGGGTGTGGCAGCAGTTTCTAACTATCAGGACAATGTCTTTAACGGTAAAGTGCCGGCAGCCTTTCAGACCGGAGAGTACGCCAACAAAGCGACGGTGACCGGCTTGACGGCGAATGCTAAATATTCTTATTCCGTGAGCGATGGCAAGGGCAACTGGAGTCCGATCTACACCGTATCTACGCTTGCAGCGGACAGCGTCAGCTTTGCTGCTTTCGGTGACCCGCAGATCGGTGCGTTTGACGATTCTAAGGGCACGGCTAAGTCCGATTCGACCGGTGGGCACAAAAATGTTACCGACGATAAAACGGGTTGGAGCAACATGCTTAAACTTGTTACCCAGAACAAGAATCTGAACTTCCTCTTTTCCATGGGCGACCAGGTGAACGACTACAACTATTTGATCCAACCTTCCAACGCCGCCGATGGTCAGTGGAACCAGTACAACTATTTCTTCAATCCAGACGATACGAACAACTACTTACAGGATTTACCGCTTGCCGCGTTCTCAGGCAATCACGACCATCAAATGGGGGAATACTACGGTTACCATTATAATCAACCAAATAGAAGCAGCCTGGGCTCCACGTGCTATGGCAATGACGGCGATTACTGGTTCACTGCCGGACCAACGCTTTTCTTAGTGCTCAACGCCAATAATTATGGGACCGCAGACCATGACCAGTTCATGGATCAGGCCATCAAAGCCAACCCAAAAGTGAAGTGGAAAGTCGCCGTCTGGCACCAGTCCGCTTACAGCGAGGCCAACCATAATACCAGTAATGAGATTGATGATCCGGTTCTGACCATCCGCAACA
>Ga0326727_10018992_pt1 | contig 13927 bp, 10 predicted proteins | sample MB2enrmetagenome_FD_207643 | JGI IMG/M metagenome (GOLD analysis project Ga0326727, IMG submission 207643) | Lab enriched peat soil microbial communities from McLean, Ithaca, NY, United States - MB29MY | ecosystem: Environmental > Terrestrial > Soil > Wetlands > Peat | place: USA: New York... | reverse complement strand
CGGGACCCCGGCCAGAGGAAGCAGCGCGCTGGCCAGCCGCGATGCCAGAATCTGCAAGGGAAACGTAATCTGGTTGAACAGAATCGTCGGCAGCGGAATCGCCAGCAGAAGCACGAGGAGCACAAACTTCACCTGTCCCAGCATCTGGCGGCCCAGCAGCGTCCACACCAGCCCCGCCGCCAGCAGAACAAACGAAGTGCGCTGCAGGAACAGGTCCGCGCCGAAGACGCCCAGCAACAGCACAAAGAGCCCGAAGGCCACCAGCCACGCCCCCGCCCAGCTCGGCGCAATCGCCGTGCCCTGAAGTTCGCGCCGTTTGTCCCATAACAGGAATGCCGCAAAAAACGGGATCAGAAACCCGTGCGAGAAGTCCGGAAGCTGGGTCCAGTCCGTCACCAGCTTCACCGCGACACCGTGGTACAGCAGCACAAGCAGCGCGACGACCAGCAGCAGCGGCCCGCTCGCAGCAAGGGCGGGAGGCATCGCAGCATCGGCGGCCGTGTGCATCGGATTCGACTTCACGCGCAGCACCTGAACCAATCCCGGAAGCAGGCCCGGAACTAATCCCAGAGTAATCCTAAGGCAATTCAAAGGCCCAGCGGATTATCGCACGCAAAAGGTACCTTTGCGGTCTACGTCTTTCGAGGTACTTGGGTGCGCAAGGCAGCCAAATGGCACACCTTAGGAGTGTAAAATTGCCACGGGCGTGTTGCGCGGCTCAAGAAGGGCCGTGGGCTCGAAGCGGCCCAAACAGGTGGTTTGCCATGGATCTCTGTTCCCAAAGGATGGGCCGGCAGGGCGCGGCCTTCGACCCCCGAAACGGGCCACGATGCGGGTCACGAAGCCGGTTTCAGGCGGCTGCATCCCGCGACGCGCGCGAATCGGCAGCAACGATGGCCTCCCTGCGCTGCGCGCTGCTTTCGATCTGCCTTGTTCCGGCGCTCGCCGCAGGCCTGGCCCAGCAGACAGTCAACAAGCCTGCCCCCGCCGCCGCGCCCGCCATCAACCACCCCGCAACCTCGTCCTCATCCGCGCGTCCTACCACCACCGCGTCCCCCGCCGCCCGCCCATCCACCGTCGCCTCCAACTACATCATCGGAGCGGAAGACACCCTGCAGATCACAGTCTGGCAGGAACCCAACCTCTCCACTCCCGCCCTCCCCGTGCGCCCCGATGGAAAGATCTCGCTCCCGCTGGTGGGAGACATCGCCGCCGCCGGGTTCACCCCCATGCAGCTCGCCGCCGACATCGGCAACCGCCTCAAGCAGTACGTCACCGATCCGGTGGTCGATGTCACGGTTCTCGCCGTCAACAGCAAGCGCGTCTACCTGATCGGCGAAGTCATGCACGTTGGCCCGCTTGCCATCTCTCCAGGAATGACTGTGCTGCAGGCCATCGCCACCGCCGGCGGGCTCACCCCCTACGCCAACAAGAAGCACATCTACATCCTGCGCGGCGACAGGCAGCAGAAGATCCCCTTCGACTACGCCCTAGCCATCAAGAAGGGAGACATGCAGGGCGTCTCGCTCGTTCCCGGAGACACCATCGTGGTCCCATGATCAAGTCCTCCCAGATCGCAAACCAGATCGCCCTTGCCCTGCTTCTTCTGCCGCTCACGGCGCATCGCGCCCTGACCCAGGCGCTGCCCGCGGCCTCGGCCTCGCCCATCTCCACCGGCTTCTCGCTGCCCAGCGCCTCGGGCACGCTGCAGTACGCCCTCAGCGCCTCCCAGAGCGTCTCCTCAAACTACTTAGGCAACTCAGGCGTCGCCTCCTTCACCAACCTGACGGGAGACCTCGCCTTCATCGGCAGCAGTTCGCGCGACCCCTTCGGCGCGGTCTTCACCGGCGGGCGTTCCTGGAGTACGTCGAACCAGCCCTCCTACAACTACCTCAACCTTTCGCTCTCTCAAGCGGTCAACACGCACCGCTGGGTCTTCTCGCTCTCCGACGCCGTCAACTATATGCCGCAGACCGCCTCCACCGGACTCTCCGGCATTCCCGGCGCGGGCGATCTCGGCGTCACCCCTGTGCCGACGGGCGTCACACCCGCGCCAACCAGCGCCAACCCCGGCCAGGGAGTGCTCTCCGGCCTCTCCACACGCGTCACCAACACCAGTTCGCTCAGCCTGCAACGCCAGCTCACCGGCAAAACCTCGTTCAACGCCTCCGGCTCCTACTCGCTCATCCGCTTCCTCAACAACTCCGGCAGCTCCACCGTCCCCAGCTCCGCCGGCCTGGACAGCGACGGCGACTCCGCCAACGCCGGCCTCAGCCATCGCATCGACGCGCGCAACTCCCTCGCCGGAAACTTCACCTACGCGCGCAACACCTACTCCGGCACAAGCTCCGGAATCCGCCAGCCCGCCTTCTCCAGCCAGACTGCCAGCCTGCAGTTCACCCATCAGTTCACCCGCAAGCTCTCCACCAGCCTCGCCGCCGGCCCGCAGTGGACCAGCATCGACAGCCCGGGGCTAACGCCCGCGCTCAGCCTCTTCGCCAACCTCTCGGCCAGCTACACGGGAGAGTTCTCCCACGCGTCTGTCGCTTACTCGCGCAGCACCAACAGCGGCTTCGGCGTGGTCGGCGGAGCCATCTCCAACTCCGTCACCTTCTCCGCCGGCCGCGTCGTCGACCGCGTCTGGCAGGTTGCGCTCACCGCGGCCTACACCCAGACATCGGACCTGCCCTCGGCCGTTACTCTTCCCTTCACATTCCACACCACCGTCGCCGGAGTGCAGGTCTCGCGCGCCCTGGCCCGCACACTCTCCGCCTACGCCAGCTACACTTTGCAAAAGCAGTCCAGCCAGGGAACGGCCGCCGCAGTCGATCTCTTCAGCGGCCTCTCCAATGTGGCCGGCTTCGGGCTCACCTTCTCGCCCTCCGCGGTCCGTCTTGGCGGACACTCGTAAGGAGAAAGAAATGCTTGGCCATCGCGCACTGAACGTCGAAGATTATATGGCAATCCTCAAGCGCCATTGGTGGCTCATCGCCATTCCCACGTTCATTGTGCCGGTCCTCGCGGTCGTCGCCACCTTTTACATCCCTCCGCAGTACGTCTCGCAGACCCTGGTCCTCATCGACCAGCAAAAAGTCCCGGAGAACTTTGTCCCCTCGGTCGTCACCGAAGACATCAACAGCCGCCTGGCCTCCATGAAGGAGCAGATCCTCAGCCGCTCCAGCGTTCAGCCCATCATCGAGAAGTTCGACCTCTACGCCGATCAGCATCTCTCCATGGACGACCGCATCACGCTGGCGCGCAAGAACATCGACATCCAGCCCATCACAAGCGAGATCGCCCGCTCCAACGGCCTTCCCGGCTTCAAGATCTTCTTCACCGCCAACGACGCGCACACCGCGCAGGAGGTATGCGCGGAGATCACCACGCTGTTCACCGGGGCCAATCTCCGCTCGCGCTCGGAGGCCGCCGAGGGCACAACCGACTTCCTCAAGGAGCAGCTCGACAACGCCAAGCGCACCCTCGACGACCAGGACGCAAAGCTGGCCGCCTTCCAGCGCGAGCACTTCGGAATGCTGCCCGAGGATGAGGCCAACAACATCAACATCCTCAGCACCCTCAACACCCAGCTCGACGCATCCACCCAGGCCCTCAGCCGCATGGAGCAGGACAAGTCCTACATGGAGACGATGCTCGCCCAGCAGGCCGAATCCTCTCCCGGCGCAGCCTCTCCGCAGAGCGACGAGAAGGAGATGCAGGACCTGCTGGCGCAGCAGGCCAACCTTGCCTCCCGCTACTCCGCGGACTACCCCGACGTCATCGCCATCAACCGCAAGATCGCCGACCTGCGGCGCAAGATGGCGCAGTCGCCCGCCGCCCCATCCTCCGCGGCTTCCAGCACCGCCCCAGGCCGCAACGACTCCGCGGCCGTCCAGGACCTGCGCGCGCGCATCCGCGCCGCAGACATCGGAATCCAGGCCAAGCGCGCCGAACAGGCCCAGCTCAACAAGCAGATCCACTCCTATCAGGCACGCATCCAGTCCAGCCCGCAGGTGGAGGCGGAGTTCAAGGAGCTGACCCGCGACACACAGACCTCGCAGGCCTTGTACGACAGCGATCTGACCAAGCTCAACCAGTCCCGGATGGCCACCGATCTCGAGCGCCGGCAGGAAGGAGAGACATTCAGCCTGCGCGACGAAGCCAACCTCCCCGACAGCCCCACCTTTCCCAAGCGCAGGATCTTCGCCTCCGGAGGTTTGGCCGGCGGCCTGATTCTCGGCCTGCTGCTCACTGCCCTGATCGAGTACCGCGACACCGCGCTGCGCAGCGAGCGCGACGTCTGGGCCTTCACCAAACTGCCCACTCTGGCCGTCATCGCCTGGTCGGGCGACGTGGCAGAGCGCAAGCCCGGCAAGCTGGCCCGCCTGAAGCGGCCCTTCCGGCGCAAGCCCAAGGAACCCATCGCGGAAGCCCAGGGATAACCATGTATAAGAGCTTCTTCCATCTCGACAGCACGCCGTTTGCCGACAGCCCCGATCCGCGCTTCCTGGTGCGGATGGCGCACACCCGCGAGGCCCTCGCCACGCTGGAGTACGGCATCGGCGCGCACAAGGGCTTTATTGTGCTCACCGGCGAGGTGGGAACCGGAAAGACCACCCTGCTGCGCAGCGCGCTGGCCTCCTTCGAACCCGGCCGCGTCTTCAGCTCCTTCGTCTTCAACCCGCGCCTGGAGGTCCTTGACTTCTTCGAGTTCATCCTGGCCGACTTCGGCATCGTCCCCCAGACCCGCACCAAGTCCGGAATGCTCATCCAGCTCAACCGTTGGCTCGTCGAGCGCTTCCGCCACGACGAGACATGCGTCCTCGTCATCGACGAGGCGCAGAACCTCACCTGGGAGCAGCTCGAAGAGGTCCGCCTGCTCACCAACCTGGAGACACCAACGCGCAAGCTGGTGCAGATCGTCATCTCCGGCCAGCCCGAACTGGAAGAGAAGCTCACCGCGCCCGACCTGCGCCAACTGCGCCAGCGCATCGCCCTCTGGGCGCGCACCCACGCCATCTCCGCCGACGAGACCTCCGAGTACATCACCCAGCGCCTGCTCGTCGCCGGCTCCTCCGACCCCATCTTCCTTCCGGACGCCGTCGCCGCCATCCATCGCGCAAGCTGCGGAATCCCGCGCATCATCAACCTCATCTGCGAGCAGGCCCTCATCCTGGCCTACGTCGAACAGCTCCACCAGGTCCCCGCTCCCCTCATCCACGCCGTGGTGCGCGACCTCGACCTCGACCCGCAATCCTACATGGTCTACTCCTCGCGCTTCGGAACTCCCACAGACCGCGCGCCTGCTTCGCTGAAGCACACGCGTTGGGAGGAAGGAGGCGACGAGAGATGAGCAAGATCTACGAAGCCATGCGCCGCGCCGCGTTGGAGTCTGCCAACCGCCCCGCCGCCGAACCCGCCGCGCCAATCCCCGTTGCCGCGGAGTCCGCGCCCGCCGCAGAGCCTGTTCCAATCGCGCGAATCCCTGCCGCGCCAATTCCCGTTGCCCCGGAGCCCCTTCCCGCAGCACAACCCGCCGTGCCGACCCCTGCCGCGCCAATCTCAATCGCCAGCCCCGCTGCTGCTGCGCTCATTCATGACACAGCGCCAATCTCAGTCGCGCCCGTTCCCGTCGCGCCAATCGTCGCTGCGCCCATTCCCACAGCCATCCCAATCGCCGCGGCCAGGCCCGCCGTCGCGCCGATGGCCGGGGTCGCGCTCGATGCCGACTTTGCGCTCGATCTGCCGAACATTTCCCAAGTGCGATGGCTCCCTTCGCTGCATCAGCTTCCCGCGCTGGACCAGCGCGGCGCCTCGGTGGAGCAGTTCCGCAGTCTGCGCTCGCGCATGCAGGAGTTCCGCGACCTGAACACGCTGAAGTCCATTCTCGTCTCCAGCGGCCTGCCGCAGGAGGGCAAGAGCTTCGTCGCCGCCAACCTGGCCATCTCGTTTGCCCGCCACAAGGCCGCCCGCGTCCTGCTCATCGACGGCGACATGCGCCGCGCCTCGCTGCACAAGCTGCTGGGCGCGCCGCCGGGCCCCGGCCTCACCGAGTATCTGGCCGGCAAGGCAGGCCTCACCGAGATCATGCAGCGCCCCATTCCCGGCGACACCGGCCATCCCCTGCCCGCCGGCTTGGCCTCGCTGATCTTCATCCCCGGCGGCAACGCCAGCGACAAGGCCGCCGACCTCTCCGGCAACCGCCGCTTCGGCCGCCTCATCGCCGAGGCCGTGCCCCACTTCGACTGGATCGTCGTCGACTCCTCGCCCGTCAACCTCGTCTCCGACGGGGTCAACCTCGCCCGCTCCTGCGATGGCGTTCTGCTGATCGCGCGCGGCGGCGCCACCAAATACCAGGTTGCCCAGCGCGCCCTCGCCGAACTCAAGGCTTCCAAGGTCCTCGGCTTTGTCCTCAACGCCGTCGAAGACCCTCCCCTGACCGGGGGATACTATGGCTACGACGGATACGACAAGATTGAAGAATAACCGGAAACGCCCCAGTCAATGATCCGCTTCTTGAACGTCTACTATCCCACGCGAACCATCATTCTGCTGCTTGCGGAGGCGTGCGTGGTCTTCGCCTGCTTCCTGACTGCGACCTGGTGGAGGCTCGGCCCCGACTCCTATATCGCCCTCCAGTACGAGCAGGGTCTGCTCAAGATCTCCCTCATCACCCTGGTCACCCTGGTTCTCTCCTACTACTTCGACCTCTACGAGCCGCGCATCCTCTCCGCCCGCCAGCAGATCTACTTCCGCATCCTTCTGGTGCTCGGTTTCGACTGCTTCCTGCTCTCCGCCTTCCTCTTCTTCGATCCCCAGGTCGCCATCGGCCCCTTCGTCTATACCCTCGGCTTCGCCCTGCTTACCCCCTCGCTCATCCTGCTGCGCAGGGGCTATGAGTGGGTCGGCGCGCAGAAGCTCTTCCGCGAGCGCGTCTACGTCCTGGGCGCCGGAGAGTACGCGCGCTCCATCGTCGAGGCCATCCGCTCCAACCCCGACATCGGCATGGAGGTCGTCTTCTGGGAGGAGGTCCACCTCGAACCCTCCCAGCGCAAGCAGCTCTGGATCTCTGTCCTCGACCGCATCGCCAAGGCCGATCCCCCGGTGCACCGTATCGTCGTCGCCATGGAGGTGCAGCGCGGAGAACTGCCCGTCCAGGAACTCCTCCTGCTGCGCTTCCGCGGCATCGAAGTGGAGGAGGACAGCACCCTGCGCGAGCGTCTCTACGGCAAGATCCAGCTCGAAGGGCTGCGCCCCTCCAGCTTCCTCTACAGCGAAGGCTTCCGCCTGTCGCCCTCGCTGCAGTTCACCCGCCAGTTGATCAGCCTCACCGCCGCGGCCCTCGGACTTCTCCTATTTCTGCCGATCTTTCCCTTCGTCGCTCTCGCCGTCAAGCTCTCTTCCCACGGCCCGCTCTTCTTCCGCCAGCCCCGGATCGGCATGGGCGGTCGCATCTTCAACGTCATCAAGTTCCGCACCATGTTCACCGACGCCGAATCCGGCGGCGCAAAGTGGGCCACCAAGGACGACCCACGGGTTACCAAGGTCGGCTCCTTCCTGCGCAAGACGCGCATCGACGAGGTCCCCCAGCTTTGGAACATTCTGCGCGGAGAGATGGGCTTCGTCGGCCCCCGCCCGGAGCGCCCCGAGTTCGTCGCATGGCTCACCGACGAGATCCCCTTCTACTACCTGCGCACGCTGATCCGCCCCGGCCTTACCGGATGGGCCCAGGTGCGCTACGGATACGGCGCAACGCTGGCCGAAACCAAGGAAAAACTGGCGTACGACCTCTACTACATCAAGCACATGTCGCTCGGCCTCGACCTGCTCATCATGTTCGAGACCATCAAGACCATCCTGCTGCGCCGCGGCGCTCAATAACAATCAGACTCACCATCAACTCTGTCATCCCGCGCGGAGTTTGGCGAACACAATTACGAAGCTGTCATCCTGAGCGGAGCAGCTCGCGTTCTTTGCGAGCTGCGCAGTCGAAGGACCCCGATGAATCTCGTACCTCCACTACAGCTCGAACCTTTCTCCCGCAAAACCCCGTTCTTACCGCGAAATCCCGCAGCGCAAAAAAACACGGCCCCAAAGGGCCGTGTCTCTTGTCGAATCAACCAACGCTGAACTTACTTCTTGCCCTTCTCGCGCGCGGCCTTCGCGCTCTCCAGCGCGGCCTTCGCCGTGCCAACCAGGGTGGCGAATCCCGCCGCGTCGTGCGCCGCAATCTCCGCCAGGATCTTGCGGTCCAGCGCGTTGCCTGCCAGCTTCAGCCCGTTGATGAACGTCGAGTAGCTGATCTCGTTGGCGTGGCAGGCCGCGTTGATGCGCACGATCCACAGCGCGCGAAACTGCCGCTTCTTCTGCTTGCGCCCGCTGTAGGCGAACTTCAGGCTGCGCTCCACGGCCTCCTGCGCCGCCTGGTACAGCTTGGATTTGGTGAGGTAGTAGCCGCTCGCGCGATGCAGAATCTTCTTGCGGCGGTCGCTGCGTTTTGTACTCCGCTTTACACGGGGCATTGTCGTTCTCCTTTTGCGTACTTCAGTTAAGCGGCTGGAGGAAAGGCTCCCTCTTCACGCGCTATGCAACTCCAAGTCTCGGTGGGTCCGCTCGCGCAAAACCCAGGGGCCGTAACGCATCCATCTGGCCCTTTGCTATGGACTTCGTCTCCGGTGTACTCTAACCTCCGGCCCCGAATCCGATGTCCGCAGCGGCTCGACTTGAAATACTCAGTGAAACTCGCGCCCCGGACCTCAGGCGTAGGGAAGCATCCGTGCCACCTTCGGCGTGTCCGCCTTGGAGATCAGGACCGACTGGCCCAGGTGGCGTTTGGTCTTGGTGGCCTTCGAGGTGAGGATGTGGCGCGTCTTCGACTGCCCGCGCTTGAACAGGCCGGACGCGGTCTTGGTGAAGCGCTTGGATGCGCCCGTATGGGTCTTCAACTTTGGCATTGTGTTTCCTTGGCGTTTCTGGACAACCCCTCAAGTGTAGCCGATTCCGCGCCGCAATGATACTCTTCGCCCGCCTGCGCACGCCAGGACACACCCTGCGCGCCCGCCTTCGCCCGTCTCTTCGATGGGTATCGCAAGCCATGTACTTTCAAGAGCATCCAAGTTGAAAATCAATTGCGAACCATTCCCTCGCAGCGTAAGGTAATGGAAGAATCCGTCCGTCCGCCGCGACAGGCTCTTCGCAGATGCAATGAAACAAGCTCCAAGGAGAACACCGTGCCCCTGAATCGCTTTCTTCCCGTCGCTGCAGCCTCCATGCTCCTGCTGGCAATCGGATGCGGCCAAATCCAGCAGACAGGGCCCTCCTTCACGCTCTATGTGGTGCAGAACAGCACAGGCGTGGCGGGCAGCAGCGTGCTGGAGCTGCCACTGCTCAACGGGCAGACCTGGCAGGCGCTCGTCAATCCATCCAACACCATCACCATCCCCTCGCAGACCGCGTTCCAGGCTCTGGCTGTCGACACCGCGGGCAATCTCTACGTCTCCGGCAGCGTAACCACCTTCCCCACGCTCTACGAGATTCTGGTCTATGCGCCCGCCGCGACCGGCCAGGCCACGCCAACGCGCTCGATCGCGCTCACCAACCCCTCGACGCAGACGATGGTAACCTCCATTGCCGTGGATGCATCCGGCGCGGTCTATGCGCTCAACGGAAACAACATCAGCGTCTTCGCCCCCGGCGCCACGGGCAACGCGGCGCCGGTGCGGCTCATCACCGGCAGCCTGACCCAGCTCAACTCCCCCAGATCGATCGCCGTGGACGCAGCGCAGAACATCTATGTGGCCAACACCGCCGGCGACAACGTCCTGGTCTTCTCCTCCACGGCCACCGGAAACGTCGCGCCCGCCAGCATCCTCTCCGGCACAATGACCCAGATCAGCGCGCCGCTGGGCGTGGCGCTCGACTCCACCGGGGACATCTACGTTGCGTCGTATAACCAGCCGAGCAACTCATCTCTGCTCTTGGAGTTCGCTCCCGGCGCCACCGGCAATGCCGCCCCCACGCGCACGCTCACCGCAGTCGCCTCCTATTCCCTCTCCGGCCTGGCGGTCGATGCCCTCGACAACCTTTACGTGGTCACCCTGGCTCCCACCACGAATCATCTGGCCATCGACGTCTTCACCCCGGACGAGTCCGGCAGCAGCCCCCCCGTCGAGACCATCACCACAACCTCATGGACGGCCTCCAACTACGGCCAGATCGCCGTCCGGTAGACGAATCCCGGTGTTTGCGTCACAGCACAAGGCGTTCATGTCAGACCTGGTCCTCTCGATGCGTCTCTGGAGCGGCCGTCGGCGCAACCGTGCCTTCTGGTTCGCATTCGCCGGCGCCACGCTGCTCTCCGTCGCCCTGACCTGGAAGCTGGGATCTGTCTTCCTGGAGCCGGATGCAAATCAGTATCTGGCCATGGCGAACCATCAGAAAAACTTGGTTATGCTGCCGTTCGCCTCCCGGCAACTCGGCGTCCTCATCGTTCAGGCTTTTGCACATCTGCTGCACCTGTCGATGGCGCATAGCTTCTTCCTGGAAGGGGCCTTGAGCTTCGCCGTGTTTCTGGGCACGGTCCTTTATCTTCTGGTCCGCTCCGGCGCACCGCGATGGATGGTCCCGGCCATCGCCGGTCTGCTGTTCTGGGGCCGGCAGCTCGAAGACCTGGCGCTGCCCGATCTTGTCTACGCGGCGTTGCTCTGCTGTTTTCTGCTTCTGCTGTGGCGCGGCCACATAATGCTCGCCGCGCTGATGATGTTTCCGCTGATGCTCACGCGCGAGTCGACGCTGTTGACGGTCGCATGCTTCCTCATCGCCGGCGGGCGCCGCCTCCGCCTGCGCGAGGCCGCCGCGTCAATTCTGGCAATCGCTGCCGGAATGTTGATTGTCCATCGCCTCACACTGGACGCGCTGCCCAACCAGGAGCACATCTCGCCCATGTTTTACATGGTGGCGAAGATGCCCTGGAACTTCCTCAAAAACGTGCTTGGCCTGAATCCCTGGGCCAACGTCTACCGCGCATGTGAGGTGCCCCGATGGCAGATGCCCCTGCACCTGGGGCACCTGCAAGCAATCGGATTCTGCAACCCCGACTTTAACTATCCTCTCCGTGCCATCGCCGCCGCCCTCGCCAGCTTCGGTCTCTTCCCGCTGCTGCTCTTCCAACTGCGCCGGATGCGCATCGGGCCAGCCAATCGGCCCGGACGCGATGCGATCTTCCTGCGCTTTTGTCTCCTCTACGGCGTCGCCTCGTTCGTTCTCACCCCGTTGCTCGGGGAATCCTTCCTGCGCCTGTACTTCTATAGCTGGCCGCTCTTCCTGGTTGCAATCCCCATTCTGATGGGCGCGGCGAGGGCTTCTCTCGCCTCCGCACCAGCCGCGCTGCTCTTCCTCGCAATGCATCTCTGTCTCTCTTGGAGCCTGATCTTCTTCGACCCGTGGCCGGTGATCTGGATCGCCCTGGCCGTCTACCCGGCGGGTTGGCTGCTGCTCCGGCGCGCCTGGCGGACCGGCCCGGAGTCATCCTCCTGACTGGACCTGAGCGAAGTCCAAGTCCGGAGTCTCCGTTTTTTTGTTCGTAACGCAACACGCCGCTGAAACCAGCTCTTCCATCCCCGCCGCAACCCCTTCCGCAGCCTGTTTTTGTCTCTTTTTGCACCGAAATTCACCCCCAAAATCACCCCCGGAAACGTGCTATAATTAGCTAGGCAACGGAAGGTTAAGAAACCGCTGAAAACACTGATTTGGCGCGCCTTTTATGAAATCTTCGGGCCGGCTTCCGGCCCTCGTTTCCGGACCCTGATTTTCGCGGCAGCAACACCGCCGCATGGAGTGTGAATGGCATCGACCGCAACCAGCCCTGAGCCTGAACTGCTGGCTCCCAATCCGGACGCAAAACCCACCCCCGCGACCCCGTCTTCCGCATCCGAACACAAGGACGGCGGCGGTTACTCCGCCGAAAATATCACCGTCCTCGAAGGCCTCGCAGCCGTTCGCCTGCGTCCCGCCATGTACATCGGATCGACCGGCGAAATTGGCCTTCACCACCTGGTCTACGAGGTGGTGGACAACTCCGTCGACGAGGCGCTGGCGGGATACGCCACGCGCATCGACGTCACCATCCACGTCGACAACTCCATCACCGTCGTCGACAACGGCCGCGGCATCCCGGTGGACGACATGGTCACCAACGGCGAGAAGATGCCCGCCGTCCAGGTCGTTCTCACCAAGCTGCACGCCGGAGGCAAGTTCGACGCCTCCAACTACAAGGTCTCCGGCGGCCTGCACGGCGTGGGCGTCAGTTGCGTCAACGCGCTCAGTGAGGAGCTGGACGTCGAAATCTGGCGCGACGGCTTCGCATGGGAGCAGGACTACGCCAAGGGAAAGCCCATCGGCAAGCTGCGCCGCGTCAGTCCCTCCAAGCAGCTCGGCACCAAGGTCCACTTCCTGCCCGACCGCTCCATCTTCACCGTCACCGAGTACAACTACGACACCCTGGCCCAGCGCCTGCGCGAGCTTGCCTTCCTCAACAAGGGCCTCGAAATCACGCTCACCGACGAGCGCACCACCGACCCCAAGACCGGAGAATCCAAGCAGCAGCTCTTCAAGTACGCGGGTGGAATCGCCGAGTTCATCAAGCACCTGAACCGCGGCAAGCAGGTCCTGCACGACAAGCCCATCTACATGGAGGCCGAGCGCGACGGCGTCGCCATGGAGATCGGCCTTCAGTACAACGACGCCTACTCCGAGACCATCTTCACCTTCGCCAACAACATCAACACGGTGGACGGCGGCTCGCACCTCTCTGGCTTCAAGACCGCGCTCACGCGCACCATCAACGCCGTCGGCCAGTCGCTTGGCCTCTTCAAGGACGTCAAGGAAAACCTCTCCGGCGACGACGTGCGCGAGGGCCTGGTCGTCGTCATCTCGGTCAAGCTCTCGCAGCCGCAGTTCGAGGGCCAGACCAAGGGCAAGCTCAACTCCGACATCGCGGGCACGGTGCAGGCCTTCGTCAACGAGCGCCTCGGCGCCTTCCTCGAACAGAACCCCACCGTCGCCCGCAAGATCATCAACAAGGCCATCGACGCGGCGCGCGCGCGCGAGGCGGCCCGCAAGGCCCGCGACCTCACCCGGCGCAAGGGCGCGCTCGACGGCGGCGGCCTTCCCGGCAAGCTCTCCGACTGCTCCGAGCGCCAGCCCGACCGCTGCGAACTCTACCTCGTCGAGGGCGAATCCGCCGGAGGCACCGCCAAGCAGGGCCGCGACCGCCGCTTCCAGGCCATCCTGCCGCTCAAGGGCAAGATCCTCAACGTCGAAAAAGCGCGCTACGACAAGATGCTGGGCCACGAAGAGATTCGCGCCATGATCACCGCGCTCGGCTGCGGCATCGGCAAGGACGACTTCGACGTCACCAAGCTGCGCTACGGCAAGCTGATCCTGATGACCGATGCCGACGTGGACGGCTCGCACATCCGCACCCTGCTGCTCACCTTCTTCTTCCGCCACATGACGGACCTCATCAAGCGCGGCCATGTCTACATCGCGCAGCCGCCGCTCTTCAAGATCAAGAAGGGCCGCAAAGAGGAGTACATCAAGGACGAGCGCGAGTATGTGAAGGTCATGGTCGAGCGCGCCTCCGAAGGAATGGTCTTGCGCCACGGCGACGGCGGCGCGCGCATCGAGGGCGAGGCCCTCACCAAATTCATCAGCCAGCTCAACGACTACCTCGGCTTCTTCGACAAGGTCGAAAAACGCCTGCGCAGCCGGCCCGTCACCGAGGCCTTCGCCGAAATCTTCGCCCAGGAGGGCAAGGACTCCGCCCGCCGCGTCGACTTCGAATCGCCCGCCAAGCTCAAGGAGATGCAGCGCCGCCTCAAGGACCTCATCAAGCCCTTCCACTTCCGCGAGGTCAGCGACATCCTCTTCG
>Ga0326727_10018991_pt1 | contig 13928 bp, 14 predicted proteins | sample MB2enrmetagenome_FD_207643 | JGI IMG/M metagenome (GOLD analysis project Ga0326727, IMG submission 207643) | Lab enriched peat soil microbial communities from McLean, Ithaca, NY, United States - MB29MY | ecosystem: Environmental > Terrestrial > Soil > Wetlands > Peat | place: USA: New York... | reverse complement strand
GGTCGGCGAAGTGGGCCCCCTTGACGAACGTCCATTTCACCTTCCCCCGGTGAGGGTTGGCGAGCGAGACCATCCCGTCGCAGTACCAGACGGGCGTTCCCATCCACTTCCAATCCTCGGTGACCGCAGGGTCGGCCTCGAGCATAATCCGACGGATCGTGGCCAGGACCTCGCCACGCCAGTCGGCGATGCCGGCGATGTGCTGGTCGATGCGCTCCGAGGGTTTCACTCTTCGCTTCCTGGACCGTATCGGTTCACCCTAGTATTGAACTCATCGCCGGTTGAACGAAGTTCGTCCGGGTGAGGGCTTCCCTCGCGATGGACAGGAAGTCCCGGCCTCTCCTCTTTGCCGTCCCGAGCACCGTCTTGAGCCGGGCGTAGGTCTGGGCCCCCATCTCGCCCCTCAGCCCCTCGCCCATCTCCCGCTTCACGCACACCGAACGGATCGCCCGCTCTCCCGCGTTGTTCTCCCAGGGGATTCGAGCGTCCCGCACGAGTTTGAAGAGGTGAGGCATCCGCTCAGCACGCGCCAAAAGAAGCCCTCAGAGCTCCGTCCCGCCTAGGGGTAGAGCCAACTCCTGAGCAGCCGACTCATGTAGGGCATCACCAGGTAGGTCAGCAGCGTGACGAGGACAACGATGTAGAGAAAGGTGCTTGCCCATAGAGAAAAGGAGTCGAAGTACGCACCAAAAATGAGGTTGTCTATGAGATTGACGATGTAGGCTCCGGAGATCGTCACCAAAGCCATCTTCCATTTTGGAGGTGCTACGATTGCACCCACGTTCGGGAGGGCGAACCAGGTCTCCATCCCTGTCGCCTCAGCGTAGTACTGAGAAGCGTAGTTCTCGACTTCCTCTATCAGCTTGAGTCTGGACGGGGAGTTCTTCCAAGCATCGAGCGTAGCCTTGTTCTCGAATCGCCAGATGTTGTACCTGACGTAGGGGTCGCCTTCGTTGGGGACCAACGTCGTTGCCCCCTTGAAGCCAGGGAAACCCCTGGCCACGGTGGTAATGCGCCTCAGCCAGTCTTCGTACTCCCTCTCATGTCCGGGCTTGATTCTCCGGCTCACAACAAAGGTCGCTTCGTCGGTGTGGCTCTCCAAGACTCGCCGAGACCGGCCCCCGACTAGCGGATAATAAGGGAGAGTCGAAGAATCAAGACTCTATTGCGTGGGCGCGCGCTAGCACAGACGGAGATCATTCTGGGCTATTTGTCATGGGCCGGAAGGGATTCGAACCCTTGGCCTCCCGATTATCAGTCGGGTGCTCTAGCCAAGCTGAGCTACCAGCCCACCGTCGTTGGATGCCCTCAGATAGGCTATAATTCCTTTCCAAACGGGAAGAGAATAAGAAGCAATCAGGGACTGGGCTGCTCAGTGGGCCGGTAGTTCAGCGGTACGAACGCCCGCCTTGCACGCGGGAGAACCCTTCGGGTCCCAAGGTCGGGGGTTCAATTCCCCCCCGGTCCACTCTCATGACTCATTCCATGGTGTGAATCTGGCACCAAGGAGTACCAGCACCAGTGCGAAGATGGCGACGACGACGAAATCTGTCAAGTCGGCGGAGACCATCGAGTTCCTGAGACCGTCCGCGAAGTAGGTCAGAGGGAGGGCCTGGGCCACTGTCTGCAGGTATGAGGGCATCGAACCGATCGGCCAGAATGTGCCGGAGAGCAGCATCATCGGATAGGTGATAGCTTCGCCGAGCCCGGATGCCACCTCGGGGTCCTTGACGAGGCCCGCCAGCGACATGCCCACGCCAGAGAAGAGGAGGGCGCCTAGGAACAGCAGGACCATGGAGTACACGTTGACCAAGCCGCTGGCGTTGTAGAGGGCGACGCCCAGGGTTAGCATTACGGCCGCGAGTGCAAAGGCGAGGACAATCTGACTTAGGAAGGTCCCGAGGAGCCACTCTAGCTTGGTCAGAGGGGTAGCGGACAGGCGTCTGAGGACTCCGTCTCTTTTCAGCTCGGAGCTGATCCGCGTGAGGCCAATCACCCCGTTAGCCATTATGAAGGCGGCAGTCAGGCCAGGGAGGTAGTAGCTCGCCGTGTCCTGGCCGACCATGTGATTCGAGCTTCCAGAGTTTCCATAGATAGTCCCGAGGACGAGGAGGAGTGCCACGGGAAAGAGGAAACTGAAGAGCATCCCACTCCTGCTCCTGAGCCAGCTTCGAGTGATGGCTTTGAAGACGACGAGTATCTTCAATTCGCTTCACCGCTGTCGGATGTCTTCAGGCCGGTGAGCCTCAGGAAGACGTCCTCCATCGTGGGAGAGCGAAGCGCGACCTCCACTTCGAGGCCCCTATCCACCAGAGCGGCGAACGCAACTTCCAGGTCCCTGAGCCTGTCGAAGGGCAGAACGACGTCTGAGCCGTCCATTGAAACCGTGTCGAAGAAGCGTCTGAGCGTTCCGAAGACCGCGTCGCCGCCGCCCCTGAAGATTACCGCCTTGCCTCCTCCGAACTTGCCAAGGAGCTCAGCCGGAGTGTCGAGCGCGATGATCTTGCCTCCGCGAAGGATCCCGATCCTGTCGGCGAGCCGCTGCGCCTCGTCCACGTAATGCGTCGCGAGGACTATCGTCTTGCCTTTCGCGCGGAGGTCCGCGATCACCTTCCAAGTGGTTCTCCTGGGCTCAGGGTCCAGGTCACTCGTAGGTTCGTCGAGAAAGATCAGGTCCGGGTCGTTGACCAGGGCGATCGCGATCCCCACCCTCCGCTTCAGCCCTTCGGAGAGGTCGGCGAACCGAACCTTTGCCTTGTCTCGTATCTCGAGAGAGTCGAGCAGACCCATCACTTCGACGGACTTGTCGTACATAGCGGCGAAGAATTTCAGGTTCTCCGCGATGGTGAGCCTTCCTATGCCGCCGAACTTCTGGGGGAGCACGCCAATCCTCTTCTTGACTTCATCTGCTCCCCGGGACGCTGTGACCGAGTTCCCCAAGACGCTCACGGAACCCGCGGTCGGCTGTGTGATGCACTCCAGTATCTCGATCGTCGTCGTCTTCCCCGCGCCATTCGGGCCAAGAATCGCGAAGATCTCTCCCCTCTGCACTTCGAAGGAGAGGCCGTCGACTGCCGCAACCCCGTCGTACCGCTTCACGAGATTCTCTACCGAAGCGACGGGTTCGGCCATTCGTTTTCGGATGGCAAGCCAATTGATATATTAGCGTAGTCTTTTGCCCGCGACGATGACCGAGCGGGAGCCGAGCGTTGCTGAAGTCATGGTGAAAGCTGTGTTGGCCATCGACCTCGACACCAACGTGAAGGAATGCTCAAAGGCGATGGCCAAGAGGGGGGTGAGCTGCTCGGTCATAACGCAGGCCAACAGGGCGATAGGAATCGTCACGGAGAGGGACCTGGTATCAAAGGTGCTGGCCGATGCGTTCGACCCCACCAAGGTCTATGTGAGGGACATCATGTCGACTCCGTTGATCACCATCTCTCCGAACTCCTCGCTGACCGACGCGGCAGCCCAGATGGCGGAATACAGGGTCAGGAGGCTGGTCGTCGTCGACCAGAAAGGGTCCATGGTAGGCATCATCACGGCGGGGGACATCGCTAGGTCTCTCGCCGAGAAGCACGGCTACAGGGAGGCCACGTTCAACGCGCTGGCCAGGTACAAAGAAGGAACCGAAAGCGGACCCTACCAGTAGGTCAGTCGACTCGGAGTTTGACCCCGGTTCCGCTAGGGGACTTCAGCGGGATCGTGACTTCGAGGATGCCGTTGTTGTAGGTTGATTTCGCGCCCTTTGGGTCGACGACGACCGGGAGTTCAAGTTCCTTGAAGTATTTTCTGTCCTCCCCGTCGACAGATATGACGAGCGACTTCTCGTTGACGGTGACATTGATGTCACCCTTCTCGACTCCGGGAATCTCCGCTATGACTCTCACCTCCTTGTCGGAGCTCACGACATCGACGAGGGGTTCGCGCTTGTCCTGAATCTCGTTCCAGGGGGTTCCTTCACTCTTTCTGACGTTGCCGAACTCCCTCACTATCGGCTTGCCGTCGGGTCCGATGGTGACGGAATAGCCGTAGACTATCGGCCCTATCTCCTTCTTCGTGCTGCCGTCCGGGGATGTCGTCTCTCTGACCAGGCTCTTGGGGAGATCCTTCTCCAGCTCCTTGAACTGCTCTGAGAAGGCCTTCTCCATCTCCCTCATCATCTCGTCGATGTCGGGGAATGCCCACGGACCAAACGGGTACCCCCTGCGCCTTCTCGCTGGCCACTCGTCGTCGCCGTTGTCCTCCAACTGATTTCGCCCTATTCTTTTGGCCGCATGGATTTTATCCTTTCGGTCGAGATTCTCTGAAACACTAATCGGACAGGTCGACGAAACCCGAATCTTCCAGGAAAACTATATACAGCGGTCGGGAATCGCCGTTTTTCCCGAAGCGAAATGTCCGCCACAACCTATCTGAAGATAACGATGCTATTCGCGGTGATGACCGGCCTCCTGATGGTCATCGGCTTTGCGGTGGGTCTCTATATCGGCGACCCACTCGGATTCATGCTGCTAGCCCTCGTGCTGGCAGCCGTCTTCAATTTCGTCTCGTACTACTTCAGCGACTCACTCGTCATCAGGATGACCAGGGCCAAGATCATCCAGGAGAGCGACAACCCGACGCTCTTCAGGGTCGTGAGGAATGTGGCCCAGAAGGCGGATATCCCGATGCCGAAGGTTGGCATAGTCGACTCCCCGCAACCGAACGCCTTCGCGACCGGCAGGGGGCCTAGCAAGGCGGTCGTGTGCGCCACGTCGTCGATCCTGCAAACGTTGACCCCGGACGAACTCGAAGTGGTGATAGGCCATGAAATCGGACACGTCGTCCACCGCGACGTCCTGATGTCGAGCGTGGCCGCGACGATGGCGGGAGCGATATCTTACATCGGAACCATTGCTCTTTGGTCTGGCATGCTCGGAGGCGGGAACAGCAAGAACAAGAACTCGCCGATCGTTCTCCTCGTCGCTGCGATTCTGGTGCCGCTCGGGGCGACGTTTGTCAGACTCGGGATAAGCAGAGACGACGAGTACAACGCGGATGAGTATGGAGCGAAGCTGACGAGGAATCCGGGAGGGCTGATCACCGCTCTGGAGAAGATCTCAAGCAGGGCCCAGACAAGACCCATCTCGAACAGATCCGGCCAGTCGCCGTCTCCAGCGACGTCATCGTTGTGGATAGTGAATCCATTCAAGGGCAGCTCACTGATCGAGCTCTTCTCGACACACCCCTCAATGCCGCACAGAGTGGCGAGGCTGAAGAAGGTGGCGAGAGAAATGAACCTGTACGTACCCTAGCCGAAGATCAACTTCACCAGCGCCAACAAGCCCCCGAGCTCAAGCACTTCGTCTCTGGAAGCGGGTGGCTCACTCCTGGGTTCCTTGAGCGCCTGAGCTGCCGGCATTTGCTGCGACAAGGTCGGGAAGATGCTTGTCGGAAAGAGCGGTGCGCTGAATGAGGGCTGAGACGGCGGGGGCGGGAGCGTAGATGCGGGTGCAACGGCCACTGGTGCGACAGGCGTGGAGACCGCTCCCCATGCGGGGGCGGTTTCGAGCACTGTGTCCATGGCGGGAGTCGTGTCCATGGCGGGACCCGGCCTGGGAGCCTGCTGTCCCGAGCCCGTCGGAGTGCCCTGAGGACGCGGTCGGGGTGACGAAAGCAAAGCGGGGAATAGGAGGAAGAGACCGAAGAGGGAGATCAAGTAGTCAAAGCCGATTCCCAGCAGAATCAGGATTATGGAGAAGACCAGCAGACTCCGGTTCATCGCTACCTCTGAAGGAAGAGGCGCCTCGTCGTATTAAAGATTGACAGTAGTGAGCCGCCAGGACTTACACAGTTCAGTGTTCAATTCCAAGAATTCTACTGAGTAGGACTTCACCATTCGAAGCCCTGTCGTCATGCGTAGAATGAGCGAACATCAGAAACATCAATCGGGAGAAGCGCCAAGACATTGAAATCACCTGGTTTAGATGATGCAGCTAGAGAAGCGGAACGACTGTGATTATCAAAGAAGTTCAGGCAAAATCCATTCTCTCGGCTTCGAAGGTCTACGACTACGTAATCAATCCCTACGTAGGCTGTCAGCATGCCTGCTCTTACTGCTATGCACGCTTCATGAAGAGGTTCACCGGGCACAAAGAACCCTGGGGCGAATTTGTCGACGTCAAAATCAATGCCCCCGAATTGCTAGGAGTAGAGATTGCCAGAAAGAAACCCGGGAGGATTTGGATAAGCGGAGTCTGTGATCCCTACCAACCTCTGGAAGCAAGATACGAGCTTACTCGAAGATGCATCAGTGTATTAGCACAGTGCGATTGGCCGGTCATAGTCCAGACACGATCTCCCTTGGTTCTGCGGGACATAGACATCCTGAAACAAGGGAGAGACTTTGAGGTCGGTCTTAGCATCACTACGGCCGACGATGGTATCAGGAAATTATTCGAGCCCAAGGCCCCCACGATAAGGGATAGGATTAGGGCGCTCGATGAGCTGCACGAGGCTGGGATAAGGACCTATGCCACGATTGCCCCGATTCTTCCAGGGGCAGAAGGTCTCCCGGAGATCCTCGGAGGAAAGGTTGACTATCTATTGGTTGACCGGATGAACTACGGCTATGGCGACTGGGTCTACCGGAAGTATGGTCTAGACGACAAGATGACCGACGATTTCTTCTACCGAACGGGACGAGGAATTGCTTCCAGCTGCGGAAGATTGGGCATCGATTGTCGCGTTGTCTTCTGAGAAGTTGACGGGCTGATCGTCACAGTCGTCGGTATCGCTGCCGGCGACCGCGAGCTAACGACGGTCTGCCGCAATTCATATCCTCAATTGAAGAACCTGATCTTCACAGGTTCCTTCTCCTTGTACTCCCTTAGCGAATAGTAGGCTATGATTAGAGAGAGGACCAGAATGGTTCCCACTACCAGTGCTTCCCTAGGCATTCCTATCATGAACGACAGAATTGCGATGAAAGCGATTAGTGGAAGATACGGATATCCTGGAACAGAGAATGTGCCCCTCCTTCCAAGGCGCCTGAAGTGCACCAAGGCCAACGTTGCGATGAGGTACGAGAACAGCAGACCAAAATTGCTTATCGCGGCTATGACAAAGACATTGCCTGCGTAAAGCATCACTATTCCTATGACTGCCGAGATGAGGACTCCGTTTCGCGCCACGTCTCTCCTCGCGTCGTAGGTTCTCACTATCCTTGGCAGCAGCCCATCCGCTCCAATCTGGTAGAGTATTCGCGACGCCCCTAGCAGCACGGCAAGCGACGCGGAGGCCGTTGCGACGAGCGCTCCGATGTCGACCACGGAGATCAGGTATCCCGGCGCGTGAGACGCGGAGAGCGCGAATGAGAGGGGGTCAGCGTTGATGACGAAACCGCTTGCTGGCAGAAGTGCCAGCAGCGAGAAGGCGATGAGAACGTACAGCACCATGCTTATCGATACGGATAGCAAAATGGCCCTTGCGGCTGTGCGTGCGCCTCCCTTCACACTGGAGGTGAAAGAGCTGATGGACTGGAATCCCGAGTAGGCGAAGAAAACCGCGACGCTTGCCCCGAAGATGCCGCTGACACCGGAAGCGGGGGTGGTCAAGGCCAAGAAGTTCGTGGCGCTGCCGTTCCTCACGGAGAAGAGGATGGCGAACCCAACGACCGCAAGAAGAATCGCGAGTTTGACAGCGACCAGACCAAGATCCGCTCGTGCTGCCTTTCTTATCCCGCCAAGATTGACGGCGGCGAGCACAGCGATCAGGCCGATGGCAACCAAGCGCCCGTCGCCCAGGGCTGGAAGGCCAAAGAGGCTCACGAAATACGACCCAAAGCCCAACGCAATCACAGAAATCGAACCCGCTTCGCTGAAGTAGAGCAATATGCCGGTGATGAACCCGAGCTCGCTCCCGAAGGCTTCGTATGCGTAGGAATAGCTGGCTCCGCTAGCCTTTGGAAAGAGTGTGCCCAGCTCCCCGATCTCCAATGCGACCACAATCGCGACGAGGCCTACGAGGATGAACGAGAAGAGAGCCCAGTCGCCAGCCAGCGCGATCGCGGTTCCGCTGAGGGTGAAGATGCCGGCGCCGATGATCGCTCCCAGCCCTACCGCGGTGGCGGCAGCGAGTCCGACTCCCTCACCACTCGCCGAAGACTTCTTCTCTTCCAAGGCGGACGCCTGGAAGTGCGGATTTCGGCCTTATTGACCTTCGCGCGACGGTCATGATGTGCACGTGCTTCGTCTGCGTGCGCTAATCTAGACGAACAGAGGTTGTTCTGGGCTTGTCTTTGGTGGGCCGGCCCGGACCCGCACAGTTTACTGTCAAATCCAGGCCCAAAATACTTCCCCAGCGTGGCGCCCTGGCTGGGACTTCACATCTAATGTAGGCGCCCCAACCTACGAACTGTCGAATGGATGTAGCGGGCCCGGGGTTATTCACTAGTCTGGGCTTGTGGAACCACAGCCTCAACCCACTAATTGTGGCCGAGGATCTAGGAGTGCGAGTCGCCCTGGGTTTCAGATCATTGGCGCGCGCGCGTCGCCCTAGAGCTCGCTTAGCATCTCGGTGAGCAGTCGCCGTTCCGCCTTCCTCCTGTGCGCGACGAAGGTCGATTTCACAAGGTTGAGTTTACGAGCCAGCTCCTCTGAGCCTATCCTCCTCGGCAGGTCATAGTATCCGAGCTTGTAAGCGGTGATGAGAACCCTGCGCTGTTTTTCAGTCAAGCGGGCAATCGGTGAATTTGGTGAGAACCTCGCATCCGTGAGCGAGACGACCTTGTAGCGGCCCCGAGCGTGTCTCTCCAGATATTCGAGGTGTTTCTTTATCTGCTTCGCGCTGCCAAGGAACGCCAGCTTCGCCCTCCCGTCTCTGAACTCAAACGGAGTGGAGAAATAGGGCATGGATCCAAACGGGTCCAGCTCCGACGCCTTTGGCGGAACCTTGACCTTGAATCTGATGAAGTAGACGGAGGTTCTATCGTTCTCCTGCTGAAGAAGTTCCGGCTCGAACTTTGCGTCTGGCCGCGCCGGGAAGAGGTCTTCAATCCTTCCGGATTGGTCTTTCATCTCAACCCTGACAATCGCTGCCAGCTCCCCCGGAACCATCTTGAGAATCTGGAGCATCTCAAACGACTTCACTTTCAACAGTAGAGAAGATGATCCCTCCTCAGATTTCGCCAGCTCTTCCAGAGAAAACTCCACGACAAGCCTGCGCATTGGATAATCCTCGGACTTGACGGAGTTATAGTGTTTTCAGGCGAACAGGTGCGCTACAACGCTAATCCGGCGCGGGTCGCGCTCGATACTCGAGGAAAGATCTTGACCGAGGGATCCGGCGGAGGCGAGCAGGCTTTCGACCGGGGCTATGCGAACAAGGCGCTGGTGCTCCTGTCGGTGGTAAGCGGCCTAATCGGCTACGTCGACATCATGCTCACCCCAGCACTGCCGAAAATAGTCGCGCAATACGGGGTCAGCATCGACCAGGCGAGTCTGCTCATATCTCTCTACACGGTCCTCGGGGTCGCGGTAATCCCGGTCTTTGGCAAGCTAGGAGACATCCACGGGAAGAAACACGTCATGATGTACATCCTGGTGACCTACCTAATCGCCGCAACAGCGACCTCGTTCGCGCCGAACTTCAACCTGATCCTCGCCTCGCGATTCGTGCAAGGGGTGGGGCTCGGCGTCTTTGCTTTGTGCTTCAGCCTAGCGAGGGAGCAGTTCCCCCGCAGGCTGGTGCCGCGCGCCCAAGGCGTCATCAGCGCGATCCAGGTCTCCGGCAGTGCACTCGGCCTCCTGGGAGGTGCCGTAGTCACCAACGACTTCGGATGGCAGGGTAACTATCACATCGCCATTCCTGTCATCGCGGTGCTTACGCTGCTCATCTACTTCCTCGTCAGGGAGTCTCCGAACAAGAAGCCCGGCGTCAGTCTGGACTACGTAGGTTCTGCTTGGCTAGGCGCCTCGCTCATCGCCATAGTCCTGGGGCTGTCCGAGGGCACCAGCTGGGGCTGGACATCGGTGCCCATTCTCGGGCTCCTTGTGGCCGGGCCAGTGGCTATGGTCCCTCTTGCCCTGTATGAGAGAAGAGTCGCCGAGCCGGTTCTCGACCTCAAGCTTCTGGGCCAGAGGAACGTGATGGTCGCCAACCTGCTCATCATATCATTCGGGTTGTCAAGCGGCATTGCCTTCCAGGCACTCGTCTATGCGCTGGAGCTCCCATCTCCAAGCGGGTTCGGCATCGGCATCACCGATGTCGGGCTCTACCTTCTGCCGCTGATAGTAATCATACTGCCCGTAGCGCTGGGAGTGGGGGCCGCGATTCCAAAGTACGGCGTGAAACCCTTCCTCTACATTGGCTCTCTGCTCGCTACGGTGAGTTTCGTCCTGCTTTCGAGCTACACTAGCCCACAACAGATAGAAGTTTACCTCATGGTGTATGCCTTCGGCGGAGGAATGCTGACCGTCTCCATCCAGAACCTCCTGGTGCACTCCATCGCCAAGAGCGAGATGAGCCTGGGGACCTCACTGAACACGGCCTTCAGGTACGTCGGTCAGACGCTCGGGGCCCCCGCGGCCGGAGCCATTCTTTCGACCTTCGTCGCCAGCTACTCGGTCAGCGGTCACGTGCTTAGTCTTCCGACGAGGGCCGCATTTCATTATTGCTTCGACATCACGGTAGTCGCGTTCATAGCCGTCGGGCTTCTCTCGATATTCGCCAGAGAAGTCACTGGGAAAAATCAGGACAAGGGTCATGCCACCTGATTCTTCCGCGCGCTGCTGAGCTCGCCCAGCAGAGATGCGAAACCTGTGAACCCTAATAAGACGCCCATTGGCGATAAAGGATGTGCCTTCGCAGAAGTCCACTCTGCAAGTCATGTGTGACGAACTAAGGCAGATGGGGGACATCCTCGCCTGTTATGTAGTGAACAAGGACGGGAGGTTACTCGGAGCAAGCTATGGTGAGTGGATAGCTCACGACGAGAAGCTGAAGGCCGATCTCTCTCGCGTAGCTTCAGAGGTGTGGGGAGGTGTTGATAGGTTGGCGACCGTAGGAGGGCCTCTCAAAATGGTGGCACTAACCTTCGAGAAGTTCAAGGTCCTAGGCATCCCGATAGAGAAGACCAATACGTTACTCTTGTTGACCGTCGAAGTCAAACTCGATTCGGAGGTCCTGAGGGGCAGAGTGCTGGACTTCGTTTCGTACTGGCTGAAGGTTAATCGTTACATCAAGTAGCGTCGCGAGTTTACAGCGCGCGAATCACATAATAATCTAGCCGTGATACGATTCTGTTAGCTTATCTGCAAGGCCAGAGCTTGAGGTGGAAGCTAGATTGACTCCAGAAGAATTCCTACGACTTTACGAAAGAAAAGCAAGCAGTCGGCACTTTGAAGATGTTTCTCCCCTCATAGCAGACGATGCAGTTTTCTGGTTCAATGATGGCTCGTATGCTGGCAAGGAATCGATTAGGAAGGCTTTCGAGAGCACTTGGGCCCTTGAGATCCAAGACGAAAAGTACTGGCTTGATAACGTTTCATGGCTAGCGAATGAAGAGCGATTTGCGGTTTGCACCTACTCCTTTCACTGGACTGGAGTGGTGAAGGGCAGGTTCAGGGAACTTGGGAGAGGACGAGAGACATGCATTCTCCGAAGGTCAGGGTCTGACTGGAAAATCATCCACGAGCATTTGAGCCGGGAGCCTACGCAGCAGTCTTGAAGGCCCGCCGTGCGACTAGGCTAGCAGATCCCCTGGGGAGAAAGAGACTGCGACCAGTCGCGCAAATAGCTAGAATCTAGCTGACACAGACGAACAGAGTCTATTCTGGGCTTAGATTTAGTGGGCCGGCCCGGAATTGAACCGGGGACCTTGGCGTGCGAGAGCTGCTCTCGTGAATTCGCCGTGTCAGAGCGATGTCCTAACCAAGCTAGACGACCGGCCCGTGGTTTCGCACCGCCCCCTCGGCCGCCTTTTATGTTTACGCGGGGGAACGAGCGACTGACGCTCGTCCGTGTGTTCGCCGAGAGGCCAGGATCGCCTCGGGCGGTAGCTTTGATTAAATATCCAGCCGTTGACGTCAGATACGAAAGCGATGCAAGGTAGTTCCGAAGTGCCGGGCTTCTACAAGCTGTCGATTGAGGAAAGAATGAAGATCGTCAAGAAACTGACGGGCCTGTCCGACGAAGAGGCGAAGACTCTCGCGAACACGGGTGGGCTCCCCATCGACGTCGCAGACAGGATGATCGAAAACGTCGTCGGGGGGATAACCCTCCCGATGGGAATCGCAGTCAACTTCAAGGTCAACGGGAAGGATTACCTCGTGCCCATGGCCCTGGAAGAGCCGTCCGTGGTGGCGGCCGCGAGCAATGCGGCGAAGATGGCGAGGGTCAAGGGAGGCTTCAGCGTCACCAACACCGGCCCCGTGATGATCGGGCAAATCCAGGTCGTCGGCGTGAAGGATCCCAGCGAGGCAAGGTCCAGAGTGCTTGAGAAGAAGGCCGAGATCCTGAAGAAGGCCAACGATCAGGACCCCATGTTGGTATCGCTCGGCGGAGGGGCAAAGGATCTAAGCGTGAAGATCCTCTCCACAACGAAGGGGCCCATGGTCGTGCCGGAGCTCATCGTGAACACAGGAGATGCGATGGGGAGCAACGCCGTGGACACGATGGCTGAGGCAGTGGCGCCGATGGTGGAGGAAGTCACGGGCGGAAGGGTTTTGCTCAGGATAATCTCCAACCTCGCTGACAGGCGTCTGGTCAATGCGACTGCCGTGTTTGACAAGGAAGTGGTCGGGGGAGAGGACGCCGTGGACGGAATCGTCTTAGCCTACGCGTTCGCAGATGCGGACCCCTACAGATGCGCGACGCACAACAAGGGGATAATGAACGGGGTCATCGCCGTCGGGATAGCCTGCGGGCAGGACATCAGGGCGCTTGAGGCGGGGGCACACAGCTACGCATCGCGGAGCGGAAGATACAAGCCACTCACCACTTGGGAGAAGGATGCAAACGGCGACCTGGTAGGGAGGCTCGAGATGCCCATGGCAGTAGGGTTGGTCGGCGGAGCCGCAAAGACGCACCCGGCGGCGAGGGCGGCAATCAAGATCCTGGGAGTCAAGACCGCGACGGAACTGGCTGAGGTGATGGCGGCAGTGGGACTCGCGCAGAACTTCGCGGCACTGAGGGCGCTCGCGACTGAGGGTATCCAAAAAGGACACATGAAACTGCACGCGAGAAACATCGCGGTTTCCGCCGGGGCGACAGGAAAGATGATCGACTTGGTGGCAGAAAAGATGGTGGAGGAGAGGAAGGTCAGGTTCGACAGGGCTAAGGAGCTCGTCGAAGAGCTCTCCAAGTCGTAGCGTGCGACAGCCTACACCAAGCATTCTGCCGAGACCGCTAGAGCAACGCATCGAGTCGGAGCGCCTTCAGCACTGGCGGCCGAGGCGATATGTGCGGCGTGCTACGTCTGCGGAGGGATGCGCAAGAATCTGTGAAACGCTAGCCGCCGGCCATCGGTATCCTCACACCCCTGTCCCTCGCAGTCCGGAGCGCATCTTCGTATCCCGCGTCGGCATGCCTAGCCACGCCGAGGCCGGGGTCGTTAGTAAGCGCAGTTTGGATCCGCTCGTCGGCTTCCTTTGACCCGTCCGCAAGGACAGCGAGTCCTGCGTGAATCGAATAGCCGATGCCGACTCCCCCGCCGTGGTGGACGGAGACCCAGGAGGCCCCGGAGACCGCGTTGAGGAGCGCGTTGAGAATCGGCCAGTCGGCGATGGCATCAGACCCATCCTTCATTCCTTCGGTCTCCCTGTAGGGAGAAGCCACAGAACCAGAGTCGAGATGGTCGCGCCCGATTACGATCGGAGCGGAGATTGTCCCGTCGCGGACCATTCTGTTGATGACCTTGCCGAACCTCGCCCGCTCCCCGTATCCCA
>Ga0326727_10018990_pt1 | contig 13928 bp, 11 predicted proteins | sample MB2enrmetagenome_FD_207643 | JGI IMG/M metagenome (GOLD analysis project Ga0326727, IMG submission 207643) | Lab enriched peat soil microbial communities from McLean, Ithaca, NY, United States - MB29MY | ecosystem: Environmental > Terrestrial > Soil > Wetlands > Peat | place: USA: New York... | reverse complement strand
GCGGATCTTATTCAAAAGGATAACCCCACGTGGGTAATGGTTGAAGATGCCGGCAGAGGGTATCGCCGGGTAGTTGCTTCTCCCCATCCTCAAGAGATTGTGGAAAAAAACGTTATTAGTAAACTGGAGCAGGATGGCTATTGTGTAGTTTGTGTCGGTGGCGGTGGGATCCCTGTTATTAAACGTGAGGATGGATTGTTACAGGGGGTGGATGCGGTGATCGATAAAGATTTTGCGTCCAGTCTCTTGGCCTCTCAAATCAAGGCAGATCTGTTGATTATTGCGACGGGTGTGCCCACCGTTTATCTGAATTATGGTAAACTCGACGAAAAAGCGTTGGATGCGGTATCTTTGGCGGAACTGAAGCAATATGTGTTGGAGAATCACTTTGCTGCGGGAAGTATGCTGCCTAAGGTTCAAGCCGTTATCAACTTTTTGGAGAGTGGTGGGAAGAAGGCGATCATTACCAATCCTGAATCATTGGCAGACGCTATTGCCAATAAGGCCGGAACCCATATTTATGTGTAAGGAAAGCTTGAAGCGGGAGGTCTAAAGTCTAAAGTGTCAGGTTTGAAGACTAAAATCATACTTCGTGTTGGTTCCTATTCTAGTAGGAACCTTACTTGATGGAGATTTAGTCTTTATTTCGTTTCATAACAGCAGATTGATGAGACTTTCTATACTTAATAAGAAGGCTTTTATCAGAAGGCATCAGCAGATATCCGAAGGTATCAGAAGGTATCAGAAGGTATCAGAAGAGTCAAGCTATCCATATTTTCTATTTTTAGGTAATAAACAAGGGGTGAAGGATGGTCAGCTTCGGGTGGAAAGATCCGGGGGGATAGATTTATCCCGCAAACCATTTCTTAAGAGAAAGGTTGGGGGAAATGTTTAACATTGATATTAATGATATAGTGTACACTGTGCCAGAAGATATGAATCTTCTGGAATTCTTGCGTGATAAGGTTCAGATTACCTCACTCAAAAATGGGTGTGGAGAAGGAACCTGTGGTGCGTGCATGTTACTAATGGACGGCAAGGCGATGCGGGCGTGTTTATTGACAGTTGGCAAGGCGGCGGGGAGAAAAATTTTGACAGTGGAGGGGTTAGCTGAGCGGGAGCAAGAAGCCTATGTTTGGGCGTTTGCTCAAGCCGGAGCTGTTCAGTGTGGCTTTTGTATACCGGGTATGGTTATCAGTGCCAAGGCTTTACTGGATAAGCTGCCAAACCCGACGTCTCAAGAAATTAAACAGGGCATTCGAGGGAACCTATGTCGCTGCACGGGGTATGTAAAGATTGAAGAGGGGATCATGCTTGCGGCTAAAGTATTGCGAGGAGAGCTCCAAGTTAAAGGACAATCCGGGGCTGGGATCGGGGCAAGTATCCCTCGGGTGGATGTTCGTGAGAAAGTATTGGGAACGGGGCAATATGTCGATGATATGTATGTTGAGCAGATGCTTCACGCGGCTGTGTTGAGGACCAAATATCCTCGGGCGATTGTCAAGGATATTGATATATCGGCAGCAAGTGTCTATCCTGGCGTAGAAACTGTCTTGACTGCGGCAGACATTCCCGGTGATCATAATCACGGTCATATTTTTCCTGATTGGCCGACCTTGGTTTCTATCGGACAAGAAACCCGTTATATCGGGGATGCGCTTGTTTTAGTGGCAGCCCAGACCAAAAAACAAGCGCGGGAGGCCGTGGCCTTGATTAAAGTCGACTATGAAGAGCTTGAGCCGCTGCTCAGTCCCACCCAAGCCCTTGCGGAGCAAGCTTATTACATACATCCTAAAGGAAATTTATTGAGCACCACGAAAATCAAGAGAGGGAACGCTGAAGAGGCGCTGGCTAAATCGGCGCATGTCATCACTCGACATTATTCGACTCCTCCGACAGAACATGCTTTTATGGAACCGGAAAGTGCGTTGGCAACTCCTCAGGCAGACGGTGGAGTTACGGTCTATGTGGGTGATCAAGGAGTTTATGATGACCAACATGGGATTATGGCTATGCTCGGGCTTCCGGCAGAAAAAGTCCGCGTGATCAGCAAGCTGGTCGGCGGCGGATTTGGTGGAAAAGAGGATTTGTCAGTTCAGCATCATGCAGCTTTGCTGGCCATGAAAACCCAAAAGCCGGTGAAACTGACCCTTACACGCCAGGAAAGTATCTTGGTTCATCCGAAGCGGCATGCTATGGAGTTGGATATTACGACCGGCTGTGATGTGAACGGGTATTTGACCGCTATGGTGGCCAACATCGTAGCGGATACGGGGGCTTATGCCTCGTTGGGCACAGCTGTTTTGCAGCGGGCTTGCACCCATGCGAGTGGTCCTTATCAGATACCTAATGTCGATATTGTGGGGCTTTGTGTTTATACGAATAATCCTCCCGCAGGAGCCTTCCGGGGCTTTGGCGTAACTCAGTCTGCTTTCGCAGGGGAAATTAACCTGGATCTTTTAGCGGAGAAAGCGGGAATTTCACCCTGGGAGATTCGTTATCGCAATGCGCTGGAACCGGGAATGATTAATGCCACCGGTCAGATTACGGATGAGGGGACAGCAGTTAAGGAAACGCTCCTTGCGGTTCGCGAAGCCTATGAAGCCCACCCTTATGCGGCAGGGATTGCTTGTTGCATGAAAAACACGGGAATTGGGGTTGGTCTTCCTGATACCGGCCGGGTTAAACTTAAAGTTTTCCAAGGAAAGGTAGTAGTCCTCACGAGTGCTGCTTGCATCGGTCAGGGCTTTGCCACAATTGCTACGCAGATTGTTCATGAAGCTACGGGTTTACCTTTGGATTTGATCAAAGTCGAGGCTCCGGATACTTGGCTGACACCGGATTCCGGCACGACGACCGCTTCACGCCAGACTATGTTTACAGGTGAGGCAGCACGACAGGCTGCTCTCCAATTGCAGCAAGCCTTGTCTAAATCTTCTTTGGAGGATTTAGACGGGAGTGAATTTAATGGTGAATACCTGGGAAAAACTGACCCTATGGGTTCGGATAAGCTGAACCCGATCAGTCACGTGGCCTATAGTTATGCTGCTCAAGTTGTTTTATTGAATGCCGAGGGGAAAGTTCAAAAAGTTGTGGCTGCTCACGATGTGGGCAGGGCTATCAACCCGAAGGCGATTGAAGGGCAAATTGAAGGTGGGATTACCATGGGATTAGGGTACGCTTTGCGTGAAAATTTCCCCCTTGAGAAAGGTGTGCCAACGGCTAGGTTTGGGACGCTGGGCCTTTTCCGTTCGACGGAAGTGCCCGAGATTGAGACGATCATTATCGAAAAGAACTCTTCGCCAATTGCTTATGGGGCCAAGGGAGTGGGGGAGATCGCGTCTATTCCGACGGCACCTGCTGTTGCCTCTGCTTATTACAAGTATGATGGCAAACATAGGTATTCCCTCCCACTGCGTGAGACCCCCTATAATAAGGGCAATTCATGAATTGCCCCTACAGATGAGAAGGATTTATTGTAGGAGTAATTTACGAATTGCCTCTACAGGGGAAGAAAAATTTAATGTAGGGGCAATTTACGAGTTGCCTCTACAGGGGAGTAGAATTTAATGTAGGGGCAATTCACGAATTGCCTCTCACGGTAGGAGATAAACATGACCGATCTGGAAACAAGGTTACCAAACAGTTGGAAAAACGGCAGTTTGTGGAGTATGACCGGGCGTGTGCCCGTTGTCACGTTTATTGGGGCCGGAGGGAAGACGACTTGTCTTCGATCACTCACTCAGGAAATCAACTCCGCCGCGCAGCGGGTTATTGCAACGACCACGACGAAAGTATTTCCTGAGGAACAGATGAAAAGCTGGAAAAATTCTGATCCACCGCCTTATGAACAAGAAGGTGCTTGGTTTTGGTATGTCGATGTTGTGGAGGAAAGTGGCAAATGGATTGGTCCGTCTTTGAAAGCAGTTGATGATGCCATCGGTCGAGCAAGAGCCGTCCTCGACGTAGGGAGTCATGTATTGCCCCTACACGCGAGTGAAAATGGTAATGCAAAAGCAATTGAAAGTGAAAGAATAAGTGAAATTACAAATGTTGGGCTGGGAGCGAGTCCGAGAACTGTCTCTGACGTGTCTTGGGTGATCGAAGGGGATGGAGCCCGGGGGCTCAGCTTAAAATGCTGGGAGCCTCATGAACCGCAAATCCCCCAGCGCTCAGATTGTGTCGTCTTAGTGTTGGATGGCGGTTTGTGGGGGAAAGTCTTACAAGCAGAGCAGGTTCACAGACCGGCCGATTGTCAGGAGCTGCTTGGACACGTTTGGAACGCCGAGACGGCTTGGCGCTATTTCTTGAGATCCCCTATTTTTGCTCCGCAATATGGGCATATGTCTTGGGTTATTCTCCTTAATTCAAAGGACTCAATGGATTTAGATCAGCCTTTGCCGGATCTGATTTACAGGTGGACTGAAATCCAACGGGAAGTCAATGCCCGAGAATATCGGCCCAAACATCTGCGTATAGCGGCGGGGGATGCCAAGGAGGGAAGACTTCAGTGGTTCGAATTGTGGTGATGGCTGCGGGTCTGGCGACCAGAATGGGGCAAGATAAACTTGTACTGCCTTGGAAAGATACAACGGTGCTAGGTTATGTCCTTCAGACTGTTTTGGCGGCCATCACACTTCAAGAACAATGTTCATCAGCCGTAGCCGCTCTCCCGGTTGCCGTTGAGATCTGTGTTGTGGCAAGACATCCTATGGAGTATTATCTGACGGAAGAGCGGATTCTGATGTTCAATTTGTACAGCGGGGTATGGATTCAAGTTCCAAGTCCCAGACCGCTTGCGGAGACGATTCGCGCTGGCTTGCAAGACTTAAACACTGAGATTCAGGGCATTGGATTTCTGCCCGGGGATCAGGTGGGGATTACGGCGTCAAGGCTTGCAGATTGCCTGCAACAGGTGCTACGGAATCATCCGGATTTTCTGGTACCGATTGCCGGAGAGAAGGCGGTATCCCCCGTGTTTTTTCATCGGCGGTATGTTCTTGAACTTTTAGAGCTGCGAGGAGAACAGGGTGGGCGGGAGGTTTTGTATCGCTATCCTGAACGCTGGCGGAAGTATCCGGTGGAAGACGGTTTTGATCAAGATGTGGATACTCTGGAGCAATATAATGCTTTGCGGGTACAAAATAGCAAGGGAGAATCGAGCGGGTGGAAAACAAACTCGTCATGAATGGGCCGGTAGTTTTAATTCGCGGAGCGGGGGAACAAGCCACCGGAGTAGGGTGGGTGTTGGCGAAAGCCGGGTTTCGAGTGGTGATGACAGAAGTTGCCGAGCCTCTCATGGTTCGATGGCCGGTTTGTTTTGGGACAGCCGTGTCGGAAGGGCGATGGCAAGTTGAAGGGGTGTCGGCGAGCCATCTCGAAGGTCCTGAGAGATGCGAATCAGCTTGGCGAGCCGGAGAAATCTCGGTTTTGGTCGACCCTGAGTTGGAGGGTCTGCCCGTGCTGAAGCCTTTGGTTTTAGTGGATGCGATTATGGCCAAACGTAACTTGGGAACAAAAAGGAGCATGGCTTTCAGAACCTTTGGGTTGGGGCCGGGTTTCACGGCGGGAGTTGATGTTGATGTCGTCGTGGAAACAAACCGTGGACATCATCTCGGTCGATTAATCTATGCAGGAGGGGCTCAACCGAATACCGGGATTCCGGGGGAAATCGGTGGTTTTTCGAGAGAGCGCGTCATCTATTCGTCGAAAGCCGGAATTTTCAGAGCAGAGCGGGCCATTGGTGAGCCAGTCAGGATCGGAGACCGCTTGGGTGTGATTGATGACGGGATTCAACCTGAAGCGGTTGTTTCGTTATGCACGGGTGTTCTGAGAGGTTTGTTACGAACGGACATTTCGGTTGCAGAGCATGTTAAAATTGGGGACGTTGATCCTCGCGGGCAGCAGGGATACTGTTGGACGATCACAGAGAAAGCTCGGGCACTCGGCGGCGCAGTATTGTTGGGTATTTTGGAAGGTGGAATGCTTAGCCCTTTAAGGATTAAAGAATAAGCGAAGTATCTTATAGAGACCTCCATGAACCTGTCGATCCACAGGGTGGAATGAAAATTGAATCCATTTTCGCAAGAAGGAGAAGGGTGGGTTTTGAGAATGCGTATTCTCTTTAAGAATGCTAAGATTGTAACGATGAATAGAGCACGTGAGATTATTGAGGGTGATTTACTGGTGGATGGAGCTCTGATCGTGGCAGTCGGGAAAGGGCTTGAGCAACCAGCAGATCAAGTGATCGATTTACAGGGAGACTTGCTCATTCCCGGTTTGATTCAAACTCACATTCATCTTTGTCAGACCTTGTTCCGGGGACAGGCGGACGATTTAGAACTATTGGATTGGCTTAAATATAAAATATGGCCGCTTGAAGGTGGACATGATCCTGAATCCTTATACGATTCAGCGTTACTCGGCATTGGGGAGTTGTTTCTTGGCGGGACAACGACGATCGTGGATATGGAAACCGTGCATCATACGGAACATGCTTTTGAGGCGATCCTCTCCACGGGCTTGAGGGCTTTGGCGGGGAAGGTGATGATGGATGATTGCAATCAGGATATTCCACCTTCGCTGCGGGAGACGACCGATGCTTCCTTGCAAGAAAGTGTTGATTTATTCGAGAAATATCATGGTCAAGGGGAGGGGCGTCTCGAAGTAGCTTTTACTCCTCGTTTTGTTATTTCCTGCACGGATACGTTGTTAAAAGAAGTTTCACGGTATTCCCGTGAGAAAAATGCCTTTGTACATACTCATGCTTCAGAAAACCGTTCCGAAATCCAAGTCGTGGAGAGTACACGGGGAATGCGCAATATCAGCTATTTGGCTAAGGTCGGTTTAACCGGTCCCAAACTTATTCTTGCACATTGCATTTGGTTGGACGAAACAGAAAAGGAAATTCTTGTCCAAAGCAAGACGCGAATCTCGCATTGTCCATCTTCGAATTTGAAATTGGCCTCGGGCATTGCGCCGATTCCGGAAATGATGAAACGCGGCGCGGAGATTTCCCTGGGGGCAGATGGGGCGCCCTGCAATAACAATTTGGACGGATTCAGGGAAATGCGACACGCGGCCTTGATGCAAAAGCCTCTCCATGGACCAACGGTTATGCCCGCCCAAAGGGTGTTTGAACTGGCCACACTTGGCGGTGCTCGAGCTATTGGGCATGAAAGGGATCTGGGCAGCCTGGAAGTTGGGAAGAAGGCGGATTTGGCAGTCGTCAGCCTACAAAGTTTGCACACTTGGCCTAACGAACAGGTAGATGTCTATTCCCAGTTGGTCTATCAGGCAACTTCCTCCGATGTGCGACTTACTATGGTGGATGGGCAAATCGTGATGAAAGATCGGCAACTTTTGACGATTGATCTTCCAAGGCTTAAGGCAAGCTCAACTCAGAGTTTGAAACGAGTCATGGTACGTGCAGGACTTATGTGAGACAGCGGCTTGCTTTCACTAGACGAAGAGTAAGCGAGTGAGTCGTACGAGCTCCTCTATGAGGGTCTGAATAGGAAAGCTTGAGAAGAGGGTATATTTAGAGGTGTGCCTATCTAAATGGTTGGGGTCCAAATGACTGTTTCCGGTTTATAGTCTTTAAAATGGAAAAAAGTTTGGAGAGAGAAAATAAGAAAAACCTTACAAAGGAAAATTTTCAGAAACCCTTTTTCTTAAGAGGTTTTTCATTGTGTCTCGACGAATTAGAATGTTTGGAAAATATATTGCTTGGTAGGAAGAGACACTAAATTGAATAGGGTGAGAATTCATGCGTTTGGTGAACATAAGTTATGTCGAGGCAGGATCAATCTTAGCACGTCCGGTGATTAACTCATCCGGAACGGTTTTACTACGGGCAGGGGTTCACTTGACGGCTTCCTATATCGAACGGTTAAAGGCCATGGGGTATGATGTGCTGTTTATTCAAGATGATCGATTAGATGACGTGGAAATCCATGTTGCAATAACGGCCCAGACTCGCGAAGTAGCCTATAAATCCATCGAACTTATAAGCAAGTATATTGAGCGGGATTCGAAAGATTCCTTACCGATAGATAATGTTCGCCTGACTGTCCAGCAAATGATTAACGATCTTTTATCTAGTTCTGACATTTTGGGTAACTTGACAGAAATTCAAGGGTATGATGATTACACCTTTCATCATTCGGTTAATACAACCATTGTCTCGCTCGTTTTAGGTATAGCATCAGGGTATAACGAGCAGAAGCTGATTGAACTGGGCATGGGCGTTCTCATGCATGATATTGGAAAAATCAAGGTTCCGGAAGAGATTCTAAACAAAAGAACCCCACTGACCGTAGCAGAATTTGAGGAGATCAAGCAGCATACGACATATGGGTTTGAGATTTTGCGCAAGAACAATGATATTAGTTTACTTTCTGCTCATGTTGCCTTTCAACACCAGGAGAAATGGGACGGGACCGGTTATCCGAGAGGACTCAAAGGCTGCGGGATTCATGAGTATGGAAGACTGGCAGCCGTCGCTGATGTGTATGAGGCCCTGACCAGTAAGCGGGTTTACCGAAAGGCCATCGAACCAAATGAGGCCTTTGAATATATTATTTCTCAAGGAAATACGCACTTTGACCCTAAAATTTTAGAAGTTTTTAAAAGAAATATTGCCGTTTATCCTTCGGGGGCGGGCATTGTTTTAAGTAACGGGCAAAGAGGGAATGTTGTAAAACAAAACCCGGCTTTCCCGAATCGCCCCTATGTGAGGGTGTTTTACGAGAATGATGTAGCGCTGACTTCTCCGGTTGACTATAACCTGGCGGATTATCCTTCTATTATGATTATTGCAGTAGAGAACCGCTAATCGTGATACATAAAATTTGAGGACGTAAGTAATGACAAATAGGCCTATCAGCGAAGTGATAGGCCTATTTGTCATTACTTCTAGGAGTTTTTCAAGAGTAACTTGAATTCTTCGATCCGGTTGACAGGTCGTTGACAGGTGAAGTTTTGACATAGATAGGCTGTGACATGATCGGATTCCGTAGGGTAATCCTGAATCCAGGGGACGATCTCGGCGAGACTGCCTTCCTGGTAAAGTACAGAAGCATAGGGTCGAAACTCTGAAAAAAATATCTGACGCATTTCAGGCAATTCGATGGCGTTTAACGAACCGGCTAGAATTAATTCCTGACTTGGATGAAGGGCAAACTGTAAGGCTTGGAGAAAGGCGGTGTAACCGGAAGGATGTTCTTCAAGAACTGTGCGAAAGGAGAGAAGTTGTTGCTCAGCTTTTCTTTCCCAGCGTTCATCTCCGGTGAGCCGTGCTAGTCTGAGAAGATTGAGCGCTGTGACCGAATTGCCGGCAGGAATGGCTCCATCATAACTTTCTTTAGGACGGAAAAGAAGCTCTTCGGCATCTGACCCGGTCAGGTAGTACCCTCCGTCTTCTTCATCTAAAAAGAGCCGTTCTTGTTCTCCTTGAAGCTGAAGGGCAGTTTGGAGATAGTGGGGTTTACCGCTCGCTGAGTATAGTTCAAGGAGTCCTCCAATGAAAAAGGCATAATCGTCTAAGTACCCAGGATAGGCGGAGTCTCCTTCGCGATAACGGGCCAAGAGGCGTCCATCACTGCGCTGAAGATAAGTTAGGACGAAATTTGCGGCATCTTCCGCGGCTTTCAGATAGGTGTCAATTCCCAGAACTTGTGCGCCTTTCGCCAAGGCCGAGATCATCAGCCCGTTCCAAGCCGTCAAAATTTTATCATCCTTGTGGGGGTGGATTCGTTTCTCGCGGGCTGTGAATAAAGTTTGGCGTGCGCTTTCCAGAGTTTTCAATACTTTAGGCGTGTCCGAGGGGTTGCCGTGAGCGATCTTCCCTAAAGTTCCCAGTAAGAGATTGGGAATATTTTTCCCCTCAAAGTTACCCTCGGAGGTAATGTCATAGACGGCACAGTAGATCGCTGCTGTTTCTTGGCCCAATAAGGTTTCGATTTCTTCGGGAGTCCAAACATGGAATTTGCCTTCTATCCCTTCGGCATCGGCATCTTCTGCGGAGTAAAAGCCGTCCATAGGGGACGTCATATCACGAAGGACATAGGTGAAGATTTCTTTTGCTGTTTGAGCATCTTCCGGATGGTGCTTCGCTTGATAGCTTTCCAGGTAGGCCGAGGCGAGCAGGGCATTATCATAGAGCATCTTTTCGAAGTGAGGGACCAGCCACTTTTCGTCTGTACTGTAGCGTGCAAATCCGAAGCCAACGTGATCATAGATTCCTCCCTGAGCCATTCCATCCAGTGTTTTGCGCACCATTTCCGGGGCTTTAGTTTGCGGATGGTCCTCCGCATAGCGGAGGAGGAAGGTTAGGTTATGGGGTGAGGGGAATTTAGGGGCTTGACCGAACCCCCCGTACCGCGTGTCAAAGTTTTGAGCTAAGACCTGGTAGGCTTTTTCAATGAGCTGTTCGCCCCAGGTTTGAAAGGCTTTGGAAGGGGAGTTTATGTCTTTTCTTAAGCAAAGGTCGTTTGTGAAAGGGGCGGAAGAGGAGGGCGATTTATTGGGAATAGTGCGTTGAGGATGGACTGCGGCCACGATCTTATCGCTTGATTCCCGCAATTTGCTTTCATTTGTTTTCCAAAGAGTTCCCGCTTGTTCTAAGATTTCCATAAGTCCCGGACGACCATAGCGTTCAGTTTTCGGAAAATATGTTCCGGCGAAAAACGGCTTTTTCTCAGGCGTCATCATAATAGTGAGCGGCCAACCCCCTGAACCGGTCAGGGCCTGACAGAAAGCCATGTACAAATGGTCTACATCCGGGCGTTCTTCACGGTCAACTTTAATGGCGACAAAGTAGAGATTAAGTAAGGCTGCAACTTCGTCGTTTTCGAAAGATTCTCGTTCCATGACGTGACACCAGTGACAAGTCGGCATAGATCGGACTACGAATACCCAATAGATAGGAAGATGGGCTTGTTCTCTGCCTTTGCAGTTTCAAACGCTTCTTCTCCCCAAGGAAACCAGTTGACCGGGTTGTTTGCGTGTTGGAGTAGATAGGGACTTTTTTCCTTGGTTAATCTATTGGGCGTGTTTGTAGTCGTCATGGGCAATCACCACCTTTCTATGTGATTGGTATAATTTCAATTTAGTATTTGGAAGTGTATTACTTATTATACACTAAACCCCGATCAAAGATTCTAGACAATATCCAAATGATAGCTCCCCTTGTATAAGTTATAGGGGGGCTATCACTATACATAACTTCATTATCGAACCAAATACCTTAATTTTAGAACTCGGGACAGGGGGGCCATAAGAGGATTTTTTCTTTCACAACGAATTGATGCTCTCAAGCCCCTAGTTTACTGAAGTTGATGCAATAGTTAATGGTGATAAATTTTTGTCTCAATAAGGCTATGTCCAAAGTTCTGAATTTAGTTAAGGTTGCTACATAGTAAGATATTCTTTAATATTAAATGCCATCATAAGATTAAATTTTTCCGAAGAATTGTCCAGCTCGGTATTCAGGATTTCTTTAATTTTTCGGAGGCGGTAGATGATCGTATTGCGATGGGTGTGCATCTGGGACGCCGTATCCAGCAGGCTGCAATCTGACAGAAGGTAAATTTGTAGTGTGTTTAAGTAATCCGAATCGTGATCCAGATCATACTTTTCCAATTTCCCCAGATACCGCAGAAAGAACGTTTTCAGCAAGCTTGGATCAGATATACTGAACAATATCTGAAACGGTCTAAGTTCATCAAACCGCACACATTGCCGTTTCCAGAATTCTGCAGCAGCCAGAGAAAAAAGAGCGCGTTTGTAGTATAAACTGATTTGAGCAAGGGAATGGGCCGTATCGCTAATACCCAGTATAATACTGTCACAATAACAGAGCAATTCTATTACCCCATCCAGGGAAAGCTGTTTCTGAGCCGTATTATAGATCAGAACCTGTATATTGTCATACTGGAACAAATGATAATTCAGACCATAGCTGTTAAGCGGTGAAGTTATTCTTGTTGTATCTACTAGATGGCGGATTACAAAAATTTTGTAATCCGCCATAGTTGCAAATCCAAACTGATTTAGAGTACGGAGGGTATTGTCCGGGACCGGCATCTGATTAATTGCATTCTGGAACGTTGCGCTTAGTTGATTTTCCCTATCGTTCTCATATAATAACAGTCTGCAGAAATCCTGCATAATGTCCACCAAATGGATCTCCCAAGGCATAGTGAAGATTGGGAAATTGTTGATATTACAAAATTCAATAATTTCCGGTGTGATATCTTTTAAAATAACATATTTTCCGACATTAATCAGGATGCCACTGCAATTGTGCAACGCGATAGTACGAATGAAATTGTACAGATTGACGCTGCTTTGAGTAAAAAGACCCGTTGTAATGACCAACTCGCCGCCCTTTAAAAATGAGATGGTTTGAATATCCTCGGCAACATATACCCAGGAAGTGGCATTGTTCAGTCCGTTTTGCCCACCATGGATGGTCAGCTTGTATTTTGTTTTGGCAGACTCATATAAAATTTTTACTTGTGTCCGCATAGAGCTTCCCTCCTTGATAGATTTTTTAGAGTATACCTATTATATTACTAATTAAAGCATAAGAAATAGCCAAATTTCCAGTTGAAGTTGTCCAAAGCGTCCGGCAAAAAGTATAATACTGTGATCTGTGAGGCTTAGGTATTGCTGACAAAGTATTGAACGAAGCGTTAATGAATTGTACTGTAAATACAAAAAATAACGAAATGTTTGTGGTGTGAGGCCATTGGTATTTAGTTTATATGTGCTAAGATACTAACATAAACGAAACAATGGTTTCTCACGAAAGGAGGATTTGCTACGGAACAAAAATTTGTGGTAACGATAGCACGGCAGTTTGGCAGTCTTGGTCGTCCAATTGCTCGAAAGGTCAGTGAAAAGCTTGGCATCGAATATTACGACAGAGATATTGTGGATTTTACCGCAAAGAAGCTGAATCTCCCGGTTTCGACCATAAGTGATGAAGAGGAAAGTGCAAAATCTGAATTCTTTAATATGAGTTACCCATTGGGTATGGAGACCACCGAAATTCAGGATAAAATATTTGCTGTTCAGCGTAAAATTATTACTGATTTTGCGGAAAAAAGGTCTTGTATCATTGTCGGTCGGTGTTCAGACTATATTCTAAAAGATTGTACTAAGATCATTAATATATATATTTATGCACCTTATACAGCAAGACTTTGCAATTGCGTGGAGAAACTCAATATGCAGCCTGCTGAAGCCAAAAGAATGATTGCTGAGGTCGATAAAGCTAGAGAGGCATATCACAGGCACTATTGTGGTTACTCAATGTCTGACAAAGACTTCAAGCAGGTAATGCTGGATTCCAGTCTACTGGGAGTAGAAGATACCTGTGACGTACTTGTTGGAATCATAAGGAAGAGATTCAATTTGAAATAACAGAATCTCAAAAAAATTATGCAATGGGCATATCTGTGTGAATAAAAAAATGCTGCAACAAAATGTTAGATTGTTTTTATCTTATAACAACAATGGGGTTGTTTCGCTACCTGCGGGACAACCCTCTTTTCATGTCATGACATAGGTGTTGGCTTAACAACCTCTTCTATCGTTAAGTTTTATAAAGTGCTATATCCAACACAATTATTTCAAATTAAAGTAAGGAGGAATTTTCATGAAACGTATCTTATCCCTAATTATGATGGTGCTCTTGGCGCTCGGGGTGCTATCTCTCGGCGGCTGCGGTGCTTCCACCAGTACACCCACGCCTAAGGAGGCCTACGCAGAACAAATTAGTTTTTTCCAATGGACTGAGTATACTCCGCAGTCGGTACTCGATTCCTTTCGGAGGTCCGGGATGTCATGCGCTTACGTACCGGAGAGAGAGGGGAAAAAATCCTTTAAACCTGGCAGCACGCAATAAGGAGGTGCCCGCA